>ENA-OQJP01000016-OQJP01000016.1-human-gut-metagenome-genome-assembly--contig:-NODE-16-length-83792-cov-5.743883_pt1 | contig 83792 bp, 78 predicted proteins | sample MGYA00242611_ERZ504778 | MGnify/ENA primary metagenome ERZ504778 (study PRJEB26092, sample SAMD00036349) | human gut metagenome | host: Homo sapiens | study: EMG produced TPA metagenomics assembly of...
CCAACAAAAACAAACAATAAAAACACTATGGAACAATAAATAAAACATACGTGTTGGGATAAAGGAGGAGGTATAGTGAGAACACATTTTGTTGGCATTACCATGGGCGATCCGGCTGGTATTGGTCCTGAGATTTCGCTCAAAGCGATAGATGCTAAAAAAGAGTATCAACAATCTGTCTTAATCTATGGCAGTTATAAAGTTCTCCAACATTACCATCAGCAACTTAACTTATCGACACCCTTGGTGCAGATTCAAAATGTTCAAGAATTTCAACCGGGGAAAATCAATGTTATCTCTGTTGTTGATTTAGATTTTGGCAAAGATCTTGAAATCGGAAAGGTTTCTCCCATTGCTGGAGACGCTGCTTACCGATATATCGAACGAGCCATTTCCGATGCCATGAAGGGTGACGTGCGAGTGGTTACAACGGCTCCCTTGAATAAAGAAGCGTTGCATAAAGGCGGACACGCTTACGATGGTCATACTGAAATCTTTGCAACCCTTACGGGAACCAAGGCCTATACGATGATGCTTTGGAGTGAAAAGATGTCAGTCGTTCATGTATCGACCCACTGTTCCCTGCGAGAAGCGTGTAATCGGGCGACGAAGGCCAGGGTTTTGGAATGTATCCACTTGGCAGATAAGGCGATGAAACAGTTAGGGATTACGACACCGAGAATTGCCGTTGCCGGACTGAATCCGCACAGTGGGGAAGCCGGAATTTTCGGACATGAAGACATTGATGAAATCATGCCGGCTATCGCTGAAGCTAAAAGCGAAGGCCTTTGCGTTGACGGCCCCGTTTCACCGGATACCGTTTTCTTAAAGGCGTATCACGGTGTTTATGACATCGTCGTAGCGATGTATCACGACCAAGGTCATATCCCCATGAAGATGGTGGCCTTTGATTCTGGAGTCAATGTTACCTTGGGACTTCCCATCATTCGTACTTCCGTCGATCATGGCACGGCCTTTGACATTGCCGGTAAAGGCATCGCCAAGGCAGACAGCATGTGCTATGCCGTAGATTTAGGGAAACGTTTTGCCGATCATTAAATTTCTATACAGATGCCTAATGGCGAGAATGGATTATGTTTACTTAGGACAGGGAAGTTCACTCTTCAGAAATGGATGATCAGAGCCTTGCAAGAAACTAAGGTTAGGCAGCATTACGCCAGAACCCATATAACGTTTTGAAAAATGGATATGATCTTTCTGATGAATTGTGGCTGTAAATTAAAAACAAGGGATTGAATACAATCCCTTGTTTTTGTTGATGTAAATTTAGAGCTTACTCGTGTGTTCTTGGTTACTCATGGAGAAACCGCCGCCTCGGACGTCGTCGAAGTCGAGGTTGGGATCGTATTCGGGGAGTTTGGCCAAGCGTTTTACCAGGCCGTAGGGTTTCTGTAAGGATAGGCTTTCTCCATGGCCGGAGAGGACCCAGAGGACTTTATAGCCATGAGGGGCTGTTTGCAGGGTTTCTTCGCCTTTGCCGTCGGTGAAGTAGACTAAAAGGTCGATGTTTTGGGTGTTGGCAAAGTCGAAGACTGGTGTATAGGCGGTACCGCCGCGGATGTCGAGGCGCCCTTTGACGTCTTCCAGGTCGCGGACGTGGTAGGTGCGGCGAATTTGGTCGTCGCATTCGACGACGATGATTTCGTGGTCATAGCAGCGAACGAGCTGCAGGACTTCACTGACGGCCTGGCGAAATTCGGCATCGGTGATGCTGCCGCTGATGTCGAGGGCGACGATGATCTTGGCCGTATGGGAGCGCAGCTTGCCGGGCAGGTCGAGGCGGTCCGGCTGGCGGCGGTTGCGGCGCATGGGTGTCCGTTTCCAACGGCTGGCGACGGAGCCGACCAGTTTTTTCAGGTACCAGTGCCAGGGGAGGCCGTCTTTGTTGTCCTTTAAGGCTTTGATCATGCTTTCCAGGTAGTTGGAAAGATCGCCCTTGGACGAGGCGTCGACGTATTTTTCGGTGAATTCCCGCAGCGTTTCGTCGTCGATTTCATCGCTTTCATCCCACAGGTCGTGGGTCGTTACGGGATTATAGGAGACGGCGACCGTTTCGTCGGAATCGCTTTCCGGTTCTGGAAGGTTTTTGTTTTCCGTACGCAGGTCGAGAGCGGTCTGAATCTTGTCGACGTAATATTCCAGACTTTCGAAGGGCTTTAGGAGAAGGGAAAAGTTGGTGTTGACCCATTCCAAAGTCGTCGAAAAGGGCGGCAGGTGGTCGAGGTAGGTGTTGACGACGACGTCCATGGCAAAGGTGATGGCTTGCTTGCTGTAGTTTTCGCGCAGTTCCTTGGCTCGGATGAGGTGCAGGGAGACGACGTGAAGGATTTCGTGTTTGATTGTGCTTTCCATCTGTTCCGGTGACAGGGTCAGGAAGATGAGGGGATTGAAGTGAATTTGATAGCGGGTGCCCTTAAAGTTGACACCTGTCGGCGAAGCTAAATCGAAGCGGATGCTCTTGGTCATCTGAAAGAGAAAGTATCCGAAAAAATTATCCTTGTCTTCCATGAGATGGCCGGTGATGCGGCCGAGGAAGGCGAAGAATTTATTTTGAAAATCAGCCGGTATCTCCGCGTCCGGATTTGGACGGACATTATCTTGGAGGATATCGTCGGCGATTATCGATGCCTGCTGGTAGAGGAGAGTGGCTTCAACGGTAATGGACTGCTTCATCCGATTTACCGTAAGGAGCGAAAGGCTGCAAAGTAACTGTCGATGAAGTCGGCGTTATCCAAAGCGCAGGCATAGACTTTGGGATTGGCGGATTTCATGTCTTTCATGACACCTAAGCGAAGATCGACGGGATAGAGGGAGAGGAAGGCGACGAAGCGCGATAAGAGGGCCTGGTTGTCGCTGTCCTCCGAGAGGTGAGAATCTAACTGTTTGAGGATGTTTTTGGCCGTCAGATAGAGGCGCGTATGGCTTTCACCGGCGACGCGGCCGCTTAATTCCGGAGCAAGGGTATCGCCGCTGAAGACGTCGTTATAGGTGATGAGGGGCGATGCGTCAGAGTTGACGAATTGGATGAACTCTTCGGCGATGAGTTTGCCGACGTTGCCGCGGATGACATTGTGGAAGACCGATTTGGGGATGCTGCCGGCATCATTTTTATAAATGGTGTAGAGTTTTGAAATTCGTTCATAGCTTCGCGGCGTTGCGTTGATATCGTCTTCGTTGGTCTTATCGAGGTATTCCGGATAGGTGGAAATGAATTCCATGACCGTTTCTTCGATACCGGCTGACGACGCCCAGTCGAGCCACTGCAGATAATCCGGTTCCATGTACAGCCAGACGAAGCGGTTCTGCTGAGCCGCGTCCATTTCGACGACTTCATAATCGTAGGCGTCGGACGGGTTCATGGCGGCGATGATGTGAACCGACGGCGACAGGGCGTAGCCGTTGATTTCGCGGTTTAAGATGAGGTTCATCAATTCCTGCTGGACGGCGTGGTCGCAGCGGTTGATTTCATCGATGAACAACAGGACTGTTTTGCCCTTGGCGATTTCTTCGTCGATGGTGCGCAGTTTATGATGGACGGCATAGACGGTAGTCCCGTTTTCGACGGTCGGGAGACCGCCGATTTCCCCTTCTTTCAATAAGTTGCCGTCGATTCCGACTAAGCTCCAGTCGTGTCGATGAGCCAGTTCGCGGGCAAGCGAGGTCTTGCCGATACCCGTTTCGCCGACGAGAAGGGGAACTTCACCGGCCGTGAGAACGAGTTCTACGCTTTTATATGTATCTGTAAAGTTCATAGTCGTTACTCCTATTTTAAGGTCAATTTTTCGTCTACAGTAATGCGTCGGGCTTTTTGGCTGCCATAGTCATCGACGAGGAGGATCTTGTCGACTGGCGAGAGGTCGACGGCGCTGCAGGTAATGAAGTTGCGGACGTATTCTTCGGACACGTCTTCTTGAGCGAGGATATCCTTGAGGGTATCGCGCCAGTCATCGGGACTGAGGCTGATATCCTTGGGGATGTATTTACTGACCAGGACGTTGAGTCCCAGATAATGGAGGAAATCTTCTTTTCCTAAGTTGCGGATGAGCCGCAGGGCCTGGGCGTCTTCGCGGATCGCCAAGTCCTTGGCTTCGTCCGTCGGATTTTCGATATAGCGGAGGGCTTCGTAGTTGCCGCGAACGGCGGCTAATTGGACGTCCGGTGCCGGATCCTTGATGTACTTGACGGCGTCGTAATTCTTGTTGACGGCGCGGAGCTGTAAGTCGTGGTCGGCATCTTTGATGTATTTAATGGCCCAACCGGACTGGTCTAAGGCGGCGTCGATGAGTTCCTGTGAGGGATTGTCGAGGTAGCTTAAATTGTTCCAGCCGGCGCGTACGGCCTGAAGCTTAATGTCTTCTGACGGGTTTTCGATGAACTGGATGGCTCTTGCCGTATTGGCAATGGCCGCCTCTTGAACAGCCGGAGACGGATTGGTAATATATTGGAGAGCCTGACCGTTCAGTTGTACGGCCAGGAGCTGCATTTCTTCTGTTGGATTTTCGATTCGCCCAATGACATAAGGATTGTTACGAATCATATTCATATATTGTTCTGTTGTCATATCGGGTACCTTTCCTTGAAATAACAGGGGTTTTTGTTTATATTATACAATAATCATTATTAATAAGATATATTTTGTTGTTATCGATTACTGTTAGCATCTATTACATCTATTAATAGTGATACTGTCAAGGGAGGTTTGTACATGAAGAGTACATAAGACTGACGTATCGGTGATTTTGTAGTCCCTTGTTGAGAATACGTTCCGTTGGGAACGATGTCGTCCCATCAGTATACGGAAATTGCCCACTTTGTTCTTGATAAAACGATTGAAATATCATAAAATTATCTTATGGAAAACGCAAAGAAAGGAAAGGGTGCCATGTTAGACTTTCGTATCCATACATTTTTGTGCGTTTGCCGTCACATGAATTATACCCGGGCTGCCGTTGAGCTCCATATCACGCAGCCTGCCGTTTCTCAGCATATTCGATATTTAGAACGCGAATACGGGGCCAAACTTTTTAGTTACAAGGGGAAACATCTGCAGTTGACACAAGCCGGCCATATTCTTTGGAATGCGGCGACGGCTATCAGTCATGACGATACGCTTTTAAAAGAGCATCTGCGTGACCTGCAGCATCACCACTCCTTGTCTTTTGGCGCGACGCCAACAGCCGGTATGGGCATTCTTGATAAGTTGTCCGTCATCCTCAAGCAAAATGGGGACATGAATCTTCGCATGGAGATTGCCGATGCTGATAAACTGCTCCAGTCCTTAGATAAGGGGACCATTGATTTTGCCATCGTCGAAAGTTCTTTTGACCAAGGTCATTACGATTCGCTTTTATTTTCTACGGAACCCATCGTTGCCGTCTGTTCGGACGGGTACGAGGCTCCCGATGAAATGACCCTTGCGGATCTAATGCACTATCGGCTCATCATCGGCGAACGCCATGCTGGTGTCCGTCGGATCTTAGAACGGAAGCTGGCGGAAAAAGGGTACACCCTGGAGCATTTTCCGTCCCGCTATGAAGTGGGCAGCCTGTCTGCTGTAAAAGGGCTGGCCTGCCGCGACTGCGGTATTGCATTCTTATATGAAAAATCAGTTCACCAAGAACTGGCTGAGGGAAGGCTCAGACGCATCGCCATTACGGATTTTTCCGTGATGCACGCATTTTCATTCTTGTGGCGCAAGGGCAGCATGTACCGCGCTTTGTTTACACAGATATATGACCAGTTGAAAGACTGAGTCCTATACTTGCTGCCGTTTATTTCATAGATTTTGAAAGGGTGAAGAGAACATGTTGTATTCAACAGAAGTTAAGAATATGTGTCCTGTCACAAAGGGAGCATATCATGGACCAGCACCGATTCCGGAAGAAGGCGAATGGGTACAAGTAAAAGAAATTAAAGATGTCAGTGGTTTGACACACGGTGTAGGCTGGTGTGCCCCTCAGCAGGGTGCCTGTAAGCTGACCCTCAATGTCAAAGACGGCATTATCGAAGAAGCCCTCGTCGAAACGATCGGCTGTTCCGGCATGACTCATTCAGCAGCCATGGCTTCGGAAATCCTCCCGGGCAAGACCCTTCTCGAAGCCCTCAATACTGACTTAGTATGTGACGCTATTAACGTAGCTATGCGCCAGCTTTTCCTCCAGATCGTATACGGCCGCACGCAGACGGCATTCTCTGAAGGTGGTCTTCCTATTGGCGCCAGCCTCGATGACCTCGGCAAAGGCCTTCGCAGCCAGACCGGCACCATGTTTGGTACGAAAGCCAAAGGCACTCGTTACCTCGAAATGACCGAAGGCTATGTCACCCGCATGGCCCTTGATGAAGAAAATCAGGTCATCGGCTATGAATTCATCCACCTCGGAAAAATGATGGAAGCCATTAAAAAAGGCATTGAACCGGCTAAGGCTATGGAAGATGCCAAAGGTCATTATGGCCGCTTTGATGAAGCAGCTTCGTACATCGATCCGAGACAGCAATAGGAGGGCAAAACCATGGAATTATTTGAAAGCTACGACAGAAGAATTGATAAAATCCTCGGCGTACTGAAAGAATACGGTATCGGCAGTGTAGAAGAATGCCGCGATATCTGTGCCGCTGCAGGATTGGATCCTTATAAAATCGTCAAAGACGTACAGCCCATTGCCTTTGAAAATGCCGGCTGGGCCTACACCGTTGGCGCTGCTATCGCCATTAAAACTAATGCACGGACGGCTGTAGAAGCTGCTAAGGCCATCGGTATCGGCCTCCAGTCCTTCTGCATCCCCGGTTCGGTCGCTGAAGACCGTAAAGTCGGTCGCGGCCACGGCAACCTGGCTGCTATGCTTCTTCAGGATGAAACGCAGTGTTTCTGTTTCCTCGCCGGCCACGAATCCTTTGCCGCTGCTGAAGGTGCTATCGGTATCGTCCGCAACGCCAACAAAGCCCGCAAGGTTCCCCTTCGCGTTATCTTGAACGGCCTCGGTAAAGACGCCGCTCAGATCATTTCCCGCATCAACGGCTTCACCTATGTTCAGACCCAGTTCGACTATAAGACAGGTGACTTGAACATCGTCCGTGAAGTTCCTTATTCCAAGAGCGAACGGGCTAATGTCCGTTGCTTTGGTGCTGACGACGTCCGCGAAGGCGTTGCCATCATGCACCACGAAGGCGTCGACGTTTCCATTACGGGTAACTCGACCAACCCGACTCGTTTCCAGCATCCCGTTGCCGGTACGTATAAGAAAGAATGTATCGAAATGGGCAAAAAATACTTCTCTGTTGCTTCCGGCGGCGGTACAGGCCGTACCCTTCATCCGGACAACATGGGTGCCGGCCCTGCTTCGTACGGCATGACTGATACCATGGGCCGTATGCACAGTGACGCTCAGTTTGCCGGTTCCTCGTCGGTTCCGGCTCACGTTGAAATGATGGGCTTCCTGGGCATGGGCAACAACCCCATGGTTGGCGCATCCGTTGCTGTTGCTGTCGCTGTTGAAGGCGCTGCCAAAGACGGCAAATTCTAATTCACCCTTACTCGGTAAAAAGCTTCACAACTCTGTTGTGAAGCTTTTTTTGTGGTTACGATAAAGATTAACCCGAAAGCTACTAAAAAAGAGAAAAAAATGATATAATAAACGTATATTTTACAAAGCGGAGAAAGGGTATTCGATGAATACGACAAAAAGAATAGCAGCCGCACTGGGATTATGCATCCTGACTTCCGTATCGGTTGTCGGTGCCACCTTCCATCCCGGTGACCGGGGCGACCAAATCGTCACCATCCAGCAGGCACTGTCCAGTAAGGGGTATGCCGTTGCGGCTGATGGTGATTATGGCGTTTCGACGCAGGCTGCTGTCCGGAAGTTCCAGGAGGACCAAGGCCTGGATTCTGACGGAATCGTCGGAGCTGCAACGTATGCAGCGCTTACCGGTTCGTCTATGCCGGAAAATGACTCTGTCGCCTCAGCCTTTGTTACCAAAGCGACGGCAGACAATGAAATCCTCCTCATTCAGCAGGCCTTGGTGAATGCCGGTTACAGCGTCGATGTAGACGGTGTTTTTGGCGCCGGTACGGAACAAGCCGTCCGTTCTTATCAAGGGGCTCATGGCCTTGATACAGACGGCATCGTCGGTCCGTCGACCTTTTATGCCCTGACGGGACAACAACTTCCGACAGGTCCCATCCGCCGCTTCGGCAATGGCGGTTATAATGGCGTACCTCGCGTGCAGAATTCGGAGGCTACGCATATCCTCGATATCGCCAATCAGTATATCGGCGTTCCCTACGTCTTTGGCGGCTCGACGCCGTCGGGCTTCGACTGCTCCGGCTTTACGCGCTACGTCTATTCGGCAGCCGGCATCGATTTACCCCGGGCAGCCGACGAACAGTATGACGTCGGTGAATCGGTCTCCATGGCCAATTTAGAGCCTGGCGACCTGGTCTTCTTCTCGACCTATGAGGCAGGTATTTCTCACGTCGGAATTTATATCGGCAACCACCAGTTCATCAATGCTGCCAGTGACGGCGTCAGCGTGTCTGACATGGACAGCAGTTACTGGTCTTCCCGATACGTAGGTGCCAAGCGCATCATGTAGTGTCAGAAAAACTCCTACAGAAAAATCAGAATTTTTCTGCTACCGTTGTTAGAATCTGTTTATTATAATAAAGCCGTACCATACGGATTTATCATTATTCGGATTCATGCAACGGAAGGAGTTTTTTTTATGCTCAATTTAATCTGGAACTTTTTCAGAACGGCACCGGACGCCGTGCCTATGACCGATGGCGAGGCTATCAAGAAAAAGTTTAACGCTATGCGTTGGCGCGTCTTCGCCTCCATCACGATCGGTTACGCTTTTTACTACATCATCCGCCAGAGTTATTCGGTCATTAAAAAGCCGCTTCTGGCCTCGGGTATCGTTACGCCGACGGAAATCGGGATCATCGGCTCGGTATTCTTCGTAACCTACGGTCTTGGGAAATTTACCAACAGTTTCCTGGCGGACCGCATGAATAACAAGCGATTCTTTTCCTTTGGTTTGTTCATTTCTTCACTCACTATGGTCGGCATGGGGCTGGTCAATTCCTTCGTTCCCTTGGCCGTCTTGTGGGGTCTCAATGGCTGGTTCCAGTCTTATGGTGCCGGTCCGTCCATTGTCTCCCTGAATCAGTGGTTCAGCAATAAACAGCGCGGAACCTTATATGGCATCTGGTTTACGAGTCACAATCTCGGCTCATCTTTCGCTTACTTTGCCATTGCTGCCATCGTTTCCATGTACAACTGGTCTATGGGTTTCATTGCGGCCGGCATCATTTCCCTTATCGGGACGGCTTTCATTTACTTCGGCATGAGCGACCGTCCGGAAACGCAGGGCCTGCCGAACGGCGCCGTCTATTACGGTGAAAAGACGCAGGAACAGATCGATGCGGAAAAACAAAAATCGGTCGGCAATATGCAGTGGAATGCTGTCGTCAAGAATCCTGCCGTTTGGATCCTCGGCTTGTCTTCACTTTGTGTCTATGTTGCCCGCTATGCCATTGAAAGCTGGGGCGTCGTTTACCTGACGTCACAGAAGGGCTATGATATGATGGGCGCTGCCGGTGTCATGGCTTACATGCAGGTAGCTGGTATCTTCGGGGCTCTCTTGTGCGGTGTTATTTCGGATAAGTTCTTCAATCATAAGCGCAATATGCCGGCCCTCTTATACGGGATCTTCTACTCCTTGTCGATTGCCGGTTTCCTCTGGGCACCGCAGTCGTTTACCATGGATATGTTGTGCATGACCTTCTACGGCTTCACCATGGGGGCTTTGGTTTGCTACATGGGCGGTCTCATGGCTGTCGATATCGTGCCGAAACGCGTTACCGGGGCTGCCATGGGTATGATTGGCCTCCTCAGCTATGCCGGGGCAGCGCTGCAGGAATTCATTACCGGGAAACTGATGACCATTACTGTCGTCAATGGCGTCAAAGTCTATGACTTCGGACTGGCTACGGAATTCTGGGTCGGTGCCGCTGTCGTCTCGACACTGCTGGCTCTCCTGGTTTGGAATGCAAAACCGAAAGAAGATTAATGGCAAAGGCGTTGTCTGAAAGGACGACGCCTTTTTTGCGTATAAGCGGGACTTGGCGTGTAAAAAACTACTCAGCCGGGCCGATTCAAGGTATAATATATGATATAAATTGTATGCAGGGGAGGCATTATGAAACGGGTTATTTCTATGATGCTGCTGACCTTGGCCTGTCTTTTCAGTGCGGCCTGTGCCCATCCTCAGGGCTATATCGACTTTACACAGCCAGAAGGGCCGCGGCCTGCTGTAGAGCAGACCGGTGTAAAACCGCTTCGCATCGCCTTTGCGTCGGTCATGTCGCCGCGGGAAACACGGCAGGTGTATCAGCAAATCGTCACCTATATTTCTCAAAAACAGCAGTGGCCGGCAGTCCTCATCCAGCGCCGGACTTATGAGGAACTGAATGCCCTCTTGGCCAACGGCGATGCCGATGTCGCCTTTTCCTCGACCGGGGCTTACGCTGCCTATCAGGGCCAAGTGCCGATTGAGCTTCTGGCTATGGCCGAAACCAATGGCACGTCTCATTACCAAACTTATATCATCACGGCCGCCGACAGCGATATCCATGATTTCAGCCAACTCCGGGGGAAGGTCTTTGCCTTTACGGACCCTTTGAGTTATTCTGGCTGTCTGGCCATTAAATTTTTGCTGGCCCGGGATGGCTCGACGCCGGAAACCTTTTTCAATCGCTTCTTCTATACCCACGGGCATGACAAATCACTGTGGTCTGTCGCCAATCACCTGGCCGATGCAGCCGGCATCGACAGCCAGATCTATGAGCTCATGGCCGACACCAACCCGACACTTGCCAAGGAAGTTCGCATCATTGAAGCCTTGCCGGAAGCCCCGACAGGTCCCATCGTCGTCCGCAGTGATTTAGACCCGGCAGAAAAAGAAGCGCTGCGCCATATCTTCTATACGATGCATGAAGATGACGATTTGGCTAAAGCTATGAAAACTATCGTCATCGACCGCTTTATCCCGCCCGATTCTGCGTCCTATGAGGAGTTCAAGCAGCAGTATCAGGCGCAAAAACGATTGGCAGGAACGTAAGATGAGAAACTACACGCTATACGTAAAATTTAATGCCCTCATTGTCGGCACTATTTTTATCTGCGGCTTACTGACAGCCTCGCTGTTCCTCTATTCGACGAGTGAGTACATGAGCCATGAACTCGATGCATCTGGGAAGGAACTGGCCGTGTCCATCGGGCAGGTCGTCAGCAATGACATCCTCGTCGACGACCGCTTCGATATGACCGAGCAGCTGCTCCATGCCCAAAAGACGAACGACCAGGTCCGATACATCCTGGTAACCTATCCTGACGGGAGGATTCTGGCCAGTACCTTTACAGAAGGACTGCCAAAAGGCCTTCCGGAACGGCGGGACTTGGCAAACGAGGGATTGGGACAGACGCTGACCTTTGACAGTACCGAGGGCTATATACGGGAAATCATGGTCCCCATCGACGGCGGATTGGTCGGTTATTTCCGCGTCGGCCTGTCTGAGCGGCCGATGATGCAGCTGATGTGGAAGCGCTTTGTCGAAACGATGCTGATCATCCTGGCCATCTGTCTGGTGGCCTCGGCCTTGGCGACGCGATATGCAAGATCCTTCCTGCGGCCTGTTCAGGCTTTAGCGAAAGCGATTCGCCAAATCGGGCGGGGCAATTACAGTGTCCGCGTTTCCGTCGATACGAAAGATGATGTCGGCCAGCTGGCCAAGGCCTTTAACGTCATGAGCAACCGACTGGCGGTCAAAGATCGGGAAAACTCGAAACTGTTGACGGCCCTTCGGGAAAAGGAAAAGAACCGGGTTTGGCTCATCGACCAGCTGTTTTCGGCTCGAGAAGATGAGCGCCGTCGTATTTCACGGGAACTCCACGATGAAACGAGTCAGTCCATGGTATCGATTTTAGCCTATTTGCGGCTCATTCAGGATCAGACTGAAAAGCCTGATGTGCGCGAATTGGTGACCGGTGTCCGCGATCTGACCCGGGAAACTTTGGAAGGATTGCGCCATTTGGCGGTCAACCTTCATCCGCCGCTCCTCGATGATTTGGGCCTCATCGTGGCCATTGAGAAATATCTCGATACGTATCGGCAGACTCAGCCTGACCTTACCGTTTCTTTCTGCCATGACGGCGACATTTCACGGGTATCACGCCCGGTGGCCCTGTTTTGTTACCGCATGGTGCAGGAAGGGCTGACCAACATTGCCCGTCATGCCCAGGCCCATACGGTAACGATTGAACTGAACATCCTGCCGTCGGCCTTGTCTTTGGTCATTGCTGATGACGGCGTCGGCTTCAGTGCCGCCCGGGCTGAACAGGCCCGGCTCGACAATCATTTGGGCCTGGTCAGCATGCAGGAGCGGACCGACGTGTTAAATGGAACTTTTTCTATTGACGGCCAACCGGGAAAGGGAACGACCCTGACGATAACCTTGCCGTTACATCTGAGTGAGGAGATGGAACATGAACATACTATTGGCTGATGACCACCGCATTTTGCGGACAGGCCTGAAATTATTATTAGCTTCGCAGGACGACTGCCTCGTCGTGGCTGAGGCCTCGAACGGGCAAGAAGTCCTCGATATCCTGGACGAAACCGACGTCGATGTCGTCCTCCTCGACCTGTCGATGCCGGTCATGAACGGCATCGACTGTTTGCGGGAAATCCGACGCCGCCATTATGACGTAAAGGTCCTGGTCCTTACGATGTACAGTGAGCAGGAGTACGTAACCGAGTTGATGCAGCTCGGTGCTGACGGGTACTTGTGTAAAGATACCCTTGATGCCGAATTGTTTAAAGGTCTGCATGCCGTAGCTGCCGGCCAGCGCTACCTCAGTGAACGCGAAGCCAGGAGCCTCCTTAACGGCGTCTTGGCGGAGAAGAAGGACGCGCCGGCCTTGTCGGAACGGGAGCTGGAAGTTCTCGTGGCTTTGGTCCATGGCCATTCCCTGTCGGCTATTGGCGACACCCTTCATCTTTCTGTAAAGACGGTCTCGACGTATAAAACGAGGTTGATGCAGAAACTGAATTGTAAGACGAAATCAGAACTCGTCGACTACGCCTTGAAACACCATTTGATGTAAATTTTTGGCACAAAAAAGCATTGCCCGGAGGCAATGCTTCCTTTCATGATGCTTATAGCAGCCGTCTTAGTCTTCGTTTGGCGTGTCCGACAGAAACGGCTGGTCGGCTGCGGCATTTTGGATATCCGCGCTGGCATCTTTAAAGTAATCTTTAAAGGACTGTACCCAGGTCCGTGACGGATGGGAGAGGTAGCCCTTGCTTTTCCAGATCAAGGCTAATGTCCAGTACAGGTGCGGCTTGACCAGCGGGACGGATACGGCAAGATCCGGCGAGATGCGCTGACAAATCGTGTGCGGCATGAGCGAAATCCCCAGCTTGCCCGAGACCATTTGAGCCAGGAAGTCCCAGTTGCTGGAGCGGCAGACGATCTTCGGATGAGCCATGATTTCCTGAAAGGCCGAGCGCAGGTAAGGATTCAGGGAGAAGCCGTTAGGATAAAAGACGAAGGTTTCATCCTTGATATCGGATAAGGTCAGAGACGGACGAGAGGCCAGGGGATGATCCGGCCAGAGGACGACGTCGAGAGGCTCTTCATGGAAAATGAAGAATTCATAAGGAATTTCCGTCGTAATCGGCAAGGCGACGAAACCGACCTGAATGAGTCCGTCGTCGATGGCCGATACGACGTCCTGGGAGCCGACTTCCTTCATTTCCAATTCGATTTTAGGGTACGTATTGATGAAATGGGCGATGAACGGTGCGATGACGGAAGAGCCGATCATAGGCGGGACCCCGACGGACAGTTTGCCGGAATTGAGCAGTTGCGGCGATTCCATTTCTTCATTGAGCTGCGTAAAGCCCTTGATGAGTTCTTCAATTTTCGGCAGGAGGTAGGAACCGGTTTCCGTAAGCTCTACGTTCTTACCCTTGCGGTCGAATAATTGAACTCCCCAATGTTCTTCCAGAGCCTTGATCCCTTTACTGATAGACGGCTGGCTGATGTGCAGCGATTTTGAAGCTTTGGTAAAGCTCTTTTTGTGAGCGACTTCGATGAAGTATGTCAATTGGAATAAATCCATAATATACGATTTCACCTCTCTTTGGTATTCTTATAGTTTACCATATTACGAACTTAAAATCCAATGATGTACGGTCTCCATAATCGGCGTAATGACGCCGTTTTTACAGAAACTTCTATTTCTGGGACGGTTCTAAAGGACTGCCGGGCAGGGAATGAGGGGCCCCGTATTTACAAGACGGCGCCGGTGTATCATAATAGAGAGTATAAAGGAGGGAGCTTATGGCAACGCGATGGATTATGCACGTCGATATGGATGCCTTTTACGCGTCTATTGAACAAAGGGACAATCCGGCCTTGAAGGGACTGCCGGTCATTGTCGGCGGCCTGATGGACCGCGGTGTCGTGGCAACGGCCTCCTATGAAGCACGGCGCTATGGTATCCATTCGGCTATGAGCATGAAGGTGGCACGGAGGCGCTGTCCGAACGGTGTCTTCTTACCGGTACGCATGGCGGCTTATCGGCGGGTGTCGCATCAGATCCGCTTGATTTTGTCGCATTATTCCCCCTACATCGAGCCCTTGGCCCTGGATGAAGCCTTTTTGGATGTATCCGGCATGGAACGCCATTATCCGAATATCGTCGATATCGGAAAGGCCGTCAAAGACGAGATTTTTCGGACGACGGGCCTCGTTGCCTCAGCCGGGATTGCGCCCAATAAGTTTTTAGCGAAACTGGCTTCAGATTTGCGAAAACCGGATGGACTGGTCTGGATTCCTTACGGGACGGAACAGGCGGTGTTGGCACCGCTGCCCATCAGTCGGCTATGGGGCGTCGGCAAGGTGACGGAAGAAGCATTGAAGAAGGGCGGATATCATACGATAGGCGATATTTCGGCATCCAGTCCCGAAGCGTTGAAACCCCTGTTAGGGAATCAGGCAGAGCGCATTTACCGCTTATCCCTCGGTCAGGATAAGCGCCCATTGGAGGTGCGGCGGCGGCCGCAGTCGGTCGGCAATGAGCATACGTACAGCCGGGATTTGACCCTGCCGTCTGAAGTGGATGAACAGTTTCGCCTCTTGGCGAATGAAGTGGCTTGGCGGCTTCGTCAGAGTCGGCTCATGGGACGGACGATTACCATCAAGATTCGCTATGCTTCTTTTAAGACCGTTACCCGATCGCTGACATTGGGTGATATGGGGACGGCTTCGGAAGAACAGTTATATTTTTCGGCTAAAAGATTGTATAATAAGGATAAAGGGCATGAGCCAATCCGTCTGTTAGGCCTTACGGTGAGCCAGTTACAGCCGTATCAAGTTCAGGGCGATTTATTTTCTGAAGACGAGGAAACGAAGGAAAAAGTCATCGAAGCCATCGACAAGCTGCAGCAGCGGTTTGGCCGTACGGCCATTATGAAGGGTTTTTTTGTGGGAAATGTCCCATGAAAAGGATACGTAAAAAGGAGTTTTAGACATGGCAATTTTTAAAGTCGTCGCCCATACCGGTGACAATAACAATGGGTATATCGAGTATAATACGGAAACCAAGGAATTAGGCGTTCATCTAAATGATGAAGCTGTCAACGAACGGGCCAGAGAATATCTAACGACGGAGAAGGTGCTGCACCAGTATACCGACCTTTCCAAGTATAAGACGATCAGCGCCGTACCGACGTCGAGTTTGGAAACGCTGAAATTGGCCATGTGTTATATGTGGCGGGCGACAGGTGTCCACATCGATTGGAGTCGTCCTGTCGAATAAGACTGCTCTAAAAGCATTCACAATGTATCCACATTTTCTGTGTACAACAGTGACAGAAATGTGGATATTTTTTTGAATCCGCATAGTTGTGCTGATTTTTTCAGTTGGATACTTAAATCAACATATGTTAATAAATGTGGATAACTCGCGTGGATAAATATATATCCCCAGAGGAAACACCTCGTTAACGGCATGGGTAAGCGATTGTACATGGGAGAACAAATGAACAAAGGGATGTGTATAATTCCTGTAGAAATGTGGATAAGTGGCTGGGAGGATTTACTCACAATATGTGGATGGATTGTGGAAAGATATCCACAGGAGGACAAAGCATAAAAACGCCATTTACGGACATATTCACAAGTTATCCACTTTAGATATCCACAATTTCCACAGATTTTACGTTTGTGGTATACTGGGAACAGTGAATACGATTTTAGGAGGAATTTATTATGAAAGCAATTTTCGACGGACTGATTGTCCTGCCGAATGAAATTGTCAACGGACATGTTCTTATGTATGAAAAGGATATATGGCGCATCGTCCCGCGTAAGCAGTTCAGAGCCGGTATGTGCTCGGAATTTATCGATGCTAACGGCGGTTTCGTCGTTCCCGGTTTTATTAATGAACACATCCACGGCTGCGCCGGCGTCGACGTCATGGATGACAATGAACAGGCCCTGCCGGCCATGCAGAAGGCCTTACCTGCGACGGGAGTTACATCCTTTGTGGCGACGACGATGACCATGGAACAGAGCGCCATTGAAAAAGCCTTGACGCGAATCGGAAAGGCAAGGGACAATGCTTCCGGTGGAGCTCAGGTTCTCGGCGCTCATCTGGAAGGGCCTTTCATCAGCCCTCGCTATAAGGGATCACAGTCTGAAAGTCATATACAGGCTCCGGATTTTTCCTGGTTGGAACCGTATAGCGACATCATTAAAATCATTACCCTGGCTCCGGAACAGGTAAAGAATAAGCAGTTTTTAAAGACTTGTCAGGAGAAGGGCATCGTCGTATCCCTCGGCCATTCGGGGGCATCTTTTGAACAGGCCATGGACTGCATGGAAACGCTGGGCAACTGCCATGTCACCCATCTGTATAATGCCATGACGCCCTTCCGCCATCGGGAACCGGGCCTCGTCGGAGCGGCCCTCCTTCATAAAAAGGCCTGCTGTGAACTGATTTGTGATGATCTCCACGTCCATCCGGCGGCTCAGAAACTGGCCTATCAGATGAAAGGGCGCGACGGCCTCATCCTGGTCACCGATTCGATGCGGGCCTGCCTCCAGGGCGACGGCGAATCGAGTCTGGGCGGTCAAAAGGTGTTTGTAAAGAATGGGGAAGCGCGTCTTTCTGACGGGACCTTGGCTGCCAGCATAGCGCCTATGAACGAAGTCGTCCTCCACTTCCTTATCAATTCGGGGGCTTCCATTCCCGACGTCATCGCCATGGCCACGGTCAACCCAGCTAAATCCCTCGGTGTATACGATCGCATCGGATCTCTCGAAGAAGGGAAACAGGCCGACATCGTCGTCTTGGACAGCAATGATTTCCATGTAAAATCGACGGTTGTTGCCGGCGAACTGGTATATAACGAACCGATACAATAAAAACTATTATATGCAATGAAAAGAAGGCCAAGGTGCTTTGTCACCTTGGCCTTCTTTTTGTCGGAGGGAATCTAGCCGAGAGGGATTCTTTATTTTTTAGGACGTATAAGGCGCCTAACAAGCCGGCGTCGTTTTGGAGCTTGGCAAAGGCCAGTCCCTTCGGCGGGAGCATCCGCTCAGGGAGTCTTTCCGATAAGGCTCGTTCAAGGGGCGGGCGGAGGACGGCTTCGCGACTCATGATGCCGCCGCCGAGGACGATTCGTTCAGGATTGAAGAGGCTGATGATATTGGTGAGGCCGTCGGCCAGATTTTGGCAGAAGGTGTGGAAACTACGAAGGGCCGGCTCGTCGCCTCTTTCAATCAGTTGGAAAGCCCGGTAGCCGTCCATGTCTTGTTCGGGGACGCTTTTTTCCTTTGCGATTTCCCGACAGAGAAAGGCGGCTGAGGCGACGTCGTGGAATTGACCGGCCGGCAGGCGCATATAGGCGATTTCACCGGCCGCGTGAGTCGCTCCGTGAAGGACCTTACCGTCCTTGACAGCGGCTCCGCCGATGCTGGTGCCGACGGTTACGGCGAAAAAGGAAGAGACGCCTTGGCCGGCACCGAGCCAGTACTCCCCAAGGGCTGCGCAGTTGGTATCGTTTTCGACGCTGACCGGAAGGTGAAACTCTGATTCTAAGCGCTCTTTCCACGGTGTCCCCGTATAGCCCGGGATGGACAGGGCGTATTCTACGATGCCGGCTTCCTCGTTTACAATACCGGCTGTCGAGATGGCGATGCCGGCAAGGGGGACCTTCTCCTGCTGCTGACGGACGATGCGGCAGAGGCTGTCGACGATGCCCGGACCGCCTTCGGCGGGCGTCGGGATGAGGTCTCTTTGTTGGAAGCTTCCTTTCTCATCGATGAGACCGACTTTGATGGCCGTTCCGCCGACGTCGAAACAACTATAAATCATTATAATTCACATCCTTTTTACGAGTAAAAATTAACTTATACAAATATTATACATGGATTTGACAATTTCTATGTAAAAGGTGCCTATACTATTCATATCAATGGAGTATTTTAGGAGGTCATGATATGAAACGACAATGGTTAAAAAGAGCAATTCTTTCTATGGTAGCCTGCGGCTCACTGCTGGGCGTTGTTCCCGGTGTACAGGCAGCCGATGTCCGGATTTTACCGGTAGATACGGCTAAGTTTGTAGCAGGCGCTAAATTCGATTTTGATGTTGAAGTTTCTAACGCTAAAGATTTGAAGAACGTCGATATTACAATTAACGGTCAGAACGCGAATCAATTTTTCGGACAGAAACTGGTAGCGAAAGAATTGGGCAATGGCGTCGTTTCGTATCGTGTCAATCAGGTCGATTTCCCCAAGACCGGCAACTATACGGTACGGGTTTCAGCTACCGATGCTGACGGCACGAATGCTGCCGATGCACGCTACAAAGTCGTTCAGGAAAAAGCCCAGAAACCGGCTAAAAACGTCATCCTCTTCATCGGTGACGGCATGTCCCTGCAGGCCAGAGAAATGGCTCGTATCATTTCCAAAGGCCTGACCAACGGCAAATACAACGATCTCTTGGCTATGGAAAAAATGCCCCATAACGCACTGATCACGACCAGCGGTTACGATTCCTTGACGACGGACAGCGCCAACTCGGCTTCGGCCTACGCTACGGGTCATAAATCGGTCGTCAACGCTCTCGGCGTTTATGAAGATTCGACCAAGGATCCCATGGATGATCCCCGCGTTGAAAACGTGGCTGAAATCCTGAAACGTACGCGCGGCATGTCCATCGGTGTCATTACCCAGGCTGAATCGACGGATGCTACGCCGGCTGCTATGATCGGTCATACGCGCCGTCGTGCCAACCAGGATCTGTTAGCTTCGCAGTACTTGGAAGACTATCATCGTCCGGACGTCATCATGGGCGGCGGTTCCAGCCGTTACATTCCCCAGACGGAAAAAGGCTCTAAACGCCATGACAATGAAAACGTCATCCAGGAATTTAAAGATAAAGGCTACACCTTCGTAACGACGTCGAAAGAAATGATGGCAGCCGACAGCAATAAACCGCTCTTGGGCCTCTTCCATCCCAGCACGATGAACGTCTATATCGACCGTGAAATGCTCAAGAACCCTGAAGTTTTAGGGAAATATACGGATCAGCCGAACCTCATTAACATGACGAAAAAATCCTTGGATATCCTTAGCAAGAATCCGAAGGGCTTCTTCGCTATGATCGAAGGCGCATCCATCGACAAACAGCTCCACGCCATGGATTGGCAGCGTGCTACCTACGATACGATTGAATTCGATAAGGCTATCGAATATGCTCAGAAATGGAATAAGGAACACGGTGACAATACCCTGATCATCGTCGTCGCCGACCATGCTCACGGTGCTTCCATTACCGGTACCTACCATGAACACGATGGCAAAAAAGGCATTGAAGCTGTCCGTACCTATGCTGACTCCATCTTCCCGACCTTCAAAGATGCCGATCACGACGGCTTCCCCGACAATCCGGATCCCGATGTAACCTTGGCCGTCCAGTATGCTAACCATCCGGAATATTACGAAAACTACCACTTCCAGCAGAAACCGACCTTGCCGACGATTTCGCAGACGGTTACCAAACAGGAAGCTCAGGCTGCTGGCGATAAGACCGAATACCATCAGGTTTCGACGGTCGTTGCCAAAGGCAACCCGGCTCGTCACCACGCTGGCGATCCCATGGAACTCGTTCCGGCCAATATCCCCGATACCATCGGTGATGAAACTCATGCAGCCGACGATGTACCTTTGAATGCAGAAGGCCCGGGCTCTGAATACTTCAACGGCGTTATGGACAACACCGAAGTATTCTTCGGTATCATGCGTGCCCTCGGCGTCGATGCTACGAAAAACGCAAAATAATACGGTCTGCTCGATGGCTCCCTTGCACCGCATTTCATAAAAAAATGCTGCCGCAATTTGAATTGCGGCAGCGTTTTTTTTTTTGCTTACTGACCAAGAACGCTGTCGAGGTAGGCAGCGGTATCCGATAAATAGCTTGCCGGATAACCTTCGATATCGCCCTTATCGCAGTGGGCCGCGAATTCCGGATCGATAGGCAGTTTGGCCGTATGAGGAATCGAGTATTTCTGTGCCGATTCTTCAACGTGGCTGTGGCCGAAGATTTCGTGTTTTTCCTGGCAGCTGGGACATTTGAAGTAGCTCATGTTTTCAATCAGACCCAAGACAGGAACGTGCATCATTTCCGACATATTCAAGGCCTTTTCAACGATCATGGAAACGAGTTCCTGCGGAGATGTGATGACCAAGATACCGTCGATGGGCAGGGACTGGAAGACCGTCAAGGGAACGTCACCTGTTCCCGGCGGCATGTCGACGAACATGTAGTCGATATCGCCCCAGATGACGTCGGTCCAGAACTGTTTAACGGCGCCGGAAATGACCGGTCCGCGCCATACGACAGGAGCGGCGACATCTTCCAACAGCAGGTTCATAGACATGACTTTGATGCCAGTTTTGGTCGTAACCGGATTGATGCCATCGTCGTTGCCGGTGGCATGACCGGTCAGACCGAAGACTTTCGGAATCGACGGGCCGGTGATATCGGCGTCGAGAATCGCAGTTTTAAAGCCGCGGCGCTGCATTTCTACAGCCATCAGGGACGTAACCAAAGATTTACCTACGCCGCCTTTGCCGCTGACGACGGCAATGACGTGTTTGATGTGAGAGCCTTCATGGGGTGCAGCTTGGAGGCTCTGAGGCTGGTTGCGCTGTGCGCAGGAGCTGCCGCAGCTGGAACAGTCGTGTGTACAATTTTCACTCATTGGGATCATTCTCCTTTGAACTTTTCTTTCCGGCACGGCAGCAGTCGTGACGGCACGAGCCGGAATGTTCACAAACTTGGATATGGCCGCCTTCGATGACGAGGTCTTTGCCATGAATGAGGGCGTCGGCCAGTTTGTGGCGGGCCGAATTATAAATACCGGTCACCGTCGTGCGAGCTACATTGATCTGAGCTGCACACTCTTCCTGTGTCAGTCCGACCCAATCGATAAGGCGGATGACTTCATATTCATCGATTCCCATGGCAACCGTATCGTCCGACTGGCGTCGGTCGACGGGGCCGAAGGTCGATGAAACAGGCAGTGAACAAACACGTCGGCACCGCGGTGGTCTCGGCATAAAATCCCTCCTTTACGCTATTTATTATAGATAGATAGCTGACATATGTCAAATTATGTCAAGGAGGGATTTCTCGGCGCCCGATGTGGAAAATGGCCATAGAGCGAAGGTATTTACTATTGTATATAAAGACTGAATCAGCAGGCTGTGTTGCTTTCTAGCGAACGAGATATGCCCCGTCGACAGGGATGATGGCCCCGTTCAAATAGTTCGAAGCGGCGCTGGCCAGGAAGACGATAATGCCTTTCATGTCCTCTGGTGTACCCCATCGTTTAGCAGGGATTCGATCAAGGATTTCTTTGTTGCGGATGTTATCTTCAATCAGCTTTGAAGTCATTTCTGTTGCCATATATCCGGGAGCCACGGCGTTGACATTGAGTCCCTTACCGGCCCATTCATTGGCCAGCGCCTTGGTCAATTGAGCGACACCGCCCTTGCTGGCTGCGTAAGCCGGGACGGTGTATCCGCCGAAGAAACTTAGCATGGAGGCGACGTTAATGATTTTCCCCGATTTTCGGGGCAACATATTGCGTCCGGCAAGCTGGCACAGCTGAAATACCGTATTTAAATTGAGATTTATGACATCGTTCCAATCGGAGAGAGGAAAATCTTCGCAGAAATGACGGCGCTGTATTCCGGCATTGTTGACCAAGATGTCGATGCGGCCGTCTAAGGCATCTAAGGCCTTTTCGAATATGGCAGGAACTTGTTCTTGATCGAGTAAATCACCTTGCAGGGCCAGCATGGAAAGGCCTTTTTGCCGACATTCGGCGGCTGTTTTTTCGGCGCTGGCACTGGATCCGATAATTAATACTTTGGCTCCAGCTTCGGCTAATCCTTCTGCCATGCCTCGACCTAAACCGCGGCCGCCGCCGGTTACAATAGCTGTTTTCCCTGTTAATGCGAAATTATTTAATATCGACATAAGAAATTCCTCCCTTGATAGATCCAATAATAGGATGAGTAATGTGAAATAAAAACATCGTATGAATTTGTAGGAGTCACAACTATATTTTATAAGATAATCAGAAAAAACTCAATAGAAATTAGAATTCAGGGCGATGTAATTTGCCCCGAATATAGGAGTATAAATAGATAATAAGGATTATTACGCAGAATGTATGTAAGAGAGAGAATATTTAGTTATATATTGAAAGCTTTTCTGCATTTTTATTTATGAGAAAACGTCTGATGTATTTGCGCGTGGAAGCTTATCGAATTAACTATATTTTTTGAAAAAGGCCCCACTTTTTTTGCTGTCCTTTAGACGTCGCATCTGCTATTCTATAGATAGTAGTAAACTTTCGTGCTGGAAGGAGTTTCATATGGTTAATTCTAAATCCTCAATATCTAAAATTGAAGAAACTGCCAATAACATTATCGATTTTATTACGTCGAGAAAAATGCTTCCCGGGGATAAAATGCCGACAGAACCGGTATTAATGGAAACATTGAATGTCAGCCGTTCGACGTTGAGGGAGGCGATTCGGACGTTAAGTGCCCGCAACATCTTAGAAGTACATCAAGGATCGGGAACTTTCATTTCAAAACGATGCGGTGTTCCACTGGATCCATTGGGACTGACTTTTATCTATGATGATGACCGTCTGGCGATTGATCTCCTCGACGTTCGGTTAATGATTGAGCCCAAAACGGCCCTATTAGCGGCGCTTCATGCAACGGATGAACAGTGTCGGGAATTATTGGAACAGTGCGCTTTGGTTGAAAGCCTTATTCAGGCGGATAAAAATTATGAAGAAGAAGATATTGCTTTGCATATGATGATTGCTGAATCCAGTGGAAACCGAGTTTTGATTAACTTATCCTACATCCTTCATACGTCAGTCAAAAAGAATATCATATCTACAGAGGATGCTTTACGGGATAACAATACGCTGGTTTACCATCGTCGCATCATCGATGCCATCGTTCGCCATGATGCTCCCAGTGCCTATAATGCTATGATGATTCACGTAACGATGTTGTGGGAATTTATTTCGGCAAAGTTAAATTCAAATGGATAAATGATGAATGTACGTGTCCTATTGGGAAGAGATAATACGGTATAGGTAACGGGATATACTTATTCATGAGTTGAGTTTTATCCGCCTGTCCGTTATTATGAAAGATAAGGAGGGCAATGTTTTTTAGTTGCCTGTTTTCGAGCGGCGCCGGTCCGGTTACCGGCATATCACATGTGTAGGAGAAACGAGATGAAAACAGTAAACGAGATTAAACGGATTTGTAACTTAGGCTGTGGTACCATGGGTTTTGGCACGGCCATTGCTTTTGCCCAGCATGGCTATGAGGTCAATATGTTTGGCCGAAAGGATGCCAGTATTGACCGGGCTATGGGCAATATTCGGGCGACGCTGGCCATTATGAAAGCCAACGAACTACTGACGGATGAAGGCGAAATCGCTTTGTTAAAACGAATTCATGGTGTCACGACGATCGAAGAAGCCGCAAAAGACGCCGACTTTGTCCTTGAATCGGTGGCTGAGGATATGGCTGTGAAACAACAGGTATATCGGGAGCTTGAAGGATATCTTGCGCCGGACATCATTTTTGCAACCGATTCATCGGGGTTCTTGCCGACGGAAGCTTCGGCACACATGGCGTATCCGGAACGGTTTGTCGTCGCCCATTTTTGGAATCCGCCCCACCTCATCCCCTTGGTAGAAGTCGTTCCCGGTGAAAAGACGAGTCGGGAAACGGTGGAGATTACGTGGCAGCTCATGGAAAAGATCGGTAAAAAGCCGGCAGCCCTTTTAAAGAAGCACCGGGCTTTGTCGGCAATCGCCTGCAGTTCGCCTTGCTTCGCGAAGCCCTTCATTGTGTGCAGGACGGCATTGCTACGGCGGAGGTCGTCGACTTCATCTGTAAATACGGCATCGGACGCAGGCTCGGCGTTACGGGTCCCCTTGAAACGGCTGACTTAGGCGGCCTCGATGTTTTCTACAATATCTCTGCCTATCTCAATGCTGACTTGGCCGACAATAAGGAGGGAGCCGCCCTCCTGAAGCAGTGCGTCGACGAAGGTCGCCTCGGCACCAAAACGGGTACCGGCCTGTATCCCTGGACGCCGGAAGAACTGAAGCGCATCGAGACGACGCGGGAAGAAGTCTTGATTGAATGGCTGAAAAAAGACAAGGCCGGTCAAAAGTTTTAACCGCTGCCATATAAGGGTTTGAAAACAGCCCCTTCTGGGATTCGGAAGGGGCTGGCTGTCATTGCTGTGGACATCGTTTATTTTGAATGGGTAAGGTATTTTTATGATGGCGGGAAAGCGTGGGAATCGAACCCACCTGAGAAGCTATTCACCCCTCACGCTGGTTTTGAAGACCAGAGGGAACACCAGAACCCGTCCTTTCCCATAACGTATTTATTATAGCACGGATGGCATCGGGCCGGTACTATTGAAAAACGCTGTATTTTTGCTACACTGTACATAATAGTATTGCTGTTTTAGAAGGGAGACTTTTGGATGATTGAATTACAGCTTAAACCTACGATTTATTCTTACGATACGTGCCGGGACTTTGCCGCTGAGCTTCAATTGGGGGCGAAGGACCTGATTATTACCAATCAGTATATTTTCGATCCGAATTTCAAGGAATTGGATTTGCCCTGCCACGTCCTTTTCCAAGAAAAATACGGCAGCGGGGAACCGTCTGATGAGATGGCTGAAGCCATTTATCGGGACATGCCTGGCGATGTAAACCGAATTATCGGCATCGGCGGCGGTACGGTCATGGATTTGTGCAAACTGTTTGTTTTGAAAAGGGTCAGCCCGATTCTCGATCTCTTCGACGGCAAGACGGCCATTGAAAAGGATAAAGAACTGATCCTGGTTCCGACGACGTGTGGTACGGGCAGTGAAGTAACCAATGTTTCGGTCATGGCCCTCATCAGCCGCCATACGAAGAAAGGCATTGCCCATGAAGCTCTCTATGCCGATAAAGCCGTCCTCATTTCGCAGTTACTGAAGACACTGCCCTTTACCGTCTTTGCCACGAGCTCCATCGATGCCCTGGTCCATGCGGTAGAATCGGCCCTATCACCCGATTCCAGCGCCAGCTTCCGCGTCTTCAGCTATCAGGCTATCGAACGCATTCTCAGCGGCTACTTGCAGATCCGCGACCACGGTCCAGAAGCCCGCATTCCACTGATGAAAGACTTCCTCTTGGCCAGCACCTGGGCCGGCATCGCCTTCAGCGTTCCCGGATGCGCTGCCGTCCATGCCATGAGTTATCCCTTGGGGGCCAATTATCACGTGCCTCACGGTGAATCGAATTATGCCATGTTTACCGGCGTCATGAAACATTATATGACGATCAAATCGGACGGGGAAATCGCCCGTCTCAACGCCTTTATTGCTGGCATCTTGGGCTGCGATGCAAAGGCTGTGTATGATGAGCTGGAAAAGCTGCTCAACGTCGTCCTGCCCAAGAAAGCGCTTCATGAATACGGCGTCAAGGAAGAAGAACTGGCTGAATTTGCCAAATCGGTCATGGAAAACCAAGGTCGTCTGATGGCTCATAACTTTGTGCCTTTGACGTATGATGATGTTTACGAAATCTATAAATCTCTCTATTGATTGTACAAAAAAAGGATGCTCCCAAAGGGGCATCCTTTTTTATATCCTATAATTTAGCTTAGAAGTAAACAGCCTGTTCGCCGGCTTTTACGTTTCCTGTCTTAACGAGGGATACGTCCGAAACTTGGTCGGTGTCGGTGAAGATGCACAGGCAAGCGTCAGAAGGCGCGTTGGCTTTGATGTATTCATCATCGAATTCCATCAGTTTGTCGCCTTTCTTGACTTCCTGGCCGTTTTCGACGAAGACTTTGAAGCCCTGGCCATTGAGATTGACCGTGTCGATGCCGATGTGCAGGAGGTATTCAACGCCGTCGGCGGTGGTCATGCCGATGGCATGTTTCGTTTCGAAGACGAAGGTAACCGTACTGTCTTCCGGCGCATAGACGACGCCGTCTTTCGGATAGACGAAGAATCCGTCACCGGTCATCTTGCTGGCAAAGGCTTCATCCGGAGCTTCCGTGATCGGATGGAGGGCGCCCGTGAAGGGAGAGTTGAAGTAGCGTTTTTCGGCGTCTGTTTTGGCCGGAGCGGCTGCTTCTTTTTTCGGTTCTTCTGCAGGAGCTGCTTCTGGAACGGCTTCGATGGGGCCGTCTTGAGGATTGGTCGCCAGGTAGTTTTCAAGATTGGACTTGATGACGGCGACTTGGGGACCGTAAACGACCTGGACGCCGGTACCGCGTTTGATGACGCCGACGGCGCCGGTAGCTTTCAGGGCTGCGTCATTTACCAGGCTGGCATCGGCAACGGAGCAGCGCAGACGTGTGGCGCAGGCGTCGACAGAGGTGATGTTCTGGCTGCCGCCGAGGGCCTGGGTGATCGTCTGGCTGATGGTATCGCTGGAAGCCTTGCCGTCAGCGCCGCCTTTACCGGCAGCATCGCGGGCCTTGACGTCGGCTTTTGTATAGAGCTTCGTTTCCGTATCATCGTCTTCACGACCCGGCGTCTTCAGGTTGAAGCGCTTGATGAGGAAGGTGAAGATGAAGTAATAGAGGAAGAAGTAGATGATGCCGACGGGGATGATGTACATCCAGCTCGTCTTGGCTTCCCCTTGGAGGATACCGAAGATGAAGAGGTCCAGTAAGCCGCCCGAGAAGGTAAGGCCTACGGCGATGTTCAGGATATGGGCGATCATGTAGGCTGCACCGGCCAGGATGACCTGGACGTAGAACAGCATCGGTGCGACGAAGAGGAAGGAGAATTCAATCGGTTCGGTAATACCGGTGAACATGGAGGTCAAGGCTGCGGACAAGAGCAGGCCGCCGGCAACCTTTTTCTTTCCGGTTTTGCCGTGCGGTACATGGCAAGGGCAGCGCCGGGGAGACCGAAGATCATGAAGATGAATTCACCCGAGAAGTAGCGAGTAGCATCGGCACTGAAGTGAGCGACGTTCGGCGAGGCCAGCTGAGCAAAGAAGATGTTCTGGCCGCCCTGGATGAGCTTGCCGTCGATCATCATCGAGCCGCCGACGCCGGTCTGCCAGAAGGGCAGGTAGAAGACGTGGTGCAGGCCGAAAGGAATGAGGGCACGTTTAATGATACCGAAGATGAGGGTCCCGATATAGCCCGTACCGGTTACGAGTCCGCCGAGGGCAAAGATGCCGTTCTGGACGACAGGCCAGATGAAGTACATGGCAATGCCGACGAACATGTAGACGACGGTCGAGATGATAGGCACGAAACGGGAGCCGCCGAAGAACGATAAGGCATCGGGCAGGACAATCTTATGAAAGCGGTTGTGCAGGTAAGCGACGCCGATACCGACGATGATGCCGCCGAAAACGCCTTCCTGAAGGGACATGATGCCGTTGATGTTGGCAATGGTACCTTCGAGGACGTCCGGGGAGACGGTGTTGTCGGCGAGGACCTTACCAGTCAACTTCAAGACGGAACTCGTCGATGCGTGCATGACTAAAAACGCAATCATGGCCGACAAGGCGGCGACTTCTTTTTCTTGTTTTGCCATGCCGATGGCGACGCCGACGGCAAAGATGATCGGTAAGTTGCCGAAGATGATGTTGCCGGCATCACTCATGATGGTGAGCAGGGAATGAAGAATGGTCCCGTTACCAAGAATGTTTTCCAATCCATAAGTCTGGATGGTTGTGGCATTTGTGAAAGACGCGCCGATACCGAGGAGCAGACCGGCGATAGGTAGTATGGCTACAGGCAACATGAAGCTGCGACCGATAGCCTGTAAAATAGTAAAGACCTGGTCTCTCATGCAATAAAGCCTCCTTTAAAATAAAAATAAGAATGAATGTAATACGTTATTATTGTAGCATAGCCAGCAGGAATGCGTACCATGAAAGTAGAGAATACCTGTATCGATATCGCATGGGGTCTTGACAAAAACGTATAAAATTGGGATCAAAAACGTTCCCAATAGAGATTTTGGAGAAAAAATGCGAAAAGGGACCGCATACTGTGTCGGGTATGCAGCCCCTTTCCTAGAGGAGAATGAATATGAAGTTAAAAACTTATGCCTTAGCGGCAAGTTCGCCCAATTCTTTGCATTCGGGAGCATTATCCGGTGTTTCGTTGACGATGGCCGTCCCGATGATGGTGGCGCCAGCTTCTTCTGTACGCTGTTTCCAGTTATCCATCCATTCGCCGGTGCCCCAGCCATAAGAACCGAAGAGGCCGACTTTCTTGCCTTTTAATTTGGGAGCGAGATCTGCAAAGAATGGTTCGACAATCGAGTCTTCCAATTCTTCAGCACCCATGGCCGGGCAGCCGAGCAAAATAACGTCTTTACCGGCTACATCATCGACGGTTGTATCTTCGAAGCGAACCGATTCTACATCTGCACCGGCAGCTTTAACAGCTGCTTCAATTTCACTTGCCATTGCTTCCGTATTACCTGTTCCACTCCAATATGCGATTTCTACCATGATTAAATCCTCCTTATGCTACGATGAGCGATTCTAATGTTGTCCCAATTGCAAAGCGATTTAAGTAATCCTGTCGGCAACAGGTATAGCGCTGGAACGTGCGGGCTGCGGCGTGGACATCGCCGTAGACCTTCCATTCACCACAGAGTTTGGCGTGGTTTCCCCGGTTGGCAATGAATCCGCAGACATCTTCCAGTGGATAACCAAGAAAGATGCCGGCTTCGTGAGGAAAGCAGCCGTCTTCTGCAAAACGCGATGCCAGACGGTCTAAAAATGCCGATATATCCTGACAGTCTGCATAGCCGAATTGCTGTAAAAATGAAGAAATATCTCGCCGCTGTATGTACCTTAAGACCACATTCGGCCGGTATACATACAGTAAGGTGCGCTTGGGACAGGCATACAAGATGCGAAAATATAATCCTTTTACATTATATTTATGATTGTAATTTTCAATTAATTCATCATAAGTATGACCGTCTTCTAAGCGGGGGAGACAGAGAAGGGATGCCTGTTTAAGACCCGCTAAAGTCGGTGAACAATGATTAATCAGCACACAATCCAAATTCATATCGGTATGCCCTCCTTTCGCTTTGTTGCCTTTAGTATAGTGTATTTGAAATCGATTGTCAATATAAAGATGATAACCATTTTCGAATAAATAAACTTTCCTAAAAGGGTGAACTCCTTCACAAAGCTTGTCGAATCTTTCGCGAGACTTGCCAAATATAGTATAATAAAAGAGTATTGAAGTAGAGGAGGGTGTGTTATGGAAGGCGCTAGCGCTACGAATCATTGTTTCGGCTGCGGGCGTGATAACCCGATTGGCTTGAAACTGGATATGCATATGGAAGACGGCCGCTGTGTGGCTTATTTTACCCCCAAGGCGGAACATGAAAGCTATGGGGATCGGATGCATGGCGGACTGACCAGTACCCTGTTGGATGAAGTCATGGGAGACTATGTTTTTCGAACTGCCGGGAAGCCGGCCTATACGGCGCGGCTTGAAATCCGTTTTCGCAGCCCCATCCGCATCGGCGAAACGATTAAAGTCGAAGGTTGGCCTGAAGTACACCGTCGTCGCTTATTCATCATGAAAGGGCGGATAACCCATGCCGACGGCACGCCAGCTGCCGAAGCTACGGCAGAATTAATGCTGGCGAAATGAGGAGGTTTTTAGAATGGATAGAACCGATATGATTCACCGTATGTATGACATTAAGGGACCCTTGGTTGCTAAAAAGTTTGAAGCCCGTGGCTTTGAGGCTACATACTGTCCCACTGTAGAAGAAGCTTTGAAAAAGGCCGTTTCCTATATTCCGGAAACGGATGTCGTCTCTTGGGGCGGTTCGGCTTCGATCAATGAAATCGGCCTGCGGCCGTATGTCTTGGAACACAACCCGGTCATCGACCGCGATTCGGCTAAGACGCCGGAAGAACGCGTCGAATTGATGCGCAAGGCCCTGCTCTGTGATACCTTCATCATGGGCACCAATGCTGCCATTCAGGACGGTCAGCTCATCAACATCGACGGCAATGGCAATCGCGTCGCAGCTCTTTGCTACGGCCCGAAACAGGTCATCGTCATCGTCGGCATGAATAAAGTCGTTCCGACCGTTGAAATCGGCATCGAACGGGCTCATACCGTAGCCTCGCCGAAGAATATCGGCCGTTTCCCTAATGCCGGGACTCCCTGTGCTAAAACGGGGATGTGCGCTCACTGTACGAACCAGGAAAGCATTTGCGCTCAGGTTGTTCGGACCCGGGTCTGTAAGCCGCAGGGCCGGATCAAGGTCATCTTAGTTGGCGAAGATCTGGGCTTTTAAGTCTTAATTATCGATACGAGGGGAGATTTGTATGAGAACGGGAACGGGTGTTATTGAAGAAGTTTGTGCCGACGGCTTGGTCAAGATCCAGACCAACCGCAGTAATCTGTACTCGCCGTGCAGTGACAGCATGTGCGCCGACAACGTCGTCATCGACGCTGTCAATCCGATTGGTGCCAAGAAGGGCCAGTTTGTACAGTTTAATATTCCCGATGCCGGCATGGGGGTCAAGGGCATTGTCTGCTTTGGTGTGCCACTGCTGCTGATCATCGTCTGCGGCATCATCGGCTACGTCTTGGGCGGTCAGGTGAAGGCTGCGCCGGAAATGACGGCCTTTGCCGGCATGATCATCGGCGGCATCATCGGCTGCCTGATTCTAAAAGGCTACGAAAAGAAAATCAATAACAATCAGAACAAGGCGACGATTACGGGCATTATCGCGTAATTAAACCTTATTCCTGCGTCATCAGGATACAAAAAGGCTGCACACCGTGTGATGTGCAGCCTTTTACTTATGAAGTTATACGATATCGATTTGACAACTCTGCATGATCTTCAATGCCATTTCATGGGCCTCCGGCGTTGAACCGGCGCAGCAGGAGCTGTCGACGACGATTTCTTTTTCCGGATAATGGGCTTTCAGTAAGATGGCATTGGAAATGACGCAAATATCGGTGCAAAGACCCATGAGGACGAGTCGGTCATAATCTTTGACTTCATCGACCAGGTCCGGGCAGCCGAAGGATGGTTTTTCAAAAATCTCCGCCATTAGCGTATAAGGCAGGAGCTGTTTTGTGATGCGCCAGCCCCGCGTATCTTTGATGCAGTGGGCAATGGGGAGTTTTTGACCTTCCCGGGTTTCCCGATAATCGCTGCCGTGGGTATCCTGTGTAAAAATCAGATCCGTTTCTTGATCGGTATCTTTTTTGCTGGCAACGATTTTTGCTTCGACATGAGGTACGATGGCTTGAGCCCCCGGCGTGCCTAAGGAGCCGTCGATAAAATCGTTTTGCATGTCGATGATGATATATGCTTGAGTCATACAGCCCTCCCGTATCTGTTAGGAACGAAGTTCTTTCAAGTATTCCGGGACATCCGGGCAGGTCATGAGACCGGACATCAGGGCGACGCCCGTGATGTTGACGTCATGGAGCTGGGATACCGTCGTCGGTGTTACGCCGCCTAGGGCGTAGACCGGAATTTTTACGGCTTTGCAAATCGCTTCGACCGTATCGACGCCGATCGGTGAATCGGACGGCTTGCAGCTTGTCGGGAAAACGTGGCTGGCCATGATATACGTGGCGCCAAGCTGTTCCGCTCTGACTGCTTCTTCGACGGTGTGGACGGAAACGCCCAAGGTCGTCATGTAGTACAGCAGGGAAGAGTGGCTTTCCAGATATGACAGGGAGCATTGGAAACGGGGAATGTGAAGACGAATGGCAACTTTGCCGAAATGTTGAAGGATACACGTCTTTTGGTGAATGCTGCAGAGGCGCAGTGCTCGTTTGGCATAGTCCGTGTAGTCATCTTCAGAAAGCGTTTTTTCACGAAGTACGATGAAGTCTACGTCGGATGCAGCAATTTGTTCGAGCTGGTCCCAGTAGTTTGTCGCCGCGAGTTCGTGGTTTGTAATTGCAGCTACTTTTAACACAATTATCACCTGAATATTAGAGTATTTTATACTACAAATATACAGTAATCTCATACTAACGTCAATGATTATACCAATAGAATATATTGGAGGCCTCGTATGAGTTAAACGCTTTAGAACATGCGGTTTACGACAAAAGCAGGTCGGGGTGGATTAGGTCCTGACCTGCTTTCGTCGTTGTTCTATATAGGTATTTAATAGTGGATATCAGGTAAGTATTACAAATAAATATACTCGCTGGTAAGGGGCTGGAGGCCCATATTCTTGATGTCAGCGTACATCTGGTCGAATGAACGGCCATCGGTGATTTCAAACTGTTCATCACCCATTTCCGAGCCGTCCTGATGGAGGTGGCCGCCGATGCCGACGCAGACGCTGGCCGATACCTTGGTGGCTGCGATTTTCATGATGGCATTGCGGAAGGATGCGCTTTCGCGGCTCGATACGACGATATTGGCGTAGGGCATGAATAGGCGGTAAGCGCAGATGATCTGCGTCAGTTTCCGTTCATCGACGTCTTTGGGGTTGATCTTATCGTTGTTGATGATCGGGCAGAGACGCGGACAGGATAAGGAGATTTCAGCGTGCGGATATTTCCGCTGCATGAGCCAGGCGTGCATGCCCGTAGCCAAGGCGTCTTTCTGGTAGTCGTCGAGGCCTAAGAGTGCGGCAAAACCGACACCGCGCATACCGCCGAGGATAGCCCGTTCCTGGGAATAGAAGCGGTACGGGAAGATTCGTTTATGGCCGGCCAAGTGGAGCGTTTCGTACTTGTCGGAATTGTACGTTTCCTGGAAGACGGTGACGTAGTCGGCGCCGCATTTGTGGAGGTAGGTATAGTCCTTGGTGTTGGTCGGATAGATTTCCATGTTGATGACCCGGAAGTACTGACGAGCGATTTTGACGGCGTTGCCGATGTATTTGATGTCGCTCATCTTGGGACTTTCACCGGTCAGCATGATGACTTCTTCGATGCCCGAGTCGGCGATGTTTTTGCATTCCTGATGGAGCTCTTCGTCGTTCAGGCGGGCCCGTTTTATTTTATTGTGCGAGTTAAAGCCGCAGTAGATGCAGTGGTTGTCGCAGTAGTTGGCAAAATAAATCGGGGTCATGATGGAAATGTTGTTGCCGAAGTGACGGCGCGTGACCAAATGGGCTTTTTGGGCCATTTCTTCGAGGAAGGGGGCCGCGGCTGTCGATAAGAGAGCCATGAAGTCCCGCGGGTCTAAGCGTTCTTTCGATAAGGCCATGCGAACGTCTTTATCGGTAAAGTCTTCGTTATGAAAAGAATCGTGAATGGCAACGACCTGGTCGAGCATATCGGAATCGAGAATTTCCATGCCCGGTAAGTAGGTCATATGGTCGATACGTTTTTCTTCTGTCATAATCGCATTCCTCCTCAGGCACCTAAGAAACCGGTAAGCGGATCCGATGCAGAGGCCGTTTCGCGGATGCGGCCGAGACCGGAGAGATAGGCGTTGCGGCCGGCGCGGATGGCTTCGCCGAATGCCTTGGCCATGAGCGGCAGGTCGCCGGCCGTTGCGATAGCCGTATTCGCCATGATGGCAGCGGCACCCATTTCCATAGCTTCACAGGCCTGGGACGGACGGCCGATACCGGCGTCGACGATGATCGGCAGATCGACTTCGTCGATGAGAATCTGGATGAAGTCTTTCGTTGATAAGCCTTTATTGGTGCCAATCGGCGAGGCTAAGGGCATGATGGCAGCGGCACCGGCATCGACGAGGGCCCGGGCTGCATAGAGGTCAGGATACATGTAAGGCAGGACGACGAAACCTTCTTTGGCGAGGATTTCCGTAGCCTTGATCGTTTCGTTATTGTCGGGAAGCAGATATTTGGAGTCGCGCATGACTTCGATTTTGATGAAGTCGCCGCAGCCAATTTCCCGCGACAAACGGGCGATGCGGACGGCTTCTTCGGCCGTTCTGGCGCTGGACGTATTGGGCAGCAGGGTAACGCCTTTGGGGATGAAGTCTAAGATATTGTCTTTTTCACCGGCTTCGACGCGGCGCAGGGCCATGGTGACGATTTGAGCGGCACCTTGTTCGACTGCCGCCTTGATGAGGTCGACAGAGAATTTGCCGGAGCCTAAGATGAAACGGGACGTGAATTCATGGCCGCCAAGGACCAGTGTATCTTTCTTTTCCATTGGGAGACACTCCTTTTATATTGTGTAGGTTTTCTGCTTAGTCATGAGGGTTAACCCCCGCCGACAAAGTGGACGATTTCCATGGAATCGCCGTCTTTTAAGGTCACCGTGTCATAGGCTTTGCGCGGTACGATGGTGCCGTTCAGTTCGATGGCGATGCGGTCCGTACGATAAGCCTGATCGGTAAGATAGGACAGCAGGTTCTGGCCGTCTGCTGCGATGTCCTTGCCGTTGATGCGTATCATGATGGCCCTCCTTTCTATGCACTAAAAAAAGGCCGCACGAAGACTTACACCCAAGGTGGTGTACCCCTTCGTGCGACCTTTCGTTTCGGTCTCACTCTACCTTTGATTATAGACGATTGACTGGAAAAGTCAATCGTTTTATGCCAATCAGTACCAATCGGTATTCCTGACTGATATGGTCGAAATGGGCCGGACTGGCGGCATGACAGGGAACATAGTATAATAAATTTATAAACTTACGAGAGGTGATGACTGTCATGAAGGAACGGATGGATTGGACGGATATTGCCCGTTATTTTTATTTGCCCGATGAGCGGCTGCAAGCGATTTCCCGTGATTTTTCGACCGATATCGACAGGGCCTTGGCCGGCGAGGCCGGAGCCACGGTATCTGCTGAAAAATCGTATGCATCCCTGCCGGAAGGGGATGAAACGGGTGTATTTTTAGCACTGGATTTTGGCGGGACGAATGTAAGAGCCTCGCGGATTCGCCTCTTGGGACGGCATTGCTATATCATTGAAAAAAAGGTATCTCGACCATTGAAAGTTGCCGGAGAATACGATTACCTGTCGTCTTCGACGACGGCAGTTAGAACTCTTTTGATTTCCTGGCCCGGCTCGTAGGCAAAGTAGCCCGCCGCGGCCAGTCTTATCGATTGGGGCATGCCTTTTCTTTTGCTTTGGAACGGACCGGCATCGAAGACGGCCGTCTCCTGGCCTGGTCTAAGGAAATCGCTGTTTCCGGCGTTGAAGGCGAGAACGTCAACGCCTTACTGAAAGCGGCTCTGGTACGACAAGGTCTCTGCGACATCGAGCCAGTAGCCCTTGTAAATGATACGACGGCCCTCTTATTGTCGGCGTCGTATACGATGGACAAGGTGCGCGTCGGCATGGTTTGCGGCACCGGGTTTAATGCTTGTTATTATGAGCCGGAATGGAAGATGATCGTCAACTTGGAAGCCGGCGATTACAACGGCGTTACGGGCCATCATTGGGATGAAGCCGTTGATGCCGGGTCGTCTCAGCCGGGGCTGCATAAGCTGGAAAAGATGATGAGCGGCGCCTATGCTTCGGAACTCTTTCGCCAAACCCTGTTGACCTACTTTGGCGTTCAAGAACTGCCTCCCTTTACGACAGAGGCGATGAATGCCATCCTTCGAAGTGAAGATGACCAGCAAGGCCGGCTTACGATGGGGAAGCTGTGGAACCGCATTGTCCGCTTAGAAGATGTGCGCCCTGTAAGGCATATCGGCGCGTCTATTTTTGTCCGCTCGGCTCAGTTGGTCGGTGCCGTCGGCTGCGGAATCCTGCATCATTTATATAAAGAGCGGCCCATTCCGAATCAGACCATTGCCATCGACGGCAGCGTTTTAAAATACGTTCGCGGCGCTCTGGTGATGATGGAAGATGCCATGCAGGCCTGCCAAAATGAAGGACCTGGACGGGAAAAACAGATTTCCGGCGATCCGATTCTCATCCAGGATGGCGTTTCCGTCGGAGCTGCTATTGCCGCTGCTATGAGCATAAGATAGTTTTTATAAGAAAATCTATGGATTTGCTAAGGAATCACGGCGTATCCCCCTTTTCAGGCGGCGCATTTTTCGGTACAATATAGTATTACAGAGACAACTATGGACATGGCAATGCCACAGAGGGGAGAAGGGGCCTTAGGCCGGATGCAATGCTGCAACTCGACAAATCCATCAGCAAACCATTTTACGTGCAAATTTATGAATATTATCGCCAAGAAATAGAATCGAGCCGCATGGTAGCCGGTATGCGTCTCGATTCTGTGCGTGAATTGGCCCAAGCGGCGGGCATCAGCAAGATGACCGTAGAGAAGGCCTATTACCAATTGGCCAGCGAAGGCTATATCCTGCGCCGTCACAAAGCCCGCTATGAAGTGGCCTCTTTGGGCCGGCGGGAACAAGTGCCGGAAGAAGACCGGCAAACGCGGGTGCAGGAAATCGTCCATCAGCCGGTGTATGACTATGATTTTGCCAGCGGCGACATGGCCTTAGAGCGATTTCCCCTCGACATTTGGCGAAAGTACATGAATCGGGTCTTGTCTGAGCCAGACCGCTTGCTAGCGGCCAATGACGACCAGGGAGTGCCGGACCTGCGCCGTGCCCTGAGCCGGTATGTTTACGAAACGCGCGGCGTTCATGCAGCGCCGTCCCAGATCATCATCGGTGCCGGCACGATTTCGCTGCTGGGCATACTGACGCACTTGCTGCGCTATAAATACGACTGCATCGGCGTTGAAGAACCGGGGTTCAGACTGGGGCGGGAAATCTTTCGCAACAGCGGCTATTCCATCGTTCCCATCCCTATCAAGGACGGTCTCCTTCAGGTCGATGAACTGGAGCGAAGCAATGTCCGCCTGGTCTATGTCAGTCCGTCCCATCAGTTTCCGACGGGAACGGTCATGCCTGCCGGTATTCGCCATCGCCTGCTCCAGTGGGCGGGCGAGACGGACGGCCTCATTATCGAAGACGATTACGACAGTGAACTTCGGTACTACGGGCGCCCGGTACCGGCACTTCAGGGACTGGACCGCAGCGGCCGCGTCATCTATATGGGGGCGCTTTCGAAGGTATTGCCCTTTTTTGTCCGCCTGAGTTATATGGTGCTTCCACCGGAACTCATGCCCTTATACCATGCGCAGCGGGGGCTCTTTCGTCAGGGCGCTTCGGTTCCTGAGCAGTGCGTGTTGGCAGAATATATTCAAAGCGGCGAGCTTTCACGTCAAGTCCGCCGGCTGCGCAAGGATTATCAGGAAAAAGGCGAGCTTTTGCGGAAGCTTCTCATGGAGGCCTTTGGCCCGGAGATCGTCGTCGGCCAACTCGTTTCCGGCATCTATTGCCATGTCCGCCTGCACAGTCCCCTGTCAGAAGCGGAGTTGCTCAAAAAAGCCGAGCAGCAAGGCTGCCGTGTCTTATCGATGCAGTCTTTTTATGAAACACCCTCACAGGAAACCGACAACGAGTTTCTCCTGTCATTTTCAAAAATTCCCAGCTGTAAGCTCCGTGATGCCGTTGCGGCCCTGCATGCAGCATGGTCAGAGAAGGAAGGATACTAATGGCGAAAAATTTGCGGTTTATTCAATGCGGAGATCTTCATTTAGGAAGCCCGTTCCATAATCTGGCCGCCATTGATGATCGCTGGCAGCGCATCATCGGCAAAGCTCCGGTCCGGGCCTTTCAGAAAATCGTACAGCTGGCCATCGATAAACAAGTTCACGCCGTCCTCATCACAGGCGACGTCTATACCAGCGCCAATCACAACCTTACGGCACAGCTCGACTACGTACGGCTGCTGCATAAATTGGCCCAGCACCAGATTCAGGTCTTTGCCGTCCTGGGCAATCACGACCCCCTCGAGGCCTGGAAGGCGAAGATTCCCTTCCCGCCCAACGTCCATATCTTTTCGGCAGAGGCCGTCGAACGGGTCCCCCTGCTCGTTGACGGAGAAGAAGCAGCGGCCGTTTACGGACAGAGCTATGCCAAAAGTGAACAGCGGGACAACCTGGCCTGGAAGTTCAACCGGGCGGCTGGCGATAGATTTTCCATCGGAATGCTCCACACCCAGGTCGGCAGCAGAGAGTCGACGTACGCTCCGTGTACCCTCGACGACTTAAAAGAGTGCGGCATGGATTATTGGGCCTTGGGTCATATCCATAAACACGATATTTTATGTGAAAAGCCATATATCGTCTATGCCGGCAATCCCCAGGGGCTGGACTGCACGGAAAGCGGTCCCCGTGGCTGTTATTACGTCGAAGTTGGACCCTATGGAACGACGAATATCGAATTCATCGATACCAGCATCGTCCGCTGGGAAAGCATCGACATCGCCATCGACGGCCTCGAGTCGGTATCGGAACTGCGCGGTGCCGTGCGCTTTGCCAAAGAAAAAGTGCGTCGTGATATCGGAAAACCGACTTTCCTGACCGTTAATTTTACGGGCAGCGGCAGCATGTACCATGTCATCAATAATCCGGAAGCGACGCAGTACTGGCTGGAAAGCTGGCGTGAAGAAGAACAGGGAAAGTATGCCTTCGTCATGGTCGAACGGCTGCGCAATCTGGCCCGCCCGAAAATCAACATGGATGAACGGAGTAAATTGCCCGACTCCATTGGCGATTATTTAAATGTTTTCGACAATTTAGAAAAATTGGAGCCCGCTGAAAAGGCCAAGGCCCTGCGGGATATCCTCATGAATCGACCGGAGTTCGAACGCCTCGGTGCGTACGGCCGGGCGATTTCGGATGACCGCCTGCTGGAAAACTTTGAAAAAGCCAAGTGGCTGGGCATGCAGCGCTTGCTGGAACATAGAAGAGGATAATGTCATGAAGATTATACAGATGGAATTAGCTGATTTCGGGATTTATCATGGAGTCAAATGGAATCCCCCTGAAAGCGGACTGATCGTCATGCACGGCCGCAATGAAAGCGGCAAGACGACCCTCATGAAGTATGTCCGCTCCATGTTCTTCGGCTACTTGCGGGGCGATTGGCACGGCTATTTCGGCAGTATGGATATCCGCCGGGAAGACGGAAAAGAGTACAAAATCGTCCGCAATGAAAAAGAATATACCTTATCCGATGGTGACGAAAACCTTCAGGAAGAACCGGCCGACTTGTGGTGGCACGGCCTGGATCGTCAGACCTACGATAAGATTTTTGCCATGGGTCTGGAAGACCTTCAGGGCTTTAAAATCCTGTCCAATGAAGCCGTCCGCAATCACTTTTTCAGTATTGAAGGCGGCGTCGCCATGGGCCTGGCCCGCAGCGAAGTGGCCAAAGAGATGGGCGAGCTCCTGGTGGCCTCACCTCAGGGGAAAAAGCCGATCAACGCCCTGCTCAATGAGCAGAAAGACTTCGACCGTCGGATCAGCAGCCTGGCCTTTGATGAAGATGAATTCGCCAAGCTTCAGGAAACGGAACGGACGACTCATGAAATCGAAAACCGTATCCGCCTCGATATCGAAGAATCGAAACAGCAGATCGAACAGATTTCCATGCCCATCGCGGCCTGGGATGTCTATAAACGCGGGCAGGATGCTCTGCAGCAGATGCAGAATTTGGCCGACGTATCGCAGTTTCCCATGGATGGCGCTCAAAAATGGGCCGATATGGACCAAAAGATTAAAGAAATCGACGAACAGATCCAACACCTAAAAGAAATCAACCAAAAGGGTCCGGCTTTTCAGGAATCTTGGAAGCGCTGGCTCGTCTGCGGCCCTCAAATCGACGATATTTACCGCAGCATCCCGGCCTGGAAGCAGGGCTTGGATGAATTAAAAGACCACGAAGATAAAGAAATCGATTGGGACTTTGAAAAAATAAACAGGCCGAAACCCTGAAAGGGTGGACCGTTACCGGTGAAATCCCGGAAACCGTCGACTGGCCGCGCGGTATGGCGGCGGCATCGGCGTTGGAACACAGCCGTCAGGAAATGGAAAAATGGCAGGCAGCCAAGCCTAAGAACGTATCGGCGCCGGAACCTGAAGCAGAAGATACGGAAAAGACGAAAGACGAGTGGAATACCGTTGGAACAGCAGTCGCTGCCATCCAGTCGGCCGTTACGGAACGGCAGACCCTGCAGGAACAGCTCGATTGGCTTAAAAATGGGGCTACGGGCCCCTCCAAGGCCTTTACCGTATTGGGCGTCCTTTTCCTGTTGGCGGCTGTAGCCTGCGTCGCCGCCGTATATCTGGCGGACTTTGATTCGACGCTTGGCCTGGGGGCCGGCGCGGCCTGTGCCGTCATCGCCGTTATTTCCCTGGCCCGTCAAAAAACGGGGACCGATCGCATTCCCCGTAAAATCGCTGAAATAGAAGGCCAGTTGGGAACGCTTGACCAAAAAATCAGCGAGCTTTCAAAAGATGCTGAAATCACCTTGGACGTCGAAGCTGCCAACGACCGTTGGCAGCAAGAATTGGACGGCGTCCGCAAACAGTATATGGACTGGCAGACGCGGGAATCGAAGAATGCCTGGCAGAAAGAACAGAAGGTCATGTACGATGCCATCTATGAAACCTGGCAGGAAGACGGAAACGCCTGCAAGAAAAACTCTTAGCCAGTGAAACGGCTTGGGAAGGCTGGCGCGATCAGTCGGGCTTTACGAAACTCGAAACGGCGGACATGGCCAAAGCCAAGGAAGCCTGGGATACATGGAAGCAGATGACGACGGCGTCGGCGGACTGGAAGCGGCGCAAGCTCGATGTCAACAGTTCTATTTCCCGCTGGACCGATACGGCTGAACAGATCTTCCGCGAAGTCGGCGTTAAAAAGCCCGTATCGCCCGATGCGGCAGAAGCCGTATATAAACAGTGGCAGGATATCCGCGTCCAGGCTGAGGTCGCGAAAGAGCAGGACCGTCAACAGAAAGAACGGGAAGCTCAGATTGAAAGCCTGTCTGAAGAACGGGAACATAAAGTTCAGATGCAGAGAGAACTGCTCAGTGCCGCCGGGGCCAAGACCGATGCGGAATTCCGTGGGAAATTACTGAAATTCCGTCAATTCCAGCAGTATAAAGAAGTCTATGACCAAACGGAGGCCCATATTCGGCTCATCGCCAAGAATCCTAAAAAGCTGTCGGAACTGCGCCATGAACTAAAGATACATACCTTGAAAAACTGGACGGACGAACGCGATTACTATCAGAAAAAAATCGCCGATGCCGAAAAGAAACTGGCCGAAGTCGCTGAAAAACGCGGCAGCATCATCGAACGCCTGAGTCAGATGGCCAAGAGCGACGAATACGGAAAACTACTCCAGACACAGCAGAACCGCAAGGCCGATTTGGACCGCCACGTCGACGATTGGCTGACCTATATGTATACCCAGTACATGCTCGAACAGGCTCAGGATTATTACGAACGAGTCCGCCAGCCCATCGTCATCCGCCAGGCCGGTGAATACCTCAATCTCATGACCCAGGGCCGTTACACCCTTCAGGCCAATCTCGACGGCAAGCAGCTCTTTGCCGTCGACGGTACCCAGCGCCGCATTCCGGAAAAACAGTGGAGCAGCGGCTTAGGTGACCAGATTTACTTAGCCATTCGGGTCAGCCTGGCCATGGCCTTTTCACGGCAGATCGAACCGATGCCGCTCATCCTCGACGACATCCTGGTCCGCTTCGACGAACAGCGCCAAAAAGAAGCCATTCATTTCCTGGCCTCCCTTGGGAAGAAAGAACAGATTTTCCTGTTCACCTGCTCGGCAGCGACCCAGAAAGTGGCTCAGGAAGTTCAAAAAGAACTTTCCGGGGAAACCGATACGATTCACATCTTTGAAATCGAAAAAGGCACCATTCAGCCCCAAACGGCTTCGTAAAGAGACTCTAAGTATAACTATTAACAGCTCGGTTCACGCCGGGCTGTTTGTTGTACAATGGGAAAATGTGATTTTTCGTTGACTTGAAATACGGCGGATAGGCAACCTATTGTTGGAATATGATGAAACCGGTTTTAATCCGATTGACATTACCCCATTGAGTAATATTTTGTTATAAATTATGTTTTTGATAAGGTAGGTGATTTTATGGGTGTACTGGCAGAAAACGATGCTATTGCCAGTGTGATGATGTGGGAGGCCATGGATGCGGTTAATGATGGGATCGTTATTGTCGATAAAACCTCCCGTATCCTCTATGTAAATAAGGCGTATACGAAAATTCTTGCTGTATCAAAAGATAAAGTCCTTCATAAGCAAGTAAAAACGATTGAACCAGGGGCCCTTATTTTGCAGGTTCTTCAGAATAAAGAGCCAGTTCTTCAGCAATTAGTAGAAGTAAAGACGAGGGGCAAAAAAATACGAGTCAATATTACACCGATCATGAAAGACGGTACACTTCTAGGCGCCGTATCGGTATTCAATGACATTACGGAACTGTCTCGGAGCCAGGAAGAGTTGGAAAAGGCACAACGACTCAATCAATCGATCTTTAAAGCGGCTGCAGACCGCGCGTTTCATGCTGAATTTTCTCATATCATTGGACAGAATCCTAACTTTTTGCGATGCTTGCGGCTGGCTGAACTAGTGGCACCGACAGATGCAACCGTTCTCATTGAAGGGGAGAGTGGGGCAGGGAAAGAAGTTTTCGTCAACGCCATACTAGCAATCAGCGGAAAAGAAAGCAGCCTTATGTCAATTTAAATTGTTCGGCCATTCCAGAATCTTTAATGGAAAGTGAACTTTTCGGTTACACGTCCGGTTCTTTTACCGGAGCCGTCAAGGGCGGCAAGAGCGGAAAGTTTGAACAAGCTGATGGTGGTACGATTTTTTTAGATGAAATCGGGGAGATGCCCCTCTTTATGCAGTCAAAACTGTTGAGAGTACTGCAGTCCGGAGAAATCCAAAAAATAGGCTCACAAGTAGTTCAAAAGGCGGATGTTCGGGTGATCGCTGCTACGAATCGCGATTTGAAGCAAATGGTCCGAGAAGGTAAATTCCGCGATGACTTATATTTTCGCTTAAACACCTTTAAAATAACTATTCCTCCGTTGCGGGAACGTGGTGAAGACGTCCTTTTGTTAGCTGATTTCTTTTTAGAGAAATATGCGCGAAAGTATGGGAAAAAAGTTACAATCTCGCCCGAAGTGAAACAGTATTTTTTAACATTCCCTTGGAACGGTAACGTTCGTCAATTACAGAGCTGTATGGAATATGCTGTCATTGTTTGCAATGAAGGGATCATTCAATTAGAGCATTTACCAGACGACTTGCTGCAGCATGACAATCAAGTAAGCACAACTTCTTATTTTGATGCGGATGAGTTTGAAGCTGGTTGCGATTATTCCTTGAAATCAGGACTTCAGATGATGGAAAAGAAACGGATTCAGCAGGCAATATCAGAGGCCAATGGAAATAAAACGAAAGCCATGAAGGCCTTGGGGATTAGCCGGCGGACTTTCTACAAGAAGTGGAAACAATATGGGCTTGATGAAGAAAAATAAAGTGTATACTATGTAAACAAAATGAACATAGTGATTTGTATATTATGTAAACAATACGGCCTATTTAGGTATACAACTGTGTGCCTAAATGGGCCGTATTATTTTGCCAGTAAAATTTTAATTATGGAAGATAAATGGGATGGCTACTCGTTTTTCAAGAACGGAATATCATGGTTCTCCTCGCTTTTTTATTTCTTGGCATAAAAATTTCATATATAGAGTCGTGTTAGTAATATTACGATACTATATGTATACAATACAAAGAAAAGAGGTAAATCCGTATGAAAACAATTCGAATCGGTGGCGGACAAGGCTTTTGGGGCGACTTAAGTGATGCCCCCATTACGATGGCCAGAGAGGATAATTTAGATTATATCTGCTGCGATTATTTGGCAGAATTGACCTTATCTATCATGAGAAGGCAACAGGAAAAGCGCCCTGAAGCAGGTTATGCACGAGATTTTATTACGGCATTAAAAGGGATGCTGCCCTATATCACGCAGAAGGGCACGAAAGTCATCACCAATGCCGGTGGTATGAACGTCAAAGCCTGCGTTGAAAAGGCGAAAGAAGTCATTCGCGACGGCGGATACAACTTAAAAGTAGGGTATGTTCTCGGTGATGATGTGCGTGAAATGATTCCTCAGCTCAGAGAAAAAGGAATCACGATGAAGCATATGGACACCGGAGAAGATATTGACCGCATCTTACCGAATATGGTCAATGCCAATGTTTATTATGGTGTAGAACCTATTGTTAAATGCTTGGAAGACGGTGCCGATATCATTATTTTGGGCAGATCGACCGATACGGCTATGTTTGAAGCTCCGCTCATGTATGAATTTGGCTGGAAATCGGATGACTGGACCGCCAAGGCAACGGGGATTTTAGCAGGTCACCTTTGTGAATGCGGCGCCCAGGCAACTGGCGGTAACTATGATTATGATTGGGAACATGTTCCCAGTCCGGAAAATCTCGGCTATCCGATCGTCGAAGTCAGTGAAAAAGGCAGCCTCATACTGACGAAAACAAAGAATACCGGCGGTCTCGTCACGCCTCAGTCGGTTAAAGAACAATTGCTTTATGAAATTCACGATCCTTCAAAATATATTACGCCCGATACGGTGGCTGATTTCAGCAAAATTACGTTAGAAGAAATTGAACGAGATCACGTGGCCGTTCGCGGTGTTACGGGGACACCAGCTCCGGATACGTTAAAGTTGTGTGTAGGTTATCTTGAAGGGTATCGCACGATTGCTTATTTGCCTTATTCTTGGCCGCGAGCTTTAGATAAAGCGAAGATGGCGGCTGATATTCTCGATAAGCGATTGGCGATGAAAAATGCTCATATTGTTCGTAAACATATCAGTTATCTTGGGGTAAATGCGCTTCATGGTCCGTTGGCACCGGAACTTAATGCTGATCTCAATGAAGTTGTCCTTCGTTATGCCATTATGACTGAAAATAAGCAGGAAGGCTTGAAACTGACGCCGGAAGTAGCGGCTGTAAGTAATCTGAATGGTCCGGCACAGGGATGCTTCTTCGGTGGCCGCAGTCGTCCGAGCGAAGTCTTTGCTCTCTGGCCAACCTTGATTCCGAGAGATGCCATCAAGCTTACGACATACGTTGAGGAGGTATAACATCATGAAAGTACAGTTAAAAGACATTGCACACGGTCGTTGCGGAGATAAAAGCGATACGTCTAATATTTGTATCTATGCAAGAGAACCTAAATATTATAAATTTATGGAAGCGCAGTTGACGCCGGAAAATGTTCGCCGCCATTTTGAAGGCTTAGTTTTTGGTGACGTTACTCGTTATGACGTGCCTCAGTTAGACGGCTTTAACTTCGTCATGCATCATGCTCTTGATGGTGGAGCTACGCGGTCACTGCGCCTGGATACGCTGGGGAAATGCATGGAAGCAGCCCTCCTGCGGATGTATATTGAAGTGGATGATGAATAGGAGGCTGTCATTATGTCAAAACCGTTACAAGGAATTCGTGTCCTTGATTTGACGCGAGTCCTGTCTGGACCGTATTGCACGATGCTCTTGGCCGATATGGGGGCTGAAGTTATTAAGATTGAATCACCCAGAGGTGATGATAGCCGTGCCTATCCGCCATTTTCTAAGGGAATCAGTGCCTATTATGCCAATTTAAATCGCAATAAAAAAAGTCTTTGCCTGGATCTGCATGATGAAAAAGCAAAGGATGTACTTCGCGAACTCATCAAAATTTCCGATGTTTTTGTCGAGAATTTTAAACCTGGCACGATTGCCAAAATGGGCTTTTCTTATGAAGAAGTAAAGAAGTTAAACCCTAATATCGTATTTGCTTCTATTTCCGGCTTTGGCCAGACCGGGCCCTATCGACTGCTTCCTGGCTATGATGTCATTGCCCAGGCCTTGAGCGGTATGATGAGCGTTACCGGGTGGCCTGACTCGCCTCCAACTCGGACTGGGACGGCTATTGGCGACGTATTGGGCGGCCTTAATTGCTGCATCGGTATTTTAGCGGCCCTGCAAGGTCGGAATACACAACATCATGGTGAGTACGTCGATATCGGACTTGTTGACTGCTCGGTCAGCGCTATGGAAACGATTACTGAAATCTACATGGTCGAAGATAGAATCCCGCAGCGTGCTGGTAACCGTTATGAATTTATATATCCATACGATTCCTTTGAAGCTTCTGATAAATGGATTGTCATCGGTGTGGGCAATGATGCTATTTGGAACCGTTTTTGCAAGGCCATTGGACATGAAGATTGGTTAGCCGATGAAAGTCTTGCCCTGAATAAGGATCGGGCAAAACAAAAGATAGATTGAATACGATGGTTACGGAGTGGACGAGACAGCATCCAGCAGTAGAAATTATTGAGTTATTGCGGGCTCATAGTGTCCCTTGTGCGCCAATCCATGACGTGGCCGATGTCGTAAATGATGAACACATTGCCAAAGCACGCCAGATGATTTGTGAAATTGATCATCCGATTGAAGGTAAAATGAGAGTCACCGGTAACCCCGTTAAGATGACGGAAGCAGACTCTTATACGTATGCCAAAGCTCCGACACTGGGGAAAGATACTGGGGATGTTCTTAGCAATCTGCTACATCTTTCTGATGAGGATATTTCGTACTTCATGAAGAAAACTACTGACTAATAGGCTGTATTACCACGATTCCCGACCTCTTAAAAAACGAGGTCGGACGAATCGGGATAAGGAGGTTTACTATGTTAGCTATTGTGGGTTTAGTTACGGTCCTATTGGTACTGATTAGTATATTAACTAAAAAATTATCGACAATGTGTGCGTTGATTGCAGTACCAATTATCGCTTGTTTAGTTTTAGGATTAGGCGGCGAAATGGGAAAATTTATGATGGCGGGGATTAAAAGTGTAGCGCCTACAGGTGCTATGTTCATTTTTGCAGTACTTTTCTTTACCATTATGGGAGATACAGGTGTTTTCGAACGCATTGTAAATAAAATTTTAAGCATTGTTGGTTCTAACCCTATAAAGATTTGTATTGGTACTTACGTTATTACACTTTTAACCCATTTAGATGGTTCTGGGGCGAGTACATTTTTGATTACGGTTCCGGCCATGTTGCCGATTTATAACAAGTTAAAAATGGATCGAAAGATTTTAGCGACAATTGTTGCACTGGGTGCTGGTACTATGAATATTGTCCCTTGGGGAGGACCTACGATTCGAGCTGCGACAGCACTAGATATTCCTGTTATGGATTTATTTTCTCCGATGATTATTCCTCAAATCTTTGGGATACTGGCTGGGGTTGCAATTTCTATTATGTTTGGCATGAAAGAAAAACGTCGTTTAGGGAATTTGTTGACTAATATTAGCTTGGAACCAGCACCGCTTTCTGAGGAGGAGGCTGCACTACGTCGGCCTAAACTTTTTTGGTTTAACTTATTGTTGATTGTTGCTACTATTGCGTTGTTGGTAAAAGGTACTTTTCCACCTGCAGGATGTTTTATGGTGGCATTGGTTATTGCATTAACTGTTAATTATCCCAGTATTAAAGTTCAAAGTGAGTTAATTGATAGTCACGCTAAATCAGCATTGATGATGGCAAGTGTATTGTTTGCAGCAGGTATTTTCACTGGCATTATGAAAGGTGCAGGGATGTTGAATGCTATGGCTCAAGGGCTAGTTTCTATTATTCCAGAAGCACTGGCAGCACATTTTGCGGTTATTATTGGCATTATCTCGATGCCGGCAAGCTTGCTATTTGACCCGGACAGCTTTTACTTTGCTGTATTACCAGTATTAGCTCAAGCGGCAAATGCAGTAGGTTTAGCCGGTGTTGATTTAGGTAGAGCGGCAATTTCTGGTCAAATGACGTTAGGCTTTCCTATTTCTCCATTAACTCCGTCTACTTTTTTACTGGTAGGATTAGCTGGTGTGGATTTTGGTGAGCATCAGAAGCATACTTTCTTTTGGGCTTGGTTAGTATCCCTGGTGATTTTATTCGTTGCGGTTATTATTGGTGCAATTCCGTTGTAGAATCACAGCTACATAAAAAGCGCAGTATATCGATGTAAACGCACCCTGTAACGTACACAAAAAGGCGATTTATTCTAAAATTTTAGAATAAATCGCCTTTTAGATACAAAACCTTACCTATAAACTGAATGTTTAAGCCCAGATGAATCCGGCCATGGACAGAGACCCCATGGTGCAGGTGTTGTTAAATACCGTTGCCGGATCGTCTCCGGCAGCGCCGAGACAGTAAAGAAGCGGCATATAGTGGTCCGGTGTCGGGACGGAATAGGCTGCGTTTTCGTGGTCTTGGTAGTGAATGGCGGCATCGACGTCGCCTTTAAGGACGCTGTCTACGATGTATTTGCTGAAGCGTTCGGCTTGGTCGGAACCGCCGCGGTTGTTCCATTCGATGCGCCGCAGGTTGTGGACGATGTTGCCGCTGCCCCAAATCAGGTAGCCCTGTTCACGAAGAGGAGCAAGCTTTCTCCCGATTTCGACACACTGTTCCGGTTTTAAATTGCCGTTTACCGACAGTTGTACGACGGGAATGGAGGCATCGGGAAACATATGGACCATGACGCTCCATGTACCGTGGTCGATGCCCCAGCTGTCGTTGATGGAAACGTCATCGCCGAGGAGGCAGCAGACTTCTTTCGTGAGTTCTGCATAGCCTTTGACAGGATACTGAAGCTGGTAGAGTTCTTCCGGGAAGCCGTACATATCGTATACTTGACGTGGTTTTTCGGCGCTTTGGATATACGTGCCCGGTGCGAACCAATGGGCGGAGACGGCTAAGATGGCCTTCGGTTTTTCCGGGCTGTTTAGAATGTCGGCGCCGATGCGCTGCATTTCGCGCGTAAGATCATTTTCGTCGATGGCCAGCATGGGGCTGCCATGTCCGACGAAGATAACAGGCGTCTTTTTCATAGAACAAATCCCCCTTTGTCTTGTATTTCGTAAATATAAACCCCTTTCAGTATATCATAAACATACTTTACGTCAACAAAGGGGCTTATTTCATATATTGAGTTGAAGAGAAACTTTTTCTAAAAAAACAAGTGTCTAGTCTGGACGGGCTTATTGCTCGAAAACGTTTTTTTTGGTATACTACATAGTAACGTACAGGTTACGGACTTTTTTAGGGATAACGACTGTGCGTCCTTTTGGACGCCTGGGTTATCTCTTTTTTTTATAGGAGGCATACTATGGAAATTCGTCACTATCGTTGGAATGATGGGAAATCCCTGACCGTCGGAGAAAAAACGCTGATCATGGGAGTTTTAAATTATACGCCTGATTCTTTTTCCGATGGCGGTAAGTGGAATGATGTCGACACGGCTTTACGCCATATGGAAGATATGGTGGCCGATGGTGCGGATATCATCGATATCGGCGCTGAATCGTCCCGACCGGGTTTTACGCCCATTTCAGCGGCTGAGGAAATTGAACGATTGGAACGGATACTTCCCCGCCTCGTCGAGGCCTGCCCGGTTCCCATTTCTGTCGATACGTATAAAGCGGAAACGGCAGACTATGCCATGAGCACCGGCGCCCACATCATGAACGATATCTGGGGCCTGCAATATGAACCGGAACCGGGGAAAATGGCTGCTGTAGCCGCTAAACACGGCGTTCCCGTCGTCGTCATGCATAATCAGGACGGGACGGAATATGGCGACATCATCGGCGACATGAAGCGTTTCTTTATTCGCTCGTCGATCATTGCCGACCGGGCCGGGATGAGTCAGGAACAGATCATTACCGATCCGGGCATCGGTTTTGGCAAGACCTTTGAACAGAATGTCTATGTCATGAAGCATTTGCGTGACTTAACGTCTCTGCCGTATCCCATGCTGTTGGGGACGAGCCGCAAGGGCTTCATCGGAAAAATCCTCGATCTTCCCGTCACGGAACGGATGGAAGGAACGGGGGCGACCTGTGTAGCCGGAGTCCTTTCGGGATGCACTATCGTTCGCGTTCATGATGTAAAACCCATTGCCCGCATGTGCCGCATGGCCGATGCCTTAGTGGATAACCTTCAGTAAAAATAGTATTATTTATGCATAAATATTGACATACCTCTTGACCATTGTCCTTTCTAGAAGTATAATAGCCCAAATACTGCGGACGCCATGAGCGGTTCCGCAAGGGGGAGATGGTTCCATGAAGTGTGAAAGTCTACGAAGCCTCGTCGTTTGTCGAGGCTTTTTGCATGATCCTGTTGTCAAAGCCTTGATGGCTGTTCAAGAAGATGAGCGTCAAGGCGATTCTTTTTCACGGCGAGCCGGTGCGGCGGTCTTACTGGAAGCGGCTGAGCGGTTAGGCTTGAGGGGCAATGTGCTGCGGCAGTATTTTTTTTACCTCTTTGGGGAGGGACGGACGGTTGCTGCCGATGTGATGGAACGAGTCGGCCGGACCGGCACGGGGATGACGAAGGCCCTGACTTTCGATATGGAGTTGATCTTTCCCTATTTACAGCAAAAGGCGTCGGACTTTTTCGATGTGGACTTCCTGGATGATTATGAACCGGCTGCAGTCCGAGACGATGCCTGTATCCGGACCTTAGCAGAAGCCTTTCAATCGGTGGATACGCCGGAAAATGCTGCCGCGGCCCTGCTCGATTACTATGCCGCTTTCGGCCGTGGGAAGCTCGCTCGCTTCATCGCCTTTCGACTGTCTGCGGACGGCCGTCTTATCGGGATTGAAGGGTTTCCGCAGTTTGATTGGAATGACCTCATCGGCTATGCCGCCCAGAAGGAAAAGCTCCTGGCCAATACCGAGGCTTTCGTCAACGGGAACGAGGCCAATAACGTCCTCCTGACGGGATCGCGTGGTACGGGCAAATCGACGGCCGTCAAAGCCTTGGTCTCACGCTATCATGAACGGGGGTTGCGCCTGGTCCAGCTTCAACGCGACCAGCTGCAGGGACTGCAGACCCTTATGGAAAAGCTGGGCGCTATTGGCAGCAAGCGATTCATCTTGTTCCTCGATGACCTGTCTTTTGATGAAAATGAAGCTTCCTATAAATACCTGAAATCGGCTATGGATGGCGGCGTTACGCCACAACCGAAAAATGTGGTTATTTATGCAACTTCCAATCGCCGCCACCTGCTTAAGGAGACCTGGCACGACCGCAATGACGAATGGGAAGAAGTCTACCGTGACGATAACACCAATGAAGCGATCTCTTTGTCAGACCGTTTCGGACTCATCCTTCATTACGCCGCGCCGACCCAGGATGAATACCTGGAAATCATCGGCCATGAATTGAAAAAAGCCGGCATCGATCTCGACCCGGAACAGCTGCGCATCGAAGGGCTGCGCTGGGAGATGGAACATTCCGGCCGCAACGGTCGAATCGCTCAGCAATTCGTCAAATGGTATCTCAATAATCACAACTCCTAAAAATATTAGGAAGTCAAGCGTTTAACTAAAGAAAATTAGATTAATTTCAAAAAATCATTGACAAATGATGTGTCGTTTTGTAGAATGTGTTCAAGCTTTTCAAACGAGCCGAACTGATAAGGGCTCGCAAAAGCATAGAGTAAAATCTGATGACGGGAAAGAGTAGGTCGTCCGGACATTTTCAGAGAGTCGGCGGGTGGTGCGAGCCGATAATGGAAGTCGATTGAAAATCATCCCTGAAGAGGAGTGCTGAAGTACATTAAGCACTGACGACTTTTCCACGTTATAGGAAACGCGTATGTTGGTACGTTGTAGAGAGCCTGGCGCAGTAATGAGCTGGGAATCAGGGTGGTATCGCGGAATAAAAACTCCGTCCCTATTAGGGCGGAGTTTTTTTTGTTACCTCTTTCGACGCATCTCTAAATTCCAACGAGAATAAATTATTTTATACTCAAAGGAGCGATGTTATTATGGCAAAGGTTTTTTATGATCAAGATGTAAATTGGGATGTCATGAGAGGTAAGAAGGTAGCTGTCGTCGGTTATGGCAGCCAAGGTCATGCCCATGCCTTGAACTTGAAAGAAAGCGGCGTCGACGTCGTCGTCGGCTTGTATGAAGGCAGTAAATCCGTAGAAAAAGCGAAAAAAGCAGGACTTGAAGTCAAGACCGTTGCCGAAGCCGTTAAAGAAGCGGACGTCACCATGGTCCTTATTCCGGACGAAAAACAGGCGGACGTCTATGCTTCTGAAATCGCTCCGAATTTGAAATCCGGCAGTGCCCTGGCTTTTGCGCACGGCTTTAACGTTCACTTCAAACAGATCGTACCGCCGGCCGACGTCGATGTCTTCATGGTAGCGCCTAAAGGACCGGGCCATCTCGTTCGCCGTACCTTTGTAGAAGGCGGCGGCGTTCCTGACGTATTTGCCGTTGAACAGGATGCGACGGGAACTTGTTTCGACTTGGCACTGGCTTATGCCCGCGGCATCGGCGGCACTCGGGCCGGCGTCATCCAGACGACCTTCCAGGAAGAAACGGAAACGGATCTCTTCGGTGAACAGGCTGTCCTCTGCGGCGGTATCTGCCAGCTTATCACCAATGGTTTTGAAACCCTTTGCGAAGCCGGTTATCAGCCTGAAATCGCTTACTTTGAAACCTTCCATGAAATGAAATTGATCGTCGACCTCATGTATGAAGGCGGCATGGCCAAGATGCGTAAATCCATCAGCGATACGGCGGAATACGGCGATTATACGGCCGGCCCCCGCGTCGTCACCCAGGCTTCGAAGCAGGCCATGAAAGACGTCCTCGATGATATCCAGTCCGGTGCCTTTGCCAAAGATTGGCTCCTCGAAAATAAAGCCGGCGGCCGCGCTCATTTCCTGGCGATGCGCCGTCAGCACGCAGAACATCCGCTCGAACAGGTCGGTGAAAAGCTCCGCGCTATGATGCCCTGGCTCCACAGCAACGATCAGAACGACTAATGTCTCCATGGCCCATAGGCCATGATCTTTATACCATGATAACGAGGTGAATAGAATGAACATGACCGGCGCACAAGCTGTCCTTGAATGCTTAAAGCGAGAAGGTGTAGACGTCGTATTCGGCTATCCCGGCGGGGCCGTCCTAAGCCTATACGACGAAGTGTATAAAGCGCAGTTCCCTCATATTTTGACGGGACACGAACAGGGTGCTGTTCACGCTGCCGACGGTTATGCTCGAGTGACCGGGCGGCCCGGCGTATGCTTTGCGACCTCAGGGCCTGGGGTCTGCAACATGGTCACGGGCATTGCAACGGCCAACATGGATTCTATTCCCTTGGTTATCATCAGCGGTCAGGTAGCGACGCCGCTCATTGGCCGCGACTCCTTTCAAGAGGCCGATATTTCCGGCATTACGACGCCGATTACGAAGCACAACTATCTCGTAAAGGACGCGAAAGAACTGCCGCGGGTTTTAAAAGAAGCCTTCTACATTGCGTCCACAGGTCGGCCGGGACCGGTCCTGGTTGACATTGCCAAAGATGTATTCGATACGTCCTTTGACTTTGAATACCCGGAGGAGGTCCACCTCAGAGGTTACAAGGGCAATCCCGAAGGCTGCGAAGACGATGTAGCCCGTGCTGTTCAGGCCTTGGCTAAGGCCAAGCGGCCGGTACTCCTTACCGGCGGTGGTGTCGTCTTATCGGGAATGGCGGACACGCTGCGTTCCATTGTACAACAGCTGGGTGTACCGGTCGTCACGACGCTCATGGGGAAGGGCAGCATTCCCGACCAATGGGACTGCCACTTGGGCATGGTCGGCATGCACGGTTCCTATGCTGCCAATATGGCCGTTACCCAGTGTGACCTGCTCCTGGCCGTCGGCGCTCGTTTTGATGATCGCGTTACCGGTGACGCTGCCAACTTTGCGCCCCAGGCGAAAATCGTTCACTTCGACATCGACAAGGTTGAAATCAATAAAATCGTCCATGCCGATATCAGTGTCAACGCCGATCTTCGCTGGTCTCTGCCGCACCTCTGTGAGGGATTGAAATTCGATGGACAGGCACTCTATGAAAGATATGAGGATTGGCGGCACTCCGTTTTGGATATGAAGGCAGTGCATCCCTTTGCAACCCGTCATTTAGAGGGAACCATTTCTCCACAGTCACTTTTTGAAGCCCTTCAGGCTGTGACCGATGATGACACCGTCGTCGTTACCGACGTCGGCCAGCATCAAATGTGGTCGGCACAGTTCTTCAACTTGAACAAACCGCGGCACTTCATTACCTCCGGCGGCTTGGGAACCATGGGCTACGGCCTTCCGGCGGCCATGGGAGCGAAAATAGGCTGTCCTCAATCTACGGTCGTCCTCTTTACCGGCGACGGCAGCATCATGATGAACTGTCAGGAATTTGCTACCCTTCATAAGTACGGCGTCGACGTCAAGGTCGTCGTTCTCCACAATAACGTCCTCGGGATGGTCAATCAGTGGCAGCGCATGTTTTACAGCGGCCACTGTTCGCAGTCGGTCATTTCCGACAATCCTGATTTGACAGCCCTTTCTGGGGCGATGGGAGTTCCCGGACTTTCTGTCCGCAATCCGGAAAAACTGGATGATGCCGTAGCCTGGTTGTTCCATACCGAAGGACCGGCTCTACTTGATGTATTCATTCCACCTGATGAAAATGTCTATCCTATGGTTCCCGGAGGAAAACGATTGGACCAAATGGTACTGGGAGGTGTAGCCGAGTGACAAGACAACACCTGGCTCTGCTCTGTGACAATAAGCCCGGCGTTTTGACCCACGTTGCCGGCCTCATCAGCCGCAGAGCCATCAATATCGAATGCATTAACGCCGGGTACACGGAAGAATCCGATGTGACCCGCATCAATATCGTCGTTTCCGTCGAAAATCGATGGGAACTCGATCAAGCCGTCAATCAACTGGCAAAACTCATCGACGTCATCAAGGTCGTAAACCTTGATGATGCCCCCTTTGTCAGTTACGAACTGGCCATGATCAAGATCCGGAGTCTGACACCCGAAATCCGGGAAGAGTTGACCAATATCGCAAATTTATTCAAGGCTAAGATCGTCGACGTCCAGCGAAATTCGCTGACTATGCGCATTACAGGCCGAGAAGACCGCATCGAGGCCCTGCTTGAAATGTTGAAAGACTATGAAATCATTGAAATTGCCCGGACGGGCCAGATTTCTCTCTCTCGAGGGGAACCTGCCGTGAAGGATATGTAATAGATAGCTGCCGAAGCCAATACGGCAGGAAGAGAGGATGGATACTATGCGCAGTGATGTTGTAAAAAAAGGGGTTACCCGAACGGCCCATCGGAGTTTGTTCCATGCCATGGGCTATAGCGATGAAGATTTGAAGAAGCCTTTAATCGGCATCTGCAACGCCTTTAATGAAATTATTCCGGGGCATGTTCACTTAGGTGAAATTGCCCAGGCCGTCAAACTCGGCGTAGCTTCTGCCGGCGGTACGCCCATCGAATTCCCGTCTATCGGCGTCTGTGACGGCATTGCCATGGGCCATCGGGGCATGAGTTTTTCCCTTTCGAGTCGCGAATTGATTTGCGACTCCATTGAAGCCGTGGCGACGGCCCACGCCTTCGACGGCTTGGTCCTCATCCCAAACTGCGATAAAATCGTGCCGGCCATGCTCATGGCCGCTGGCAGACTGAACATCCCGACCGTCGTTGTCAGCGGCGGACCGATGTTGGCCGGACGCTATAAGGGACGGAACATCAGCGTCAGCACGATGTTCGAAGCGGCCGGTAAGGTCGAATCGGGCCAGATGACGGCTGATGAAATGCACGAAATGGAATTTCATGCCTGCCCGGGCTGCGGCTCCTGTTCCGGCTTATTTACGGCCAATACCATGAACTGCATGACTGAAGTCTTAGGCATGGGCCTTCCCGGCAACGGCACGATTCCGGCTGCCTATACGGGACTTCGCCGCATGTTGGCGAAAAAAGCCGGCGAAGTCGTCCTGGACCTCGTTCGCCGCGACGTAAAGCCGCGGGATATCATGACCCTCGAAGCCTTTGAAAATGCCATTGCCGTCGATATGGCTATCGGCGGTTCGACCAATACGGCCCTGCACCTGCCGGCCATTGCTCATGAAGCGGGAGTAGAACTGTCCCTCGATGAATTCGATGCCATCAGCCGCAAGGCTGCTTATATCTGCAAGATGAGCCCCGGCGGGACCTATCATATGCAGGACCTCGATGAAGCCGGCGGCATCTGTGCCGTCATGAAGGAAGTCTCCAAGTTGGGCCTCATCCATCCGGAAGCAAAGACCATTACCGGCACCGTCGGCGACCGCATCAAAGATGCAGAAGTCCTCAATCGGGATGTCATCCATTCCGTCGATAATGCCTATATGAATAAAGGCGGTATCGCCGTCCTTAAAGGAAATTTAGCGCCCCTCGGCTCGGTCATCAAGGAAAGCGCTGTCGACGAAGACCTATTGGTCTATGAAGGGACGGCCAAGTGCTACGATGCCGAAGAAGATGCCATCGAAGCGATTATCCGCGGCGATATTAAAGAAGGGCACGTCGTCGTTATCCGCTATGAAGGACCGAAAGGCGGACCGGGCATGCGTGAAATGCTCAATCCGACGGCGGTTATCACTGGCATGGGACTAAAAGTCGCCCTTCTGACCGACGGCCGCTTCAGCGGTGCCAGCCGCGGGGCCTGCATCGGCCATATTTCACCGGAAGCCATGGAAGGCGGGCCACTGGCCTTAGTCCACGACGGTGATACCATCTCCATCGACATTCCGAATCGTAAACTGGAATTAAAAGTCAGCGATGAAGAATTGAAGAAGCGCCGGGCGGCATGGAAGCAGCCGGAACCAAAGGTCAAGACGGGCTACCTGTCACGGTACGCCAAATTAGTTACGTCGGCCAATACCGGCGCCGTCATGCAATAAAGATAACTCCTGCTTCCTTCCCTTTCGCCGATGTGGCGGAAGGGGTGTCGGGGCAGGAGTTTTATTTTCTATATAAACAAAGCGTTATGAAAAGAGGCTTGCTATGAAACAGGTTTGTGCTCTCATCGGTAAATTTTTTGGCGTCATCGCCATCATCTTTCTCATCATCGGTCTTACGATGCCGACGAGTTTTTCTTGGGTCTTAGGAAACGTCGGCGGTATTTCCGTCTTATCGGTCCTCTTGGGCATCATCATGTTTGGCATGGGTATGACCATGAGTGCCCATGACTTTGTCCTCGTTTTGAAACAGCCTAAGGACGTCTTTTTCGGCGTCTGCGCCCAGTATTTTGTCATGCCTTTTCTGGCTTTCCTCCTGTCGACGGTATTTCGCCTGGATCCGGCTCTGACCGTCGGCGTCGTCTTGGTCGGGACCTGCCCTGGCGGCACGTCGTCCAATGTCATCACCTTCATGAGTAAGGGCGACGTTCCCTTGTCGGTCACGATTACCAGTATTTCGACCCTCTTGTCGCCGATTATGACGCCCCTTTTGACGTACCTCATCATCGGTCAGCGCATTTCCTTCAATCCGGTCAGCATGTTCTTATCCATCGTACAGATCGTCATCGTCCCCATTGCCTTGGGGCTCTTGGTCAAACGCTTCCTTCCGAAACTGGCTCAAGGGGCGCTCGATTACCTGCCGGCTGTATCGGCCATGGCCATTTCCTTCCTCATTGCCGGCATCATCGGTGCCAGCCGCGATTCTATCCTCAACAGTTCCGGCCTCATCTTGTTAGTCGTCATCTTGCATAACTGCCTGGGCTACGCCTTGGGCTTCTTTATCGGCCACCTCTGCGGCATGAGCTGGAAGAAGATGGTTGCTGTATCCATTGAAGTTGGTATGCAGAATTCGGGCCTTGCTACGGGCCTTGCCAAAACTCATTTTGCAGCCCTTCCCATGGCCGGCGTCCCCGGTGCCATTTTCAGCGCTTGGCACAATATTTCTGGAGCGGGGCTTGCCTATCTCTATGTCAATTATCTGAACAAGCGCTTTGACAGCGAATACGAAGGGGTAGAAAGTCCGTCGGCAAGGACTTCTTTGTCGACTGCTCATAAGTAGGTTGATAGCGACGATTCGTATTATAAAAAAGGTGTTGCTTTATGTGCGGCAGCACCTTTTTTTGCTATAATAAACACAGTCAATGAGTCAGGAGGCAGAACTATGATCGGTATTATTGTCAATGCAGTGACTTCGTCCTTGGCAGCGCTTCTCGGGGTCGGGCTGAATAATCGGATTTCTGAACGATTTACGACGGCCATTTTAGGCGTCATTGCCCTGGGTCTGTCCGCCATGGGGATTCAAGGCGCGGTTCAAAGTCAAAATTTGCTCCTCGTCTTGGCCAGCATGGTCATCGGCACCCTCATTGGAACGGCTATCGGCATCGAAGACCGGATGAATCAATTCGGTGAATTTCTGAAAAAGCATTTGAGCCGCGGTGATGATTCTAAATTTGTCAAAGGATTTGTGACCTTATCGATGATGGAAACTATCGGCGCCATGGCTATTATCGGCCCCATTCAGGCGGCTTTGGGGAGCAATGACTTGCTCTATTTTAAAAGCGCCATTGACTCTGTGTCGTCCTTTATCTTCGGTGCCCTATACGGGATTGGCGTTGTCCCCGTCGGCATCGTCCTTTTTTCTACGAAACGGTGTTCTACGTCCTGGCTACCTTTTTATGCCCTTGATGACAACCGACGTCGTTCGCGAACTCAACGCCGTCGGCTGTCTCATGATCCTGGCTATCGCCCTCAACATGCTTCAAATGACGAAATTCAAGGTTGCCGATTTCTTGCCGGCCTTATTTATCCCCATCATTTACTATAACTTTTTAATATAATATTTTTGGGCAGAGATTGGGCTACCGATTTCTGCCTTTTTTCAAAAAAGGAGGACTTGCGTTATGAACTTACAGGATGTTATCGACCAGCTGCGTCGCGATGAACGAAATAAAGACTATACGGAACGAGGCATTGGGCCTATTTTTCAGATTCATGAAGAAGCTAAGATCTTGATTATCGGCCAGGCTCCAGGCCGAAAGGTCGAGGAATCGGGCATTCCCTTTCATGACAAGTCCGGTGAAACCTTGATGGATTGGATGGGCATCGACGCGTCTGTTTTCTACTCGAAGGCTGTTTCTATCATGCCCATGGATTTTTACTACCCCGGTAAGGCCAAGACCGGCGATAAACCGCCGCGCAAATTCATTGCCACCGAATACCATCCGGATATCCTAGCCCTCATGCCCGATGTGTCTCTGACGATACTGATTGGGAAATATGCCATGGATTATTATTTGAAGGGGCGGAAGGGGCGCAATCTGACTGAAACGGTGCATAATTTTGCGGCTTATTTACCCGATTATTTCCCTATCGTCCATCCCAGTCCTCTCAATTTCCGCTGGCAGGCGGCCAATCCCTGGTTTAAAGCCGACGTCGTTCCGGTGCTGCAGCAAAAGATTGCCCAGATTCTGGCGTAAAGAAGAATTTCTCTAGTAAAACGTTATAATAGATAAGATTACATTTTGTAAAACTTAACTTAGATATATAACATGAAAAAATACTTAATAATCTATTGACGACTGGCGAGAAGGGCTGTATAATTACAACAACAAATACAGAACAGTGTTGAATGGAAAAAGTAGTGTCAGGGACGCCATGACAGAGACCTGCTGAAAGCTGAGAGGCAGGATGGCCAATCGACATGAAACATCATCCAGGAGCTGCTGCCCGAACGCAGATTTGCTAGTAGACGCAGCCGGCAGGCAACCGTTATCCAGCCAGGCATTAGAAGGGGAACCCCGGAGATGCTGGAAAAGTGGTCGTTATGACAATAAGAGTGGTACCGCAGAGTGAAGGCTTTGTCTCTTTATGAGAGGCAAAGCCTTTTTTTGCTCCATCAAAACCGTTTGCGTATTTGTATATTATTCAGTGAGATTTGAAAGGATGTGCCTTACTATGATGGATTTCATCGGAAAGTTAAGCGGTTTTGTGGGAAAGAATTTGACGTACATCGTCCTCGTCGTCGTGGTGGCAGCTTATTTCATGCCGGACGCCTTTTTATGGGCCGTGCCTCATACGGTTCTCTTGTTGGGAATCATCATGTTCGGTATGGGCATGACGCTTCACGCCAGCGACTTTAAATTGGTCGTCCAGCGGCCGAAGGAAGTTCTCGTCGGCTGTGCCGCTCATTACACCATCATGCCTCTCCTGGCCTATGGTCTGGTCCTGGCTTTTGAAATGCCGCCGGAAATGGCCGTCGGCATGATTCTCCTCGGTTCCTGCCCGAGTGGTACGGCGTCGAATGTCATGGGCTTCTTAGCAAAGGCCGACGTTCCCTTGTCGGTTTCGATTACAACCTGCTCGACACTCTTGGCGCCGATCATGATGCCCTTTATCGTCTGGGGCTTGGCCGGACAGTGGGTTGAAGTATCCTTTACGGCCATGGCCATGACGGTTATGAAAGTCATCTTGGTTCCTCTGGTTTTGGGCCTCTTAGCACATCGACTCATGGGAGAAAAACACGTCGTCTCTCTGTCGAAGATCTTGGTCCTCGTTTCCGCCTTTGGCGTTTTAGTTATCCTCGGCGGTGTCATTGCCGTCAACGGGGCTAAGATTCTGGATATGGGTGTCTTCGTCATCGTCATGGTCCTCCTTCACAACCTCGGTGGTTTCCTCCTGGGATATGTCGTTACGGGTCTGCTCGGACTTGGAAAAAAGCAGCAGCATTCGGTTACCCTTGAAGTTGGGATGCAGAACGATGCCCTGGCTATTTCCCTGGTATCGGTATTCTTTGCCCCGGCAGTCGCGATTCCGGCTGCCGTCGGAGCCCTTGTCCATCAGGTAACGGGATCCATCTTAGCCGGTGTCTTTGCTCGTCATATGGAAGCTCGCGAAAAGAAAAACAGCGAAGCGAAACTTCAGGCTCAAGCTGTCGTCGATATGGTTCCGGGCAATCACTAAATTGAATCAGCGTAACGACTACACTAAAAAGCACCATTCCGTTAAAGGGAATGGTGCTTTACTGTATAAAAAATGGTAAGGCGAAAAGAGCCTTTTGTATCTTCCCGTCTTTCTTAAATGGACTGGGGGAAGGTATTGGTCAGGATTTTAGCGCCGCCGTCCGTCGTTTTTGTCTGCAGGCCCGGAATGGTGCTGCTCGTCGTTTCGATATCAGTCGGGATTCGTTTATACGGGAGCTTCTGTAAGATGCGGGCCATGGCCGGATAGAGGACGTCGTCAGGATTGTTTAAAATCGACGTCGATTCGATGTCGCGGCCGCTGTCGGAATAGCTGCTCATCCGGTCGGTCCGCTTGTCGTAGGCGTAGACCGTCAGGCGATAGCGGTATTCGGTATACATTTCACTGTCGGCGCGAAGGCGGTAGCCGCTCATGAACTGGCGCCAGTACCAGGTCTGGACGACTGGAACCAGGACGACATCGGCCTTATACTGCGAGGCCAGCCTTCGCAGGTTTTCTTCGGTCACGTCCGACGGAGATAAGATAGCCGGGGTGTCGATGCGGTTCCAATAGGGGATGCGGAAAGGCTGTACCAGGGCTCGTTTCATATATCGGGCCGCGTAATTGTCCTGCGTCGTATCAGCGATGACGACGGTGCGCATGTTGTCGAAGCGAACACTGTCAGCGCTGACGGCGATGGCTGAGAGCAGGAAGAAGAGGAGCAGAAGGACGATTTTTTTCATGGAGATCACCTCCCGTTACATTAGAAATTGCCGTTATCGTTTAAAAGGGGACGCGTATCGTCGGCCAGAGGGATATACTGTTCCAGGGCAGCCAGCATCTTTTCCTTGTCCATGGGCAGGGTGCCGCCGACGGGGAAGAGGTTTGATACGTGATTACTGCGGAAGATGCAGGGGCTGGTCATATCCGTATGGCGCAGGATCATGTCCAGTTCCTTGAGGAATCCCCGCGCCGTCAAGGGCGTGAATTTGCCTTTTACGACATCGTCGTAGAGGGGGACTTCATGGGGAATGATGAGGGACAGGGCACTGAGCATGGTCGGATTGATGGCCGAGACGACGTGAGCCGTGTGGAGGGCATGTTCTACCGTCCGTTCCTGGCCGCCGAGGCCGAGGAGAATCATCGTCGACAGTTTCATACCGGCGGCGAGGGCTTTTTTGCCCGCTTCGATGGTAAGGTCGGCTGTCGTCCCCTTGTCGACGTAGGTCAGGACGTCGTCGTCGCCACTTTCAATACCCATGTAGACGATGGCCAGGCCTGCTTCGCGGAGTCGCTTTAATTCTTCCGGCGTCTTGCGGATCAAGTCGGCCGGCGTGGCATAGGCGCCGATACGGGTGAGCTTCGGGAATTTTTCGTAGCATTTTTCCATGATGGCGATCAAGGTGTCGGTCGGAAGGACCAGGGCATCGCCGTCAGCCAGGAAGATGCGGCGGATAAAAGGCAAGGCTTCGGCACCGCGTTCGATGATTCCTTCGATTTCTTCGAGGGGCGGATGCGGAATTTCGAGGCTTTATACATATTGCAAAAACGGCAAGTATTATGAGAACAGCCGATGGTTACGCGCAGGATAAAGCTGCGGGCTTCACTGGGCGGGCGAAAAACGAGGCCGCCGGCATCGTCAATGATCATAAGAATCACACCTTTCAATAAAGCGTATATAGGATACTCAGATATACTCTATTATACACGAAAAATACGCATTACGAAACAGATTATGCTGGCGTTTTTTTCTGAAGGATGATGATGAATACCGTGGCGATGATACAGGCATAGCCGACGAGTTCGACGGGATGGAAGGTCGTTCCCAGGACGATGGCTGACGTTACCGAGGCGATGACCGGTTCCAGTGTTCCGATCAAGGTCGCTTTCATGGGGCCGATTTCGCTGATGCCGGTAACGAAGGCCGTAAAGGAAATGGCTGTTCCGACGATGACGATGAAGGCTACGGCCATCCAGCCCATCATATCGAGGGTCGGCCAGTTCGTCCACACCTGTGTCGACAGGCCTAAGACGATGCTCCCGATGATCATGCCCAGGCCGTTGGTAATGAGGGCGCCCCAGTGGGCAGCCAGTCCTTGGGATAATACCGGGTAGGTCACGCAGGAGACGGCGCCGATCAGGCCCCAGGCAAGGCCCAGGGGAGAGAGGACCATCGTCGACGGATTGCCCTGTGTCGCCGCCAGGTAGACGCCGCCAAAGGCCAGGATGACCGAGATAATTTCCCTCGTCGTTGGCTGCTTGCGAAAGCGCACGGCCAGATACAGCGACATGAAGACGACACATAGCGTCTGCAATACCGTCGCCGTGCCGGCGTTAGAATTTTTTATGGACGATAAATAGGCAAATTGGCTTAGGATGAGGCCGAAGATGGAAAAATAATTAAGTGCCGCAGACTGATCGGGTCGTGCAGCATTTGGCGGATTAAATGGCTTTTTTCGGGATGACCATCAGTGTCAGGAGCAAGCCTGCCAGGCTCATTCGAATCGTGGCTACCCACGATGGCTCAACGGGATAATTGGAGAGCAAGAATTGACTGACGACGCCATTGATACCCCACGTCGTCGCTCCGATGACACAAGCCATGATGCCGTGCTGTGTTTTTGTCATGCTAAAACCTCCTCTGCCTGCGATGTACATTGTCATTTTAGTATACACGAGTGATTGGTCGCTAGCAAGAGGAGGTCGGTTATCGGTGTGTTTCTTTATATTGGGTGAGGCTCATGTTGGTCCATTTATGAAAGGCCCGCTGAAAGGTGCTGACATCCTGATACCCCAGAAGGTAGGTCATGTCGGCAAGGGTGAGCGACGGGTCGCGCAGATACTGTTTTGCCAGGAGAAAGCGGGTATGATCCAGCTCTTTTTGGAAGGTCGTCCCTTCATTGGAAAGAAAGCGCTGGAGCGATCGCCGGCTCAGTCCAAGCTTTTGGGCTACCAAGTCGATGGAGGCCGTTCCGCCCGGCAAAAGGTCGATGAGGGCGCTGCGGACGCGGACTTGAAAACTGTCTTCCAAGGTCATTTCGGAAAGGCGGCGCTTCAGTTCAGGCTCAAAATATTCCCACATGGCATCGTTGCGGCTGATGAAGGGGATTTCTAAATCGACCGGGCGAAAGATGATGCTGTTGGCGGTACCTTTCTTGACGGCGATGCCGGCAAATTTTTCGAAAGCCTGGCCGGGAGGGGGGACTTCCAGTATCAGGGATACGGGTCGGATGTCGGTTTTGGTGGCCCTTCTCAAGAGACTCAAGATGAAGACGAACTCTGTCTCCGCCAGGAACGGCGGCATTTTCCGCGGATCGGTCGGCATGGAAATGGTCAGCTGAAGGCCGGCATCGGTTTCGGTGATTTCAAAGAGAAGAGGGCAGATGAGCCGTTTATATTTTACCAGGCGATGGAGAAATTCTCTGCCGTCGGGACTGGAATAGGCTGCAAAAATGGGAGGCGAGAACATTTCTATTTTATCAGAAGATCCGATGGCAATGGGCAGTTCGTCGTCTTCTATCTGGCCGGCAATGGCTTCCATGAAATCATGATAGCCCGCCGTAGTCATGGACGGAGACGGATGGGCAAACAAATCTTCCGGCTGGTGCGCCCGGCGCAGGGCGGCGCCGACGTCGATGCCGTGCTTACTCAACAGTTCCCGATATTGACCGCTCAATAAGAATTTATCATTCATCATTATTTTCCTAACTTGGCGGTATAAAATTCATCCAGTTTATTGACGGCGGCATCGACGTATTCCGTCTTATAGTACATTTCGATATGCGTGGCGTCGGCGACCCAATAGAGTTCCTTTTCCGGTCCTGCTTTTTCAAAAGCTTCTTCTGAAAAATAGCGGGTCTGGGCTTCCGTGCCTGCAATGAGGAGCAGCGGCCGCGGGGACAGGGCGTCGACGTGACTCAAGGCGGTGAAATCTAAGATGCGTGAAGCCCGGGACAGGACGAACTGACTCGGTGCGTTGGGATGGGCTGCCGGAGAATTCCGGTAATATTCATAACCTTCGCGATAATCTTTGGGCATGGAGGCTGCGTTTTCAGCCGTTCTGGGGACAAAGGGACTGTAGACGACGGTTTCACCCCTGGCTTCTTTTGTCCGCTGTTCGGCAATTTGCTGCCGGAAGGCTGCCTTCATGTCTTCCGTCTGTGTGCGCTGGAGACCGTTTTGGAAGAGGTCGCCCAAATCGGCCATGCTCACCGTGGCGATGGCTTTGAAGCGGATGTCGGTCTGGGCCGCATGGATGGCGTAGCCGCCGGAGGCGCAGATTCCCAGGACACCGATGGTATCGGGGTTGACGTCAGATCGGGATAAGAGATAGTCCAAGGCGCAGCGAAAGTCTTCGACACGGGCTGCCGGGTCTTCCAAGTAACGGGGCGAGCCGCCGCTTTCGCCCTGATAGGCAGCGTCGAAAGTCAGTGTCAGGAAGCCGAGTTCGGCCAATTTTACGGCATAGACACCGGCTGTCTGTTCTTTGACGCCTCCCGTCGGATGGCCGATGACGATGGCCGTATAGCCGGCAGCGGGCTTTTCCTATTGGGATCGAGGTAGACGTTGGCGGCGATGGGGGATGGAATCGTGGAGAAACGTCGTGTGGCTTACGTTGACGTGGCTGTTGTCAAGGACTTCATCATAGTAATACATCAGGATACCTTCTTTCTGTTTTTAATAAAGGAAAATTTATGTTGACTGCTGCATATTATAAATCTGTTTCATGATCAGCTTTTTGGGCAGGAAGGGCAGGAGCTTGAACGAGAGTTTTTGGATGAAATTCAACTTTTCGATGAGCTCCATCTGTCCCCGCAGCATGGCCGCATAGGTCGGCTCTGCGATTTCACGTGGAGAAAATACCATCTGTTTGGCAAGACTGGTATTCTGCAGGCCTGAGGCGGCGGCAAATCCAGTGTCCATGCCGCCCGGCATCAGGAGGGTCATGGTGACGCCGCTTCCTTGGATTTCCTGCCAGATGGCATTGCTTAAGGAGGTGACGTAGGCCTTCGAGGCGTAGTAGACGGCCTGCAGGGGGCCGGGCATCAGGGCAGCCGTTGAAGATACGTTGAGGATGCGCCCTGATTTACGCTTTAAAAAGTCGGGCAGGAAGAGTTTTGTCATTTTCGTCAAGGAGATGATATTGACGGCAATGAGGTTCATGTCGATTTCCATCGAGCGTTCTGCAAAAGCGCCTTGGCCGCCGAGACCGGCATTGTTGATAAGATAATCTACCTGAAGGCCTTTGGCCTGGACTTCGGCATAAATTTCTTCCGGTGCCGTCTCTTTCGACAAGTCTTTTGAGATGATATATACGGTGGTACCGTATGTATCTTGAAGTTCACGGGCCAGTGCTTCGAGCAAGTCCTGCCTGCGGGCGACGAGGATGAGACTGCCGCCGCGCCGGGCATGGATGTAGGCCAGTTCTTTGCCAAGGCCGCTCGAGGTGCCGGTGATGAGCGCTAGTTTTCCTCTTTAGTCTTGGCTTTTCATATCGGTTGTCATGTAGATCCCTCCTGACTGTTTTTCGATGGGTGTGTTTTACAGCCTTATTGTACCCGGAAATAGACGCCATGAACATATCTTTTTACGCCAATAAGACAACAAATCGCGCCAAGTGAATGATAAAAAATGACCTCGCAGTCTGATCCGATACCGTATTCATGAAGATAGGCATCGGGTGTGATTTGCGAGGTCGTTTCTCTTATTACTTTTTACCGTTCTTACCGTGTTTCTTTTCGAAGGCAATCATATGGGCTTCTTCGTCGGAATGGCCGTCGGCTTTGGCCTTTTCGATGAGGGCTACCATTTCTTCATACGCTTCGGGGATAACCTTGGTCAAATGATTTACCGTGTCATCCCAGTTTTCGAGGAGAATATGGCCTAAGTTGCTGTCGGTGTAGCGGACGTGTTTTTCTAACATCGCCTTGACGGCTTCTTTTTCGGCTTCATCGGTGAGGGTTTCCAATTTTACTAAATCGGTGTTGCATTTTTTCGGGTCTAAGTCGTAGATATAGGCGATACCGCCGGACATACCGGCTGCAAAGTTGTGTCCTGTTTTGCCGAGGATGAGGATCCGACCGCCGGTCATGTATTCACAGCCGTGATTGCCGACGCCTTCGACGACGGCATCGATGCCGCTGTTGCGGACGCAGAACCGTTCACCTGCCGTGCCGTTGATATAGGCTTCGCCACTGGTAGCGCCATAGAAGGCGACGTTGCCGATGATGATGTTGTCTTCGGCGGGGAAGACCGATTCCCGCGGCGGCGAGACGATGATCTTACCGCCAGAGAGGCCTTTACCCAAATAGTCGTTCGCATCGCCTTCAAGGGACAAGGTCAGCCCGTGGGGAATGAAGGCGCCGAAGCTTTGTCCGGCAGAGCCGACGAAGGATAAGGCAATCGTGTCTTCCGGAAGGCCTTTTTCGCCGTAGGCTTTGGTGATTTCACTGCCGAGGATGGTCCCTGTGACGCGGTCGGTGTTTTGAATGCGCAGGCGGGCCCGGATATGCTTCTGCTGTTCCAAGGCTGGCCGGCACATGCGGACCAGTTTGGACATATCGAGGGTCGTATTGATCTGATGGTCTTGGGGAGTCGTGAAGTGATGGCCGACGGAGACGTCCGTATAAGGTCGGTATAAGAGATTTTTCAGATTAACCGTCTTGGCCTTCCAATGACCGACGTGGTCCTTCTGTTTTAAGCAGTCGTAACGGCCAATCATTTCTTCGACGGTGTGGAATCCCAGGCGGGCCATGATTTCTCGAAGGTCTTCGGCGACGAAATGCATGAAGTTGATGATGTATTCCGGTTTGCCCTTGAAGCGCTTGCGCAGTTTTTCATCCTGGGTGCAGACGCCGTAAGGGCAGGTGTTGAGATGGCAGACACGCAGCATGTGGCAGCCGATAGCAAGGAGGGGAGCCGTACCGAAGCCGAATCGTTCAGCGCCGAATAAGGCGGCAATGGCGACGTCGCGGCCGGTGAGGAGCTTGCCGTCGACTTCCAAGGTGACCCGGTCGCGCAGGCTGTTGAGGAGAAGTGTCTGTTGGACTTCGGAAAGGCCGATTTCCCAAGGCAGGCCGGCATGGCGCAGGCTCGTGCGCGGCGAGGCCCCGGTACCGCCGTCGTAGCCGCTGACGACGATCGAGTCGGCCTTGGCCTTGACGACGCCGGCAGCGATGGTGCCGATACCGGCGCCGGCCGTCAGTTTTACGCCGATGGAAGCCCGGCGATTGGCATTTTTCAAATCGAAGATGAGTTCGGCCAAGTCTTCAATGGAGTAGATGTCGTGATGCGGCGGCGGTGAAATGAGGGCGACGCCCGTTGTGGCGTGACGGGTCTTGGCAATATCCGGGTAGACCTTATTGCCCGGCAGATGGCCGCCTTCACCGGGCTTGGCCCCTTGCGAGCATTTGATCTGCAGTTCATCGGCGTGGATGAGGTAGTCGCTGGTGACGCCGAAGCGGGCCGAGGCGACTTGTTTGATTCCGTCGTTCTTTTCAGTATGGAAACGGGCTGCGTCTTCACCGCCTTCGCCGGTATTGCTCATGCTGCCGAGGCGATTCATGGCCGTGGCGATGCATTCGTGGGCTTCTTTGCTGAGGGCGCCGTAGCTCATGGCACCGGTGCGGAAGCGTTTGACGATAGCATCGGCCGACTCGACTTCTTCGATAGGGATGCTGCAGCCAGCAGGGTATTCAAAGTCGAGGAGGTCCCGCAGGCGGAAAACGGTTTCTCGGTTGACGTGAGCGGCGTACTGTTTATAGGTGGCATAATCGTTGGTCTGGACGGCTTTCTGTAAGAGCTGTACCGTTTCCGGATCGATGATATGAGGCTGGCCGCCTTTATGGTATTGGTAAAAATCGCCGCGGTCCAAAGTATCGCCGGTCTGGTAGGCTTCTTGATGGCGCATGGCGTTTTCGTCAGCGATTTCGGCGATGCCCAGTCCTTCGATGGGGGACGGCGTATGACAAAAATACTTGTCGATGAGGTCGCGGCTGATGCCGACGGCTTCAAAAATCTGGGCGCCGTGATAGCTGTGAATGGTCGAAATCCCCATCTTGGACATGACGGCTAAGATGCCTTTTACGGCAGCGTCGATATAGTTCTGACGGGCCTGTTCATAGTCGAGGCGGGGGAGTTTTTTGCCGGCAATCAGTTCTTTGATCGATTCTAAGGCGATGTAAGGATTGATGGCCGTAATTCCGTAGCCGATGAGGGTACAGAAATGATGGACTTCGCGCGGTTCTCCCGATTCCAGGACCAGGCCGACGTCGGAGCGGACGGCTTTGTCGATGAGGTAGTGATGGAGGGCGGCCGAGGCCAAGAGGGCCGGGATGGCTGCCATACGGGAGTTGATGCCCCGGTCGGATAAGACCAGGATGTTGGCTCCATTTTTAATCGCCTTCAAGGCGTCGATGCACAGGGATTCGATGGCCGTTTCCATCCCTTCGGCACCGTTGTTGACGGGATAGAGCATGGATAAGGTCGCCGTGTGCAGTTTGGGCGTCATGAGTGACTTGATGACCGCCAGTTGTTCATTGGTCAAAATCGGCGTCTTCAAGTAGAGTGCCGCTGTCGACGCTTCGTTTGGTTCCATGATATTGGCTACGTTACCGACCATGATCGATGACGACATGACTGTCTTTTCACGGACGCCGTCGATGGCCGGATTGGTTACCTGGGCAAAATTTTCTTTAAAATAATCATATAAGAGCTGGGGCCTGTCATTCAAGACCGCCAGGGGGACGTCGACGCCCATGGAATCGATGGCGTGGTGGCCGTCGCGGGCCATGGGCAGGATGACCTTGTCCATGTCTTCCTGGGTGTAACCGAAGACCTTTTCCTGTTCTTTTAAATCGTAAGGGATGATGGCTTCGCTGTGAGGCAGGGCCTGATTATCCATGAGGTCGTCCAGGTCGGTGATGTGTTCTTTATACCAGTCGGCATAGGGGTGTTCGGAGGCGATTTCGTGTTTGATTTCATCGTCGCCGATGATGCGCTGCTTTTTCGTATCGACGAGGAGCATCTTACCCGGTTCGAGGCGCCCTTTATAAAGGATGTCTTGGGGCGGAATGGTGACGACGCCGACTTCAGAACTGACGATGACCCGGTCGTCGAGGGTGACGTAATAGCGGCCCGGACGAAGGCCGTTTCGGTCGAGCATGCCGCCGATGACCGTGCCGTCGCAGAAGCCGATGGCCGCCGGCCCGTCCCAGGGTTCGAGCATAAAGTTATGGTAGCGGTAGAAGTCGCGCTTTTCCGGGCTCATGAGGGGATCCCGTTCCCATGGTTCCGGAATCATCATCATCATGGCATGAGGCAGAGAATGGTCGGTCATGTAGAGATATTCCAGGCAGTTGTCGAACATGGACGAGTCGCTGCCCGTATCGTCGACGACGGGGAATACTTTTTCCATGTCCGGGAAGAAGGCCGATTTTGACTTGCCTTCACGGGCATTGAGCCAGTTGATGTTGCCCTGGATCGTATTGATTTCCCCATTGTGGACGATGTAGCGATTCGGATGGGCCCTAGCCCAGCTGGGGAAGGTATTGGTACTGAACCGGGAGTGGATGAGGGCCATGGACGTGATGAAGTCGAGGTCCGATAAGTCGAGGAAGAAGTGGCGCAGCTGGACCGACGTCAGCATGCCTTTATAGACGATAGTCTTCGACGACAGGCTGGCAATATAGAAATCCGTTCCCTGTTCCTGGCTTTTGGGAACGATTGCTTTTTCCGCCAGTTTACGGATGACGTACAATTTTCGTTCAAAGTCCATCTGGGTCTTCATGGTCGGGTCTTTCCGGATAAAGACCTGCAGAAAATGGGGACACGTTTTTTTGGCGATATTGCCGATCAGGCTTTCATCGACGGGGACGTCGCGCCAGCCGAGGATAGAAAGGCCTTCGGAACGGACGATATCTTCAAAGGCATCCATTTGTTCCTTACGAAATGTTTTATAGCGATGGGCAAAAATCATGCCGACGCCGTAGTCGCCCTCGTCGGGAAGGGTAAAGCCTAAGACGCCGCATTCACGGCAGAAGAATTGGTGCGGTATCTGAACCAAGATACCGGCGCCGTCACCACTGTTGGCATCGGCTCCTTCGGCGCCGCGATGGCGTAGATTTTCTAAAATCGTAAGGGCGTCGTCGATGATGCTGTATGATTTTATCCCTTTTATATTGGCAACGATACCGATACCGCAGGCGTCGTGTTCGTATGACGGATCATACAGGCCTTGCGGCTCCGGCAGATCGCGCATTTTTTTGTTCATAGACAAGTCCCCCTTTGCGTATATAAAAACGAGCCGTCACTGTATGAGAGAGGGCTCGTGGATACTGTGGTGCATCTATGATTATAGACGATTTGTAAGGACGATGCAATGACTTTTTTGAATATATGAACAAAAATACCGATAATTTTAATGTGTAAAACGAATTTATTGTTATTTTAAAAAGAATTAAAGAGAAAAACGTGAAAATTGTTTCCTGAACAAGGAAGCTCCGCCGTTGGCCGGGTGACGCATGGACTGAGCCGAAATACCGGCGGCTTCTAGGGTTTCTGCCGATTTTCGGCCAATGGCGGCGACGCGGATGTCCGGCCGGCAGAGATGGAGCAGGGCTTTGGCATAAGAAAGGCCGGCAGCCAGTTCGGCATCACTCGGCGTGCGGTTGGAAAAGGGCGATTTTTTATGAGGGTGGAAGGGGAAAATGTTCCACAGCAGGACGTCCTTTGGATCGAGGCCGTTATCGACGATGGCGCCCCAAACATAGGTGTCAGTCGGTTCGTTCATCCCCTTGTCCTGTTGGGGGCGGCTGGTCATGAAAGTGCAGTCGGGGCGGCTCGTCCGTTCTCCCTGCCGGCCGAGGATGATCGATGACGAGATCTGTTTATGCGCATCGAGGAGCATCCGTTCGCAGGTGATGGGAATGCCCGTAAAGCGGCATCCCTGGTAACCGGCGGCTTCGGCAATGAGCAAAATGCGGGCACGATGCAGGCGAGGTTCCAGATAATCCCGGAGCTGACGGCAGCGGATATCCGGCGCTGCCGGGCCGATGTCGCACTGCTCGTCATATTCTGACCAGGGATTGAAAACGCCGGGTTCATGGTAATCGCAAAGTGTATGGATGAGGTTTTTCATGATATTCCCTTTCTGGCTATGGCGCCGGCGTAAAGAGATAGTAGGAGCCGACGTGTGCCGTTTCGCGGGTCAAGGGGGCAAAGTTCGAGGCCAGATAATTTTGGTATTGGCTGCGGGGGACGATGAGAGTCAGGTCCTGATGATTTTGCAGACGGTTGATGACGGACGCTTCTTCTTCCTTGGGGTAGAGATATTTTTTTGCCCAAACGGCGTCGCGCTTTTGTGTAGAATTTTTATCGGACTTTCCGGCTGACGTCCAGATGGCGGTCTTTCCCGTGTAATAGGGGTAAGACGTCCGATACTCTTCAAAGAAGTAGGCCTGTCCCGTTATGGGTGCCGTAGTCAGGCTTTGGGCCGATCGGTATTGATAGAAGGGGATCAACACCTGGAAGGTTACGATGAGATAGGTAACGGCAGTCATGGCCGTAATGAGAATGGGCAGGGCGATATAGGCTTTTTGCCACCAGGCCAGTAAGATGAGGAAGGCCATGATGGCGATGAAGATCGTCAGCAGTAACAGGCCGTCGACGGGGAAGGGCGCTTTGCTGGTAAAGAAGTTCAGTGCTGCAAAGAGAAGGCCGAACAAGAGGGCCGGAATGATGACGATGAGCCAGAGGCGATGGCGGTCCTCTTGGTGGAAAGAATCGATGGCCCAAGCGCCGAGATAGAGTAAGGGCCAGTTGGCGATGTAGGCATAGGTCGGGTATTTCGTAGCCATGAGGCTGTAAAATAAAATGGTCCCGATGGCCCAAACGGCCATGAACACATAGGTGTCATCGCGACGGCGCCGTTTCCATAAGCCGTACAGGCAGGGGCCGGTCCAGGGAAGGAGGCTGACCGGAACCAGGACCAGATAGTAGTACCAGACGTTGTCTTTCGGGTGTTCAGAAACCGTAGCCCGGACGACGTTATTAAATCCCAGGAAGCCATCGATGAAATCCTGACCGTGGAGGCGATACATCGGGCCGTACCAGCTCAGGACGAGGAGGAGGAATAAGGCGATGCCGACCGGCGGAAAGAGTCGTTTGGCATAGGCGGCATTGCGCTGAATGATGGCAAAGAGGAGGAGAAATAAGCCGGGCAGGACGAGGCCGACCGGTCCTTTGGTGAGGACGGCGCCGGCAGCCATGACATAGGCGGCGATGACATAGTTCTTTTTGGCTTCCGTAAGGCCGATAAAGGCAAAGAATAAGGTGGCGCCGCTAAAGAAGAACAAGGGCTGATCGGTGATGACCGAACGGCTGATGAGCCAAACGGCAAGGGACGTCGCCGTCATGGCTGCAAAGAGAACGGCCGTTGCCGTACGCTGCGTCTGGCGCAGGGCGAACCAGGCGGCCAGGGTGCAGGACATGGCCCCAAAGAGGACGGCCGGCAGGCGGGAAGCAAAGTCCGTGGCGCCGAAAACACTGTAGGACAGACTCAGGAGCCAATAGAGAAAAATCGGTTTATCGTACCAATAGATGCCATAGATCTGCGGCGAAATCCAGTCGCCGCTCTGAACCATTTCAAGGGCCGTCAGGGTGTAATTGGATTCGACGGGGTCGGTGACGGCCAAGGCAGATATACCGACTGCCAGAAACAGAAAGGTTGCTGCAAAGATGAGGGTTAGCAGGGATGACTGTTTCATACGTACCTCCTAGGGGTGATTGATGAGGATGACTTGTGACGGCGTTTCTCCGGCAATGCCGAAGCGGTCGATTAAAGGCTTCGATTTGGTCAGCTTATGAAAGGTCGCTTTGGACATGATGAGAAAAATTTTCTCGTCCTGCGTAAGGAGCGTGTCCAGTTCGGGATTTTTTACAGGGTCCCATTCTTCCCCGGACTTGCCGCTGTAATAGGTAATGCCCGGGCGGAGAAATTTTTCGATGTACAATTGGGAATGATCGTCGTAGACGTTAGGTAGGATTTGGGCTGTATCATAGGACGTGACATAGCTCTTTAGCTGTGGGATGACATGTCCGAATATGGCCCAGGAAAAACAGACCATCGTGGCGGTAGCGACGATGAAGGCCATCCGGAAGCGGCGGCGCCATAAAAAATACGTCGGTAGAAAGAGGGCGGCCGTAAGCCCTGCCGATACCCAGGCGATGGCGGGTCGGAAGAAAGCTGCGCCCGGGCTCAAGGGAAGGGCGTTGCAGGCCAGCAGCAAAATGCCGAGTATGTAGGATGCGGCCAGAAGGGCCCGCGGGAAGGAGCGTTCAATATAGGACCGATACCAGTACCAGCCGATGAGATAGGCCGTCGGCGGGAACATGGGGGCGATATAGGTGACGAGCTGCGTCTTCGAGAGGGAGAAAAAGAGGAAGATGAACCCGGCCCAGACCAGGCAGAACTGCAGGGCGTCGCGGAAGGGATCCCGTTTTTGAACAACCGCCGGAGCGCCGGTCCGAGATAGACCGTCCAAGGCATCATGGCGGCTAATAAGACCGGGATGAAGAAGAAAAGACTGTTCTGACCGGGATGTTCCGGAGCGGCAAAGCGGGTGATGTTGTGGTAGCCGATGAACGTGTCTAAGAAAGCTTCGCCGTGAACCTTGTACATGAGGACGTACCAGGGTAGGCCGACGGCAAAGGCTAAGAGGATTCCCTGGGGAATCTTCATGTCTTTCAGCAGCGACCATTGGCGGGTCCAGGCGATGTAAATCAGCATGATGAGGGCCGGAAAGGCGTATCCTATGGGACCTTTGACCAGGAGCGACAGGCCGCAGAAGAAATAGGCCGTATAGTATTTTTTCCGGTAAAAGGACATCATGGCGACGGTCAAGGTCAGGACCAGGGTCATATCGGTGACGGCGGCCTTGCCGATATACATGAAGCCGAAGCTGGTTACCAGCAGCAAAGATGACAAGGCAGCAATCGGCTTATTGAAGATGTCACGGCCGGCTGCATAGATGTAAAGCGTCGTTGCCATGGCGGCCAGGGCGCTGGGCAGGCGGGAGGCAAAGTCCGTGACTCCGAAGAAGCTGTATGAAATCATTTCCAGCCAGTAAAAGAAAGGCGGTTTGTCATACCAGAAATTGCCAAAAATGCGCGGCGATAGCCAGTCGCCGGCAGCCAGCATTTCCCGGGCCGTTTCACCGTACACCGGTTCGTCCGGATCCATGAGCGGCACGGCACCTAAAAAGGGCAGCAAAATAATTGCTGCCACTAAGGCGACGATGAGGCCGTAACGATTGTCATATAACCATTGTTTCATGCGGCATTTCTCCGACGGCGTTTATGCCAAAAATAGACGATCCCTGCGATGACGCAGACGACGGCGATGACGATAAGGAAGATGTGATTGTACTGAATGAGGTCGCGCCAATGACTGCCGAGGAGCGATCCGGCCCATACCAGAAGCAGGGTCCAGGGGATGGTGCCGATAATCGTGAAGATCGTGAATTTCCAGAAGGGGTAGCGGGCGACACCGGCCGGGAAGGAGATAAAGGTGCGGACGCCGGGCAGGCAGCGGCAGATGAGGACGGCAGCACCGCCGTACTTATTGAACATGTTTTCTGCCATTTGGAATTTGTGCTCGTTAAAGAAGATGTATTTGCCGTACTTTAAGAGCAAAGGGCGGCCGCCGTACGAACCGAGCCAATAACTTAAGACCGAGCCGACGAGGCCGGCCAGACAGGCGACGATGAAGGTCGTCCAAAAAGAGAAGATTTGCTGAGAAATGAGAAATCCGGCAAAAGCCCAACACGACTTCACTGGGGATGGGGATATTAGCATTTTCTAAGACCATAGCGACGAAAAGGGCGATATAGCCATACGATTCCATGAGTTGTAATAGCGTATCCAATGAGGCACTCTCCTTAGGGTGACTAAAAAATAACTTTACGATATATCATAGCATAGATGGCCTGTGCGGGCTAGTCACTATGCGAATTAGCCCTTGCTTTTAAAGCATGATAGATGGAGCAGGGCGTATCGGCAAAGCAGGTAACTGTAAACGACCAGAATGAGCAGGGTCAATAAAGTTTTCAACCACGAGGCAGCTGCCAGCGGGTGGAGGAACCAGGTCGTATGAATGATGATCGGTTCGCTGATGAAGAATAAGCCGTAACCCAGGCGATGAAGAGACTGGGACCACGGGCGATGGCCGTTAAAATACTGATGAAAGAAGGCTGTCAGGCCTAAGACGGCGGTCATGGGAAGGGCAGCCGATAAGGGTGCAGCTACCCAGGGGATCGTCGGGATGACGCCGGTCATCAGCAGGCTGTTCGCTATCAGGACGACGATAAAGGCGATGAAGCTTCCCATAGACGGGACGTATCCATTGGCCGTAAACCAGCGGCTGCGAAAGGCTTGAAGTCCCAAGATGAAGGAAAACAAGGACAGGATCAGCCAATCGGGCCGGATGATGGCGAGATAGGGAATCATCACCGATGGGGGCAGGAACAGATGGGCGCCATAGAGGGCGGCTGCCCATAAGAGGAAAAACAGCGTTAGAAACGGAGCGGTCGGACGGCCGAGTTTTCGCTGCTGCAGGAAGCTGTGAGCGGCCCTCTTTACCAGGCTCAATAAGGCAAATAACAGCAGCAGCCAGGCCAGGGCCCACGATACGACGGGCAGGGTGCCGGTCACGAGTCTTTCTTCAATGCCAAAGAGGATCAGCACGATGAGGGGCAGGCCTAAGCGGTGCCAACGATCTTTGAGAAAGAATGGGATCGTTCGTATCCGCAGTTTGGACGCACCGAAATAGGCGCTGATAAAAAAGACAGCGGCAATGGCAATGGCCGCGCTTTCTTCATAAAAGACCGTTCCCAAAGGAAGTAATAGGGCGGCCAGGGTCAATATAATCGATAAGCTGCGCAGGTTATCGAAATAAATGAATCGATTCATAGTTCGTGACCTTCTTTCTTAGGGGCAGTAAAACCGAAGCGCTGGTTTGAACTGCTTCTATATACTATAGTGATATTATAACGTTTTCTTAACGGATGTAAAAATATTCTGAAAATAACTTTCTTTACGGGCTTTAAATGGGCCTGACGAAGGGGCATGGTTTATGATACACTGTTGAAAGAACGATGTGCTTCCTCCCGCGCCTTCTTTCCATCGGCATCTTGATAGGGTGTACTTGCCCGGCTTCAGTCCCTGTCAGAAGGGGCACGGCCTTTTTGTTCGATAAATAGGTCGCCAGGAGGCGGTTCTATGGACTCATCATATCATAGTTCTGATTTATTGAGGAATATAAAATAATGTTTTGAAAGAAGTGATTGTTTTATGATTTCAACAGAAGACAGCATCATCCGCTTGGTCATATCCCTCATCCTGGGGGCCATCATCGGATATGAACGGCAGTCTCAAAGTAAGTCGGCCGGACTCCGGACCCATACGCTGGTATGCGTCGGCTCCTGCCTGTGCATGATTATTTCTATCAACGTCGCCATGGAGTATTTTTTTGAGTTCGGCTACCGCAATGCCGACCCCGGGCGCATTGCCGCCCAGGTCGTATCGGGTGTCGGCTTCATCGGTGCCGGAACGATTTTGGCCAATCAGAAAGAACGCAGTGTCCGCGGGCTTACGACGGCGGCCGGCGTTTGGGCCGTATCGGCCATCGGCCTTGTCGTCGGTGCCGGTTATCTGGTCGTATCGATCGTGGCAACGGCCCTTATCTTTTTAGTCCTGACCGTCTTCGTTCGCTTAGACGCCCGCCTCGAAGGACAGTTCCGGAAAAAATATATCATGCATGTCGTCATGAAGAACAATATCGGCCAAGCGCGGAGACTGTCCGGTTTTGTAAGCGACCATCAGCTCCATATTAAAAAGTTCCACAATTACAGTGACGATGAGGCACCTTTTTCGGAGATTGAATTGGAATTGACCGCCGTGTCCCATCTGGATGCGCCGGAAATCATCAGTGAGCTCTTAGCCGTGAAAGGCATAAAAGAAGCCGATTTTTATGCCGATGACGGTCAGAAAAAAGCCGTTGTCGGGCCTTGAAGATACTGTATACAATATACTTCTCATGTATACAGTATTTTGCGCCCTTTCCTATATAAAAATGGCGGTTTCGGTGCTATAATGCAGAGCGTTGGAACCTTTGCCGTGTCAAAGGGGAATGGATAGATAGAGAGGGGTTTTTACGATGACGATTATGGCAGCAGCAAGCAGAGAAGGAAAGGTTTTACGCGACGTCGTGTTTTCCGCCAGCGCCGCCGCACGAGAAGCGGCCGCTCAGTATGGGGCAGAGCGCGTCGTCAACGCCGCCATCGGCTGTTATGCCGGAGATGATGAACAATTGGCCTGTCTGCCCGTTGTAGAAGAACTCTACCGCGCCTTGCCAATGCGCGATTTTATCACCTATGCACCGCCGCTGGGGTTAGAATCCTACCGTCAGGGGGCCATCGAGGAAGCCTTTGAAGACTGTCGCCCCGAAGGCTACACCGATGCCGTCGCTACGGCAGGCGGTACCGGGGCCATCCATATTGCCATTGCCAATTATTCTGAAGTGGGTGACGTCGTCCTTACGACGAATTGGCGCTGGAATATTTACGATGCTTTGTGCCAGGAAATCGGCCGCCGTCTCCGCCCTTTTTCCATGATTGATTCGAAGGGCCATTTTAATATCGTTTCCTTTTCGGCGGCTGTATCAGAGGCCCTTGAAAGTCAAGATTCCTTGCTGATTATCCTCAATACGCCGGCCAACAACCCGACGGGGTTTGCCCTGTCCGACGAAGAATGGCGCCAGGTCCTCGACGTCTGCCGTTTCCATGAAAAGCAGGGAAAGCGACTGAGCCTTCTCGTCGACATCGCCTACATTGCCTATGCCGGTGAAAAGAATAAGGTGCGCTCCTTTATGAAACAATTCTCTAACCTTCCGGCCCATATCTTTTCGATGTTTGCCTTCAGCATGTCGAAGGGCTATACCCTGTACGGTCAGCGAGCCGGCGCCCTCATCGGCGTGTCGTCGAGTAAAGACGTCATTGACGAATTTGCCGATCTTGGCAAATATTCGGCCCGGACGGCCTGGTCTAATGTTAACCGGGCGGCCATGACCTTGCTGACGGAGATCCGCGGAGATCAGTCCCTGAAAGCACGCCTCGATGCCGAACGATTGGCCTTTGCCGATAAACTTCATCGCCGCGGGGCCGTATTCGTCGAAGAAGCACGGAGCTGCGGCCTGCAGCACGTTCCTTATCAGGGCGGGTTCTTCATTTCCGTCCCGACGGCTCATTCGACGGCACTATGCCAAGCGCTCCAAGAGGACCTCATCTTTGCCGTACCTTTGGCTGAAGGCGTTCGCCTTGGGATTTGCTCCATTGCTGAAAGCAAGATGACGGGCCTTGCCGGGACCATCAAAAAGCCGTCGACCGGGTGGCGCTGATGGATTCGGCAAGCCTGGCTGCTAAGTAAAGATTTTTTTACCATAAAAGACAAAAGGATGACCAAAGTTTTTGTATTGGTCATCCTTTTTATTTGCAAAAATGTCTCAGAACCTGTATAATGGAAGTACAAATTTATAATTATATACTATTTATATAAAGTTGTAAAGATTGTGAGTAGAACGGGTAACGGACGAGGTCCTCTGTAGGGAGGGCAGCGTTTTTGGCACGGCATATGGAACATCGGAGCAACTTTTTTTATTCCATATGGAGCAATGCTCAAGCACAGGCAGAGGCCCTTGAGCGGAGTGTTACTTTACAAATTGAGAAAGGTGGGACAACTGCTGCTGCCTCTGCAGACATGGATAGGAAGATTGCGTCCGTATAATGTTTTGTAAGCCCTTTCGCTTCTGGGAGAACAACTGTATATGGGGAATAAGTCCGTCTCCGTTGCGAACATCTTGTTATAGGACAAAAGAACTCCTGTTTTCTGTGTTTTAGCAGCAGTGAGCTGCATGGATGGATTGAATCGATTTATGGGTTGTATGTTGGGCGGCGCTGTCGGCGATGCTTTGGGGTTTGTTATTGGCAAAGACGATTTGAAAACGATTCATAAGAAGTATGGCCCTTATGGACTGCGGACCGTTTTAAAGTCGGCCAAGAACGGCAATAAAAGTATCATTTCGGATGATACCCAGCTGTCCTTATTTACGGCAGACGGCATGTTGTGGGCCGATCACGACGGACTGGAACCGACCGAAGGCCTGTACCGGTCTTATATGCGCTGGTACTACACACAGACCGAGCGCATCATCCGCCCGGAACAGGAAAAATGGATGAATCGCCAGGACCATGAAGTCGACCTGGAATATGACATGATGGGAGAACAGGCTTTGTTTGCCCGCCGTTCTCCAGGGAAGACCTGCCTGACGGCCCTGGCATCGGGGAAAAAATTGTCTCGTGATGAAACCCTCAATCACAGCAGCGGCAACAGCACGGTCATGCGGGCGGCTCCCATCGGGCTCTTTTATGAAGGCGATCCGGAGATGGCCTTTTTTGTCGGATCTCAGGCGGCCAGTCTGACCCACGGCAATCCCAAGGCTTTCCTGTCGACGGCGACGATAAGCGCTATCATCGCATCCTTGGCGGTAGGGAAGGATATCAGTACGGCTCTCGGCGGAGCCCTCCATATCCTGCAGCGTGATCCCGAAGGCGCACGCCTGTTGAAATTGCTGCTGCATGCCATCGATGAAGCCGTTACCGACCGCAATCCTGCCCGGTCGATGAAAAAAATCGGCCTTGGGAAAAAAGCCGATGAGGCCCTGGCCTTATCCATCTACTGCGTGCTCAAGACGGGTACCTTGAAAGAAGCCGTCCTCATGGCCTGCAATCAAGACGGCGACAGTGATACCTGCGGAGCGATTTGCGGGAACATTATGGGCACTATCTTTGGCGATAAGGCGATTCCTAAGAGCTGGAGCTGTAATTTGGAATGCGATGTCTTAATCCGGAAATTGTCGCAGTGCCTCTATGAGCACAACCGGATGCAGCAAGTGGAAGGAGAAGCTGTCAGTCACTGATGGTTCTTCTGCGTCTTTTTTCTTGACATTATGTGTGCATCCCATATAATTAAGATTATTATTCTTGGCGTCGTGATGATGCCGGATCGGGGGAGCGCTTATGATTGAATCCATTGACCGGGCCCTGGCCGTTTTACAGCTCTTTTTAAAAGAAGAGCGGCCCCTCAGTGTAACGCGTATCAGTAAAGTCATGGAACTCCATAAAAGTACGGTCAGCCGTACGTTGGAAACGCTGGAACACCGCGGGTTTATCCAAAAGGATGAAGAAACGGGAAAGTACTGGCTCGGACTGCAGGCGTATGCCCTGGGGATGCTGTTTCGCGAAAAAGATAAATTTCATAAAGTCGCCTATCCCTATGCCAAGGCCTTGTCCCTGCAGTGCAACGAAGGCGTCCATATCACGACCTTTGCCCATAATGGGGCAGCCTATCCGCAGCACATCATCTTGGAAAAGATCAAGTCTCCCAGGACCATCGATACGGCGCCGCCCATCGGAGCCGTCCGCCCTGCCTACTGTTCGGCATCGGGCAAGTGCTTGCTGGCCTTTTCGGAAGAATATCGACAGTCCTATACGGGTTGTACCCTGAAAAAATTTACGGAGTATACCGTGACCGATTGGAAGGAACTCTTACCGGAATTGGACGAAATACGCAACCGCGGCTATGCCATTGAACGGGAAGAAGTTGAGCTCGGCATGGCCTGTGTGGCAGCTCCTATCTTTCGCAGCGGCCGTATCACCGCTGCCATCAGTGTTTCCGGTCCGGCCGAACGAGTGGCAGATGCCAATCGGGAGACTACGATTGAGGCCGTTATCAAGACGGCCGGCGACATCAGCCAAGCCTTGGACTGAGTCCGGCGTGATTTCTTTTGCCATAAACGAAAAATGTTCTTCGATGTGAATTGTTTGGTATAAAAATCATGCAAAACGGGAATATACTACATGCATTTGCAGAAATGGACTTTTATGGTACAATAGGCATGGATACTACATTCGGGTCACAAGATTGTCTGTTGTGAAATGAAAAAATCTTTCCTTTTCAATTGCAGCAGTGTGGGAACAGCTTGGGATCTTATCCATGATTCGAGGCGAAAAAGAATGCAAACTACAATCAGTATGGCTGCAACGACAGTGCCACGTGTGGCCTACCCATATAAAACGCGCGATGGGGGCGCTACGGTTACTATTTTTGTGCCTTACAATTGCCATAATCATTGTCCTTTTTGTATCAACAAGGCTGAATATGAAGACATGACCGGCTTTTCGGAAGAAGCTATTTGCCGGAGTATTCGCTTGATGGACAGCATTACCCCCTCTTGTGATTTTGTCTTTACCGGGGGCGAACCCTTTGCTGACATGGAATCGCTGCAGCGCATGCTGGACTGCATTCCCGTGACACATAAGGTCTATATCAACACGACACTTCCGGTTTTTGAGACGCAGACGGAAGACGATATCGTCGCTTTTACACAGCGGAATCGGCATAAAATTACGTGCATCAACGTTTCACGCCATATGCAGCATTATGTGGAAGAATCGAATGATCAGCTCCTGACGAGATTGGCCGTTCCTTTCCGCATCAACTGTGTCCTGTATAAGAAGTACCCCGTCGACCAGCTAAAACCGTATCTGGATCGGTTATTAAAATCGATGGCGCGTCGATTCAGTTCCGCTTTGATTATACGGAAACGACGCCGGAAAACTTGTACGAAGAGAAAATGATCAGATTCTTCACGACTTAAAAAATATCGCTGAGTATACGGGCCTCGACGGTTGCCGTATGCGCTGCGGTTTTCATTTTGATTATCAAGGGATGGAATTGACCTATCACAAGACCCTGCCGTACAGCACGGTCATTGAACGGGATGAAAAAGACGGAAAGAATTACGACATCCTCTATGATATCCTGATCAAACAGAATGGTGCCATCCATTCCGACTGGGATGGGACGCCCCTTGATCTTGAAGCCTACCGCAAGGTCGTCTTTGAACCCTATGATCTCCGCTGGCTTCAGCCGTCGCGGACCGGTCTTGGCAAACATCTGCCGTTCTTAAAGACTGCCTGTGCTGCTTTTCATTAATTGAATAGACTGTGTAGACCTATAAGGGATTGCTGCAAGCGCGGCAGTCCCTTTTTGTTTATTGGCGCCGAATAGGCATGATAAAACCCCCAGTTACACTGGGGGTAAGTAAATTTTCTTATAGTAAAAAAAAGAACCTCTCATGATAAAATGTAGATGGTCTGGCAACCACAACATTATCGAAAAGAGAGGTTCATGTCAGTGAATGACGTAAAAAGTTTATCACATAGTAAATGGCGGTGCAAGTATCATA
>ENA-OQJP01000020-OQJP01000020.1-human-gut-metagenome-genome-assembly--contig:-NODE-20-length-76318-cov-5.758502_pt1 | contig 76318 bp, 83 predicted proteins | sample MGYA00242611_ERZ504778 | MGnify/ENA primary metagenome ERZ504778 (study PRJEB26092, sample SAMD00036349) | human gut metagenome | host: Homo sapiens | study: EMG produced TPA metagenomics assembly of...
GACGGGCTTTGCCGGACCCGGTACGGGGACCTTTCTCATCGTCGCCTTTGCAGCCCTGGGCTTTGATTTTGTCACCGCCGCCGGGAACGCCAAGATGCTCAATCTCATGAGCAATATAACGGCCTTCGTCATCCTGGTCTGGTCGGGGACGATTCTCTATGTCTACGGCGTCGTCATGGCCCTGTGCATCTTTACGGGCGCCTTTTTTGGCTCTCGCCTGGCCATTCGCCGGGGGACCGGTTTTGTTCGAGTCGTCATGCTCGTCGTGACGGCAGCCCTTATTGGAAAGCTGGGCCTTTCCTATTTTGGCATTCTATGAGGAGATCATGATGAATACAGCACTGATTAGCGGCGGTACGTCGGGCATCGGCCTTGCGACGGCGGCCGTCCTCCTGGACCGCGGCTGGCAAGTTGCCGTCAGCGGCAGGGACGAGGCCAAAGGGGAGGCGGCTTTACAGCAGTTGGGACCGGAAAAGGCTGTCTGTTATATAAAAGGGGACGTCAGCCGGGATGAAGACTGCCGGAACATGGTGGATGAGACGGTCCGCCGGTTTGGCAGCCTCGACGGACTGGTGACGTCGGCCGGGATCTACGAGCAGGGACTCCTTGAAAACGTAACGCCTGACGAGGTACAGCAGCTCTTTGCTGTCAATGTCTACGGGACCATTTCTCTTTGTAAATACGCCCTGCCGCACTTACGCCGCCGGCCGGGCAGTATCGTAACCGTCAGCAGTGATGCCGGCCTGCAGGGAAATATTGCCTGTTCCGTCTATGGGGCGACCAAAGGGGCTGTCGTGGCCTTTACCAAGTCCCTGGCCCTGGAAGCGGCACCGCATCAGATCCGGGTCAACTGCGTCTGCCCCGGTGACGTCGAAACGCCGATGCTTGAAAAGCAGCTGCGCGATCATCCTGACATGGAGCGAGAGACTATGAAAGAGCAGTATCCCTTGTACCGCCTGGCCCAGGCCGATGAGGTAGCCAAGGCCATTGCCTTTTTGCTCAGCGAAGATGCGTCCTTTATTACGGCAGCGGCACTTCCTGTTGACGGGGGTTTGACAAGCTGGTAGAAACATGGGAAAATATAAAATATAGTGTTTATTTCGTCAAAGAATGGGGTGTTAAAGTATGGCAAATGAAGAAAATGCAAAAACCGTAGAGCAGTTGCAGGAAGAGCTTGCCGCTTTGAAACAGGAATTGGCTGATTTCAAACAGAGTCATTCTAAACCGATCGAAGATGCTGCTAACAGTGTTGTCAAAGCCATGGAACAGACGACGGAAGACAAAGATGTCCAAGTCGAAATGCTGTGCCGCTGGGCCGCTGCCCGTGCCGGCGCCATCGTCATTGCGCCGCTTATCGGAACGGCAGCCCTCATGGCCAATGAAGTGTACCTCGTCAGCCGCATTGCCAAAGTCTACGACGTTAAATTGAGCGAACGGGCTCTGATCGCCTTCTTAGGGGCTGTCGGCAGCCGCGTAGCCGGCACCTTGCTGACGACGCTTATTCCTTTCAGCATTATCCAGGTCCCCGTCGCCGTCGGGATTACCTACAGCCTCGGCCGGGTCACTCAGCGCTGGCTCAAAGACGGTATGCCTACCGATATGGGTCCGTACATCGAAATGATGGGCGAATGGAAGGACAAAGCTCGGGAACAGGCCGATAAGCTTAAGGAAAATCCGCTGAAGAACGTTCCTCTCGGTGACGAAACAATCGATTTCATGAAGAAATGGGGCGGCGTTGCCAAAGACCGTATCCAGGACGTCAAAGAAAAAGGGGAAGAACTGTATAACTCTGTCGTTCACAAGGATGACCTGGTCGATGAAATCGTCGATGAAAAAGCGGAAGATTTGAAAGATGCCGCTGACGACGCCAAAGATGCTTTCAACGATACTGTCGATAAGGTCGTTGACTCTGACGCCATGGACAAGGCTAAGGACGTTGCCAGAGATGCTAAGGATGCAGCGGAAGACGTTAAAGACGCCGCTAAGGACGCTGTAAAAGACGCTAAGGATGCCGCCAAGGACGTTGCCAAAGATGCTAAAGATACCGCCAAGGATGTATCCGACATGGATGCCGACGATGTCGAAGAAAAGGTTAAAGAAGCTGTAGAAGAAGCTAAAAAATCCTTGGAAGACATGAAATAAGGTGAAAGCCGATGTGGAAAATACTGAGCTTTTTTGCCCAATTTTATACACCGGGCCGATTCATCATGTTCATCCGCACAGCCGGAAGAAAAGTTAAATTTTTACCGAAAATCCTGACAATTTTTTATTGCATGCAAGATAAAGACACGCCGAAGTTTATTAAACTGGCTCTGATGGGGGCTATTGGCTATGTCATCTTGCCCTTTGATCTGGTGCCGGACGTCTTTGCCGGATTTGGCTGGCTGGACGATGCCGCTGTCGTTGCTGCAGCCTTGCACTTGGCCGGGACTTATGTCAAACCGGAACACCGGGAAAAGGTACGCCGCATGTTCCCGTTCCTGAAAAGTTCGTGAGTAACCGGAGCATGATTGATAAAGGGACTGTCGCACGAGGACAGTCCCTTTATCGTTTGCATTTCAGACTTTTCCTTTGACAAACATAGGTCATCATCGTAAAATAATATGAGCGTGTATAAAGTTAGGAGTTAAGAATTTATGATTACTGTTGTTGAAAAAGTGCGGTTCTATGAAACGGACATGATGGGCATTGCTCACCATTCCAACCATATCCGCTGGTTTGAATGCGGCCGCTGTGAATATTTTGCCGCCGCCGGCCTCGACTTATTCGACCTTCTTGATCAAGGGATTACCTATCCCATTAAGAGTGTATCCTGCGAATATATCAGCCCGATCAACTATGCCGATATCATTGACATCGAGACCCGCCTGGTCAAGCTCAGCCGGGCACAGATGGTTTTTTCCTACCGTATCGTCAGTCACGATGATCACCGCCTGTTGGCGACAGGAACGACGCAGAACGTATTTGTCCACAAAGCCAGCGGAAAAGTAGCCCGCCTCGCCGATGAAGATTATAAAAAATTACAGGCCATGTACGCTGCCGAACAGGCAGATACAGACGTCGAAGGAGCCATTCATGGAAGGTAATTCACGGCCTATCGGTGTTTTTGACTCCGGTGTCGGCGGATTGACGGTCGTCGCTAAACTGCGGATGCTCCTGCCTCATGAAGATATCATCTACGTCGGCGATACCAAGCGGAACCCTTACGGGACGCGGACGCCGGCAGAAATCCTTGAGTATACCCGGGATATTCTGCGCTTCATGACCGAGCAAAAGGTCAAAGTCGTCGCCATCGGCTGCAACACCGTTACGGCCGTTGCCTATGATACCGTCGTAAAGGAAGTCGATTACCCGCTGATCGGCATGAGTCGGGGACTCAAGACGGCCCAGCAGATCAGTGCGACCCAAAAGATCGCCGTCTTCGCCACGCCGTTAACCATCTCCAATCACAGCCACCGCAAGGTCGCTGCGGCTATGGACGGCCATATTGAAATCGTTGAACAGTCCTGCCCGGCCCTGGCTAATCTCATCGAACGGGGCGTCCTCGACGGGCCTGAAATCCGCGGCCCTCTGCAGCAGTATACGGAACCGGTCCTTCGTTCCGGTGCCGATACGGCCATTTTTGGCTGCACTCATTTTCCCTTTATCCAGCCCCTCTTTGAAGAGTTTTGCGGCGATTCCATTGCTTTCGTCGATCCAGCCCATGAAATGGCCCTGGAAACGCTGGATGTCTTAAAAAAAGACGGGTTACTGAACCCGAACAAAGAAAACGGCTATTTACGCCTTTGCTTTACGGCCGAAAAGGAGCGCGGTGCCCACCTGGCAGAGCACCTCATTCCGGCCAATGAATTTACAACTGAAGAAATTACCCTCATTTAATCGTATCTATATTTTACATAAAGGAGTCTTGCGCCGTGTTTTTCTATGTCTTATTCAATGTGATCATTGCCGTCATCGGCATTGCTGCTGTCCTCTACCTGCTGTTCCGCTTCTTTGCCTGGCGGCAGGGGGATGCTCGCTTCGTTATCGATGCCCGCCATCGGAAACCCTTTGAAATGAAAGAAATTACTCAGAATCAGGCCGTCTTTGAAACGGAAGTGCCCATTCACAATGCCGGCCGTCAGCTGGGTACGATCATGGACTTTTATCCCCGGACCCTCCTTCCGCGTGAACAGTACGATAAGGTCACTGTCCAGTCCGAACTTGCCAACAAGGCAGCCGAACGCGATGACAACTACTGGGAATCGGTATTTTAATCCTCGCGACCGGGGCATGATTCGCGTCACCATTACCCTGGTCAGCAAAGAAGGCAACATCCGCGAAGACTTGAAGACCTTCCCCGACATGCCCATCGATCTTGTCTATCAAGTCGTATCCCGCAGCGAATGGTACATCCATAAGGCCCGTATTACCTTGAAGGCATCGGAAGTACAGCACGCATTGGAATTGAATTAGGAGGTCTTAGACAAATGGCAGAAATTGAAGTACCCGTAGAATTAGTCCCTGTAAAAACAAGAATCCTTACCGATAAAGATGATATCGTCGATGTCATCGAAGAATATGCAAAACACGTCGTCGGTCCCGATGACTTGGTCTGCACGGCCGAAAGTGTCGTCGCCATTACCCAGCACCGCTATACGCGTCCGGAAGAACTGACGCCGTCCTGGCAGGCCCGCCTCATGCGGCGCTTCGTCCCCGGTGAAGGCAGCATGGCCAGCCTCTATGGGATGCAGGCAGCCATGAACCTCGAAGGGGAATGGAAGATGCTGTTCTGGTTCATCGTCGGCTTCTTTGCAAAATTGGCCGGCAAGAACGGCGTTTGGTATGCAAAATGCCGTCAGGCGTCGCTTACGGATGACGTTACGGGCACCATGCCGCCTTTCGATAAATGTATCGTCTACGGTCCGGCTGAACCGGATAAAGTGGCTGAAAAAATCAAACAGCGCATGGGCTGCTACGGTGCCGTCGTCGCTGACGTCAACGACCTCAAGCGCTCGGCTGTCCTCGGCCACAGCAAGGGCATCAATCCGAAGGAAATCGCTCGGATCCTCATCGACAATCCCTTTGGCAATGCGTCCCAAAAGACGCCGATTGTCGTCATTAAAAATTACGCAAAAATGCTTAAAAAATAAGACCGGATAGGGGGATGTGCCGTGGCAGAAAAAATTGTACTGGCAACACATAATGCCGGAAAGATCCGGGAGTTTAAGTGTATTTTGGAGCCCTTAGGCTATGAAGCCGTTTCGGTACACGATGTCCTGCCGTCGATTACGGAACCGGAAGAAACGGGAACGACCTTTGCCGAAAACGCCCTGCTGAAAGCCTCGTATTATATGAAGGTTACGGGCCTTCCTTGTTTGGCCGATGATTCCGGGATCGCTGCCGATGCGCTTGGCGGCCGTCCCGGCGTCTACTCGGCCCGTTATGCCGGTCCCGACTGCGACGATGAGGCCAACAATGAAAAGCTCATTGCCGAACTTTCTGCGTTTCCGCCGGAAAAACGGACGGTCCATTATATTTGTTCGCTGGTCCTCATCTGGCCCGATGGCCGTACCGTACAGGCTGAAGGCAGTTGTGACGGCCTCTTTCAGGATGTCTATGTCGGCCATAACGGCTTTGGCTACGACCCTTTATTCTATGTGCCTGAAAAAGGGAAGACCATGGCCGAATTGTCTATGGACGAAAAGAATGAAATCAGTCATCGCGGGAAAGCCTTGAAGAAACTCGTCGAGGCCCTGTCATGAGTACCGTCCGGGTAGGATTGGTCAGTGACAGCCACGGCCGCTTTGAATGCCTGTCCCGCATGGCGGATAGCGCCCCCGACGTGGCCGCCTGGATTCACGGCGGCGACTACTGCGATGACGGCGAAGATTTGGCCATATACACTGGCGTGCCGGTCTATGCCGTCTTGGGCAATAATGATTATTTGAACCATACCAACGATCCGGAATGCCGCTGCGTTACCGTAGGCGGTATTCGTATCGTCGCCATTCACGGCAGCCAATGGTATGGCGAACGACGACTGCAGAAACTCATCGAATTAGGCCGGGAACAGCAGGCAAATCTCGTCGTCTTCGGCCACACCCACCGGCGCTTTATCAAGCGTGAGGGGGACTTGTGGATCGTCAATCCCGGAAGCATCGGCCTGCCCCGCGACGGGCGAAAAGGGACCTATGCCGTCGTAACCATCGAAGACGGGACCATTACGGACATCGCCTTTCATGAGATTGACCGAAAATAAGCCCTATAGGGAAGGAACTGGATACACCATTCATGAAAACGAAAAAACTCAAGCTCTACGGGTTCAACAACCTGACGAAGACTCTGAGCTTTAACATCTACGACATCTGCTATGCCGTCAGTGACGAATCGCGGCGCCAATATATCGAATACATCGACGAACAGTATAATGCTGAACGACTGACCAATATCCTGCGCAATGTGTCGGATATTATCGGTGCCCATATCTTAAACGTGGCCAGCCAAGATTACGATCCTCAGGGCGCCAGCGTTACCATCCTCATTTCTGAGGAAGAGGTCCACGATGCCGACGTCGTCTGCCATCTCGATAAGAGCCACTTGACGGTCCATACCTATCCCGAAAGCCATCCTCAAAAGGGAATCATGACCTTTCGGGCCGATATCGACGTGTCGACCTGCGGCCGTATTTCGCCGCTCAATGCCCTCAATTACCTCCTGGACAGCTTCGATTCCGACATCGTCACCCTCGACTATCGCGTCCGCGGCTTTACGCGGGATATGAACGGCAAGAAGCTGTTCATCGATCATCGCATCAATTCCATTCAGAATTATATTGCCCCGGCGACGCGGCATCGCTATGATATGATCGATGTCAACGTCTATCAGGAGAATATTTTCCATACTAAGATGGTCCTCCACGACTTTGATTTAAATAACTACCTGTTCAATATTACCAAAGACGATTTGAGTGAACGGGAACAGCAGCAGATCCGCCGCCAGGTACGGCAGGAAATGCTGGAAATCTACAACGGCCGCAATATGCCGTCTATGCGTTAAGGAGGACGAAAGCTTGGATACTAAGAAAACACTCTGTGCCATCGGAAAGGCCATGAAGAAGGGCGGACTGGTGGCTGCCTGTGACGGTAATATCAGCTACCGCCGCGACGACGGCCTTATCGTCATTACCCCGTCGGGCCTGCCCAAGGGGGAACTCCATCCGAAGGACCTTCTCCTCGTCAACTTGGACGGCATCGTTGTCGAAGGGACAGGAAAACCGTCGTCGGAAACGGCCCTCCATCTCACGATTTATCGCAAGCGGCAAGATGTTCATGCCATCATCCATGCTCATCCCGTCACGGCGACGGCCCTGACCGTAGCAGGCATTTCCTTTGCCGCCGACATCGTGACGGAAGGGGCCATGGTCTTAGGCGACGTGCCGACCGTGCCCTATGCGCCTCCTGGATCTTTGGAACTTGCCGAAGGATGTGGTGCGGCTGCTGAAACGGCGTCGGTATTCCTCATGGAACGCCACGGTGCCGTCACCGTAGGCGCCGACCTCACCGAAGCCTTCTACCGTCTCGATACGCTGGAAGCCGTGGCTAAGATGTACCGCGATTCTCTGATCTTTTCTTTGGCGAGCGGTGATAAAGGTCATACGACGACCAAGGCCAAGCCTTTGAGCTGGTATCTGAAACAGAAATAATAAAAGCTCTCGCAGATGCGAGAGCTTTTTTGTCGTACGTTGTGAGGGCGTATAGCTTATTCTTTTTTCGGTTCGACGATGTACGTCGTCTGGTTGGTGAAAATGACGTAGCCCGGGACGGCGTGAGCCGGTTTCTTGACGTGGCGCACGAGGGTGCAGTCGACTTCGACTTTAGAGCTGTCCCGCCCCTTGCTGTAATAGGCGGCGAGTTGAGCTGCCCGTTCGATTTGGGCATCGGTCGGATCGGCGTTGTGCGAGGCTAAGATGACGTGGGATCCGGGCTGGTCCTTGACGTGGAACCACAGGTCATAGGGATGAGCCCGCTTTAGGGTTAAAAAGTCGTTTTGGCGATTGTTGCGGCCGACCCAGATGGTCAGGCCGTCGGCGTCGACGGTCAAGATGTCCTGGGCCGACTCCTTCTTTTGCTTATCCTTGTTGTGGCCGCTGATGAGGTTCATCTGTTTCATTTCGGCTTTGATGTCCGTGATTTCATCCTTCGTCGTCGTATTTTCCAGGGCGTATTCGAGGGAGTAAAGGTAATCTAAATGCTGCTGGTTTTCTTCGTGGAGCTGAGCCGATATCTGTTTGCGGTTGCGCAGCTTCGTATAGCGCTTGTAATAGCGATTGGCATTGTCGGTCATGGAGTAGGCCGGATCGAGGGCGATGGTGACGTCTTCCTGGTTTTCCGATAAGAGGTTCTTGACCGTCACTTGTTTTTCATGGTCGTGCTTTTCGTAAGCATAAATCATGAGCAGGTCGCCGTACAATTTATAAGTGTCGATCTTCTTGGTTTCCTTCATTTCATCGGCAATGCGCTTTATCTTACGCTTTTGTTTTTCAATGAGTTTGGCGACTTTCTTTTGCAGCTGTTCCTGTTCGCCGTTCAGGCTGCGGTGCGTGGTCTGATATTCGCTGAGGTAGGTTTCGATGAGGGGGAAGTGACGCCGCGGATACTCGGCCAGGCTGTTGAGTTCCAGGGGGAAGATGACTTCCTTGCCCTTGACGGTATAGACGTAGGCTCCGGAAATTCCGGCCAGGCGATTGCCAAAGGCTTCGACCGTACGGCACCAGGTGAAACGGTCGGCCGGCGACAGATCCTGTACGAGGGTCCCCGTATCGATGCCCGAATCATGGGACAGTTCATTGAGGACGATGGTGCTCATGCCGTTGAAACGCTTGAGCATCCACCCTTTTAAGGCTTCGTCACCGCCTGTTTCCATCATCTCCGTCAGTTCCTGGGCGGAGAAGGAAAAGGGATCCATGCGCATGAAGTTCGGCGGAAAGTCATAAGGTTCCTTGGGCGCAATGGTGCGAACGGCCTGTTTATTCTTGCCGGTCTTGATGAGGGCTTCGATGATGACGCCGTCTTCGGTGAAGATGACGTTGCTGTATTTCCCCATGAGTTCGACATGGATCTTACGGGTGACGACCTTGCCCGATATGTCGAGGACGTCGACGGCGATTTCGATCAGTCGGTCCAAGTGGAGCTGAGCAATGGAGGCGATGCGTCCGTTTTCATAATATTTCCGCAGGAACATGCAGAGTCCCGTCGGGATATCCGGCGTCGGCGGGACCGTGTCGGCAATATAGAGGCGCGGCGAGTCATCGAGGGTGATGACTAAATGGTGAAGGCCTGTATCATTAAAGATGCGGAAGTACAGGGACCGGGCGTCGAGTTGATAGATTTTAGAAATCTGGCCGCCTTGGAGAATGTCGGCCAGTTCGTTGGTAATGCAGTGTAATGTGATGCCGTCTAAGTTCATAGAAGTACCTCCTTATCTGGTACACTAAAAAATTCAATCCTTTTTATCTTACCATGTTTGATAAGGTCCTGTGAAGGGATAGAAAAAATCCCCTTCAAAAAAGAAGGGGCCGTATCGACGCAGGCTTACGTGTCATACCAAGAAAAAAGGGCCGTAGCGAGTAAGAGACATACCATAAAAGCCGCCGTGATGGGGAAGGCCCAGGACGCCGGGAAGAGAAGGGCGCAGCACAGATAGATGATGAATCCCAGCAGGGGGACGGCGATGAGCAGTGTCAAAAGGGACAGGCTAAGGGCGGAGAGGATTTCGATGAAAAGGGATATAAAGCTTTCTAAGAGGGACGAGCTTTGGTGATGGTGGCTCATGAGCAAGACCTCCTGACGGCGTGACAGACAATCCTTTACTTTTATTGTATCAGAAGGGGCGGGAATGGCAATAGGTCCTTGTGTGTGGCGCTTCAGGACATCGCCGGAAGGACGTTGAAAAGGCGGTCTGACCGAGGCAATCTATGCTGTGGCAGGGCCGATGACAGGACGGCATAGACTGATATCGGCATAAAATATTTGCAATCGAGTCGGCAGATGGGCTATAATGAGGTATTGAATAGGTTATTAAGGGGGTTCGAACATGCGAAGTATGACGGGTTTTGGCAGGGGAACCGGCAATGACGGCAAACTGGCTGTTACCATTGAAATGCGGGCAGTGAACCAACGTTTTTTGGAATTGAATATACGGATGCCTCATGCCTACCTGGCTTTGGAAGATCAATTGCGCAGCGGCATTAAGGGCGTTTTGAAGCGGGGCAAGGTCGACGTCTTTGTTACCGTTCAGGATTTGGCACCGGCAGCGCCGGATATCCAGATCGACGATGCTGCCCTGGGTGCCGTTAAAACGGCCCTTGAAGGGGCTAAGAGCCGCTTTTTTGATGGCAGTCCCGTCGTTTTAGGCGAGGTCATGGCCTTGACCAAGGACTGGTTCGTCCAGACGCCGCCGGCTATCGATACCGATGCCAGCTGGCCGCCTTTTGAAGAAGCCTTGCAGGGTGCCTTAGACAGCATGGTTGCCATGCGCCTTCGCGAAGGCGCCAATATCGGACGGGATCTGCTGTCCCGGGCCGCTGTCTTAAAAGGTCTGGTCGCAGACATTGCCGGCCGCAAGGAGGCTATGACGGCAGCTTATCAAGAACGGCTGGAAAAGAAAATCCGCCAGCTCATCGATAAAGCTCAGGCCTCCGTGCCCGACGAAGACCGACTCTTACAGGAAGTCGCCATGTATTCCGATAAGGTCGACGTTACGGAAGAAGTCGTCCGCTTTGAAAGCCATTTGAATCAGCTCCACGGCATGCTGGAAAGCGACGGCGAAGTCGGTCGAAAACTGGATTTCCTCATTCAAGAAATGAACCGCGAAGCCAATACCATCGGCTCCAAGGCCGGCGATTTATCCGTCACCGAGTCGGTGCTGCAGCTAAAGAATGAAATCGAAAAAATCCGCGAGCAGGTGCAGAATATCGAATGATGAACTTTAATTTGTTAAATATCGGCTTCGGCAATGTCGTCATGGGCGATAAGGTCGTGGCCATGATCAGCCCGGAATCGGCGCCGATCAAACGCCTTATCCAAGATGCCCGGGACGGAAACACCCTCATCGATGCGTCCTTTGGCCGCAAGACGCGGTCCGTCATCGTTATGGATAACGGCTGGATCATCTTGTCGGCCCTTCAGCCGGAAACCATTTCCCACCGTATCGTGTCGGCAGGCAGCGATGCCTTTCCCAGCGATGCAGCGGAAGAAGAAAGGGAGTAATACTATGAATGATTCCGGACTGCTCATCGTCGTATCCGGCCCGTCCGGAGCCGGGAAGGGAACGATTTGTGCGGCCCTGCGCAAACTGTTCCCCAATATCCAATATTCCATTTCCATGACGACTCGTCAGCCCCGACCGGGAGAAGTCGACGGCGTCAATTACTATTTCGCAGACAATGCCCGCTTTGAACAGATGCTTTCAGAAGATGCCTTTTTGGAACACGCCAAGGTCTACGACCATTATTACGGCACGCCCAAGAAATACGTTTATCAGATGCTGGAAGAAGGCCAGCACGTCATGCTGGAAATCGATATCCAAGGGGCGATGCAGGTCAAGGAACGCTACCCCAAGGGCGTCTTCATTTACATCGTGCCGCCGAGCCGCGCCGTTCTGGAACACCGCCTGCGCAGCCGCCAGACCGATACCGAGGAAGTCATTGCCGGCCGCTTGTCCAAAGCCCGGGAAGAACTGGATTGGATCGACCGCTATGACTATGTCATCGTCAATGACGATTTGGACACGGCTATTGACGATGCGGCCTCGATCATAAAAGCCGAACAGTGTAAAGTCATGCGCAATGTCAAGAACATTGCACAGACGAAAGAATTGTATAAATGATTAGGAGAGATGAACTATGTTAATTAAACCGACCCTTGAATCTTTGATGCAGAAAGTAGACAGCAAATATACACTGGTTACCCTGGCTGCCAAACGCGCCCGTGAACTGACCGACCACGATGAAGCCCTGGTCAACGTCGATACGAACAAAGTCGTTTCCATTGCCATGGAAGAAATCGACCAGAATAAGATTACTTATGAAGCCCCTCGCGACGGCATTAAATGACACGGAGGTACTTGCCATGAGTTTGGAAGGGAAAAAGATTGTCCTCGGCATTACGGGCGGCATTGCAGCCTTTAAGGCGGCATCCATTGCCAGTCAGCTTCGTAAGTCAGGGGCTGAAGTCAAATGTATCATGACGGCCCATGCAACCGAGCTGATTACGCCGCTGACGCTGCGGGAAATCTCAGGAAATCCCGTTGCCGTTTCCATGTTTGAAGACGTTCCGGAATTCAACGTCGAACACATCGCCCTGGCTCGTTGGGCTGACGTCCTGGTCATTGCCCCGGCGACGGCCAATATCATCGGTAAGATTGCCAATGGCATTGCCGACGACATGCTGACGACGACGGTCATGGCGACGACGGCCCCGATTTTAATCGCGCCGGCCATGAACAGCAATATGTATATGAATCCCATTACCCAGGATAATATGGCCAAGCTGAAAAAATTCGGCTACCATCTCATCGAACCCGACAGCGGATACCTGGCCTGCGGCATCACCGGCATCGGTCGCCTGCCTGATCCCGGCGACATCGTCGATTACATCGAACTGTTGGCCTGTCAAAATGATTTGCTCAAGGGCAAAAAAGTTATCGTAACGGCCGGCGGTACGCGGGAACCCATCGATCCGGTCCGCTTCATTGGCAATCATTCCAGCGGCCGCATGGGCTTTGCCATTGCCAAAGCTGCCGTTGCCGCCGGAGCCGAAGTCACCCTCGTCGCCGGTACGACGGATAATCTCAAGACGCCCGTAGGTCTTGCCCGCCGCATCGACGTCAACAGCACCAACGACATGAAAGCCGCTGTCGAATCGTATTATGACGACTGCGATTTAGTCATCAAGGCCGCTGCCGTTGCCGATTACCGTGCCGCTCATCCGGCTGCCGACAAGATCAAGAAAAACGACGACGTCCTGAATCTTGAAATGACCAAGAATCCGGACATCCTCTATGGATTGGGCCAGCATAAAACCCATCAGGTCCTGGTCGGTTTTGCCGCTGAGACGACGAATGTCATCGAATACGGTACCAAGAAGCTTCAGAAAAAGAATCTCGATATGCTCGTTGCCAACGACGTCAGTGCTGAAGGCGCCGGCTTCCAGGGGACGACCAATATTGCCACCTTACTGTTTCCCGACGGCTCTTCGGAGAAATTAGAAAAGATGGCCAAAGACGAATTGGCATCCATCATCGTAGCTCGTGCGGCTGCGATTATCGACGCCAAAACTTCCAAATAAAAGGCATACTGAAAGACCATTTCGACAGCTGTGATGCACAGTCTGTCGGAGTGGTCTTTTTTACTACTTCCTCACATTATCCATAGCAGCTATACAAAAAGTGCGTACTTCTCGTTTTGAACATCTTATGCTATACTAAAATAGTCAAGATTTAAAGTGAGATACATGATTACGTTTAGTGAAACATATACGATTGCCTAGAAAGGATGATCCACATGAACATTGCTGCAGCCGATATTTTAAAAGCCTTTAATTTCCGACACGCCACCAAGAGCTACGATGCTTCGAAAAAAGTATCGGACGCCGATTTCCATACGATTTTGGAAGCAGGTCGGTTATCGCCGAGCTCCTTTGGTTTTGAGCCCTGGAAGTTTTTAGTCATTGAACGCCAGGACATTAAGGATAAATTATTCCCCCTGGCCTGGGGCGCTCAGAACAGCTTAAGGGGAGCCAGCCATTTCGTGATTGTATTGGCTCGTAAGAAAGTCGATACCTTGTACAGTTCGCCTTACATTACCCACATCATGAGAGACGTCCAGCATTTGCCGGAAGATGCCGAACAGGGGAGAAAAGCGGCCTTTGAAGCCTTCCAGAAGGATGATTTCAACTTATTGGAAAGCGACCGGGCCATCTTTGACTGGGCCAGCAAACAGACCTATCTGGCTTTGGCCAATATGATGACGACGGCGGCTATGCTCGGCATCGATTCCTGCCCTATTGAAGGCTTTAACCGCAGCAAGGTCGAAGCCATGTTGGCCGAAGAAGGTCTCCTCGATAAGGAACATTTCGGCGTTTCGGTCATGGCCAGCTTCGGCTATCACAATGATGAACCGTACGCTAAAACGCGGCAGGCCATGGAAGACATCGTTACTTGGGTTAAATAAGGAAAGACTTCTTTCAATTGCATAACAAACGGCAAGAACAGTCGGGTGAATCTGCTGTTCTTGCCGTTTTTTTTATATGTTTTTGGCGTATTCCATGACGGCCTTGGCAAAGCCGTTTAAATTCGTTGTCTTAATGGGGATATAGGGGCAGCCCATGTCCCGGGCCGCGGCCATGGCCCATTTGACCAGGTCAGTCTGGCCTTCGCTCAAGTTGAGGACTAACAGCGAGGAGGCTCGCAGGATTCGGTCGTCACCGGTATAGCCGCTGAGGACGGCGGCCGTCGGGAAGCGGCGCTTTATCCGGCGCTGCCATTCGGGAGTGCCGCCGGCCAAGGCGATTTGGCGGCCGGCCAGGAAGCGGTCGAGGCTGTGGGTGTAGTCGCGCTGGGTCATAAAGGACGGCAGTTCGAGGCCTCGGTCTTCGGATTCTTTCTTGGCCTTTGCCGGTTTGGCAGCGGCAGGCTCAGTCGTTTTTGCGTCTGTTTCCGGTTTGGCGGTTGCTGTTTCAGCCGTTTTAGCCAGTTCTTCGGAAGAGCCCTGATTGGTAGGTATGATCGGCTTGGCGGAATCGGGTCCTTCGACGGTTTTTTCGGGGGCCGTCGATGTTTCCGGAGTCGGTTGCGCTGTCGGCGTTGTTTCTTTGTCCGGCGATGACGTTTTGGCCGTTACCGTCGCTCCCATGGGTGTCGTCGAAGTCGTCGTTTCCACTGCTTTTGAAGGCACTGTCGCTGTGACCGGCGCGTCGGCTTTCACCGGTGTCGATGGGGTGATGGGCGCTGCCGGTTTTACGGTGTTTTCGGCCTTCGGGGCAGCTACCAGCTTTTCTGGTTCCGTCGCGGCGGCCTTTTTGGCTGCATCAGGGTTGGCCTGATATTTACGAAGGGTCTGGCGCAGGGTCAACAGCTCCGATACCTGAATGGCTGCTTTTTCCTTGATCCGTTCCGTATATTCTTCTTGTTGGCGGAGTGTCGCTTCATAGTGCTGGAGGTCCTGTTGACGGCCGCTCCGTTCTTCGTCCAGTTCTTGGCGCAGCCGTTCCAGTTCGGCAAGGACGGTCTTTCGGTTCTGGGCTTCCAGACGCAGGCGCAGGAGTTCTTCCCGGTCGGCTTCCATCTGAGCTTTTTCCTGGCGCAGCTGAAGGAGTTCTTCTCGTTCTTCGCCGGCAATCATGGCCGGTGTCTTACTGCCGGCGTCCTGGCTTTCATCGACCCAGGGGCCGTCATACATGGCCATCAAGTAGATGCCTAAGGCCTGGGCGGCCATGTGTTTGGCCTGTTGGATGTCTTCAAAGACGTCGCTCAACCCGACCAGTTCATCGTCGGTCTTTAGCATTAAGAGGTCGATCATGCCCATGTAGGACTCGTCGTCCGTCGTCTGGGCCGTAGCGTAGCGTTCCAGGCGAATTGTGCCGGCATAGATTTCCGTGGCATTTCGTTTCGATGCATAATAGGTATTGATGAGGAGGCGGTCCGGTGTCCGTTCGTATATCCGGAGAATCATGGCTTCTTCCCGCTCGGTGCCGTTATAGCGGATGAAGGCCAGGCTTTCGCGCTGCAGTAAGGTCGTTACCAATCCTTGGGTACGATACCATTTATCCCAGATTTCTACGCGTTTGGCCAAACGCAGATCTGCCGTTTTGCAATGGGTGGCAAAGTCAAAATAAGGGTCGTTGAAAAATATATCTCTTGGCCGCAATTTGGTCATCATAATCATCCTTTCTTCCTATCTATTCATTATAACGTTTTCTGTAGCGGATGTAAAAAACATTCTGCCGGAAGTGCCGGGAGAGGGAGGGACTGATGAAAATTTGAGGGAGGATAGAACTCATGTTTGCTATACCAAAAAAGAACTTGCAAAATAGAGGGGTTTGAATTATAATGAACCAGTAAATCAAATAAAGAACCATCAAGAGACGACGGAGGGACTGGCCCTATGATGTCGCAGCAACCTTCATCAATGAAAGGTGCTAATTCCAGCAGTCTTATACTGGCAGATGGGGATTGGAAGCCCCTCTCATGACAGTCATGAATGAGGGGAATTTTTTTTAAGGAGGAAAACTCATGGTGAAAAATCGTGAATTCTTTACATCTGAATCCGTAACCGAAGGGCATCCGGATAAAATGGCTGACCAAATTTCTGACAGCATTTTGGATGCCATTCTTGCAAAAGATAAAAATGCCCGCGTTGCTTGTGAAACCTTAGTGACCACCGGGATGGTCCATGTCGTCGGTGAAATTTCGACGACGTGCTACGTTGATATTCCGCACATCGTTCGTGAAACCATTCGTTCCATCGGTTATACCCGTGCGAAATACGGCTTTGACTGCGATACTTGCGGTGTCTTGGTATCCCTCGACGAACAGTCCCCGGACATTGCCATGGGCGTCGACGATGCCTTGGAAAAGAAGGAAGGCAATACGGACCAGTTCGACACCATCGGTGCCGGCGACCAGGGCATGATGTTCGGCTATGCCACCAACGAAACGGATGACTACATGCCCCTGCCGGTTTCCTTAGCTCACCGCTTGGCACGCCGCTTGGCCAGTGTTCGTAAAGACGGCACCTTGTCCTACCTTCGTCCGGACGGCAAGACCCAGGTTACCGTCGAATATGAAGACGGCAAACCGGTCCGCATCGATACCATCGTCATCTCGGCCCAGCACAGCCCGGAAATCACGCGGGAACAGATCGAAAAAGACCTCCTCGAATTCGTCATCAAACCGGAACTCCCGCAGGGCTTATTCGATGATAAGACGAAACTCTTCATCAACCCGACGGGTCGTTTCGTCATCGGCGGTCCTCAGGGCGACTCCGGTCTTACGGGTCGTAAGATCATCGTCGATACCTATGGCGGCATGGCTCGTCACGGCGGCGGTGCTTTCTCCGGTAAGGATCCCACAAAGGTCGACCGTTCGGCCGCTTATGCAGCTCGTTACGTCGCTAAGAACGTCGTAGCTGCCGGCCTTGCCGATAAGTGCGAAATCCAGTTGGCATACGCTATCGGCGTAGCCCGCCCGGTTTCGATTCACGTAGAAACCTTCGGTACCGGTAAAGTTGACAATGAAAAGATTGTCGAACTCATCGAAAAGAATTTTGACCTTCGTCCGGCTGGCATCATTGCCATGCTCGACTTACAGCGGCCGATTTACAAACAGACTGCTGCTTATGGCCACTTCGGCCGCAACGATCTCAACCTGCCTTGGGAACAGACCGATAAAGCGGAAACGCTCCGCAAAGAAGCCGGTTTATAATTGAGATGCAGAGACTGCCGCAGCTACGGCAGTCTCTTTCTGTTTTTGGGCGTATGCCCTCGGACGGCAGCGACGAACCTTGGCTGCAGCCCTTATGAGGAGGTATGTCCGTGATTGCTGAAATTATCATTAATACGACGGCCAAACGGTTACAGCAGACCTTTTCCTATACGGTTCCGGATCATCTGGCCGTTCGCGTCGGAAGCCGCGTCATCGTTCCCTTCGGCTTTCGCCGGGAAGAGGGCATCGTCGTCGCCCTTCATGAGGAACTGGCGGAACCGGCCGATTTTACCTTAAAGCCCATTGAAGGCGTCCTGTCGTCACAGACGGGATTCCAGGAAGAAATGATCGAGACGGCCCTTTGGATCCGCGACTACTATGTCTGCAATCTGTCCGATGCCTTGCGGCTGTTCATGATCGACAAGCGCGGCCTCGTCCGCCAGGAGGTACTGTCCCTGGGGCCGACGCCGGCGACGACGGCAGAGGGCCGGACGATTCAGCTCTATGTCGCCGATAAGGGCAAGGTGGAAAAAGGGGCTCTTAGCCGTAAATTTGGCCGCGACCTCATTTCTCGTCTCTTGGCCGAGAAAAGCCTTGGCAGTGAGAGCTTTTTAAAGAATAAGATTGCCGATAAAATGGAGGACTGGCTGTCCTTTGAAAAGGATGATCTCGAGGACATTCTTCGTGGCCGGCCTAAACAGCAGGCTTTACTGGCGGAACTGAAGGCAAAGAAGACGGCGCCGGCCGCTTACTTTCAGTCGAAAGGCTATACCCGCGATCTCATGCGTCGCCTCTCAGCGACAGGGCTTGCCCGCTGGGAACAGCATCCGGCTGGGACGACCAACATCCTGCCGACACTGGAATCGGATGAGGCCCTGCCCTTGACGGCAGAACAAAAGAAGCCCTCGCCGTGATCGAAAGAGACGAAGGCGGCAAAACCTACGTCCTCCACGGCATTACCGGCAGCGGCAAGACGGAAATCTATATGCAGCTTGCCGAGAAAGTGCTGAAGAAGGGACAGCAGGTCATCGTCCTGGTGCCGGAAATCGCCTTGACCGGCCAAATCGTGCGCCGCTTCCTACGCCGTTTCGGTGACGATGTCGTCGTCATGCACAGTCAGTTGTCTCAAGGCGAAAAGCGAAATAATTGGCTGCGCATGCAAAATGGAACGAGTCACATCTGTATCGGGGCCCGATCGGCCGTCTTTTCGGCGGCCCGTTCCATCGGCCTGTTCATCGTCGACGAAGCCCACGACAGCTCGTATAAGCAGGATGAGGCGCCGCGCTATCAGGCCGTGGCTGTGGCCCGGAAGCGAGCGGCCTACTATGGCTGTCCGGTCATCCTCGGCAGTGCGACGCCGGCCTTAGGCGATTATTACAAGGCCCTTCAGGGCGACTATGTCCTGGTGGAACTGAAAGAACGCGTCGGCCATCGGCCCTTGCCCGAAGTCGCCGTCGTCGATATGAGGGAGGAATTGGCCCGCGGCAATTACCGCGTCGTCTCCGATTCTCTGTACGACCTGCTGAATGAAACCCTGGCAGCCCGTCAGCAGGCGATCATCCTCCTCAATCGACGAGGCTATTCGACCTTCATCATGTGCCGTAAATGCGGCTACGTCGTAAAATGCGATACTTGTGACGTGGCCATGGTCTATCACCGTCAGTCGTCGCATCTGAAATGTCACTACTGTGACGCTGAAAAGCCCGTGCCGACGGTCTGCCCGTCCTGCGGCAGTAAATACATCAAGTTCTTTGGCAGCGGGACGGAAAAGGTGGAACAGCAGCTCCACGAACTCTTTCCGACGGCCCGCATCGTCCGCCTCGACCAGGATACGACGAGCCGCAAGCACAGCGGTGACCGCATCATCGAGGCCTTCCGCCGCCATGAATACGATATCTTATTAGGAACGCAGATGGTCGCCAAGGGCCATGACTTTCCCGGCGTCAGTGCCGTTGGAATCCTCTCGGCGGACAGTCTGCTCAACCTGCCGGCTTACTGGGCCGGGGAACGGACCTTTCAGCTTCTCACCCAGGCGGCTGGCCGGGCCGGCCGAGGCGACGTGCCGGGCCGCGTCGTCATGCAGACCTATGCACCGGATCATTACGTCATCCAGTGTGCCGCTCGCCAGGATTATCGGGCCTTTTACGACCAAGAAATTCAATTCCGCCAAGAATTGGCTTATCCGCCCTTTCAGGAAATGACGAAGATCATGGTCAGTGACGTCGACGAACAAGCCGTCTGGCGAAAGGCCAACGACGTCGCAGCGGCTCTTGAGAGCTGGAATAAAGAGAACGGCGCTGCCGTCATCATCATCGGCCCTTATGAAGACGTCATCAAAAAGATCCGCAATAAGTACCGCTTGGTCTTATCGCTGACGGCGGCCGACCTGGGACCGATCAAGAAGGGCATGCGTGACCTTCCGGCCTGTTGGCAGACGGGCGTCGTCATCGACGTCGATCCGTCGATGTAAGGGATTGACCCTGCTGTTTTGCAACTCATGTTTGACATAAAAGCCTGTGTGATGTCACACAGGCTTGCTTTTTTGCAGACTCTTGATGGGGAAGGCCCAGTGAAAAAATCGCTGCCGGGGTCTTGTATGAATCTGATATAATAGAAGGGTAAGGATTCTCTTTCTCACTCCAGGGGAGGGTTAATTTGAATTCTTACAGTAGCCTTTTGGCTCTTTTTCCGCTATAATAAGACGGATAAGCGTTTTAGTATAACAATGAGGTGAAAGATATATGGCATTACTCAAAATCATAAAAGCCGGGGATCCCGTCCTAAAAGCGACGGCCAAACCGGTTGCAAAAGTGAATAAACATATAAAGAAAATTCTCGATGACATGGCCGAAACGATGTATGCTGCCGACGGCGTCGGCCTGGCTGCGCCCCAGGTCAATGAATCGCTGCAGCTCATCGTCCTCGATGACGGCAACGGCCTGATTGAGCTCATCAATCCGGAAATCCTTGAAATGTCGGAAGAAACCAACATCGATACGGAAGGCTGCCTGAGCGTTCCCGGCTATTACGGCAAGGTCCAGCGGGCTTCCAAGATCAAAGTCCGTTCCTTGACGCGCCACGGCAAGACCGTCATTTATGAACCGGAAGGCTTTTTAGCCCGTATCTTCCAGCATGAAATGGACCATCTGTACGGCCATTTATTTATTGAAAAAGCGACGGATTTACAGAAAGTAGGGGAATAATGGAAAGCTTACGCATCGTATTCATGGGAACGCCTGATTTTTCCGTCCCGTCCTTAGTCCAGCTGGCTCAGTCGCCGCATGACGTGGCGGCCGTCTATACCCAGCCGGATAAACAGCGGGGACGCGGGAAGAAGGTGACCTTTTCGCCGGTGAAGGAAAAAGCCGTCGAACTCGGCATTCCCGTGTTCCAGCCCGATTCCATGCGAAGCGATGACGTCATTGAAGAACTGAAAAGCCTTAAGCCGGACGTCATCATCGTCATTGCCTACGGCAAGATTTTGCCCAAAGCCGTTCTCGATATCCCGAAATACGGCTGCCTCAACGTCCACGGTTCACTCCTTCCGAAGTACCGCGGCGCGGCGCCGATTCAATATGCCGTAAAAGACGGCGAAGCCGAAAGCGGCGTTACCATCATGCTCCTCGATGAAGGCATGGATACGGGGAAGATGTTGAAAAAAGCGGCGATCCCTTTAGCCCCCAAGGAAACGACAGGGACCCTGTTCGATAAATTGGCCTCCCTTGGCGCCTCGACCTTGATGACCGTCGTCGATGACCTGGATACGTATGAAAAAATGCCGTCCCTCAGGACGAAAGTCAGGCGACGTATACGGCGAAGATTACGAAAGAAGAAGCCAATCTCGATTGGACCGCTGATGCCGTCGTCCTCGAACGGTTGATCCGAACCTTAGATCCTCATCCCGGTGCTTACACCGTGTGTCGTGACGGAAAGCGGCTGAAAATTTGGGCAGCCGACGTCGTCGAAGGGACGGATGCCGTGCCGGGAACGGTCATCGATGTCGCCAAGAAGTCCTTTACCGTCCAGACCGGAAACGGCGCTCTTCGCATTACCGAAGTCCAGCCGGAAAGCCGCAAGCGCCTGACGGCGGTCCAGTATCTTCAAGGGGAAACGCTGACCGTCGGCCAATCGTTATAACCGGTATGCCGTGATGCCGCACGCGTCGCCATACGTTGTATTTAGGAGGACTCATGAACGTACGTGAAATTGCCTTTCAAAGCCTGCTGACCATTTGCAGGGATGAAGGGTATAGCAATATCGTCGTCTCTAAGGCGATACAGGCCCATAAATTTTCTGACCGGGACCGGCGATTTTATACGGAACTGGTGTATGGGACCTTGCGCTGTCTCAACTATTTGGACTGGATCATTTCCCAGCTCAGTACGCGCAAATTGAACAAGCTCGACCCGGTCTGCCTGGCCATCGTCCGCCTGGGCCTGTATCAGATTTTTGGCATGGACAAGGTGCCGGAATCGGCGGCCTGTAACGAGTCGGTCAAGATGGCTACTAAGTTTGGCAACAAGGGCATGGCCAAATTCGTCAATGCCATGCTGCGAAACAGTATCCGCAACCGCCATGCCTTCGTCATTCCCGACAAGGAGAAGGATTTGGAGACGTACCTGGCCTTGACTTATCATCAGCAGGACTGGCTCATCCGCCGTTGGCTGAAGGATTATGGGCCGGAAGAAACGGAAAAACTCTGTCAGTATTTCGATACCATTCCGCCGCTGTGCCTCCGGGTCAATACGACGGTTACCAGCCGCGATGAACTGCTTAAAGAACTCGTCGAACAGGGGATACAGGCTCGTCCGACGACGGTTTCGCCGGACGGCATCTATATCGACGGCCACTTGGGCATCCATGAATTGGAATGCCTCAAAGATGGACGGGCCATCATTCAAGACGAACCGTCCCAGCTCGTGGCTCACATCGTCGACCCCCAGCCTCATGAGCTGGTCCTTGACGTCTGCGCAGCACCTGGCGGCAAGACGACCCATTTGGCGGCCCTCGGCGGTCCGTCGTGCATCGTCTATGGCGGCGATATCCATGAGCATAAATTGAAGCTCATTGATTATAATGCCCAAAAATTAGGCCTTAAAAATGTCCGTACCCTCTTCCAGAACGCCTGCACCATCGGACAGAAGTACGGCGGCCGGGCAGACCGCGTCTTAATCGATGCCCCCTGCTCGGGCCTCGGCGTCCTGCGCCACAAAATCGACCTTCGCTGGCGCAAGCAGTTGAGCGACCTCCGTACCCTGCCGGCCCTGCAGCGGCGCATTTTGGAAAGTGCTTCCCAGTGTGTAAAGCCCGGCGGCGTTTTGGTATACAGTACGTGTACTTTGAATGACGATGAAAACAGCCGTATCGTTACGGAATTTTTGAAGAAACATCCGGAATTTCATGTTGAAAACGCAGTCGAGAAGCTGGCTGTTCCGGGGCATGAAGGACCCTTTATCCAGCTCTTGCCTCATCGCGACGGCATGGACGGGTTCTTCATTGCTCGTATGAAGAAGGAGTCTTGATATGATGAATCTATTCTCGATGACAAAAAAAGAGCTGCAGGACTTCCTCGTCGCCCAGGGAATGAAAAAATTCCGGGCCGATCAGATCTTTCATTATATCTATAAGCAGTCTGTTTTTCCTGGGATGACATGGTGCTCCTGCCGCAGAAGGATCGGGACATTTTAAAAGAAGTCCTGCCCATTTCCATGCCTGAAGTCGTGTCGCGCCTCGATGCGCCGGACGGACGGACTGTCAAACTGCTCCTGCGCCTTGAAGATGGGCAGACCGTTGAAACGGTGCTCATGATGCACGATTATGGCAACTCGATCTGCGTTTCATCGCAAGTCGGCTGCGCCGTCAACTGTGCCTTCTGCGCCTCGGCAAAAAACGGCTTCGTCCGCAATCTGTCGGCCGGCGAGATGGTGACTCAGTTACTGGCCTTCCGTCAGCACGTCACAACGGATCTTCACTCCATCGTCATCATGGGGACAGGGGAACCGCTGCTCAATTACGACAACGTCATCGCCTTCATGAAGCTCATCCACGAAAAGGATACCTTCTACTTAGGCTACCGCAACATGACCTTGTCGACGTAGGGCATCGTGCCTAAGATGTACCAATTGGCTAAAGAGGGGATGCCCATTACCCTGGCCGTATCCCTCCATGCACCCAATGATGCCTTGCGTCGGCGTATCATGCCGATTACCGACAAGTATCCTCTCGATGCCGTCTTAACGGCAGCTCATCATTATTTTGAAGAGACAGGGCGCAAAGTCACCTTTGAATATATTCTCATTAAAAATCTGACCTGTACCCATGCCTGTGCCAAAGAACTGGCCCGCCTCTTCAGCGGCAAAAACATTCTCATCAATGCCATTCCCATCAATGACAACTATGACGTCGGCCTCTACCGGCCTGACGACAAGTCCATTAGTGAATTCGTTACCTATCTCCAGCGCCACGGCGTGCCGGTTACACTGCGCCGTGAAATGGGCAGCAAGATCCAAGCGGCCTGCGGCCAGCTGCGCATAAAACGCGAAAACATTTGACAGGTGACAGGGAATATGATATGAATTAATGTGTACCTATAACGAAACACCGTGAGAGGACGTGAGAATTTGGGCACATACGGTGAATCCAAAATCGGCCTGGTTCGGAAAGTAAATGAAGATTCTTTTTATATCAGCCATGAGCGAAACGTGCTGGCTGTAGCCGACGGTATGGGCGGCTACGTCGGCGGCGAAATCGCCAGCAAGACGGCGGTAGAGGCCATTGCCTACTACTTTAAGAACTTTAACTATGCGGCGCCGGTGCAGCTGGAAAAGGCGATTCAGTATGCCAATTCCAGCATCATCAGCAAGACCTTGATCGATCCCTCCCTGAAGGGGATGGGGACGACCGTTTCCATGGTGACCCTGGCTCGGCATATGGCCTTCTGGGGCCACGTCGGAGACAGCCGCATCTATCTATACCGGGAAGGAGCCTTTTCACAGATTTCTGTCGATCATACGATTGTTCAGGTTTTACTCGATAAAGGTAAGATTACAGAAGAAGAAGCGCTGAATCATCCGCAGCGCCATGTACTGACCAGAGCTGTCGGTGTCGATTCCAATCTCATCGTCGATACCGGAGCCTTTGAAGTACAGCCGAATGACCGGATTCTGATTTGTTCCGACGGCTTGACCTCGTTCATTGGCAGACCGGAACTTTGCGATGCCATCGGCGACTACGGCCGGACAGAACGGGAGATCATCAACGATCTCTTTGACCAGGTCTATGCAAATGGGGCCAAGGACAATGTCACGGCCATTTTGACAACCATATAATCGGGAACGACTATGAAAGTGGTGGAATAGTTAAAAATGATTGGTCATATCTTAGACAATAGATACAAGATATTGGAAAAAGTAGGTACAGGCGGCATGGCCAGCGTATACAAGGCTCAGGATATCCTCCTGGACCGTATCGTCGCGGTCAAGGTACTTCACGCAAAATACGGCGACGACCACGACTTTGTCGTTCGTTTCCGTCAGGAAGCACAAGCGGCTGCCAAATTGTCCCATCCCAATATCGTCAACATATACGACGTCGGCTACGATGAAAATGTCCATTACATCGTCATGGAATTCGTACGCGGCGAGACGTTGAAAGAGTACATCGAAAAACACGGCCATTTGCCGATCAATACGTCGATACAGATTGCCTTCAATATCGGCGAGGCCCTTGAAAATGCACATGCCAACGGCATCGTCCACTGCGATATTAAGCCCCATAACATTCTGGTAACGGAAACGGGGCGTATTAAGGTCGCAGATTTTGGCATTGCCCGGGCTATCAATTCCGTGGAAAACAGCGACCGTACCGTTCTCGGTTCGGTACATTATTTTTCGCCGGAACAGGCCAGCGGCGGCCACATCGACGAACGGACGGATATCTATTCTCTGGGCGTCGTCATGTATGAAATGATGACCGGCATCGTGCCGTTTGAAGGCGATACGGCCATCAGCATCGCCTTGAAGCACGTTCAGGACGACATCCCCCTTCCGACGAAGTACAATCGCCGCATTCCGCGATTGGTCGAACAGGTGATCCTCAAAGCCATGTCCAAGAATCCCGACGACCGCTTCCAGTCCATCGGCGAGATGATGTCCGAACTTCGCCTGTCACAGGGCTTTATCAACACCAACGGTGCCCGGCCGATCATCAGCAAGGGAACCTATAACTTTGGGACTCAAAAAATCCAGCCTATCAAGGAAAAAGAGCTGCCTGAAGAAGCTCCGAAAAAGAAAAAGAATATTTTTACCCGTTTCATGGATTCTATCAGCAATCATTCTCAAAAGACGATCATCATCGGCATGCTCGGTGTCTTTCTCGTCGCCTTCGTATGGGCCTTCTTTTCCTTTGGTAATTTTTGGAGTACCGAAGATATTACCGTCCCCAACGTAACCGGGAAACAGGTGGAAATCGCCCGAAAAATCCTCAAAGATAAGAAGTTAGACGTATCTGTCAAGGAGGTAGAGAGTGAGGAAGTCCCCGTCGGGGAAGTCGTCGCCCAGACGCCGTCAGGCGGGGCTGTCGTCAAGGCCAATCGGACCATTTACCTGACCGTCAGCAAGGGCAATAAGGGCGAGCAGGTCCTCATTCCGGACCTAAGGAGCCTGACCCTCGAAGAGGCCGAAAGCAAATTGAAGGAAATCGGCTTATCTGTCGGCAAGGTAACGTATAAAGAAAGCGCTCAGTATGCCGACGGGACGATTATCAGTCAGAGTCCGTCGTCGCCGAAGAAGGTCGACAAGGGCACGAAAGTCAACCTCGTCGTCTGCCGTAAGAGCGAGGCTGAAAAAGCAGCTGAATCGGCCAACGAAGCGCCGAATACCAGCGGCATGACCCTGGACGAAGCGGAAAAAGCCCTGGAAAGCGCAGGCTATTCCGTCGGTTCCGTCGCCAACCTCGATGCTTCAAAAGACAGCTCGCAGGCCGTCGTTACGGCCCAGGCCGCAGGGGATGGCAAAGTCGTCAACCTGACCGTCGAATATCCCGGCAGCCAGAGTTCGCAGTCGACAGGCTCGGACGGCAGCGCCAACAACCAGGAACCGGCCGGTACACCGCATTACGGGACGGTCAACATCAGCGTTCCTGCCGGCGCTTCGAACCAGCATGTTCAAATCATCGTATCCGATGATAACGGCTCACGCGTCGTCTACGACCGCAATCAGTCCGGCGGCGACAACATTTCAAAGAGCGTCAGCGGGACCGGGAAGACCCGGGTCAAAGTCTATATCAATAATTCGCTAGTACAGGATCAATATATCTAAGGAGGAACATGACAAAAGGACGCGTCATCAAGAACTATAATGGCTATTATTACGTCGATGTCGGAAGAGACAGCCTCATCGAATGCCGGCGCCGGGGTAAACTGCTCAAGGCCAAAATCTTAGTCGGCGATGAACTGGAAATTACGGAACTGGAGAACGACAAGGGCGTCATCGAAGCCCAGCTGCCCCGGCGGAATCAAATCCGTCGGCCGGCGGTGGCCAATCTTGACCAGTTGATGGTCATCATGGCAGCCCAGTCACCGGATCCGAACCGCTTTCTCATCGATAAGATGCTCATGACTTGTGAATACAGCGGCATCCGGCCCATACTCTGCTTCAATAAATGTGATCTCGACCGGGACGTAGCGGAAAGCTATCGGGATTTTTACGAGCGCTGCGGCTATGACGTCTGCCTCGTATCGGCCCGGACTGGAGAGGGCCTGGATGCACTCTATGAACGACTGCCGCAGAAGGTAACGGCCTTTGCCGGCCCGTCCGGCGTCGGTAAATCGAGCCTGTTGTCCCAACTTTTGGGGCGCAAGGACTTATCCATCGGAGCCGTCAGTGAGAAGATCAAACGCGGTCGCCATACGACGCGCCATTCTGAAATCATGCGCCTTGACAGCAACACCTACGTCGTCGATACGCCGGGGTTCAGTGCCCTTGATTTCGAGCATCTTGATGCGCGGGATGTCCTGCCTTTATTCCCCGATATGGAACCCTACAGCGCAGGCTGCAAGTTCTCGTCGTGCCTCCATCTGTCCGAACCGGAATGTGCCGTAAAACAAGCTGTTGCCGACGGTCAGATTCAAAAAGAACGGTATGAAACGTACTGTAAAATTATCACCTCCATTGGAGAAAGGAAACGATAGTCATGGTAACAATTTGTCCATCTATATTATCCGCTGATTTTTCGCGCTTAGCTGAAGAACTTAAAGACGTCGAACAGAAGGGGGCCGGCTGTATCCATATCGATATGATGGACGGCCATTTTGTACCCAACCTCACCTTCGGCGTACCGGTCATCAAGGCCTTGCGTCCGGTTACGGAACTTCCCTTTGATGCTCATTTGATGGTAACCAATCCAGAAGCGTATATCGATGACCTGGCCGATGCCGGTGTCCAGTATGTGACCGTTCATCAAGAAGCCTGCGTCCACTTGGACCGCGTTCTGCAGCAAATCCATGAAGCCGGGATGAAGGCCGGCGTGGCCCTCAATCCGGCGACGCCCGTATCGACCTTGTCCTGTGTTGCCGGACAATTGGACCTCATCCTCATCATGAGTGTCAATCCGGGATTTGGCGGTCAAAAGTTTATTCCTTACAGTGTCGAAAAAATCCGCCAGGCTAAGGAACTCCTTCAGAAGGCAGGAAATACCGAAGCTGTCATTGAAGTCGATGGCGGCATCAACGCTAAGACCGTTCAGTTGGTCAAAGATGCCGGTGCCACCTTCCTCGTTGCCGGCAGTGCTGTATTTGGTGCGGCTGATCGAAAAACAGCCATTGCGTCCTTGCGATAAGGACTTGTATTTCTTCTTTTCATGTGCTAAAATCGTACATGAAAAGAAGAATAGAAATAGTCTTTGAGGCAAGGTGAGAAAGCAGGGCTTTCAATTCCTGACCGGCGGTGACAGTCCGCTAACCCGCAAGGGTTGAACCGATGAAATTTCGGTACCGACAGTACAGTCTGGATGGGAAAAGACAGACGACAGTGTCTTTTTTTGTTGTGCTCAAAGGGCTATGGAGATTTTTCATCCATAGCCTTTTTTCGTTTTCCCGCCTGCAAATCCAAGAAGAAGGGAAGGAATATATTGGAACCGGCAGAGTATATGAGAAAAGCCCTGGAACTGGCGAAATCAGCTCTGGGTTATACATCACCAAATCCGGCTGTCGGCTGCGTTATCGTAAAAGATGGCGAAATCGTCGGCACCGGCTATCACCATAAGGCCGGCACCCCGCATGCCGAAGTATGGGCCCTGAGAGAGGCCGGTGAAAAGGCTAAAGGGGCAACGGTTTACGTGACCCTCGAACCTTGTGCCCATTACGGCCGGACGCCTCCTTGCGCTCGGACGTTGGCCGAAAAAGGCGTCGGTAAGGTCGTCATGGCCATGCTCGACCCCAATCCCCGCGTCTCCGGTAAGGGCGCGGCCATCCTTCGCAAGGCCGGCATCGCAGTGGAAGTCGGTTTGTTGTCGAAGGAAGCGGCTCAGCTCAACGAAGTGTTTATCAAGAACATGATGGTCCAAAAGCCATTCATTGCCGTTAAACTGGCCCAAAGCCTCGACGGCCGCACGGCGTCGCGGACGGGCAATTCCAAATGGATTACCAACGAATGGGCCCGAAATTACGGTCACTACCTGCGCTCCATTTACGACGGCATTTTAGTCGGTATCAATACGGTCTTGGCGGATAACCCGCTCTTGACCTGCCGTATCGAACGAGAAGGGCAGCCGGCACCGCACCAACCGGTGCGCATCGTCCTCGATGCCAAGGGACGGACGCCGCTGAAATCCCTGGTCGTAACCGATAAGACGACGCCGACCATCATCATGACGACGTCAGCCTGCCCCGTTGAAAAGATGAAGGCCTTGAAAAACGCCGGCGTCCGGGTTATCTTGGCGCCCCTTCAGGACAATCAGTCCATTAATCTTCCGGAAGCGCTGAAATTCCTCCATGAAGAAGGACTGACCAGCATCCTCGTCGAAGGGGGCAGTACCGTTCAGGGCAGTTTCTTTGATGCCCGTCTCGTCGACAAGGTCTACGCCTTCATGGGCGACAAGGTCATCGGTGGTGTCGGTGCCCTGCCGTCGGTCGGCGGCTATGGCGTCGATGAGCTCGATGAATGCCTGCCGCTGGTCTACGATTCCGTAGAGCTTCATGAAAATAACGTATTGCTTACGGCATATAATGCCAATAGGGAGGGTGCCTATGTTCACTGGCATCATTGAAGAATTAGGGTCTATTGCCCATATGGACCGCCATCCCGACTCCATTCGGCTGACGATTGCGGCTCATAAAGTATTAGAAGGGACGCAGCTTGGCGACAGCATTGCCGTCAACGGCGTCTGCCTGACCGTGACCGATCTGACGGACTCGACCTTTTCGGCCGACGTCATGCATGAAACGATGCGTCGCTCGTCGTTCAGCACCATCAAGAGCGGTTCTAAGGTCAATTTGGAACGGGCCATGCAGGTCGGCGGACGGCTCGGCGGTCACATCGTCAGCGGCCACATCGATGGCATCGGCCACGTCGCCCGCATTGCCAATGACGGCATTGCCCGGGTCATCACCATTTCCATTCCCAAGGACATGGAAATCTTCATCGTCGAAAAAGGGTCGATCACCATCGACGGCATCAGCTTGACCGTCGTTTCCGTCGGCAACAGTCAGTTCTCCGTTTCCATTATTCCCCATACGATGGCCAATACGACCCTCATGGATAAACATCCCGGCGCCATCGTCAATTTGGAAACAGACGTCATCGGGAAATACGTCCATCGCTTCACAGTCGGTTCGCCGCAGGCCTCATCGGGTCTGACCTTGGACAAACTGCTGGAAAATGGATTTTAACATCAAATATAATTTAGAATAGGAGTGTTGTTATTATGGCACACATTAAAGAAGGTCAATTAATCGGTTCTGGTGCGAAGTTTGGTATTGTCGTCGCTCGTTTCAATGAATTTATTTGCAGCAAATTGCTCGGCGGCGCCTACGATGCTCTCCATCGTCACGGCGTCAACGATGATGATATTACGACGGCTTGGGTTCCGGGCGCTTTTGAAATCCCGCTGATCGCTCAGAAAATGGCAGAATCGGGTAAATACGACGCCGTCATTTGCCTCGGTGCCGTCATCCGCGGTGCGACCAGCCATTACGACCTCGTTTGCGGCGAATCGGCCAAAGGCATTGCCCAGGCATCACTGAAAACGGGCGTACCCATCATGTTCGGCATCATTACGACGGAAAACATCGAACAGGCCATCGAACGGGCCGGTACAAAAGCCGGTAACAAAGGCTTCGACGTCGCTGCCGGTGCCATCGAAATGGTCAACCTCATCAAAAACTTATAATCCTCGGGAGAATACCCGCTTGAAACAGGCTGTCTTACCTATCGGTAGGGCGGCCTGTTTCTGTTTCTAAGCAATTATGCAGCCTGCTTGCGAAGTCGGAGAATCTTTGTTATAGTGAAACGAGAAAAAATGTTTGCCGGGAGATGAGGAGTGCCATGATTGTCGACAGCCGAAATGAACAGCCTGTACAGCGCGTAAAAGACTTGGTGCTGCAGTATTTTGAGGGACGAAATGTGCGCATCTATCTCTTCGGTTCGTGGGCCCGGGGAGAACAGAAGCGGAGTTCTGATATCGATATAGCCATAGAGAGCCGGGACGATATTTCTTATGAACTTACACTGCTGCGGGAAAGACTGGAAGAATCCACGATTTCCCGTCAAGTGGATGTCGTGGATATGCATCATGCCGGGGCCGCCTTGTGCCGGCGCATCCGACGGGAGGGAATCTTATGGAAAGACTTACAGAGCGGTATCGATTAGCCATCAGGGCTTTCGGGAAATTTCATGAATTAGCGATTCGTGATACTTTGAGTGAGATTGAACGGGATGCCCTCATTCAGCGATTTGAATTTTCTTTTGAACTGATTTGGAAATGTGCCAAGGAATATCTGTATGTCCAGGACGGCATCGATGCTGCGTCACCGAAAAAAGTAATCCGGGCCTGTCGGGAAATAGGCCTTTTAGATGAAGCTGAAACGGAACAGGCCTTGAAAATGGTCGATGATCGGAATCTGACGACCCATACGTATGATGAGACTTTCGTCGAAAGTTTGATTAGCCGCTTTCCGGTATATGACAAGGTCATGCATTCCTGGTTAGAGAAGCTGAAATAGCATCTGAAATGGATGGGAAAAATTAATAAAATGGGGTGATGCAGGGGCCACGCTGTTCTTTGTACAGTCGGCTCCTTTCTGTACTTTACAAGCTGGATGTGATACAATGTTACAAGCCTAAGTATACCGAGAGAATGACCCTATTTTGAAGAAAAGAGGACGCAGCTCGTGAGTTCATTAGCCATTTTAATTTTGACGAAGAATGAAGAAGACAATATTGTCGACGTTGTTAAGAATGCAAAAAAATGTACCGATGACGTTATTATCATCGATTCAGGCAGTACCGATAAGACGGTGACACTTGCCGAAGGGCAGGGGGCTACCGTCTGTTTTCGCGCCTGGACCGATGATTTTTCAGCTCAGCGCAACTTTGCCCTTGAGCAGACGACGGCCGACTGGGTGTTGTACCTCGATGCCGATGAACGCTTGAATGATGAGCTTGTCGACGCCGTCAAAGACGTCTTGGCCAATGATCCTTTGACCCATCAATATACGATGGAGCGCAAATCCGTTGCTTTCGGGACGACCTTTAATCACGGTGTATTGAAGCCTGATTACGTAGGCCGCCTCTTTCCACGGACGACGGTTACCTGGGTCAATAAAGTGCATGAACATCCGGAATGTGACTTACCGTCTCAACGGCTGGCCGGTCACTTAGAACACTATACCTATAAAAATTGGCACCACTGGGAAGGAAAGCTCTGCCAATATACGACCATCTGGGCCGAAGATGCGTATAAGCGAGGGAAACGGATTTCCTTGTCGGGCATTTTTTTCCACAGTTTAGGCGGCTTCTTTAAGATGTTCGTATCGCGGGCCGGCTTTTTAGATGGCTGGATGGGAACCTATATGTGCTTCAATCACTTCTTTTACACGATGCTGAAATATCTGAAATTATACGAATTGCAAAGAGCGGAGAAAAAATATGCGGTAGCTATTTTAGAAACAGTGAAGACCCAAGGCGGGTTTGAACAGGAATTCGACCGGCTGATCATCGATGAGCTGAAGAAAGAAGGCCATGAGCCGGTCTTATATCTAGCCGGAAAACAGCAGCTTGCCCGTTGACTTTGGGATTCCTATTGAATATATGAGCGGCGGTGAAATCGTCGATTATGAAGGCGCAGGAAAACTCAAAAAGATATGGCTGTCGATCCAGCGGGAACGGCGCCGTGTCCGTTGGTTTGATGCGGCTTATGAAAAGGCCTGCCGCCATGAAGTGGACGCCATTGTACTGACGACGGCGACGTATCGGTATTTGCGGTCCCTTCATAAGAGTAAGTTAAAAGATAGTCCCGTGCCGGTCATCTTCATTTTCTTGGGTGTCAATCCCCAAGAAAAGCCGAAATTCCTGAAACAGGCCCGGCGCTGTGAAGCCTATAAAAATATCAAGTTAAAAATTACGAGCCTGCGAAATGATTTTAAGGACGATCACGTCGCTAAGATTGAAATCATCCCGCCGCCGGTTCTCCTTCCTGAAGGGGTTCCGGTGACGGCAGACCTTTCGTATCGAGAACCGGTCCGCATCGGATTTTTCGGTCACTACCGCAAGGGTGAAAAAGACATCGACGGCATTATCCAGGCCTTTTTAGACAGTCATTTGCAGGGGAAGGCGGAACTTGTCGTCCAGGCGGCTCCGACTGGTCCCGATGATGCTGCCGATATGGAGCGGATCATGAACAAATATGGCAGCGAGCCCGCCGTCCGCTTTATAAAAGGAAGGTATTGGGCAAAGCCTGGTATGACTTGCTGCAAAGCGTGGACGTCTTGTTCCTGCCTTACAGTAATGAACGGTATCTGTATAATTGGAGCGCCGTCTATTTCAATGCCTTGGCCCTATATAAGCCGGTCTTGGCCACGGCCGTCTTGAACCCGGAGATTCTTCGGAGCTATACGGTCGGTCAGGAAGTGGACTTACAAGACCTGGGACACCTTCGTCAGCAGTTGGGACAATTTTTGCAGTCCTACGAACAGATGCTGCCGACGTATGAAGCGGAATTAAAACTTGTCAATCATGATTTCAGTACCACCATGTTTTTAAAGAACATCTTGAAATAAAAAAGTCTACTATGTGGAATACGGAAAAGGATTTTGAAGATGCTAGTACTATTTTTGGTCTATGCGATAAATGGTAGTGTCTGGGTTTTGCAGCACTTATCGTGATCAAGGATACTTCACAGTTATGAAGGAGGAGTAACAGGTGTTTGAACAGTTTTTTTTAGCAGTTCAACAAGATATTAAGCTATGGATTTTTTTCCGATTTTATGTGCTGTATTTCGGGCTATCTTCATTTATGTCCATAATCCGTATCCGGGCTTTGCTGGCAAGCGAAATGCCTTGTGGGAATGTTTTCGCTTCGGTTTTTGGTGGGGCATGGATTTAAATGCCTATGTCTTCGTCGTTTCGCTGGTGCTCGTTACCCTGCCGGGCCTTTTTATCGGCTTCTGGAGTCAGCACGGCGACCTGATTCGTGTCTTGCTCGGTATGGTTTACAGCGTCGTCCTGTATGTGGCCTTCGTTGGGAAAATGATTTTTTATGCCCAGTTTCACGATATTTTTAATAATATCATTTTCCTCGGTGAAAAAGCGGAGAAAAACAATCTCATCGACATCTTTTTTCACCAGTACAATGGGGCCCGAAAATTGGCCTTGCTCATTCCTTATGTCGCCATCGTCTTTTTTATCCTCCAAAGCATGATGGATACTCCGGTTATTCCCTATCCGCCCATTAGCGGCTGGCATTACTATCTTTTCAATGTGTCCGTCTTCTTATTTTTGGTCGGGGCTTTTTACTTTTTCCGCTACGGCGGTACCTTTTGGCACGATAATAAACCGGAATGGGATACGATTCCGGCGATTGTCAAGAGCGATCCCTTTCTGTCCAAAGCCACCGTTGACGATTTAATTGCCTTAAAGATGCTGGGGCATCGCCGCATAAAAGAACGCTTGCAACGAAGCCCGGCAGAAAACCTGGCGCTCGTAAAGCCCTTTATTGAACAAAAAGGAGGCACCATAGACTCGTTTAACGATGCCTTGAAGGCCATCAGTCACCAGGCTAAGGGGCCGAAAATCAAACGCCCTTCCCATATTTTTTTGGTTGTCGGCGAAAGTTATTCTCAGCCTTATTTTGATCCGGCTTTTGCCGACCTTCATATTGCCGATGAAGGGAAGAAACTGATGAATGACGTCCATACGGCGTCTATTCATACTGCCTTATCCAGTGGTATCATTTCTCGTCCGTCTATCGTGGGCCTCATGCTGGGCATCTTTGATGCCGGGTTCGAATTGAATGAACGGGAATCCTTTTGGCAGGGGACACTGCCGACGTCGCTGCCGATACAGCTGCGTAAATTGGGCTATGAAACGAACTATTGGTACGGCGGCAGCTTATCCCATGGGAATTTCAACCATTTTGCGCCAGCCTGCGGTTTTAATCATTCCTATTCCGGCACCGACATCTGCGGCGCCAAAGCGCCTCGCTCCTGGGTCGGCGTCTATGACCACGTTTTTCTGAACAAGGTGGCCGACATGATTCAAGAGCGCAGCGACGATGTGCCCCAGTTCCACTTTGTCTATACGACTTCAAACCACGGGCCCTATAAGATGCCTTTGAAAGATTTAGGCTTTGATGCCAAAAAATCATGAATGTCCAGCCCGATGTATTGAAGGAGAAAATCATTCAGAAAGCACTGGGAACCTTCTGGTACGCTGACCGAGCCATCAATGATTTTATTCAAAAGATGAAAGAAGCCTATCCGGACAGCCTGTTCATCGTCACCGGTGACCACGGCTATAAGTGCCCGGAATTACAGCATACATCCTTCATGAGAAGAGAATATACTTTCCGGGAACTTCATTCGCCGGTCCTCATGTTCCATCATCGAGAACTCGATAAAGACTCGTTAGCCGGCAATCGCATCGGAAGCCACATGAATATATTGCCGACCCTTTTTGAACTCATTGCGCCGGCGGGATTCACTTATTATTCACTGTTTGAATCGTTAATCGAATCCGTCACGTCCTGCGTTACGCCCCATCATTGGGTAACGATGGATTCTATCGGTGGCTGCGGCGAAACGTATTATCAGTCATTGACGGCAACATCCGGTGCCGAAGTCTTACACGGTGAGGCCCCATACGAAGATATCTGCGCTGCTGAAAAAAGTTTGACTGCGTACTTACTGCAGCGGCCTGAATTATTACGGCCCGTTGATACCTGGCTTTGATAGGTATAACTCGGCCAGAGTGGAGAATTGGTTATGGCTTATTGGCGAACATTTCAACAAAATTACCTTCCGTATATCCCGATTTTTTTATTGGCCCTCAGCTGTGGTGCCGGGTCGGGGACATTGATGACGACCTCTTTTTTGACTCATTTGATTGTTTGCAAAAAAGAGGGAATCCCTATTATGGGGACACTGTGGAAAAAAACTGTTGTTTGGCAGACTGTGCTTGCCATTGCTATATTTTTTGGTACGGCGGCGATTACTATTCCTTTTAATGGCGGTAATCCTGCGGCTCTTTTTAAGTATATTGAGCGCCTGGTACCCCTTGTGTTAGCCGTTCTGATGGCCCGGCCGGGCAAGGGGACTTTTCCGGCTGTCTGGCTCGGGATTTCCCTGTCTATTATATGGCAGTTGGGATTGGTCGCGGCTCAACCGACTTGGCAAGACAATCGCTTGTTTGGACCTTATACCAGCCCCAATGCCTTAGGAAGCATACTGTTGACGCTACTTCCCGTCGTATTATTTGGCGTCATTCGCTACCGTTCTCTTTGGCCAAAGACGTCTTTCTTCTTGGCTTTAGTTTGTATTACGGCTTTCGTCGTTCTCCTTTGTACGGGATCGCGAAATGCTTATTTTGCCTTTTTTATCGTCTTTTTAGCCCTTCTGGTGTTCTGCTATTTAGGGCGGGAATGGTTAGCCTTAAAAGTAATGGCTTGCCTCCTCGTTCTGTCTTGTTTGGTTCTCGGTGTGGCAGCACCTCAATTCATTTCTGACCGCCTCCATCGTGATATCAGTCAGGATGGTCGCGTCTATTTGACCGAAGTTGCTGTTCAACTTATTGAGGAAAAGCCTTACATCGGTATTGGTCTTGGACGTTGGGGGAAAGTTTATCATGAACGTTTTGAAGCGCAGAATCCCTTCCATGAAAAAATATCCAGTCACCGCACAACATTTATTTACAAACTTGGAATGAAACGGGGATTGTCGGCCTGAGCGGCTTTTTAATCCTCATTTTATTCCAGCTAAAAGTATTCGTGAGCTCGCTCAGGGCTTACTATCGAAAACAGGGTCCGGGATTCCCCTGGCTGGCTGGCTTTTTCCTGCCGATTTTGGCCATTTATCTCTTCGGCCTGTTTGACTATGATTTCTTTAATCGTCAGACAATGCATCTCTATTGGTTTTTCTGGGGGATGACGATTTATAGTTGGGCCCATTACAAAAAGGAGACGAACCTTTTATGAAGCCTTCGTTGAGCATTATCATGCCGGTTTACAATAATGAATGCTATGTCCGGGCGAGCCTGCAAAGTGTATTGAACCAGACGTATCACGATATGGAAGTTATCGTCGTCGATGATGGTTCAAGTGACCATAGTCTGGCTATCTGTCAGGAGATAGCCGCATTGGATGATCGTGTATCTGTCATCCATAAAGAAAATGGCGGTGTCAGCTCGGCCCGAAATCGAGGCCTTGAAGCAGCACAAGGACGCTACATCGCCTTCATCGACAGTGATGATCTCATCGATGCCAAGATGTATGAAGTCATGATTGCTGTCTTAGAAAGAGAGAAGGCCGACCTTGTTAATTGTGGGGTCATAAAAGAATGTTCATACGAGGATATCCTTTATGAAATAGGGACCGTCGAAGTCAGTGGCTTGCCTTTGAATTACCTGTCGAAAAAGGAATGTTTCATTGACAGCACATGGAACAAAGTCTATCGTCGTGAGCTCATTGGTGATACACGGTTCAATGAAAATATATCTTATTCAGAAGATAAGCTGTTTGTAACGGAAATCATATTGAAGGCGAGGACCATGGCTTTTGTTTCCAATGTCTTTTACCATTATATCCAGCATAAAGACAGCTTATCTTGGAAAGATACGGAAGATGTTTGGCTTGGAAATTTTAAAGTCCATCAGCGAATTTTTGAGCGGATGGAGGAAGACGGCATTATGGGAGCCGTCTTAGACAGTGCTTTTCGAGGATATGCTCGCTCCATTATCGCACTTTTGCGCTATGACATTAAATATCGTCGTGAAGAAGCTTATAATCAGACTTTAAATGAATATAGGACGGTATTAACACGTTTCCTTAAAGATACACCCATGCCATTAGGGAAAAAGCTGGAATACCTTACCTATACGACGTCTTATGGTCTGGCTTCCTTGGTGCACTATTATCCTAAACGATTGTGGTAATAATGGGAAAATAAATCGTATATTTTGCATTTTTATGATGTGCGAGGAGTATTTTCCTATAGGGATTCGTAAAAAATGTTTAGACAGTACGGCGAAGGAATAGTCTGCTTTTTAGAGTATGATGATATGGCCAATTACTATGTTGAGGCCATTTTTTTCTTTTCAAGCTGTATTTAATCAAATGTTTTTCACCGAGTGGATGTTTCTTTTGGCTCGGTCTTGCCATTTTAGTGACGGGAAGACCGGCTATCTGCATTTTCTTTAGCGTACTGTCGACAAGATACTTATATTTGACCCAATTATTGAAGGCCGATACAATGACATGAGAAAATAGGGTTGGTACTGGATAATGGTTTGTAGTTTTTTTAAAATTTTTATAGTATAATAACGAAGATTAGAAGTATAGAAACTGCTGGGGCTTCTTATAGGGAAATCGTTTTTGACTACTCTTTTACGTCCTGGCCTAACGAGTGAATCTCAAGTATCATGCGAGGAATGTATTTATGAAAAATTTTGAAGAGAACTTTTTTAAAGAAGATAACTTTATTCAATCGATGGTTGATTATAATTACGCCAACTCAACGGCTAAAAATTACCATATTTGTTATAATGTTAATGATGCATTTATATACATCATGGGAGCATCCATTATTTCCGTATTAGAAAATAATAAAGGCATATCATTTTCCTTTCACATTTTTACGGATGGGTGTAGTCAGGAAAATATGGAAAAACTTAAAATGCTGGCAGAACAGTATAAATGCCGGTGTATTGTATATGTACTGAATATGGAGCCTTTTGCGGACTTTCATATTAAGGTGGAGCGTTTTTCCAGGATAACCTATGCACGTCTTTATATGCCTAAAATCTTAAAAAAATATACCGACAGGTATATTTATTTAGATGCTGATACAATGTGCATCTCTTCCTTACAGCCATTATGGAACCTGAATTTATCCAGTCCCATGGGTGCTGTGTCTGAGCGGGACTCTGCTATCGAGTATCGAGCCGGATACTTAAAACTGCAGAATGGGAAGTATTTTAATGATGGCGTTATGTTGGTGAATATCCCTTTATGGGAAGACAAGGGCGTTACGGAACTTTGCTTTTCCTATCAGTGTGAACCACGAAAACGTTTTTTAGGACAGAGTCAGGACGTATTGAATTTAGTCTTTGATGGAAATAATGATTTCTTGCCCAGTAAATATAATGTTTATGACGGCGGTGAGTTTGATAAGGGCGATAGCGTCATCGTTCATTGGACGGGGAGACGTAAGCCGTGGCAAATGGTCTTGTCTGATTTTGATAGAAAATGGAGAGAATATAACAGGTTGTCTCCATGGACTACCCTCACTAATCTGCTGCCCATTAAGAAGGCGTCCAATTATCATGACTTTAAATATTGGGGTATGTATTACAAATGGCATGGTAATTATGCCAAATATATACAGGGAATGTTTTGGTACGCTATTCTCCGAGTTTGTTATAAATGTGGAATAAATAATTAATTGCTTATGAACTGGTGGTTGATGTAAATGAAAATTGCTGTTGCCGGAACGGGATATGTTGGACTTTCAAATGGAGTATTGCTGGCTCAGAATCATGAAGTGGTAGCGCTTGATATTGTGCCGGAAAAAGTGAAAATGCTAAATGATGCAGTTTCACCTATTATCGATGCTGATATTTCGGCTTTTTTGCAGCGTGGGGATTTGCACTTTAAGGCCACTCTCGATGCTAAAGAAGCTTTTACGGGGGCTGATTTTGTCATTATTTCGACGCCGACCAATTACGATCCTAAGCGGAACTTCTTTGATACGTCGTCGGTAGAAACGGTCATCGAAGAGGTCTTGTCTATCAATCCGAAGGCCGTCATGGTCATCAAGTCGACGGTCCCTGTCGGCTATACGAAGCAAATCAAGGCCAAGTATCAGACCGAGAATATTATGTTCTCGCCGGAATTTTTGCGGGAAGGGAAAGCCCTCTACGATAATCTCCACCCGTCGCGCATCGTCGTCGGCGAAGTGTCGGATCGGGCCAAGACCTTTGCCAACCTCTTGGTTGAAGGCGCCGTCAAGGAGGATATCCCCGTCTTATTTACGGGTTCTACGGAAGCCGAAGCCATAAAACTCTTTGCCAATACGTATTTGGCTCTGCGGGTCGCCTATTTTAATGAACTCGACTCCTATGCTGAAATGCGCGGTCTCAGTACCCAGGAAATCATCAAAGGGGTTTGCCTCGATCCGCGAATCGGCGATTTCTATAACAATCCGTCTTTTGGGTATGGTGGCTACTGCCTGCCCAAGGATACGAAACAGCTTCTGGCCAACTATCAGGACGTGCCGCAGAACTTGATTTCTGCTATCGTTGCGGCGAACCGGACGCGGAAAGACCATATCTCTGATATGATCATTGCTCAAAATCCCCGTATCGTCGGCGTTTATCGTCTGACGATGAAGAGTCACTCGGACAACTTCCGGGCCTCAGCCATCCAGGGCGTCATGAAGCGCATCAAGGCCAAGGGGATTGAAGTCGTCGTCTATGAACCGACACTGAAAGAAGAGACCTTTTTCAATTCCCGTGTTATCCGCGACTTAGATGAATTCAAAGGGATGAGTGATATCATCATTTCCAACCGTTGGACCGATAAACTTAGTGATGTTCGAGATAAAGTGTATACAAGAGATCTTTTTGCTCGAGATTAACTGGGGTAGAATATTATGGGATTATTAAAAAAGAGAAAAATTTTATCCGATGTAGCGGTAAATGATTGCAATGACCGGGCTAATATTTTATTATGCAGTGACAAAAATGTTATTCGAGGACTCGGTGTGACCGTCATTTCCGTTTTAGAAAATATGACGATGCCGTGTGCCATTCATATTGCTTTTAATGGTACCCTACCTGAGGATGAAGAAGCCCGATTTACACAAATTGCAAAAAATATCAAGTTCCTTTCTGTATCTACTGGATCGATGATAGTACTATCCAACATTTGAATAGTAATTCGTATATTACTATAACAGCCTATTACAGATTGTTGATGCCTTATATTATGAACGACATTGGCATAGAAAAATGCCTTTATTTAGATACGGATATTTTATGTGTTCATGATATCGCTGATTGGTATAAGCAGCCCCTTCATAATATGGTTGCAGCAGTCACGAAAGATGCCACTTCTCAGCCAGGATTACGAGAAAATAAAACCTGCCATAAGTTAGGCATGAAAGGCACAGATTATTTTAATTCGGGTATTTTACTCATGAATATACCTGAATATGTGAAATATGATATTGGTAATAAAGCCATTGAACTTTGTTCTGATCAGAAATTTGGAGAAATGGATCAGGACGTGTTGAATATTCTGTTGGAAGGGCATGTCGTCTTTGATGAATCGTATGCTTATAATTGTGGCATGTCCGTTCGTAATTCAGAAGTCCCTGAATGTATTTATATGGTTCATTTTACAGGTGCTAAAAAGCCATGGAAATTATGCGTGTCAGAATTAAAAAATGGGACAATGGCTCTTTTTGACCAACATTCTTGGAAATATTCGTATTATGAGGTATGGAGAAAATATGCCAAGATATCTCCATGGAGAGAGATTCCTTTCGATTTACCTAAGAATTATCGTGAATGGCGATATTTAGCGAATATGTATTTTAAGACGGGCCAGTTCAGATTAGGGATAGAGGCCTATCTTAAGTATCTTGCATGTAAAAGAGACAAATAACTATCCTATAAATTTATTTTTATCATCTCGATAAAGGAGTAGATGATGGCAATTTAAACCTTTTGATATGAAACAAAAAGTCCTCATTACCGGCGCTGCCGGATTTATCGGCTTCCACCTGGCTAAGCGGCTTTTGACCAAGGGAGCGACGGTCATGGGCTTCGACAATCTCAATGACTATTATGACGTCACCTTGAAAGAATCTCGCCTCGAAATCTTAAATCAGTTCCCAGCCTTTACCTTTATAAAAGGTGATTTAGCGGACGAACAGGCTGTAGAGCAGATTTTTTCGTCGTTCCAGCCGAATATTGTCGTCAATTTGGCGGCTCAAGCCGGTGTCCGTTACAGTATCGACCATCCGCGGACGTACATCGATTCGAATATCATCGGCTTCTTCAATATCCTTGAAGCCTGCCGGCACCATGAAGTCAGCCATCTGTTGTTTGCTTCGAGCTCATCGGTTTACGGCAATCAGGAGAAGACGCCTTTTTCAACGACGGACAACGTCGACCATCCCATCAGCCTCTATGCGGCGACGAAGAAATCGAACGAACTCATGGCCTATACCTACAGCCATCTCTATGGGATTCCGGCGACGGGCCTGCGCTTCTTCACCGTCTATGGGCCTTATGGCCGCCCTGATATGGCCTACTTTAAGTTTGCCAATAAGATCCGAAATGGGGAGGCCATTCAAATTTATAACCACGGCGATATGTACCGCGACTTTACCTACGTCGATGATATCGTAACCGGCATTGAGCATATGCTCTCCAATCCGCCTGTAGAAAATGAACTGGGAGACCGGTATAAGGTCTACAACATCGGCAATCATAAGCCGGAACAGCTCATGCACTTCATCGAAGTCTTGGAACAGGCCTTGGGCAAGACGGCAGAAAAAGAGTACCTGCCCATGCAGTCCGGTGACGTCTACCAGACTTATGCCGACGTCAGTGAATTGCAGCGCGATTTCGATTTTAAACCGGAAACGACGATCGAAGAAGGATTGGGAAAATTTGCCGAATGGTATCGAACGTACTACGATTTGTAATGAGATAGGAGAAAGTTATGTATTATACGATGAGTTATGCCTCGCCTTTAGGAGCCATGACCTTGGCGGCCAATGAAACGGCGCTGGTCGGCCTTTGGTTTGATGGGCAGAAATACGATATGGAAGGGTTGAACGGGGCCGAGGTCACGGAGAAAGAAACACCGGTCCTCAAGAAGGCTGTTCAATGGCTCGATGAGTATTTTGCCGGCCGCATGCCGGCTATCATGAGCCTGCCCCTGGCGCCAGAGGGCAATGAATTCCGCCGCCGCGTGTGGAGTCTCCTCTGCCAGATTCCCTACGGGCAGACGACGACCTATGGCGAGTTGGCCAAAACCATTGAAGCACAGACGGGAAAATCGATGTCGGCTCAAGCCGTTGGCGGTGCTGTCGGCCACAATCCCATTTCCATCATCATTCCCTGTCACCGCGTCTTAGGGGCCAGCGGCAAGGCGACGGGCTATGCCGGCGGTATCGACAGAAAAATAGCCCTCCTTCATTTGGAGGGCTTGGCGGTAAAAGAATAAGCCTCAGGCCTTGGTCAAGGCTTCGATGAATTGGCCGGCAATGCCGGATAAGTAGCGGTGTTTGGCGGTGATGACGGCCAGGCGCGTGTAGAGCCGGGGCTCGTCAATGACCTTCATATGGAGCGTCGTCAGCCGTGATGGCGAGAGGGCCGATGCCGGTACGACGGCATACCCGAGGCTTGCTTCGGCCCAAAGGAGGGTCGTCCGGGCATCGTCGTTGCGGCAGAGGATGGACGGCGTCAGGTTATAGCCTTCGCAGACGTCTAGGAGAAGTTGATTGAAGCGGCGATAGACGATGAGGGGCAGACCTTCTAAATCGGGGATAGTCAAGGTCTCTTTGTCGGGATTCGGATCTTTTCCGGCATAGGCCAGCACCATCGGTTCTTCCGGTAAAAAAGTGCAGTCAAAGGCTTCCTGCTTAAAAGGTGTGCGGACGATACCGATTTCAATCAGCCCTTTTCGGAGCATATCCAGGATATGGAAGGTGTTGCCGTCGTAGATTTCAAAACGGATGCCGCGGTGGCTGTCGTGAAATTGACGAAGGGCCGGCCGCAGGATGACGCTGCCTGAAGAAGAGACGGTCCCGATGGATAAGGTGCCGCGGAGGCCGCTTTTAAAGTCGCCGATTTCACGGCGCGTCGAATCGGCCAAGGTGATGAGCTGCCGGGCCCTTCGATAGAGGATTTCTCCGGCATCGGTCAAGGTGACGCTGCGCGGTTCCCGCTGAAAGAGTTCGACGCCCAGCTCTTCTTCGAGGGCTTTCATCTGTTGGCTTAAGGGCGGCTGAGCCATGTTTAGGCGCCGGGCAGCTGCCGTGATCTGGCCTTCTTCGGCGATGGCCAGAAAGTAGGTAAGTTGACGAAGGTCCATAGTACCTCCTTTTTTGTGGTATATGATTTACATATATTATAGCAATGATACGAATATTTTCAATATAGATATACCTATGGTATACTAGCCATGTAAAAAGCCATTTATTATTAGAAAGGATGAAACTTATGGATCTTGTCACACCGAAACGAGATGCTCATTTTTATTGGACCCTTTTCAAATCGACATTCTTAATCAGCGCCTTTACCGTCGGCGGCGGCTTCGTCATTATTCCGCTGCTGAAAGGCAAGTACGTCGACGAATACCATTGGATCAGCGATAAGGATACCCTCGATATGGTGGCCATTGCCCAGTCCATGCCGGGCGTCGTCGCCGTCAACAGCGCCGTCATCTTAGGCTATCGCATGGCCGGCATCCTGGGGACGATCGTCGCCCTTATTGCCACGGTCTTACCCTGTTTGATTACCTTGACCATTATTTCTTACAGCTATGATTATTTTATTCAAAATGCCTATATCAAGATGGTCCTCCGCGGTATGCAGTGCGGGGCGACGGCGCTCATCGTCAATGTCGGCATCGATTTGTTGGTCAAGCAGGGGAAGAAGAAGCTGATCCTGCCAATGCTCATCATCATCGGTACCTTCATTGCCAACCTGTTCTTCGATACCAATATCATGGTGCTCATCCTCATCGACGGCATCATCGGTTTATTGTTCATGCGCGCTGCGCAGTATAATTAGGGGGTGCCGTCATGATCTATGGATTGCTCTTTTGGGAATTTTTTAAAGTCGGCATCTTCTGTGTCGGCGGCGGCTATGCCTCTATGCCGCTCATTCAGGCCAGCGTCGTCGACACCTTCCATTGGCTGACCATGAGTGAATTCGTCGATATCTTTACGATTTCGCAGATGACGCCGGGGCCGATCGGCATCAATGCAGCGACTTTCGTCGGCACCCGTATCGCAGGTCTTCCCGGGGCCATTGTGGCCACCATGGGCTTTGTCACGCCGTCCTTTTTCTTGGGCATCATCCTGGCCCGTATCTTTTTGAAGTACGGCGACATCGGACCGATTCGCGGCATCTTAAACGGTCTGCGTCCGGCCGTCGTAGCCCTCATCTGCGTCGCCAGCCTGAGCTTTATTCTCCTGGCTTTGTGGAATACGGAAGCACTGCCTTCCGATTGGCTGGGCTTCAGCCGCGGCGGTCTTCTCATCCTCATCGGGGCCATTATCGCCACTCGCAAGAAAATCGGCGTCATCAAGGTTCTCCTCGGTTCCGGTGTCTTAGGCCTGGTACTGGGGATGGCCGGCCTTATCTGATTTCACAATACTCCAGGTTAATACCTTTCAAGAATCGGCTCGGCAGATAGCTCTGACGACCCAATCCTTGGTGCCAGCTTAGATACAGCCTCTTTTTTGCTCGCGTCATGGCGACATAAAAGAGGCGTTTTTCTTCTTCTATATCCCCTTTTTGGCGGGCCCAATAGGTAGGGAAGATATGGTCTTCTAAACTGGCCATAAAGACGTAGTCGAATTCAAGGCCCTTGGCCTGGTGAATGGTAATGATGGGTATTTTCGGGTCTTTGGCCAGCATGCTGTCGAGCTCGCTGTTGGAGAGGGCCGCCATCTTGAGAAATTCGGTCAGGGCGTCGCGAGGATTCTGTCCGGCGTCGTCTGTTTCCTTCGCGATGCGGTAGAGCTTGCGTATATTTTCCAGCCGGTCGATATGGTTGGACTCATCAGAGCTGTCGAGATGTGTTTGATACCAAACTTTAACGCCGCAGTCATTCATGACGGACGTAATGACTTTGATGGGCCGAACCTGGTAGGATAAGCGCCGTAACTCTTCCATTCCCCGGCTGAAGGGCGCAAAGAGCGGGAGATAGATGGCCATCGCGGCTCGGCGGATCGGTTCTATCGGGCGAATCTTCTCGTCGATGGCATACATCAGGAGTCCGGCTGTGGCTAAGATGTCGTCGAAGGCGTCGTGCGTCGGTTTATGGTCGATAGGAAAGTGGTGGCTCAAGGTTTCTAATTTATGATTACGCAAGGTGGGATAAAAGCGGCGGTAGATATCGAGGGTATCGTAATAAGGAAAGTCGGCCCTTTCAGACATGCCCAGTCGCTGCAATTCGCTCTGGAGGATGGACAGGTCATAGGTTACGTTGTGGCCGACGATGACAGCGTCTTTGGCAAAGTCTAAAAATTGCGTTAAGGCTTTTTGGGGAGGCACGCCTTCAGCGGCCAGTTTTTCGTCACTGATGTGGTGGACGTAGTACGACGTGCCGACGGGGCGCAGGGCCTTTACATAGGTATTAAACTTATCTTTTACCTGCCCCTTGGCATCGAGGCGGATGGCGGCGATTTGGATGATTTCATCCTGGGTCGTGTCCGTGCCTGTACTTTCGACGTCGAAGACGACCAGCCGTTCTTGGGATAAGGCTGTCAATAAGAGCCCGTAAGGATCGCCCGTTTGATGGGATAGGGGATCGATAAAATCACTGAGCATGAGGCCCACTTTGCGATAGGAATCGCTTTCAATCGTTTCTACCGTACGCCGGCCGATGCGGGGGACGAAGCGCTGGACGATTCGCTTCAGACTGAGGTTGTCGTGTTTATTCATCAGCAATCGAAGATAAGCCAGGACGTCCTTGCATTCCTGCCGTTTAAACAGGTGAAACTGGTCGATGCAGGTAACCGGCAGCTGCTGGTCTTGCGGGTACTTTTGGTTGTGCGAGGTAATGCCCATCCAGATGAACTTAGCCTGGCGGTTGTCGCGGACGAGGATGCAGGTCTTTAGGCGCTCTTCTGGAGGCAGGGCCTTGATTTCCCGGAAAATCCAGCGGGATTCTTCCATCCAGGTGCCGGCTTTATGAAGGACGATGGGTTCGCCGGGATCTTTTGAGGCCGAGATGCCCCGTTCGGTATAGATGCTCTGGACGGTCACTTTTCCTAAGAGGCGAAATAAGAAGGTCTGACCGGCTTCCAACAGGAGTTGGGTGGACCTGTAATTGGTGGTGAAGGTAATTTCAAGGGGCTGATAGCCGTCTCGAAATTCTTTCCAAATGTATTCGGGATAGGAGCCACGCCATTCGTAAATGGTTTGGAAGTAGTCGCCGCAGAGGAGGATGTTGCGGTCCGGGAAGAGGCGGCTGATGACGGTGTATTCGACTTCACTCGTATCCTGCATTTCGTCGACGGAGATGAAGCGGAACTTTTCCCGCCAGCGGCGGCAGATGGCGTCGTCTTGGAGAAATTCATAGGCCCCGGTAATGAGGTCGGTAAAATCGATGGCATGGTTGTCGGCAAGGGCAATATCGTACTCCCAGACAAGGTCTTCCCCGTACTCGGAGAGCCAACCTTTGAGGTCATCTTGTATATTGGTAAAATCGCGCAGGCCGGGGATGACGCGTTTCTTTTTTCAAATTCGATGAAGGTCTGGAGTTCCGGTAAGGCCGGACGCGGTGTCATTTTCGTAAGGTCAATGGCAGCCAGAATCTGTTTACAGTCTTCGTCATCATAGATCAGAAAGTCGTTGTAGCGGTCGCTCTGCCGCTTGGTCTCTTCTTTGATGAGACTGTAGCAGAAACTGTGGATAGTCTTTACGGTGACGGCGAAACCTTCTTCCGGGACCGTTTCGATGATGCGATTCTTCAGTTCCTTACAGGCCCGGTTGGTAAAGGTCAGGCACAGGATTTCCGACCCCTTGGCCTTCTTTTGGGCTATGATATGGGCTACCCTGGCTGCCAGGACACGGGTCTTGCCGGTTCCGGCCGGGGCGTTGAGTAAAATCGATTGGGACAGCTCATTGACGACTTGCTGCTGCTGTTCGTTTAAATTCATGTTATTCCTCCGTTCCGTCGCGTCTTTTTTCATTGTAACACAGTCCCTTGACGGGGGATACTGTCTTACCATAGAAAGGCGGATTTTGATTGACAGCCACCTGTCTTTTTGATAGAATCAAAGTGTGTTTGATAAATATTTTAATCAATAAGGAGACGCACTATGACAAAATGTTTATGGACAGGTTTGTATGCCGTTTGTAAACAGTCTCCGTGTATCTAACTGAAAGCCCAAAGGTGATTTGTGTCACTTTTGGGTTTTGTTATTCCTAAGGAGGGGTCTCTGATGAAGGTAGCTTTAATTATGGGGAGCGATTCTGATTTTCCCGTTATGAAAAAAGCAGTAGCTATTTTTAAAGAATTTGGGGTAGACTATGAAGTCTTATTGGCATCAGCCCATCGGACACCGGCTGCCGTTCGTGAATTCGTCACGACGGCTGAAGAACGCGGTATCGGGGCTTTTGTCGTCGGCGCCGGCATGGCAGCTCATCTGCCGGGTGTCGTTGCCAGCTACACGACGCTTCCGGTCATCGGCGTTCCTTTGGAAAGCGGCAGCTTGCAGGGCATGGATGCCCTCTTGGCCATCGTTCAGATGCCGTCGGGGATTCCCGTGGCTACGGTTGCCATTAACGGCGCTAAAAATGCGGCTCTCTTGGCCGTTCAGATCGGCGCTGTCAGCGATGCCGAATTAGCCAAGAAATACAAGGCTTATCGCGAAAACATGGCCAATGAAGTCATGGCTAAAAACAAGAAATTACAAGAAGACGTAAAAGCCCTCTAAGGGTGGTTCGCGTCCTATTTTTCTCAATAACAGGAGGTTTAATTCATGTTTTACGATCCGATTTGGGATAAGCAGCATGAAGAATGTGGCGTCTTAGGGATTTACGATAAACACCTTGATATTCCCCGTTACGTGTATTGGGGGCTCTTTGCCCTGCAGCACCGCGGCCAGGAAAGCGGCGGTATTGCTTTAACTGACGGCCAGGATATCCATACCTACCGCGGCATGGGACTCATCAGCACGGTCTTTGCCAACGGCGTACCGGAAGAAGAAGGGGGCCCCGTCGGTATCGGTCACGTCCGCTATTCGACGACCGGTTCCAACAACCCGCGCAATATCCAGCCTTTGGCTGTCTATACGCCCATGGGACAGTTGGCTTTGGCTCATAACGGCAACTTGACCAATACCCGCACCCTTCGCGAAGAACTCGACCGCAGCGGCGCTGCCTTCCAGACGACCATGGATAGTGAAATCATCGTCAACCTCATCAGCCGCAGCCAGAAAGACACGATCGAAGAACGCATCATGGAAAGCATGAACCGCATCCAAGGGGCATATTCCCTGGTCCTCATGACCAAGGATACCCTCTATGGCGTCCGCGATCCCTACGGCTTCCGTCCGCTGTGCATCGGCCGGACCGAAGAAGGCGGCTGGGTCCTGGCTTCGGAAACGTGTGCCCTCGATGCCATCGGAGCGAAATTCGTCCGCGACGTTCATCCCGGCGAAATGGTCCAGATTAACGAAAACGGAGTCAAATCGACGATCTTCGCCAAGGCACCGCGCGAAGCGAGATCTGTTCCTTCGAATACATCTACTTTGCTCGTCCCGACAGTGTCATCGACGGCCAGGACGTCTATCAGGCTCGCTTGAACATGGGTCGTGAAATGTGGGAATTGAAACCCAGTACGATGCCGATATCGTCATTTCCGTTCCCGACAGCGGCAATACGGCTGCCATCGGTTATTCCCAGGCTTCGGGTATTCCCTTTAAACACGGTCTGATCAAGAACCGCTACATGGGCCGTACCTTCATCAAGCCGAATCAGAAACAGCGAGAACTCGCTGTCCGCATGAAACTCAACGTCGTAAAATCCGTCGTACAGGGCAAGCGCATCGTCATGGTCGACGATTCCATCGTCCGCGGCACGACGAGCGGCATCATCTGTAAGCTCCTGCGGGAAGCCGGCGCCAAGGAAGTCTATATGTGCGTTTCGGCACCGCCGATTAAATATCCCTGCTTCTACGGCATCGACACGTCGGTCCGCAAGGAACTCATCGCCTCGACGTTCAGCCAGGAACAGATTCAAAAATACATCGGTGTCGACAAGCTGCACTTCATTTCCATCGACGGCCTCAATCGGGCCATTGAACACATTCCCTTGGAAGATATGTGCTTAGCTTGCTTCAATGATGATTATCCTACGGATACGCCGCAGATGAACGAGGAAGGAGAAAAATATGCTCTCGAACACAAATAAAGGATTGACCTATGCCGATGCCGGTGTCGATATCGACGCAGGCAATAAAGCCGTCGAATTGATGAAAGACTCTGTAAAAGCTACGTACCGTCCGGAAGTCCTCGGGGACCTCGGCGGTTTTGGCGGCCTCTTTTCGCTCATGAACAGCGATATTAAAAAGCCGGTCCTGGTCAGCGGCACCGATGGTGTCGGCACCAAACTGCGTCTGGCTATCTTGATGGACAAACACGATACGGTCGGTCAGGACTGCGTCGCCATGTCGATCAATGACGTCCTCGTTCAGGGTGCAGAACCCTTATTCTTCCTCGACTATATCGCCGTCGGCAAGCTCGACCCGGTTCAGGTCGCCTCCATTGTAAAAGGGGTAGCCAATGCCTGCCAGGAATCGGGCTGCGCCCTCCTCGGTGGTGAAACGGCTGAAATGGCCGGCTTCTATGCCAAAGACGACTATGATCTGGCTGGCTTTGGTGTCGGCATCGTCGACCGCGACAAAATCATCACCGGCGAAACGATCAAGGCCGGCGACGTCCTCATCGGCCTGCCGTCGACAGGCGTCCACTCCAACGGCTTCTCCTTGGTCCGCAAGATCGTCTTTGAACGCCAGCAGATGAAGCTCGACCAGTACGTCGATGAATTGGGCATGACCATCGGTGAATGCCTGCTGACACCGACCCGCCTCTATCCGCGTCCGTGCCTGCCGATCATTAAAAACTTTACCGTAAAAGGCATGGTCCACATTACCGGCGGCGGTTTCTATGAAAATATTCCCCGCGTCCTTCCTAAGGGCGTCGGCGTCGATATCGATGTCACGTCGTGGCCGCAGCTGCCGATTTTCTCGCTCCTGCAAAAATGGGGCGGCGTCGATGCGAAAGAAATGTACCGCACCTTCAACATGGGCATCGGCATGATCATGATCGTCGATGAAAAGGATGCCGACAGCATTCTCAAGAATTTGGCAGACCGCGACGAAAAAGCTTACGTCATCGGCAAAGTCGTAGACTCGGACGTACCCGTTACGTTGCGGGGAGGCGTGTTCCATGACTAAGAAAAAGATGGTCATTTTTGCCTCGGGCCGCGGCTCCAATGCCATTGCCCTCCACGATGCCGTCGAAGCCGGTACCATCAAGGCCGACATCAAGGCCCTGGTCTGCGATATCCCCGGCGCGCCGGTCATGGATCGGGCCCGGGAATGGGGCATACCGGTCATCTTAGCCGACCGCAAGGCCTTTGATTCGAAAGAAGCTTTTGAAGCATATATCCTCGACGCCATTGCCCCTTATGAAGCCGACGTCATCTGCCTGGCCGGCTTCATGCGCCTCTTGAGCGGCGATTTCATCTCCCATTATGAGCACAAGATGCTCAATATCCATCCGGCCCTCTTGCCGTCCTTCCGCGGCCTCCACGCTCAGCGTCAGGCTATTGAAGCCGGCGTCAAGATTGCCGGCTGCACGGTTCACTTCGTCGTGCCCGATATGGATGCCGGGCCGATTATCCTGCAGTCGGCCGTGCCGGTCTATGAAGATGATACGGAAGATACGCTGGCAGCTCGGATCCTGACGAAGGAACATCCGACCTACATCAAGGCAGCGGCACTCTTTTGTGACGACAAACTGACGGTCCGCGGCAATGTCGTCATGGGAACACAGGAATAGGAGGTAGGTTAGCATGAAGGTAAAACGCGCACTCATTAGTGTATCTGATAAAACGGGCGTCGTCGAATTGGGCAAAGCCCTGGCGGCTCTCGGCATTGAAATCATTTCGACGGGCGGCACCATGCGCACCTTAAAGGAAGCGGGCGTACCGGTCATCGCCGTTCAGGACGTAACGGGCTTTCCGGAAATGATGGACGGCCGCGTCAAGACCTTGAACCCCAAGATTCACGGCGCCATTTTGGCGGTCCGCGACAATCCGGAACACGTGAAAGCCATGAAGGATCACGATATTACGCCCATTGACTTGGTCGTCGTCAACCTCTATCCCTTCCAGCAGACCATTGCCAAACCGAATGTCACCCTGGCTGAAGCCATTGAAAACATCGACATCGGCGGTCCCTGCATGGTCCGCGCTTCGGCCAAGAACAATAAGTACGTCGCCATCGTTACCAATCCCGATAAGTACAGCGAAATCATTTCCATCCTCCAAAAAGACGGCGCTTTTTCCGATGAATACCGCTTGGAATTAGCTCAGGAAGCCTTTCATCATACGGCCGTCTACGATACGGCCATTGCGGCATATCTGGCTGAACAGGTTGAGAAGGGGGCTGCAAAGTGATGAAGGTAGCAGTCATCGGCGGCGGCGGCCGCGAACATACCCTGGCCTGGAAATTAGCGCAGAGCCCGAGTGTCGATGCCCTGTACGCCATTCCCGGCAGTGCAGCCATGGCTGACGTTGCCAAGTGCGTCGATATTTCCTTATCGGACCTCGAAGGCATCGCCGATTATGCCGTTTCGGAAGGCATCGACATGCTCGTCGTCGGTCCGGAAGTTCCCTTGACGGAAGGCTTAGCCGACGTGGCTCAGGCCAAGGGCTTAGCTGTTTTCGGCCCCAACAAAGCGGCGGCTCAAATGGAAGGCTCCAAGGTCTTTGCCAAGAATATCATGAAGAAATACCAGATTCCGACGGCAGCCTATGCCTCCTTTACCGACGGAGACGCGGCGAAAGCCTACATCCGCGAACAAGGCGCTCCTATCGTCGTTAAAGCCGACGGCCTGGCTGCCGGCAAAGGCGTCGTCGTAGCTCAGACCGAAGAGAAGCCATCGACGCCGTCAATGCCATGATGGAAGTACCATATTTTCGGCGCTTCCGGCGGCCGCATCGTCATTGAAGAATGCATGGTCGGAGAAGAAGCAAGCCTTCTGGCCTTCGTCGATGGCAAGACCATCGTGCCCATGATTTCGGCTCAGGACCATAAGCGCATCTTCGATAACGATGAAGGTCCCAATACGGGCGGTATGGGTGCCTATGCCCCGGCTCCGGTCTTTACGCCGGCCATCCAAAAAGTCGTCGAAGACACGATTTTACGACCCGTCGTAGACGGCCTCAAAGCCGAAGGCATTACCTATCAGGGCTGCCTCTATGCCGGCCTCATGATTACTGAAGACGGCCCGAAAGTCGTCGAATTCAACTGCCGTTTCGGCGACCCGGAAACGCAGGCCGTCCTGCCCCTTCTTGACGGCGATTTGGCGCAGATCATGTACGCCTGCACCAAGGGGACCTTGTCCCCGGATATGGTTCACTGGAAGGATGCCTCTGCCTGCTGCGTCATCATGGCCTCGGCCGGCTACCCGGCTTCGTCTCATAAGGGAGACGTCATCAGCGGCCTCGACGGCATCAACAGCGATGATACGATGGTATTCCATTCGGGAACGGCCAAACAGGATGGGGCCTATGTGACCCATGGCGGCCGTGTTCTCGGCGTAACGGCTGTGGCACCGGATCTTAAAAGTGCCATTGAAAAGGCTTATGACAAGGTGGATCAGATCCACTTTGACGGCCAGCAAGTCCGCCGTGACATCGGTGCCAAAGGATTGAAACACTTGCCGTAATTGCTTACGGTTTATGAAGCCCCTTTTCGTCAAAGGGGCTTTCTTTCTATCAGGCAAAACCTGCATTGCGGAGACAGGAGGGAGATAGGTGGTACAATTTATCACGCCGTATGAGGCGGCTCGACTGGTTGGCGATGAGATGACCCTGGCTGTCAGCGGTCAAGCCGGATTTGGTACGCCGGACGGTTTGTTCAAGGCCCTGCACGATCGATATGCTGAGGAAGGCCGTCCGCGTAGCCTGACATTAGTGAAAATAGCCGGCACCAGTGACGGCGGGGGACGGGGCGGCGACCGACTGGCGGCAGATGGTCTCTTACAGACGATCATTACCAGCCATTTCGGTGCCGAAAAGAAACTAGCTGATAAGGTGGCCGACAATGACTGCCTGGCCTATACCGTACCGGCCGGAACCTTATTGGCCTTGTATCGGGCCATGGCTTCCGGGAGAAAGGGTGTCTGGACTGACATTGGCCTGCACACCTTGGCGGATCCGCGCCTCGACGGCAGCAAGGCAAATGACAAGACCATAGCTGAAGGCAAGGACATCGTCCGCCGCGTTTCCATCGACGGCGACGATTATCTTTACTATCCGACTTTTCCTATCGATGTTTGTTTTATCCGAGGCTCGTTAGCCGATGAAGACGGCAATATTTCCCTCGAGCGGGAAGCCATGATCGGTGAACAGTTCGAAGTCGCCGCAGCCACGCACCAGTCAAAAGGCCTGGTCGTCGTTCAAGTCGAAGACGTCGTGCCCCGGGGACGCCTCGATTCGCGGTTGGTGAAGATTCCCCATTTTCTCGTCGACTACATCGTCGTGCCTCGCCCGAAATATCACGTCCAAAGTTTTGCCGCAAGGGGCTACCGCCCGGAACTGAGCGGGGAGAAAAAGATCGTCCTCCGTTCGCTGCCGCCTCATCCTTTGGATAACCGCAAGATCTGCGCCCGCAGGGCTGCTCTTGAACTAAAGGATGACGACGTCATGAATCTCGGTATCGGCATTCCCGAAATCATCGGCTCTGTGGCTGCTGAAGAAGGTTTTGGCACCCGCCTTACCCTGGCTGCTGATTCGGGCATCATCGGCGGCATCCCCTTATCAGGCCTCGATATGGGGGCGGCCATCAATGCCGAAGCGGAATTGAAGCTGGCCGATATGATCGACATCTGCCACGGCGGCGCCCTCGACATCTGTGCCTTAGGCTTGGCCGAAATCGATGCCAAGGGGAATGTCAATGTATCGAAATTCAACGGCCGCGTTACCGGGCCCGGCGGCTTCATGGACCTGACCCAGGCGACGAAGAAGCTGATCTTCATGGGGACCTTTACGGCCGGTCACCTGCGGGAACACTGTGAGAACGGAAAATTAATCATCGACCACGAAGGGCGTTATAAAAAATTCAAGAAGACTGTCGAACAGATTACTTTTTCCGGAACCTATGCGGCGGCCCGGCATCAGGACGTCTTGGTCATTACCGAGCGGGCCGTGTTCCGCTTGACGCCAAATGGCCTGATGCTGACCGAAGTGGCACCGGGCATCGATATAGAGCGGGATATCCTAGCCCAAATGGAATTCAGACCCCTCATGGCAGCCGATATAAAAACGATGGATCCTCGTATTTTCTATCCGGAAGCTATGGGAATGTAAAGGAGAGAGACTATGGAATATCGTATTGAAAAAGACTCAATGGGAGAGATTAAAGTCCCGGCAGATAAAACTCTGGGGCGCTCAGACCCAGCGCAGCTTTGAAAATTTTAAGATCGGTACGGAAAAGATTCCCGCCGAAAATGGTCACCGTCTTTGCCTATCTGAAAAAAGCGGCAGCCTTGACCAATAAAGAACTGGGCGTCGTCGATGCCGATAAGGCCGATGCCATCGCCGCGGCCTGTGACGATATTTTGGCAGGGAAACTGGACGGCAATTTCCCACTGGCCGTTTGGATGACCGGCAGCGGGACTCAGTTCAATATGAACGTCAATGAAGTCGTAGCCCACCGGGCGGCAGCTATTCTCAAAGAAAAAGGGAAAGAGCAGCGCATCCATCCCAATGACGACGTCAACCATTCCCAAAGTTCGAACGATACCTTCCCGACAGGCCTTCACATGGCCGGTGTCCTGCTCATTGAACAGCAGCTGTTCCCGGCCATGGATGCCATCTATAAGGCGCTCCATGACAAACAGGAAGCCTTTAAGGATATCGTAAAAATCGGCCGCACCCACTTGCAGGATGCGACGCCTTTGACCCTGGGACAGGAATTCAGCGGCTGGGCCCGCATGATCGAACGCAATAAAGAAATGCTCCGCTGCGGCGTCGATTTTCTTCGCGATCTGGCCATGGGTGGGACGGCCGTCGGTACGGGTATCAACTGTCCGAAAGGCTATGACCGCCGCTTTGCCGAAATCGTCAGCGACCTGACGGGGACGACCTTCCATACGGCGCCGAACAAGTTCCAGTCCCTGACCAGTAAGGATGAATTAGTCGTCGTTCACGGCATGCTGAAGAGCCTAGCCTGTGACCTCATGAAAATGGCCAACGACATCCGCTGGCTGTCGTCAGGACCGCGCTGCGGCATCGGTGAAATCCGCATTCCCGAAAATGAACCGGGCAGTTCCATCATGCCCAGTAAAGTCAACCCGACGCAGTGCGAAGCCGTAACCATGGTCGCCGTCCAGGTCATGGGCAACGATGCGACATTGGGCTTTGCTGCCAGCCAGGGCAACTTTGAACTGAACGTCTTCATGCCGGTCATCGCTTACAACCTCATCCAATCGATCCGCCTCTTATCGGACAGCATGGAATCCCTGCGCAAGCACTGCATCGTCGGAATCGAACCGAATGAAGAACGAATCGAGACCAACCTCTATAACTCCTTGATCCTGGTCACGGGACTCGTTCCCTTAGTCGGCTACGATAAGGCCTGCACCATTGCCAAGACGGCGGCCAAAGAAGGGCTGACACTGAAAGAATCAGCCATTCAATCCGGCTGGGTTACGGCGGAACAATTCGATAAGGCCATGGACCCGGCAAAACTGGCGGGTATCCGTTGACATCTTTTTTCCATTTTTTTATGGATTAAGAAATAATTTGTACTAAATTTCTCCAAAACCTTTTGCACTTTTTGAGATGTAGTGATAGAATAGATGTACCAATATCTCATCATTATATTTTGAATAGGAGTGGATAGCATGGGTTTTATTAAAGAGTTTAAAGAATTCGCCATGCGGGGGAATGTCCTTGATATGGCAGTCGGTGTCGTTGTCGGCGGTGCGTTTGGCAAAATCGTCACGTCTCTTGTCAACAATATCATCATGCCGCCAATCGGTGTACTCCTCGGCGGAATCGATTTTTCAGACTTCTTCATTCCTTTGAGCCTGAACGGCCAAAAGGTAGAAACCTTGGCCGACGCCAAGGCAGCCGGTATTCCGGTCATTGCTTACGGCTCTTTCCTCAATACGATTCTTGAATTTTTAATTATCGCCTTCGCTATTTTTATCGTCATCAAGCAGCTCAACCGCCTGATGCCGAAACCGGCACCGGTTCCGGAGTCGCGCCTTTGCCCGTTCTGCCGTCAACCGGTGGCTGACGATGCTACGCGCTGCCCGCACTGCACCAGCGAATTGCCGGCTGCCAATAACTGATGTACCCCGATATCTTGTTTTAAAGATCACGATAACAGCCTGCTGTCTGAGACGGCAGGCTGTTTTTATGGTTCATTGATGATGGATAGCGGCTTCCTTTTCAGTTGATTTTTTTGCTTAAGATTTGCTACAATAGAAAAACGAAAGGAAAGGGGGACCCTTCTTGCAGTTTTATACGTATGCCTATCTCGAAAGCCAGGCCCATGTGAACTATTTATTTCAATACGGTCTGATTTTCTTTATTTTGGTGGCCTTGATCGTCATTACGGCCAAATATATGAGCAACCGTTTGAAATCGAAGTATCGTGATTTGAGCATTATTCTGCTGTTGATCGGCTTATTCTTGATCGGGTCTAATTGGGACAGTTACAGCCGGCAGCGGGAAACTACGGAAAATACGTCGCGGATGACCCAGTTTCTCGATACTTTCAGCGATAATATGACCCTTTCGAAGTCGGATATTGCCGTCAATTCCCTGCGCCTCCAGGATGGGATGCTGGTTAAGATTCGCGATGATTACTACCGTATCGATTTCAACAGCAGTTATACGGCGTACCGCATCAATCGTGTATACTTGATTCAAAAAGACGTCAAACTCGTCGACGTGTCACATTAGGAGGGGCCATGTTTCCGTATTCCATGATTTTCGCTAAACTGGGCCTGGGACTGTTGGCCCTCATTTTACAGATTAATCTCTTAGGCAAACGCAATCTGGCGCCGACGTCGGCCCTGGACCAGATACAGAACTACGTCCTCGGTGGTATTATCGGCGGCGTCATTTATAACGATACGATCAGCATCTTTCAGTTTCTCATGATCATGGTCGTCTGGACGATTTTGGTCATGACCTTGAAGTACTTGAAATCCGTCAGCCGTCACATTCGCATCCTCGTCGACGGCAAGCCGGTCATCCTCATCGAGCAGGGGGAACTTCAGACCGAAACCTGCCTGCGTTCGGGCATCCAGGCCTTTGAACTGCAGATGAAGCTGCGGGCCATGGGCGTCCAGCGCATTCAGGACGTCAAGCGGGCCGTCCTCGAGCAAAACGGGCAGTTGACGGTCGTCCAAATGGGGGAAGACAATATCCGCTTTCCCATCATTGCCGACGGTCAGATCAACACCGATGTCCTGCTGCTGATCGAAAAAGACTCGGACTGGCTCATGCATGAATTGACTCGTCAGGGCTATGAGCCGCGGGATATCTTTTTAGCTGAATACCTCGACGGCGAGGTCATCCTCTATCCCTATCCACCCAATTCCCATGATTGATAGAAAGCACGATGGCGCTTATGTTCACCGTCGTGCTTATTTTTTTGCCGATAGAGGGTAATTGATAGACGAAGTGTCTTGACTTTTTTGAATCATGGATTATAATAATAAAGTAGTTTGAATTGAAACTATATAGTTTGAATTAAAACCAATGGAGGAGTGGACCACGTGGACTTAGAAGCCTTGCATATTTTATTATTGATCGGATTTCATCGCTCGAGCCGGGAAATTGCCCGATATATAAAAAAAGAGGGTCTCATGCCCGGTCAGCCGAAGATTTTAGAATACTTATGGTTCCACGACGGAGCTAGCCAGAAAGACATCGGTCAAAAATGTATCATCGATAAATCGACGGTGACCAGCCTCCTCAAGCGAATGGAAAAACTGGAACTCATTCGAAAAGAAACTCGTCCCGATGACCAGCGCGGCGTGTCTATTTTCTTGACCAAAAAAGGCTGGGAAAAAGCCAAACGCATCCGTGAAGTCATTTACGGACTAGATGACTTCATGTGGCAGGGCATTGAACCGGAAGAAAAACAGCAGTTTATAGAAACGTTCCAGAAAATCATTAAAAATCAGAAGAAGTGGGGGGATTGATGTTGCGTCACATGCATTATAAAGGGATTCGGATTCCTGTGTTTATCCTAAGTATTTTAATCAATGCCTTGGGCATCGACCTGATTATCGTTGCCGGATTCGGGTCATCTCCTATATCGAGTGTACCTATCGTTATCAGCCTGTATTCGAATTGGACCTTCGGTGAGATAACTTTTTTAGCAAATATCTTGTTTATTGCCGCTCAAATCGCTTTGCTGCGGCGGCAATTCCGTCCCATAGAAGGCCTTCAGTTGGGGATTAGCATTATTTTCAGTGCCTCCCTCGATCTGTATATGCCATTTTTATCGGGGCTGCAGGGACATTCCTGGCCGGTGGCTTTTCTCATCCTTCTCATGGGCTGTGCCGTCCTGGCCTTCGGCATCTGCCTGGAAGTGGCCTCGCAGGTCCTCATGGTTCCCGGTGACGGCATTGTAAAAGCCATTGCTCAAACGGCGAAGATTCGCATGGGTACGGCTAAAGTGGCCTTCGATTCGACCTTGGTTGTCATGGCCTTGTGCGTATCCCTTTTCTATGGCGGTGACCAGACTTTTGCCGCTATCGGTGTTGGCACCATCGTATCGGCCATAGCTGTTGGCAGACTGGTCAACTTCTTTAACCGCCATTTCTTCTTTATTGAACGCCTGGCGCGGCTCTCCTTGGCAGATAAAAATGGGGGACCGATGATTTTGGCGAAAGAATCTTCGTGATGGACAGCCGTCAACGGAGGAGACTTCCTTTCGATAAAAAGAGGCCCGGCAGCGCAGTAGCGTTGCGAACCTCGTTCTATGATGTATTTTTAGGAATTTTCGGTTAAAGGGTCCGCCTGTTGGGGGACGCTTTCGCGGACGATCAGTTCTGTCCCCGTGGCCACATTTCGCGGGGTTGCCTTGGGATTGCGGATGCGCCAACGGAGGGTTTCGACGGCTGATTTCCCTAAGTTTTCACAGGGAACTTCGACGGAACTTAAAGGCGGCTGGGCATATTCAGCTAAGGGGATATTGTCAAAGCCGATGACGGCAATGTCTTCGGGAATGCGCAGGCCACGCTGCTGCAGGGCCCGGATGGCGCCGAGGGCGATGAGGTCGTTATCAGCGATGAAAGCTTCAGGAAGGGTGCAGCCTCGTTCTAAGAGGGCATTCATATCCTGCTGAGCGGCTTCGATGGATGGGGACAACTCGTAGACCTTAGTGTCATCTATTTTTTTGTGGAGCTGATTCATGGCGTACGTATAGCCCAGGTAGCGCATTTCAAAATTCGTGATCGGGACCGAGCTTCGCAGGTAGCCGATATCGCTCAGCCCTTGATCGTGAAGGTAGTGAACGGCCTGCCATACGCCGTCTAAATTATGGATGGATACCATATCGAGGGGCGAGGCCGTCAGCTCGTTGTCGAGGACGACGATGGGAAGGGGGCGCTTGCAACGAGGGGCAGATCGTCATGTTCCATTTCCGTGCCTAGCATCAAGATTCCCGACGCTTGGGCAGCAGCGGCTTCGGCAATGCACGATGCCAGTTGATCCTGGCCGTCGCAGTAGGTGATGGTCAAGGTGTAGTGATGCGCCCGGGCCGCTTTTTCGACGGCTACGACGAGGCGGGTGAAAAATTGGGTACTGGTGATGATACTGCCCGATTTACGGTAGATTAAAAAATTGATGACCCCTTGTGGAGCTACGGCCTTTTTGCTCGTCGTGCCGCGGTATCCAAGGCGGTTGGCCAGATTCAATACGGCGAGCCGCGTTTCTTCATTGACGCCGGGGCGTCCGTTTAAAGCAAGAGAGACCGTGGCCGGAGAAACTCCCAGTTGTTCTGCAATGTCTTTGATGGTCACTGTTGCCATTTCATACCTCCTGCTTTTATAAAAATTTATGCATATCTGTTGAAATTATAAATCGATTCAATTAAAAGTGTAGCACGTCATAAAATGATAGTAAAGTCAGAAATCGGATCTAAGGCATAAAAAGAGCCTTCCTTCAGTATGGGACCTCAGCAGTCTGCCTATGGCAGCTGTTCATGAGGAACCCGGTGGAGGAGAGGCTCTTTTTTCGTTATGCCTGAAGGAGTTCGACGTAGCGGATAATCAAGTCAGCTGCCTTGTCGAGGGGGATTTTTGAAGCGTTGATGGATAAAGAATATTTTTCAGGCTGTCCCCAACGTTCTCCCGTATAGTATTCGTAATAATCGGCCCGTTTCTGGTCTTCAGTCTTGATTTCCTGAAGGGTCTTGCCGTCATATTCTGTCCGGCCGCGTTCGGTACGGAAATCGTCGTCGGCGCAGATAAAGAAGGAATAGTGTTTGGAAAAGTCGCGCAGGACGAAGTCGCCGCAGCGGCCGAGGATGATGCAGGAACCCGATTTTGCCAGTTGGCGGATGATTTTCGATTCAGCGACGAACATGCTCGTGTCTGACGGGCCTTCAGCAGCCCCAAAAGAATAGAAGGGGATGAACCCGAGGGGGGCCGGCTCGCTCGTTTCCAGGGCCTTTAATTGTTCTTCCGTCCAGTTGCTGATCCCGAGTTCTTTGGCAGCCGAATCGATGATTTGACGGTCGTACAAGTGAAAGCCTGTTTTTTTAGCGAGGAGCTGGGCGACTTCACGGCCGCCGCTGCCGTATTGACGACTGATGCTGATGATCGTTCTTTTATCCATGAGTAATTATCCTTCCTTTCGTGGTGTGATGGATATTAGTGAGCCTGTTCGGCCTGGGCATACAAGCCGGCCAATTCCAAATGGATCTTGCGGACTGCGGCTTCGTCGAGGTCGTATTGGTTGAGGAAGTAGTAGCTGATGACATGGCAAGCGATGGGAAGCGCAGCGGTAATGGCTAAGATGCCGCTGGCAACGGCCGGCGTAATGGCGGCGCCCGGCTGATAGCTGACGAAGGTCAAAATCAGACCGATGCCGGCGCCGACGAGACTCATGGCAAATTTCTGAGAGAAGAGGGCGACGGCGCCGAGGACACCGGCCATCTTCTTATTGAACTTAAGCTGGCACAAATCGGCGCAGTCTGCCGGAAGGGCCCAGTAGACGACGATGCCGAGTTCGCCGAAGAAGGTCGATAAGATGAGGAACAGGGACGACAAGAGATAGTGTTCTGGCGGAATGATGAGAATCGGAGCGGCCGTTACAGCAGCGCCTAAGGTAGCGACGCGGAGCATGGCCAACTTGTTGAAGACTTTTTTGCGGATGAGCCACATGGATACGATGGGAGCGACGATGCCGGCAATGGAGAAAGCCGATAAGAGGCCCGTCAGGTAGGCGTCGTTCTGGGCCAAATAGTACTTGGCGTAATAGATGGCGGAGCTGCCTTTAAAGGTGAAGGCGGCCTGCGTCAAGGCAAAGAAGATGTAGAAACTGCGAAGCGTTCGGGTCTTAGCAATGATTTTAATTTTAGAAAAGAGGGTGTCATTTTCGTCTTTGACGATCAGCGGATGGCTGCGTTCTTTAGTGCCGAAGAAGCAGGCCAAGGTACAGCAGGCGGCGAGGATACCGATGATGATCATGGCGTGGCTGTAAGCCTGGGCTTCATGGGCTTTGTCGTAGGTGGCAACGAACATTGGGACGACGGCCGAGCAGAGCAGGAAGGCCGACTTGGCCAAGGGGAAACGGTAGGAATTGATGGCCAGGCGTTCTGCCGGATTATCGGTCAGGACCGAGAGCAGGCCGACGTAAGGAACGACGGTGCTGGCATACATCAGGATCAAGAAAATATAGGTTACAAAGGCGTAAATCAATTTCCCTGTGTAGGATAAGTCGGGAGCAAGAAAGACTAAAAAGCAAGATAAGCCGTAGGGGATGGCTAAGTACAGCAAGAAGGGACGGTAATGACCGTGTTTCGTTTCGTGACGGTCGGCAAAGTTGCCGATGATCGGATCCGAAAAGGCATCGACCAGCCGGGCGATGAGGAATAAGGCCCCCATGGCACTGGCTGTAAGGCCGACGACGTCGGTGTAGAAGTAGGGAAGAAACATCATGGTCATACCGAAGAAGATGTTGGCCGAAGAATCTCCAAGGCCGTAACAGATTTTTTCGCGGATACTGATGTGATCAGCTGCAGGTTGCATATATATCGCACTCCTTTTTAAATAATTAAAACCGTTAGTTAAACTATATGCTAAATATTACCATTAAATTTAATTAAAATCAAGAGTGATATACCATGAAATCATTTAAATTTCGATGTATTGTTGGCATAAATGGCGCTATATAATGAATTTTATTATATATTAACGCGTAAATACCTAAAAATAACCGGGAAAATTTTTATTTAAACTATTGAAATTTTTAATTAAATAATTTATAATGGGTTCAAGAAGTTTAAGAACACAAATACGTATGCCTAAGCTTAAAGGAGGCTTTATCATGACTACTATTAAAATCGGTTTTGCGCCGACACGACGCAGCATTTTTAGCGCCCCCGATGCCGTCAAGTATCGAGGATTGACGAAACAGAAGTTGGAAGAGTTAGGTATCTCCTTCGTCGATATCGACGATATCAATGAAGAAGGCCTGCTCTATGATGAAAAGGACCGGTTGAAGATTGTCGAAAAGTTTAAAGCAGAAAAGATCGACGGCCTGTTCCTGCCGCACTGTAATTTCGGGACCGAGTATGAATGTGCCCGCTTGGCCAAAGACTTGAACGTTCCCGTCCTCTTGTGGGGCCCCCTCGATGAACGGCCGGATGAAAAGGGCATTCGCCTGCGCGATACCCAGTGTGGCCTCTTTGCTACCGGTAAAGTACTTCGTAGGTTTAGAGTCCCTTTTACGTACATGACCAACTGTCGTCTCGACGATCCCGTCTTTGAACGGGGCCTTAAAGATTTCCTAGCTGTCTGTAACGTCGTCAAGACCTTCCGCAATATCCGCATCCTGCAGATCGGTCCCCGTCCTTATGATTTCTGGTCGACCATGTGCAATGAAGGGGAACTCTTAGAAAAGTTCAACATTCAACTGGCACCGATCCCGATGCCGGAACTGACGGAAGCCGTCGCCAAGGCCAAAGCCGAAAAGACGGAAGTCGACAAGGCCGTTGCTTACATCCGCTCCCACATGGATGTCCGCATTAAAGACGACGAAGTCGAAAACGTAGCCGGCCTGTACGTCGCCATGAAAGGACTGATGGAAAAATACGGCTGTAACGCCGGTGCCATCCAGTGCTGGAATGCTCTCCAGGGTGAACTCGGTGTCATGCCTTGTGCCGCTAACGCCATGCTCAATGAAATCGGGATTCCCATGGTCTGTGAAACGGATATCCACGGTGCTATTACGGCTCTCCTAGTAGAAGCGGCAGCCCTCGACGGCACGCGTTCCTTCTTTGCCGATTGGACCATCCGTCATCCGGATATTGAAAATGGGGAACTCCTGCAGCACTGCGGTCCCTGGCCGATTTCGGTTGCCAAGGAAACGCCGAAACTGACCTACCCCTTAGCCTTTGACTATCCGGGTAGCCTGACGGCCGAAGCCAAACACGGCGATATCAGCCTGGTGCGCTTCGACGGCGACAACGGCGAATATTCCCTGCTTCTCGGCAACGCCAAGGGCGTCGATGGACCGGCCGGCATGGGCACCTACCTCTGGGTCGAAGTAGACAACATCAAACGGTTGGAAGCTAAAATCGTAGAAGGCCCTTATATTCACCACTGTGTCGGCATCCATAAGGATGTAGTCCCTGTATTATATGAAGCTTGTAAGTATATCGGCGTCGCTCCGGATCTCTATGATCCCATTGAAGAAGACGTTAAGGCATATTTGAGAGGAGAATAAAAATGGATCTTCGTGCAAAAGCTATTGATATCCGAAAAGATATCGTCAATCTGATTTACCACGCCGGAACAGGCCACATCGGCGGCGACCTCAGCGTTACCGACATTTTGGTCGACTTATATTATAAACAGATGAATGTCGGACCCGACAAGGTACAGGATCCGGAACGCGACCGCTTCGTTCTCAGTAAAGGCCATTGTGTAGAAGCACTTTACACCATCCTGGCCGACAAAGGATTCTTCCCGAAAGAAGAACTTCAGACCTATTCCCAGTACTTATCGAAATTTATCGGCCATCCCAATAACAAGATTGCCGGCGTCGAAGTCAACAGCGGTTCCCTGGGTCACGGCCTGGCGGTTGGCGTCGGCATGGCCTTGGCCGCAAAAATGGATCAGCGCGCTTATCGGACCTACGTCGTCTTAGGTGACGGTGAATGTGATGAAGGTTCTGTTTGGGAAGGGGCTATGGCAGGTCCGCAGTATGGCCTTGATAACCTCACGGTCTTTGTCGACCGCAATCGCCTTCAGATTTCCGGTACGACGGAAGAAGTCATGGGCCAGGACAGCGCCGAAGAACGATGGGCTTCCTTTGGCTGGAACGTCTTGTCCATCCCGGGCAACGACATGGATGCCATCGACGCTGCCGTCGACCTGGCTAAACGTACGAAAGGGAAACCGACGGTCATCATCGCTAACACGACCAAGGGCTGCGGCGTATCCTTCATGGAAAATCAAGCCGGCTGGCATCACAAAGTCCCCACAGCCGATCAGGTTGCAACAGCTATGAAAGAACTCGACGAAAGGAAGGCAGCATTATGAGCAAAGCCATTAAGAAAGTAATCGCAGAATTCCTCAGTGAGGAAGCCAAGGTAAATAAAGATATCGTTGTCCTTTGCAGTGACTCCCGCGGTTCCGGTGCTCTCGGCCCTTATGCCGAAGAACACAGTGACCAATTCGTAGAAGTCGGCATTGCTGAACAGAACTTGGTCGGCATCAGTGCTGGTCTGGCTGCTGCCGGTAAACGTCCCTTTGCCGTATCGCCGGCAAGTTTCCTCTCGACGCGCAGCATGGAACAGGCTAAAGTCGACGTCGCGTATTCCCATACCAATGTCAAACTGGTCGGTATCAGCGGCGGCGTCAGCTACGGGGCTCTCGGCATGACCCATCATTCGGCAACGGATATTGCTACCATGGGATCCATCCCCGGCCTTCGCGTCTACTTCCCGAGCGACCAGTATTTGGCGACGGCCTTGATGAAAGAATTCGTCACCGACAGTGAACCAGCGTATATCCGCATCGGCCGCAATGCCGTCGAAGACGTCTATGAAGACGGAAAACTCGACTTTACCATGGATAAGGCCGTTACCGTCCAAGACGGGACGGAACTTACCATCATCGCCTGCGGTGAATTGGTCTATGAAGCGAAAAAGGCAGCCGAAACCCTGGCTGCACAGGGAAAATCCGTCCGCGTCCTCGACATGTACTGCTTGAAACCCCTTGATACGGAAGCCATTCTCAAGGCAGCTAAAGAAACGAAGGCTATCTTGACGGTCGAAGAACATTCCCCCTACGGCGGCCTCGGTGCCATGGTCGCCCAGCTTACGGCTGCTGAACATCCGACGAAGGTCGTCAACTTGACCCTGCCCGATGCACCGGTCGTTACCGGTAATTCGGCAGATATTTTCCACCACTACGGACTCGACGCCGAAGGCATCGTCAAAGCCGCCAAGGAACTGCTTTAATATGAAATCGTATATCCTCGGCATTGATCAGAGCACGCAGGGCACCAAAGTACTGCTCTTTGACGATGCCGGGACCATCTGCCATAAGGCAACTAAGTCGCACCGACAGTATATTGACGAAAAAGGCTGGGTCGAACACGATCCGGATGAAATCTGGTGTAATTTGAAGGATTTAATCCGGGACATGCTGGAAGCGGCCGACATAGACGGCCGGGATATCAAGGCCGTCGGCATCAGTAATCAGCGTGAAACGGCCATGGCCTGGAATCGTCAGACCGGACGGCCCGTCCATCGGGCCATCGTCTGGCAGTGTGCCCGGGGCGCGGCAATTTGTGAAGAACTTCGTCGTAAGGGGTTTGATTCTTTAATTAAAAATACGACGGGATTGCCTTTATCGCCTTATTTTTCAGCGGCCAAACTAGCCTGGATCCTGCGCCATGTTGAAGGTACCAAGGCCCTCATGGCTGAAGGCAATCTCTGTATGGGGACCATGGACAGCTGGCTCGTCTACTGCATGACCAAAGGTCAGGTTTTCCGTACCGATTTTTCCAATGCCTCGCGGACTCAGCTCTTTGACATTGGGCGTTTGACCTGGTCTCAGGATGTCTGCCGTGCCTTTGGCATTGAACCGTCGGCCTTACCAGAAGTGACCGATTCAAACGGTCTGTATGGAAAGACGGATTTTGACGGTATCCTGCCGGAAGCCATTCCCATCCACGCCGTTTTCGGGGATTCCCATGCGGCCTTATTCGGCCAAGCCTGCCATCGACCGGGAATGGCTAAAGCTACCTACGGTACCGGTTCTTCGGTCATGATGAATATCGGCGATAAGCCCGTTTATAGTCAGCACGGTTTGGTGACCTCCCTAGCTTGGAGTCTCTCCGGCAAGGCGACCTATGTCCTTGAAGGCAATATCAACTACACGGGAGCGGCCATTACCTGGCTCAAAGACGATTTACAGCTTATCCAATCGCCGGAAGAAACGATGAATTTAGCTAAGGCGGCCAATCCGAAAGACCGCAGCTATTTTGTGCCGGCCTTTACGGGTCTCGGCGCTCCGTACTGGGAAAGTCAGGCGACGGGCCTTTATACCGGTGTCACCCGCGTGACCGGTAAAAAAGAAATGGTCCGCGCCGTCCTCGATGCCATTGCCTATCAGATCAATGACGTCACGACCTTGATGCAGCAAGAATCAGGCTATAGACTGCCGTCCCTTCGCGTCGACGGCGGTCCTACGAAAAATGCCTACCTCATGCAGTTTCAAACGGATCTTCTCGATTGTCCCGTCGATGTACCGGAAGCGGCTGAACTCTCGGCCATTGGAGTAGCCTATGCCGCTGGCCTTGCCGTCGGACTCTACGATCAGGATGCCTTGTTTAAAGACATGAAGGGCCTTTTTTATGAACCCTCTATGGCAGGGGCACGACGTCGTGAATTGATACAGGGGTGGCAGCAAGCCATCTCGCAAACCTTAGCAGTGACTCACCAAGGAGCCTGACTGCCTACGTTTCGAAAGGACGTGTTGTTATGAAGAAAAAAGGGATTATCCACGGCCAGCTGGCCGGCGCCTTAGCCGCCCTGGGCCATAAAGATCGGTTTCTCCTCTGTGATGCCGGAATGCCGATTCCCAGTGGCGTTCCCATTATCGATTTGGCTGTCGTAGGCGGCGTACCGACCTTTCGCCAAGTCTTCGACGCGATCATGGATGAAATCGTCGTCGAACAGTATACGCTGGCTGAAGAAATCAAAAAGACCAATCCGGAAATCTTGGGCCACCTGCGGGATACCTTGAAGGGGGCTGAAGAAGATTTCATTCCTCATGTAGATTTGAAAAAGAATCAGCTCATGTTAAATTTGCCGTACGGACCGGTGAATTTTCCTACTATCCCAATGTCATTTTGCAGGCCGGCGTCTGCTTTTGATTAGAAGATAAAGATACTCCGAAACCGATAAGTTGAAAGAAGCCTCCTAGAGTGAAACGACCTCCTAACGTTAGACTTAAACATCTAACGCTGTGAGGTCGTTTTTTTTACTATAGGATGGGATAATATCGTCGTCTAACCTGTATTAACAGGGAGTTGCCCAGTGGTTCCGCCATTATGGTTGGTCAATCGATGCTGAATTTGCTCATGCTTGAAAGGTACCAGGTGTTTAAAAGGAGGGAAGGGTGGTAAAATGGATATAAGGATACACTGGATTTTTTTATAGGCAAAGGAGTTATTGTAGTTATGGATTTACAAGAACGGAAAAAAATCTGGCGTCGCTTTATCGAAGAGGGCGTCTTGAGCAAGGGATTACCGCCACTCATTGCCCATTCGTGGAAAGAGTGCCGCCAGAAAGGAATCGACCCATGGCACCGGAAAAATCTCCCCGTTGATTTAGCGCATCTAAATAGAATCCGCCAAAAAAACAGATTATTGCTGCAAGTGGCGGAACCGATCATGCAAAGTGTTCATGAAATTGTCCGGGAATCGCACTCGCTCTTAGCCTTAATGGATAGTACTGGCTGCGTGCTGCGTACGATTGGGGACGACACGATTTTACAGCATTCAGAAAATATTTTTTTCCATCCCGGTTCTGTTTGGCGAAATGACTGTGTTGGTACGAATGGACCGGGGCTTGCCCTGGAATATGATAGGCCCATACAGCTTGTCGGTGCCGAGCATTATTGCGCTGACCAGCATAACTGGAGCTGTTCAGCTGCGCCTATCCATGGCAATGGCGGACAAGTGATCGGCGTGCTGGACCTTTCCGGCAGTGCCGATGCAGCTCATCCTCATACCTTAGCCTTGGTGGTAGCCTGCGCCTTTAGTATCGAACAGACACTGCGTTCTTATCACCAGAGCCATTTCATGAAGGCGGCTGCCGACGGTTTGCAAGAATCGATTCTCCTTTTAAACGATAAATTAACCCTGCGCTGGGCCAATGCGACGGCCTATCGTGAATTGGGCTTATCGCATGGCGAGTTGTCGGCCCTCGATTTCCGCCGTGTCCTGCCGCAAATCGACTGGTCGGCCATGAATTCCCAGGCAAAGAGTGATAGTCCGGTCTATATGGATGATCTTTGTGTCGTTTTACCGAAGAAAACATACCATTTCAGTGCCGCACTATCGCCAACTTGTGATGCTACGGGGCAAACCTATACGCTGGTTTTGCGGCGGCAGGAACACTTATTTCGCTCCGTTAACCGCGTGGCCGGCAATCAGGCGACGTATACCTTTCAAACGATTTATACGGACGATTCCTCCATGCAGGAAGTCATTGCCGAAGCCCGTCAGTATGCTCACTATGACAGCAGCCTCCTCATTGAAGGGGAAAGCGGAACTGGTAAAGAACTCTTTGCTCAGGCCATCCATGCCGCAAGTCCTCGCTGCAAAGGACCTTTTGTTGCCGTAAATTGTGCATCGTTACCTCGCGATTTGATTGAAAGTGAATTATTCGGCTATGAAAAAGGTTCCTTTACGGGAGCACTTCGCGAAGGGAATCCCGGCAAATTCGAACTAGCCGACCACGGAACGCTCTTTCTCGACGAAATTGGGGAAATGCCCCTGGAATTCCAAGCCAAGCTGCTGCGGGCTGTCGAAACCCTTTGTATTCGCCGTATTGGCGGTAAAGAAGAAAAGAAACTCGATGTCCGCGTCATTTCGGCGACCAATCGCTGTTTGGAATCGGAAGTCGCGAAAGGAACGTTTCGCAGCGACTTATACTATCGATTGAATATTCTTAAACTATCCATCCCACCCCTCCGCAGCCGACCGAAAGATATCCGTTACTGTGCTAACCTGTTTCTGAAGCGTTTTAACAGTCGCTATCACGATCGAACCCGCCAACTATCGCCGGCGGCCTTGAAATCCCTGCAGGAATATGCTTGGCCCGGCAACGTAAGAGAGCTGCAAAATTGCATTGAACGAGCTTTTTATACCAGCTCATCGGCCGTTATCATGCCTCATGACTTATCGCTTCGGGACAGGCAGCAACCCGTTACGTCTCCCGTATTGAAGCATCATTCCAGGGATGACGCAGAAAAAACGGCACTTCTGCAGTGCCTGGAAAAATCCTTTGGGAAGGTATCGGTCGCGGCTGCTTCCTATGGCGTAAGCCGCGCGACTTTTTACCGCCTGTGTCAGCACTATGGGATTCGGCCTAAAGAAATCCGGCGCCGCCACCCTTAGCCTGCCCTTGAACTGTCTCATAAATCTCAAAATTCTCAAAAAGTCTCAAACGTCTCAAGATATTTGAGACTTTTTTTGCTTTTTCTGTTTTCATTTTTCCTGAAAAAAACGAGACAAAAAAATATATACGGCGTAACAGTGCCAATAGAAGGCCTTCATCCTTTTTTCTTTCTCTTATTTGGCATGATAATTTCATATAAATAAATGAAAATAATTTATACTCGTTGTAGGAGGAATGCTCTATGGCAAATAAGATCACTTTAAATGAAACTTCGTACTTTGGTAAAGGCGCTATCAATGAAATCGTCACGGAAGTGAAAGCCCGTGGCTGTCAGCATGTCGTCGTCATTACCGACAAGGATTTAATGAAATTTAAGTAGCTACAAAGATTACCGATCTTTTCGATACGGCAGGCATCGCGTATACGGTTTATGATCAGATTAAGCCCAATCCGACGATTAAAAATGTTCAGGACGGCGTAGCCTTTTGTAAGGATGCCAAGGCAGATATCATCGTGGCTGTCGGCGGCGGCGCTGCGATGGATACGGCCAAAGCCATTGCCATCATTTTGACGAACCCGGAATTTGCCGATGTCCGCAGCCTGGAAGGGGCTTCGCCTACGAAGAACAAGTGCCTGCCGATTATCGCGGTGTCCACGACGAGTGGGACTGCTGCTGAAGTTACGATTAACTATGTCATTACCGATCCTGAAAAGCATCGTAAATTTGTCTGCTGCGATCCTCATGATATTCCTATCGTGGCGGTCATTGATCCGGATATGGTTGCATCTATGCCTAAAAAACTCTGTGCTGCGACCGGTATGGATGCGTTAGTTCATGCGATTGAAGGCTATATTACCAAGAACGCTTGGGAAATGACGGATATGATGCATCTGAAAGCCATTGAAATTATTAGCAAATGGCTGCGTAAGTCGGTTGAAGGGGACATGGAAGCCCGAGAAAAAATGGCGCTTGGCCAATACATTGCCGGCATGGGCTTTTCGAACGTCGGCTTGGGGATCGACCATTCCATGGCTCATCCGTTAAGCGCTTTTTATGATATTCCCCATGGTGTTGCTTGTGCCATCCTCTTGGCACCCGTTCTGACCTTCAATGCGTCGGCAACGGGGGAACGGTATCGTGAAGTCGCTCGGGCTATGGGCGTGGCTGATGTTGATACCATGAGTCAGGACGAATACCGCCAAGCTGCCATTGATGCCTGCCAGAAATTAGCTGACGATGTCGGTATTCCTCGAAAACTCTCTGAACTCGGCGTTCAGGAAAAAGACATTGATTTCCTGGCTGATTCGGCCATGGCCGATGCCTGCACTCCCGGAAATCCGAGAGACGTTGAAAAATCCCAAATTGTAGCTCTCTATAAATCAATCCTCTGATAGAGATACTGCTCTACACCTATAAAGACATTATAGGGCTCCCTTTTAGCGGACAGGCTGCATGCGTATTGCCTGTCTGCCTAAAAGGGAGTTTTCTTTTGGCCTGAAAGGTCCGTTTTCTGCGGCTATTTTTTCGGATAGAGGCGATAGACCGTTTCCAGGTATTTTTGGCTGGCCGGCGAAAAGGCGGGGTAGCGTTTCCAGACCAGGTAGTGGCTGGTGTTAATGGGCGGATCGAGGGGACGGAAGGCGACGGCCGGATCGATGGTCGGCGACAGGAGATCGCGGATCGTGAGGACCAGGCCCGGCGTGTAGAGGGTGAAAGGGACCGGCGTGCCGTTCAGAACGTTGTAGGTGGCGATGATGTCCAATTGGTCCGCATAGGATTGGGCCCAATCGAAGAGCATTTGCCGGATCCCTTCTCGTTGGGCGATGACCAGGGGGCGGCTGCAGAGGTCTTTTGGCGTGATGGCCGTCTTTTGGATCAAGGGATCGTCGTTTTTCATGAGCAGGCCCCAATACGAGGCGTCGGGCAGGGGATGGGCGTCGTAAGTGGCCCTGTTCGGTCGGTCGAGGAGGACGATGAAATCCAAACTGCCGTGATCGAGTCGTTCGGTGATGTCGGGAGCGTCACCGACGTGGAAGGAAAAGCGGATTTTCGAATACTGCTGATGAAGGGCCGACGCGGCTTCGAGGACGCATTGGCGCGGCGTGCCGCCGATGGCGACGGTGCCGCTGATATCCTGGTCTGTCGAGGCGATTTCCTGTTCCGTTTTTTCGAGGAGGGCAACGATTTCTTCAGCTCGTTTTCGCAGGAGTATCCCATCGGCCGTAAGGGTGATGCGTCGTTTGCCCCGAATCAACAATTGTTTTCCCAGTTCCGCTTCCAGTTCCATCAGCTGTTTCGAAAGAGAAGGCTGGGCAATGTGCAGGGTTTCGGCGGCGCGAGTGATATTCTGTTCCCTGGCCGTAGCCAGAAAGTAGCGTAAGACGCGGATATCCATGAATGAAGTCTCCTTTCTGTTTAAGGCTCATTGTAGCATGATGAATCATTCTTGTAAACTATGGTAATGATAGATTATAGGTCTTTGCTATGTATCCTTAGCGGCACTATAATGAGTGTCGTTAGGAGGAGACCCACCATGGAAGAAACAAATACGACGCATGGCGTCCATCAAAAAAATGTTTAAAATAGATATGCTGCACGGTTCGCTTTGGGATAAGATCCCTCTGTTTGCCCTGCCGGTAGCAGCAACTGTTATTTTGGAACAACTGTTCCTGGCTTCTGATTTGGCCATCGTCGGTCATTTCAGCGGGGCCGACAATACCATTGCTGTCGCCGGCATCGGAGCTAATATTCCGATTATCGGATTGATACTCAACCTTTTTATCGGAATGGCCCTCGGCGTCAACGTCGTCATTGCTAATGCCATCGGTCGTAAGGACCGACTGACGGTAACTCATACGGTACATACAGCCGTCGTTATGGCCCTGATCGTCGGCGTCGCCGTAGCCCTCTTGGGAGAGGGCATAGCTGCACCGCTTCTCGATTCTCTCAACGTACCGGATGACGTCTTGCCGTCAGCAGTACTCTTTTTACGAATTTATCTCTTAGGACTGCCGGTCATCATGCTTTATGACTTTGAATCGGCCATCTTCCGCAGCGTCGGCGATACGCGCATGCCCTTAAAGGTACTCATTGTGTCGGAACTAGTGAATGTCATTCTCTGCCTGTTCTTCGTCGCTGTCCTCGACCTGCACGTTGCCGGGGCTGCCCTGGCTACGGTGCTGGCTAACGCCGTCAGTGCCGTCATCCTGTTTCGCCTGTTGATGCGGCCTCAACGCTATATTCAGCTTCAGGTTAAAGCCATCGGCATTCACTGGGACTGCGTCCGCTCCGTTGTCGCCATCGGCCTTCCGGCCGGTGTGCAAAGCGGCGTCTTTACCTTGGCCAACATCGTTATCCAGGCAGCCATCAACAGCTTGGGGACGAATGCCATTGCCGCTTCGGCTGCTGCCTTTAACCTCGAAATGATAACCTACGACGTCCTCAATTCCTTTAGCCAGGCCTGCACGACCTTTGTCGGCCAAAATTACGGCGCCGGCCAGCTCGATCGCTGCCGCCGCATTTTCAAGATTGCTCTCGTCGAAGACATCATCGCCTCCGTTGCCGCCGTTTTCCTGGTTTTCTCTTTCGGCCCCTTCCTGTTATCCCTCTTTTCTCCGGATCCGGCCGTCATTGAACTCGGCATGCTTCGTTTGAAGATGATCTTCTTTGCCTATGTGTTCACCGTTTTGTATGAAAATATGTCCGGCTATATGCGCGGCTTCGGCATTTCTTTACTGCCGGCAGCCGTTACGACCGTCAGTATCTGCGGCAGCCGTCTCTTTTGGATTTTTGCCGTCTTTCCCCAGTACCACGACTTTTACTGGATCATGATGGCCTATCCGGTCAGCCTGGCCGTCACCGCGGTTTGCATCTTTGTACTGCTCTTGTGGTATCGACCGGCCCACCGCTTTGGTGGAACCTCGCAAAAACTGGCCTATCAAAATTAACATCACGCCAAGTTACGGAGTCACAACGAAGCCCCTATAGGATTGACATGGAAACTTCTAGCAGGAATATATAATTTTATGTCGAAACTGTAATATATAACTGTTATTGTGTTTTTTATAGGAGGTTGCGTTGTGAATCTTTTTAAGAAAGCCCTCGTCATTGGGGGATTAGGCATGAGTCTCGCCTTCAGTTTGGGTGGTATCGTACCGACGACCGCTGTTTTTGCCATTGATGCCGATGAAGCGCAGGATATCGTATCCGATATGTACCCCGGTGTCATGATTTATGGCCTCGAAGTGGTAGAAGACGGCTACCAGGTACTCTTTCATTCCCAGCGGATTGGACCGAGCAGCGTCACCATCAATGAAGATGGCGAAGTCGTCGATGAAGATGTCCATTACCGTTAAGGGGGAAGTTCAATGAAAACGAAATTATCTATGTTACTGGGCCTGATCTTTTGTTTTGCCATGACTCTGTCGGCCTTTGCTTATTCGCCAATCTCATATATTGGGAACGGTCACATTGCTATTGGCGGTGTCAGCTTGACTTCGACAGAAGCTTACGTCCAGTCTATTTACGGTGAGCCCGATAAGGTTTCTTATGAGTACGATCCGGTTACGGTTGATACGGTTCATATTGCCAATTATGGGAATAGTTTTTTATTACCTATAATCGTAAGGGCGGTGTCCTGGAAGTTCGGACGACAGCCAATAATGGTTTAAAGACGCCGGCCGGCTTTTCCGTTGGTCAGGATATCTCCATGGTCGCCGATTACTTTAGCCCCTCTGAACTGCGTAAAGGAGACCATGCCTACTTTTGTAATGGAAGCTGGGAACAAAACATGAGGTTCAAATATAATAGCAAAAAGAAGATTTCTGAAATTTCCATTAATTGGACACCTTGAGGTAATTATAAAAAACTTGCACAAAATACTGTGCAAGTTTTTTTGTTGATCATTCAGCTAAATTACGATTCTCGGTAAAAGGTCTTTAAAAATCAGTTCCCAGGTAAATATCGGTAATGATGCCCTTTTTATTTATGGTAAAAACAATGGCACGTTGACCGGGAAGGTCGTAAAGGTATTTAACCTTCCCTTTTTCGACGTATCGTTGACCGGGCCCATACATTTTCTCAACAGTGCTGTAAGGAACGCCGACGGTAATGCCCGAAGGGGTAGAGAGATTATTTGCTTTTACCGTATATCCGACGACAGGGAATTCATCTTCCGGTATGGCATTCTTCGTCCAGGTTCTGCCCGTGACTTGATACGAGGGGCTGTAGTAATAGGCGACGCCGCGGACTCCATCGGTATTGAACC
>ENA-OQJP01000021-OQJP01000021.1-human-gut-metagenome-genome-assembly--contig:-NODE-21-length-75125-cov-14.931252_pt1 | contig 75125 bp, 66 predicted proteins | sample MGYA00242611_ERZ504778 | MGnify/ENA primary metagenome ERZ504778 (study PRJEB26092, sample SAMD00036349) | human gut metagenome | host: Homo sapiens | study: EMG produced TPA metagenomics assembly of...
AGGTAATTGCCGTTGTCTGCGGTGCTACAATACTTGCAGGCATATCAGCAGTCGGCATAAGCATTCTTGCAGGCTGTAACGCTGAGAAAGAACCGACAGAACCGTCAGTAATATCTTCAACCGTACAAACATCAACTGTTCCAACAACTGTACCTAAGACTACAGTACCAAAGGCAGTTAAAGATTTGGTAGACAAGGGTGAAATCAAGGTCGACAAAGACGGCAACATCACTGATAAGAACGGTAAGAAAGTCGAAGTAAAAGACGGCAAGGTAGAAGTAAAAACCGATGACGGTAAGACAGTTACAGTTAAGGTCAACGATGTAAAAACTACAGTATCTAATAAAAACAACAGCAACAAGGGTAACACCGAAAAGAAAGAAGATACTAAGAAAGACAACACTTCAAAGACAAATACATCTGATAACGACAAGAAGCCAGCTAAGCCAAGCACTTCTTCAAGTAACGACAAGAAGCCAGCTAAGCCGAGTGAGTCATCAAAGACTGAAACACCTACAGAAAAGCAAAAGCAGAAGGTATGGGTAGACGACTATAAAACAGTTCACCACGAAAGAAAATGGATTGTGACAGGTACTCATGAGGAAGACGTATATGATTATGATTGGGTATATGTATGCAATTAGCAGATGCTAACCTGAGAAAACAGCATCTCCTTTGGGAAGCAGAAGAAAATGGTGGTAAAGGTTCATATCGCACTGAGAAACAGAAGATTAAGGTTGGCACTAAAACAGTAGAAGACGGCTATTGGAAAGAAGCCTACGACGAGAAAGTCAAAGACGGCGGTCATTGGGAATACAGATAATTAAATTTGATAGCAAGTATAAAATCGTATAAATCCTTAAATATCGGGAAGAGAGGGTTTTTTATGAACCCTCTTTTTCTATGCTAAAAATAAATATTATACTAAAGAAAGTATTTAATTTAATTATAATATATGGTATAATATAAACATATTAAGGAGATATTTATAGAAAGGGTAAAATGGAAAATACTTGCAGGAGGCGAAGCATAGTGTTAATTGAGAACAAAAATATAGAGGATTGTTATGGTATGGGAATGCTCTGTAATCAACAAAATAAAAAAATCTTTTGTGTTACGATGTAATAAATTTTAAAAATATATTATCTTGTTTCCTTGAAAATCGGCAGGCAAACTAAAATGACAGTAAGTTTGACTGCATTTTATCTTGTTTTAACTTAATTCAAAATTACTCAACTGAATTTTTGAAATCTCAAAAACCCAGTGTTTAAGCCACTTTTAAGGAATTTTAAGTAATTTTGGCAAAAAATAAAAGGCGGTTAAAAAACCACCTTTACTGGTGCGGGTGACAGGACTTGAACCTGCACATCGGTTGACACTAGAACCTAATGGTGACGACACCTCAGTGGATTATCTTATTTCTAATCTATTTACAATTACCGCAATTTATACAATATTCATCATTATTGAAGTAGTAATTACTTGGATTATTAGTTTTGTTTATATTCGAATTCACACAAGATGATTTAAAAAAAGCGTTGATTCCATTTTCCCTGAATTTCTCAATATATTTATAAAGAGTTTTTACTTGTGTGGCTTGGATTTTTATGTTACCATTGCAATCAAGTGTCGATAATTCTAGTGCATCGGTATTAATTAAGCAATCTTTCCCTAAACTTTTGAGTATATCATCACTTATGTATAATTTACCTATTACGCAGTATGTTATGTTGTATTCCTTAAGTAAATATATTATTTTATCTAATTCCAAATCTGTCATACCTGGTATAAATGGTTTAATAAGTACATTGCTTTCAATTCCTTGATTCTTAAATTCTTTACACGTTTTAATTCTTTCTTCTGGTGATACAGTATTAGGTTCAATTGTCTTCCATTTGTCAATAGTTGTTATAGTTGTTGAATAAAGAACTTGGTTAGTATATTGAACATATTTAGCTAATTTAGATATTAGACTTATATCTAATTTGTATTTACTCATGAATTGAATTGGATTACCTAATTTGATAAGTTCAATTATCAAATTGATAGACATATCGATAAATCTATCTGTTTGAAATATATCTCCCCAAGCACCCATAGAAATTATAGTTCCGTTTTTTCCTGCTTTAAATTCCTTATTTTCAGTAATCAAAGCTAAAATTTTCTCGATAGATAAACAGTTTAACTTCGGTGCTGTAAGATTTCGTAATTTTAGATAGCAGTATTTACATCCACCGCAGCAACCTATTACTGGACTTATAAAAACTCGCCCATCCTTAAATGATGGAACTATATAGTTTTTATTCATTGTTTTATACCTCGCTTTTTTCTGTGTTTTCCTTTTTGCTGTTTTGCCAAAGTATATCAAAATAATTTTTGTAATATTTATATCCTTCGCTATCTTTTTTAAATCTATATGTTATAGTTTGCTGACTTGTTTTATTTTGATATGGTCCAATATAGAGGTTACCATCTATAGAAAAGTAAAAATCATATGGATAATGATCATAAGTGCGTAACTCAATTTGCCCATCATATTTTTGCTCTTTTTTTATTTCATCAATCCACTTAATTAATTCTTTAATCGAGTCTTTTGTAGAGCCTTCAAGTATTCCCTCAGTCTTATCAATTTCGAGTGCATATTTACTATCTGGAGAAAGCGTTAGTATCTTTATGTTTAGCCCTTTGGAAACTCTTGATTTTATTAAAGGTGTTTGTGCATCTCGGTATCCTTTTAATCCCATAGCACAGATTTCAAGTGTTTTTGCTTTTTTTAATTCTTTGTTGCTTTCACTATTCATTTCAGCACGTGTTTTATATATTTCACTTAATCCCCAATATCTTAGCATATGTTTATAATTTTCTTCTCGAATTTTGGAAAAGTAATTTATAAAAGAGATTACTCCACTAGCCAAAATAGAAGTTCCTATACTTATGAATATTATTGAAATAGTATTTCCTGTTCCTATTATTACAGAAACTAAAATAAAAAATATTCCAATAAAACATACAATTATATTAGGAGAATGGAGTATTTTACTAATAATTACTTTTATGTTTTTCATACTATCACCCTGATAATCAATATTTATTCATTTTAAAATATATTTGCTATAAAATAGTTAATAAGTAATCATCTCATTAAAAATATCAATTGCAAAATGATCTGTCATTCCGGAAATGTAATCTATAATTGCTTGAATGTACAAATTTTTGTTGTCAAGTTTTCCGTAAATTTTTTCGTTGTCCAGAACAACGCTGTTGTCAATGTATTTCTCCGGGATAATTTCGCTATCACAATATTTGCATAACCATTTTGTAAATGAGTCTAATAACTTTTTTGAATATTGCAAATTTGCTTTCAACGCAGAAAAAGTGTGTTTTTCGTCATAGCATTCAAGAAGAATATTAAAAATTTCAGTAATAATTAATTCTGCGTAATGCATAAATGGCTTAAATCTCTTATTACCATAAATATGTTCGTAATTAAAACTCTTTATTTCATTTAGCTGGTCTAAAAAAGTTTTGCTTAATGAAATCCCTTTTTTCGGAGTGCTGTTTTTACATATATCAATAATCATATTATGCATTATTACAGTTGTATTCATAACATTTTCATCATTTGAGCGTGCCATTTTTAAGAGTTTGTTTTGATCTTTTTTATCCAGAAAACCTAAATTGATTGCGTCTTCAATATCTCTGCCGACATATGCTATTTTATCAGATATTTTAACTACGCATCCTTCCCAGGTAGCGGGCTGATATTGCCCGGCAGAAGTAAAATCATTCAGATTGATTAATTCGTCTCGTGGACGCAACCCGTTTTCATCTAATTCTCCGCAGTGGGAAATGATACCATCACGTACAGCGTATGTAAGATCTAAATTCTTTCCGACTTTATAGTTATCTTCAAGTAATTCAATTTTATCAACAAATCTTAATCCGTTCTGTTCATGCCAAAATTTTTTATCTAAATGTTTTTCAGTTAATTTACTTATAACTTTTTCACCGTGGTGGCCAAATGGTGCATGTCCAAGATCGTGACCAATAGAAATTGCTTTTGTAAGTTCATCATTCAAGCCTAATTCTCTTGCAATAGTTGAACTAACAGAATCAACATGGTTGACATGTTCCATCCTTGTACAAATATGATCATTGTTAATATTAAAGAAAACCTGTGTTTTATGTTTTAGACGTCTGTATGCCATTGAATGAAGAATTCGTGTAAAATCTCTTGCAAAGGGACTTCTGACATCATCGGAGCGAGAATAGAGTTCGCTTGGTCTTGATGTTAACATTTCCCAATTTGGATGTTTGTTTGTTACTGCCACGGATTTAAAAACTTTTGTTGACATAATTACACCATCCTTATTGTAAAATAAACTAAATATTTCGATATATGTTTTATTATAGCACGGAATGTGTAATCTGTCGATAATAAATTCACGATACGATAATATTTTGTTTAATATATAAATTGATGAATTTATTATCCTATGATAAAGAATCTCTATTATAAACAGTCGTATTTGGCATAAAAACAAAATAGAATAAAAGCACGAAAAACTTCTATCGCCTTTCGTGCTTTATTATGTGTCAGTATTAATTTTGCCTGTATTTATAATCTCGGTATATATCCTTATACTAATGTCAACAGTCCGTTCTTAAACACATAGTCAAAAACAAACATTTTTTCACCTTTATCAAATCTGACATAGATATACTTTTGCGCTTTATCGATTTTGCTGACCGTTCCCGTTCCAAACAATTTATGTTGCACAGTATCACCGACTTTAATATCAGGAAGATTAAAATTCTCGCTTTTTTGTATAGTCATTGGCTTTGAAGTTTTTGAGTTGATGCTTTGACTGATACCATAGCTTGAAGTAACAAGGTCAGATTCTTTAATTTGTGCTTTATCTTTTGTTTGAAAATCTGAAAGTTGATTAGTTTCTACCGTAATATCAATAGCATCATCGTCATCGGTTACTTCATCAAGATTATCAGCGGACATAGTTGCCTGTTGATTATAGAATAACTGTTCATATTCTTTACGTTTGATTACAGTATCCCAACCGCCGATATCTTCGTTTTCGTGTTTGTTGATTCCTGTGTAAGAAAGGCTTGAATCCTCGTATCGCTTGAATTTGAAAATTGCGTCATTCATCAAGCTGGCATTGAAAACTCCAAGCGAGCAAAGCAGTTCAAAATCCTTGACATCAAGTCCTGTTACTTTCTTAAACAATCCCGGTTCAAGCTGAGTGATAACATCTTTGAGAGAACGCTCACGGCAGTCGGTCAGGTACATAAATATCGGAACATGGGTTGCAAATTTTATCAGCTTTTCCTGAATTTGTTTGCGCTTTGATTTAAAATCTTTTTCCTCTTCGCTGATTTCTTTCTTTTCCTTCTGAGTCAGCTTATCCTTCCCTTTTTTAGCCTTCTTAACTGCTTCAGATTTATTGATAATTGTTTCAATGTCCTGATTTAATGAGCGAAATCCCTCTATGCTCATCAAAGCCTTCATGGCCTGTTCATTAGCAAAAAGACGTTTTAGAGTATCGTTGTCAACATTTACAAGTAAAGCTGATTCCCAACGCTTTGCAAGCAAAGTTGCAGAAGTACCTGACATTGCAATATCAAGAATATCCTGTGCGCTGATTTGTTTCATAGTACTTCCGTCGTATGCAAGTACAGGCAGAAAATTAATAAACTCAGCTACTTTCTTTTCAGGATTGCTTTCATTGATATTCAGCCGACAGCTGTAGTCAGAAATCTGTCGTAATGCTCTGTCAAGCGCAAAGTCAAATACATAGCACTCGTGCTTAATAATTTCTTTTTCTCCGATCTCATTTATAATCTCCCACGGAGATTGCACCCTGAATGCCGCCTGAAAATATGTTTCGGGACTTTTTAAATTACGGAGCATAAATATTCCCGTCCACGGCCTTACTGTAACACCTGTTGTCAGCTTGCCGCAGGTTAAAGTAATTGTTTTGGTTTTAAGAGGATTGCCCATAGATTTCAGAACAGGAGCAAGAGCGTCAAGACCGATACCTGCAGATGTACCTGCGCAAAGATTGATTTTGTATTCGTGATAAAAAGTATTTTGCTTTTGCTCGAGCAGATTTTTCATTGCATAGCAGGAGGCAACATTTGGCAGAAACCAAAGAGTATGAGAGAGCACATTCAGCAGTCTTACATCTGAAAACGGCATAGGAGGACGTCTATCCTTGCCTAATTTCAGGTCAAGAAGATTTGCAGGCAGATGCTTGCCTGTCATAAGATTAAGCCAGCTTTGCACCTCGTTTTCGTACACAAATCTCGCTTCTTTGCCTTTTCCTTTTGCGGAAAAGAAAACATTTAGGTCAAATTCGTTAAATTCACCCTGCATTGCCACCTGACGGATATCCTCAGGCATTTTATAGGTGAGCATAACCATTCTCGGAAGAGCAAGATAAGGATTATCAGAGCCTTTCCAATTTTCTTTTGCGGACTGCTCATCCGAATAAGTCCAGTTGAAAATCTGTTCTTCAATGAATTCTCCGCTGTTTATGGCACGAAACGGCGTTCCCGATAAAAATAGATAATGGTCTGTTGTAATCTCAATAAAGCTTTCATTATAGGCATTGTCGGCTTCATCATTTTTGTACTTTTCCATATCGAAGTCAACATCAACCTCTTCATCAGGCTTTTCAAAGAGCTTTTTTGTGTTCTCACGCCACGCACCGTAATGATACTCGTCAAAGATAACTAAATCCCAGTTGTTGCTGTGTATAAATTCATTTTTAGGCTTGATTGCACCTGATTCAGTTGTGCCGAGCAAATCCTGAAACGAACCGAAAACAACAATAGGCTGTGACTTATCAGCCTGTTCAAACATATGGTCAATTGTAGTTTTTCGGTTTGCAGCGTCTTTGTTGGAAATAAACTGCCAGCCTTCAAAGTCAATGTGAGTTATCAGATCTTCACGCCATGCCGATTCAACGGCAGGCTTGAAGGTGAGAACAAGTACACGCTTAAAATTCATCTTCCTTGCAAGCTGATATGACGCAAAGGTTTTGCCAAAACGCATTTTTGCATTCCATAAAAACTTTGGCGTGCGATTTGGTTCGGCAGCTTTAGCTTCTTTAAAATATTTTATTGTTCGTTCAACTGCTCTGTACTGTTCGGGGCGCATTTCAAAACTTGCCGTTCTGTTTTCAGACGCAACCTTGCCTGTTATAAGCTCATTAACGGCAGATTTTATGTCATCAACCGTGCATTTGTACCATTCGTTGCGGTCGTTACCGCTGTTAAGCTGTTGCTTACCTCTGCGTTTTAGAATACTGTGAACATCGTGGTCGGTAAAGCAGGAACCGTCGGGGCGCATAGAGGAATGACTGAATAGAATCTTGTATTGCACACCGCTGGTGTGCATCTGTTCCTTTATACGGCTTTTAACATTTCTTTCGGTAAAGCCTACCTTTATGTAGCCTTTATGAGAGGGAACATCCACAAGCTCGTATGCGTAGATTGTGGGATTGATTTGCGGACGTGGTGCAAAAAACTGATTATCAGCCATTGTCGTCACCACCTATATTACAAATTCTTGAATCAATGTAATTCCATTCATCTTTGCTGATGCCCCATAAATCTATTAAATATTCATCAGTGAATGTGATATTATACTTTCTTAAATCGGGGACAAAACAAAAATTCTTTTTTGTTACATCTTGTGATACAACAGTCTGTAATAACAGAAAACGTACAACTTTTGTAAATAAATAAGATTTAAAATTCAATGTTTCTTCCCTTGTGTCAAATGCACCTGCAACAATCCATGATTCTGTACAACATTCGCCAGGAGCAGCAAGCCTTATATTTCCGTCATAATAAAATCCAACAGGCTTTGTGAAATCTGTCTGGCCTGCTATTGGAGCTTTAGGCACAAGTAATTTCCACTTGTTTAGTAGTTGATTATTATCAATGATATCTTTTTTATCAGCGTACTTCTTACCTATCCTTTGAATAAACCAACATGGTATGCCGTTTTCTTTTGGTGGATAATTTGTTGGTATTCCGAAAGGCTTTCTTGAGGATACTTTTTTATTCAAATAGTACTTGTTTTGTTTTGTATTTTTTTACTAATCTTTACAGCTAAGTTTTGTCGAATAAATATTTCATTTTCATCCAGATATCTATTTGAGGTTAATGGCTTGGATTTATCAAAATTAGTTACTTCGCACATTCCGTTATAATCCCTATTCCAAAGAAAATAACACGCTCCACCAGCTAAATCAACACCAGGAAATACATCTTTAAAATTTTCATAATCAACCAACTTCTCAATCCTTCTGTCTGAAAGCATTTCTTTACGGAAATCATCAAGTCCTTTTCCTCCGCTAAACCATCTTGATGGTATAATCATCGTTATATACTTTGGCTTTAATAATTTTGCACGATTTACAAAATGTTGATAAATAGGTTTTGCGCTTTTTCCATTTCCACCGTCGTTTAATTGATACGGAGGATTTGAGATAATTACGTCGAATTTCATATCAAAGACCCTTTCTTTATCACCTGAATGTATAAATTGATATGCGTGGGATTCGAGCAAACTATCTCTATCGTATTCTTTCTGAGATGCACCGCAATAAATGCATTTTCCGTCCTGCCATGTATGCTTTATGCGCTTGTATCGTATATTTCCCTCAACATCGGGAAACCTACTTACGGAGTATTCTGTGTTTGGATATTTTGAGCAATACACGCTTCTGCGTGACAGCAGACTTGTCAGTTCGGTAATTGCTATACCAAAAAGCTGTTTGTGAAAAATATGGTCTATGCGTTTCTGCAAGTCGGGAATTTGCACTTCAAGTCCGCTGATAAGCCTTTTTGCAATTTCACGTAAAAAACACCTGATTTGCACGAAGGGTCAAGAAATGTTGTGTCAGGATTGCTGAAAAGCTCCTGCGGCAGCATATCAAGCATAGCGTTAGCAACTTCAGGCGGTGTAAAAACCTCGTCGTTTGATAGGTTAGCAAGGCAGGACAAAACATCGGGATTGTAAATTTCATTGAATAAGCTGTCAGCCATTTTTCTGCACCCTCCTGTAATGTGTGATGTATTTTTTCAGAAAGATGCCCTCATCAGACGGTGTATCACTTACCAATGATAACTGTTCGTCTTTGTCAGGCTCCTGCTCTTTAAGCAACTGTTCAAAGGTATAGTCGCTTCTCTGCATCTGTGAATCTGTGATAAGTGCCCATTCTGAAAAAACTATTGGAATATCTGTGTCATTTCCGCTTTCATCGACTGTCATTAGGGTGAGTGCGTTGCCGCATACAATGTTGCGGCTGAAAATGAATTTTACGGCTTCTTTTGTCTGTTCGTTGCACATACTTTTGCATACAGCCTTATACTGCTTGTCCCATATTGTAAACATACGCCTTCTGCAATCAAGCACGTTGTCCTGCAATATATCGACACCGTATATGGAGCTTGCTGCGAGTACCGAATACTTTTCATAATCAAGAGGGCTGCGTTTGTACTTTCGCTTGCAAACCCCAAGCTTTCGGGTAAGAATTTCTGCAAGAAAATTTCCGTTACCGCAGGCTGGTTCAAGAAACCGAGAATCAATGCGTTCCGTTTCGTCTTTAACAAGGTCACACATTGCTTTTACTTCTCGGTCATTTGTATAGACCTCCCCGTAATCGGCTACCCTTTGTTTTGACTTGATTTGTTTCTTCGCCATAAGTACATCACCAACTGACCTCAAATTTTCGCAGAATGTAACCGACAGCGAAAAAGAAACAAAAAATCGCTTATCTATCGAACAAACAATAAATAAGCGACCATATATTTGACCATAAATATTATTATTAAATTGCGTAATCGAAAGGCATTTTATCAATACTGGTCTGTTTTAATTCAAATGATGAATGAACATATTTGTTTAGCGTTGTTTTAACATCAGAGTGCCCCAGAATTTCTGATAGCGTTTTTGCATCCATCCCCGATTCAATACATCGTGTGGCAAAAGTATGACGAAGTGTATGAAAATGAGTCTGCCTGATACCATAAGCCTTTATCCTTTGAGAAAATTTTATTTGCATTAATCTTGGCTCAACAAATTTTCCGTTATCTTGCCTTATTACATATCCCGATTGCATTTTAAATCTCTCCACAATCGGAAGCAGAAATGATGGTATAGGTACACAACGGTTTGACTTGTCTGTTTTGGGAGGTGTTACTACGACTTCTGTTTTTCCTGAGTTCATACGTATTCTTTGCATTGTTTTGGAAACATAAATTCTGCCGTTAAAAATCTCTCCCCATTGTAATGCACATAGTTCGCCAATTCGTAATCCAGTGTAGAGTGCAAGCAGTATTGCAAAATCATATATATCCGTATTTTTTAGCAAATGATTCATCAAATCTTGTTGTTCTGATTCTGATAACACATCCATTTCATCGTGTTCAGATTTCAATAAATGTACCTTTGGGCAGACAATTCCATATTCTTCTTTGGCATATTCAAATCCCATTCCAAGCACAATCAGAATATTGTTTACTGTATTTTTTGAAATTGACTTATCTAAAAGATAATCAGTAAATTGCTGTATATTTTTTGTATTAACAAGCCTGATAAATATTCTACCAATTGAATCTTCATAATGAGTTTTTATAATATTTTCATACTTAATATATGTGGAGTGTTTAATATGATTTTTGCTTGTTTCAAGCCATTCAAATAATATAGACTTAACCGTGTAGTTAAAAACATTTTGTGTTGTTGTCGGGTGAATTAAACAATACTGTTGCTTATCTTTCGCTTCAGCATACGATTTTCCGTAAACTGAACCGTATTTTTTACTACCGTCAATATTAATTGCTTTTACATACCTTGCCTCCCATCGTCCGTCCTTACGCTTATAAATGTTTTCGCCGTGTCTTGGCATAATATCATTCCTTTCTGTGAATATCATAATACTATTATAAAATGATATTTCAAATGACGGAATTCTTGACCAGAAATATCTTGATATCACTTGAAAAATAACACATATTCTCAAATATGTCGGATAAATAGTGAAATCTACATTGCATTTTTATATAAAAAGTGATAAAATAATCAATAAAAGTACGATTTAATGTGTCATTTTATTATTCGCAGATGGTTACATTCTGCGAATTTTCATTTTCGGTCATTGAAATAATTTTTTGTAGTATATCAACTTGAAATTTGATTGATTTCAAGTAATTTAATTAAAAAACAGAATGATTTAATCGAAAATTATTTATCAAACAAAAGAAAATCTCTGGACTTATACAGAGTTTCGTGGTATATGTTTGTGCTAAGAAAGGTGGCATAAACAATGGATACACTTGAAGATTTATATTACGGAAACTTATTCCCTCACGAAAAATGCGCAAAGCTTGATGATGAAATGAAAGAGTTGCTCGGTTTACTCAACAGAAATGAGGAAAAGCTCACAGAAACTCTTTCCGATGAGCAGAAAGAAATTTTTGGAAAATACAAGGATTGCAATCAGGAAATTTCTGAAATCGTTGATCGAAACGCATTTCTAAATGGCTTTCGGTTAGGAGCGAGGATCATCATTGAAGTTGTCCATAACTAAAAAGGTGGATAGGTAATTATTAACATTGCCTATCCGCTTTTAGGTTTGCCCGGAATGGGCAGTAACTATGTGGTGAAAGTCCACTACAGGCTTGGCAGTAGGAACTGTTAGCTGAGGGCAAGTGCGTCCATCGTGAGGTGGAGTATGAAGTAAGCCTAAAGCAAACTCTCGGTCTGACGAACAGAAATCACATATAAGGCATAAGCAGAGCGGACGAGCTTACCGAACAAAGCAAAGTCCAATACTGCCCGAACTCTGCGGTGTAAATGTGGCGGATATATGAGAGGAAGGTTACTGTTCTTAACTGGGGAGGTCTTGTAATGGGGCGAAGGACAGATAGATTGACATCCACCCAAACTGTGCAGTGATGTACAGCTGAATTGCAAGAAGTCAGCAGAGGTCATAGTAGCGAAAAAAATTTTTTTTCGCAAAGGACCGAACAATAATAGTCTTGAAAACGAAAGGACGGCGGAGCAATGCAAAGACCACAGAAAACGGCGAAAGTCGGCTACCCTTGCGAGGGTATGTTGGAAACAGATAGTAACAAGGGAGCGTGTAGCGTTGCACAGCTTGAAACGGAAAGACAAGACGGTGCAGAAAATTTACTGGAAGCTATACTTGACAGGAATAACCTGAACAAGGCATATCTGAAAGTAAAAAGAAACGGAGGCTCGGCAGGAATAGACGGTATGACAGTAGATGAAATGTTGCCGTATCTAAAAGAACATCGTGAAGAATTGCTCACAGCATTGAGAAGCGGAAAGTATAAGCCAAAAGCAGTCAGGCGAGTAGAAATACCAAAGCCTGACGGAGGAAAGAGAAAGCTTGGAGTACCAACGGTAATAGACCGAATGATACAACAGGCGATAGTTCAGGTTATGCAACCAATATATGAACCAATCTTTTCCGACAACAGCTACGGTTTCAGACCTAAAAGAAGTGCACATCAGGCAATCAGCAAAGCGTTGGAGTATTACAACGAGGGATATACACAAGTAGTAGATTTAGACCTTGCAAAGTATTTTGACACTGTAAATCACGATATGCTGATAGATATGCTTAGAGAGCAGATAAAGGACGAAAGGGTCATAACATTAATTCGTAAGTATCTAAAAAGCGGAGTAATGATAAACGGCTTGATAAGCCCGACAACAGAGGGAACACCGCAAGGAGGAAATCTGTCACCGCTGCTTAGCAACATATATCTGACGGCATTTGATAAACTGCTTGAAAGCAGAGGACATAAGTATGTGAGATATGCAGACGACTGTAACATATATGTCAAAAGCCGAAGAGCTGCCGAAAGAGTAATGACAACCTGCGTAAAATTTCTTGAGGGAAAGCTGAAACTGAAAGTAAATCAGCAGAAAAGTCAAGTAGGAAGTCCCTTGAAACTCAAATTTCTCGGGTTTTCGCTATATAAAATAAGGAAGAAAGCAGGAATACGCCCACACGGTAAAAGTATCAAGCGGTTCAAGGATAAAATCCGAGAATTGACAAGTCGAAAACAAGCAAGGTCAGTTGAGAATATTCTCAAAAGAATAAATAGATATACAACAGGCTGGCTTGGATATTATTCCATTGCGAATATGGAAAGCAAAATTAAAAGTCTTAACGAATGGTTGAGGCGAAGAATACGGCAAATCTACTGGAAACAATGGAAGAGGATAAAAACTAAGCACGATAATCTCGTCAGGCTTGGGATAAACAATTCAAAGGCTTGGGAGTGGGCGAACAGCAGAAAGGGTTATTGGATAATATCCAACAGCCATATTTTGCATAAATCATTAACAAACGAATACCTTGCATCAGTGGGATATGATGACATACTCCACAGATACAAGGTACTGCACTCAAATTATTGAACCGCCGTGTACCGAACGGTACGCACGGTGGTGTGAGAGGTCGGCCACTCAACTAATGGGTAGCCTCCTACTCGATTTGCTATTGAATTTGCTATTGCTGTAATTCTTCTTTCAATTGATCCAAAATTTTCTTTATTCTCTTTTCTGCACCCTCGGCTGTTAGACCGACTCTTAAGGATGCTTCAAGGATTGTTAATTTCTCCTTGCTCTTGAGGCAGTCGGGACAGATACCAAAGACTAACTCAATCAGCCTTAAATCCTGCGGATTGAGTTTACTCAAAGCCGTTCTTAATTTTTCTCTCTGTTCGTTTTTGAAATATATTTCCTCAGGGGACAATGTATCCATTTCAACATCAGTGATTGAAGAATTGAAATAATTTTCATTATCTTTATTGTGAATATCAAGATTGTTGTTCTGCTTAAACTGAGTTGAAGTAATAATGCAGTTGCGAACTGTGTTCTTTGAAATATTCAATTCATTTGCAATGTCCGTGACTGCTTCCTCAAGAGGTTTGTCATTCGGTTGTTGCGAGTACAGCAATGCTACTTTCCGTAAATTCTGATACAGGTTATTATTGTCGATATGTACATTACCGCAGACGGTACGGACATATTCGTGCCAAGCCTTGAGAACTTTATATTTTATCAGTTGCAGTAAAGGTATATCCGAATCATAGCTTTGCAGTTCACACCACAGCAGAGAGGAAAAGATTTGTTTCAAATCGTCAATTCTATTACTATCCAAACCGTATTTCGTTATAAACAGTTGAGCATTTCTGTTGAGTACAGGCTCATAAAAATAGAGAAATTCATTAAAGTATTTTTCATAATTTGTTTCCTTGTAGCGTACAAAATAATCATTCAAGTTAGCAGGCCTGATTGGACCATAATCAAGCTGATACATTTTATTTTCCTTAATCTTTCATAGCCTCCTCATATATTTTTGAAAGCTCCATATCTTTCTCGTATTGATTTTCGGCATAGTCAAAATCAACATTAGCCAAATTGAAATAATAATCAATAAGCTCCTTTGCCTTGGCAGATACATTCGCATTGTATTTGCTGAGGCTTTTATTTTTGCGGATAGAATCGTAACGGTTTTTCCATAGAACATAATATGGGCTGTCGGATTTTCTCTGTTTTTTCATTTTCCTTTTTGTGACTTCCGGGTGTTTAGCGATGTATGAACAAGGCACACCGTACTTCTTATTTACCGTACTGCAATACAGTTGATTGCGAGCTGTGGTCATAAAGAAATATCTGTCGCAGATATCGCATCTCCAAAGATAGTGACCGTGAATGTAGCCTTCAAATAAATCCGTCATCAGAAAGTCTTTCAGATTATTGTAATAAACCTTCCGTAAAATCTTGCTTGTGCCGTCTGCAACTTCTACCACCGGAATTATTGTTGCTCTCGTGCCGAATGGGTGGCTGTTAACATCAAATATAAAATTCATATACGGGTCTTTTACAAAATCATTGAATGCTTCTGCAAGTTCTGCTTTTGTTCGTGCGTTGTTTTTTACTATTTTATTTGTAATCTGTAACACAACTGATGAATAATATTCTACTTCCTTTACAGCCGACGAGATATAGAAACCGATTGAGAAAGCCGTTTCCAAATCAACAGACGCTTTGATTAACTCGTCTAATTTTTCTGAAATCTTTATTCTATATTCATTCTTCGTGAATCGGTCATATTCTTCATAAAGCTTGATTTTTTCTTCTGCGAAAAGCTCATTGATTATTTCTTTGCATTTTTTGATGTCAAATATTTTAAAGATTTCATATTGACTCAAAACATCGATAGCTGAAATTATTTTTGAATGGTAATCTAAAAAATCAGTCCTGCTAAAATCCTTATTTAACAATTCTTCCGTAAAAATTCTTAAATCTTCAAAAATATTTTCATCAATAAATCTACTGTCGGTATACATTACAAGAAAACTTGTGTAACCGATAGGATATTCCTTATCGCTGATTGCAAATGGACGAGCAATAAAAACTCTGTAAACAATAAACTGAAACATCTCAATACAAGCCTTGAACAGCGAAAATCAGACCAAAAGGAAATCCTGCTTGAGAGAATCAGGGATAGGGAACACACTGTTATCTACACAGAAATGCTTGAAAAATGCGAGTCGGACATTCAAAAGTTTGAGGATGAAATCAAGTCCATTCAGGATTACAACTCCACAATCAAAAAGCGCAAAGCTGAAATGAAAGACAGCGTTGAAATCATCGAGGAAATTATCAAGGAGGGAGCGATCAGCGACGCAAACCTCAGATTGCTTGTAGATAAAATCATTATCTTTGAAAAAGGCAAAAAGCTGAAAATCAAAATTAAGTTAAATGCTAAATTTCGAAAGCATAAGGATTGCTATGATGAAAACGGTAACTTAACAGAAAAGGCGTTTATCGCATAAAAAGGCATACACACTAATCTTGAAGAAAAGTGTTTTGTGTTTAAAAATATAATAAATAGTGATATAATTAAAATAAGGAGATGAAAAACATGGGTTATGATGCAACAAATTATGTTCCAAAATTTGTTTCAAAAAATAAGCTTTATAAGTTTATTGAATTACTTGGATTTGTTCATTACGGGAACACATTCCATTTTTATAAAAATGATGAATATAAATACTTATATGGTGTATGGCTGGATGTTGATAAAGATGATAATGGATGGGTTTGTCACACTAGAACTCCGATATATTGCTCAGAACATGATTTAAAATATCAAAATTTTGTGATTAGGGAAATCAAACAATATCTGGGTGGCTATTTTATTACTGATTACGGGAAAAATAGATATTTTAAAGTTGATGATTATAAATCAACTATATCTGAAAGAGGGTGCTATAATGCACATTCCCAACTAAACAATTTGTTTGTTAACGCTTATTATTTACTTAGTACTCACAAAGAGGATGAAAAAATCATAAAAGCTCATAAAGAGTTTGGTGTACCAAGTTCTTCGGTTTTTCTCTCAAATATAGTTACTACTTATATCGCATCTATTATTGAAAACTATTTTCGTGATACATATGTTGCATTGTTAACAAATTCAGAAAAGAAAGAGAAAATATTCCTGGATGCAAGAATAAATAATAACGATCTTGTCGACGTTTCTGAAAATAAGATTAGCATAGAAATGGCTGTTGCACTATCAAAATCATTTCAAAATATAAATAAAATAAACGCATATTTTCAAGCAATAGATAAAAATATTGATATAAAGGGTGTTTTATCTAAACCATATCACAGACGCAATGAGACTCTGTATATGACATTAAACAGAATACTTGAGAATAGACATTCCTTAGTTCATCGGCTTATTATTAACGACTCATACTATAAAGAAGATATTAAAAAAGATATAAAGAGCGTAGAAGTCGCCTTAGATAAAGTCTATCACAAAATATGTGATTTATATCATTGGGAATATGTTAACACTTTTTAAACGAGATTTTACAATTGGCAGACGCATAACATTAGTAATTTTCAATTTAGTAATTATAGCTAAATTGAAGTGTGATAATTTGTACAATATAAACGACAAAATCATCACCTTATGTTATGCGTCTGCCAACTTTATTTTGCTCAAAAACAAGAAAAAGCTCGATGAAATCGAGCTTTTTAGGGTGGTGCGGGCGACAGGACTTGAACCTGCACATCGGTTGACACTAGAACCTAAATCTAGCGCGTCTGCCAATTCCGCCACGCCCGCTTATTAAATTGAAAGTTGAAAATTGAAAATGGAAAATTATTGGTTCTTTGCTGACTTTAGTATAGTAACCAAAATTTTTTCAATTTCAACACAATCATCTAAAATAGATTTTGTTTGATTTTCAGACAAATATTCTGTAGCACCCAACAATTTTATCCAATATTTTGTTTCGGATGCTTCTTTTAGGGCTATGCTTATTTTTGATACAAAATCAGGCTTGCTCTGTGCCTGTTGGGATTCGGTGACATTAGCACCGATACTTGTGCCTGCACGAAGTAACTGTTTGGACAGAATGTATTCTTTTTTCTCTTCACACAAAAATTTATATAATCGTACAGTTCTTATTGCAAACTGAAAACTTTTGTTTTCTATAACATTATCCATAATATTCGTGTATATCAAAATTGCGATTATTGCAGAGAACAGAAAATTAAAAATTTTCCACTTTCCATTTTCAATTTTCAATTTTCAATTTCTGCAAGACCTACCGTTAGATAATACTATAAATATCAGCAAAAGTCAAGTATAAGCAAGCAGTATATTACTACTGCTTGCAGAACACGATTCCGTCTTTTTTGCTGATGGACTTGATTTTTGCCAAAGATTCAACTCTTATGCCCATATCACGAACGAGGTTGCCGCCGCCTTGATAGGCTTTTTCGATAACAATTCCCGCACCTGCTGTTTTTGCGCCTGCTTTTTCAATAAGCATAAGAAGTGCCGTTAAGGCGCTGCCCTTTGCAAGAAAATCGTCAATGATAAGCACATTGTCTTCTTTGCTCAAAAATTCCTTAGAAACAACTATGTCATAGTCCTTTTTATGAGTGTATGAGTGGACGGTTGCGTTGTATGTATCTGAGTAAATGTTTATCGTCTTTGTCTTTTTTGCAAAAACAACCGGAACACCAAAATACTGAGCCGCAAGACAGGCAATGCCGATTCCAGACGCTTCGATTGTCAGAATTTTTGTTATGTTTTCATCCTTGAAAAGTCTGTAAAATTCCTTGCCAAGCTCACATACAAAACTGACATCAATCTGATGATTGAGAAAGCTGTCAACCTTTAACACATTGTCGGCACCAATATGTCCGTCTTTAAGAATTCTGTCTTCTAAAAGTTTCATATCAATCTCTTTTCTGAAAAATAAAATAGTAACAAACAATACGATAGATTATACTACAAATATTTGCACATTTCAATTGATTTTTGTGATATTCCATGCCTTATTTTTCTTATTTTCGGAAAATATTAAATTCAGACACAAAAAAGGCAGTCGTGATAAAGCGACTGCCCCTGCGGTTTATACTTCAATATTTTTAATTGAATCAAATTCGTCCATGATTTCTTTTGACGGCTTTTTTGAAAAAAGAGAAACAATAACATTCACAATAAGCGCAAGTCCGAAGCCTACAACAAGTGAATAAAGATTTGTTGCCGCATAAAGCGTCTGACCGTTTACAAGCGGAATATAGTCCCATATGATAACTGTCAGAGCACCTGTTGCCATACCGCTGATTGCACCCGAAAGTGTTGAGCGTTTCCAGAAAAGTGCCAACAGAACAACAGGTCCGAATGCCGAACCGAATCCTGCCCATGCATCCGAAACAAGTCCCATAATGCTTGATTTAGGATTAAGTGCAATGAAAAATGCGATTACAGCAACAACTGCAACTGCAATTTTTCCGACCAAAAGCGAACTCTTTTCGCTTGCATTCTTTTTAACAGCACCTTTGTAAAGATCCTCCGAAACAGCCGACGCAGTGACGAGAAGCTGACTGTCTGCTGTTGACATAATTGCGGCAAGGATTCCGCAAAGGAAAATACCGCCGATAAAGATAAGCACACCGTTGCCTGAGAAAAGCTGCTGGATTGTTCTGATGAATACAGATTCGCTTGTTGCATCGTCAAGCTGTGCTGTAAGGTAGCCTCTTGCGATAAGACCGATAAGGCATGACGCAGTAAGTGAAATAATTACCCAAACAACAGCAATTTTTCTTGACTTCTTGATTTCTTCATTGCTCTTTACAGCCATGAATCTGACGAGAATATGCGGCATACCGAAGTAACCGAGTCCCCACGCAAGGTTTGAAATAATCGAAACAGCCGAAACAGGAGTTCCGTCACCGTTTACAAAGAAGTTAAGGAACTGAGCAGGCTGTTCAACACCTTTTGCGGCAAGTGCAGAACTGAAGCTTGTGTCAAATGTGAGAATTGCATATGCAAGCACCGGAACGGTAAGGATTGCAACAATCATCATAAGTCCCTGAATGAGGTCGGTTGTACAAACTGCCTTGAAACCGCCCATGAATGTATATACAAGAATTACTACTGCGGCAACGATAAGACCGATAACATAAACCTGATTGTAGTTTTCGTCACCGCTTGCGCTGTCCGAGAAGAGCGTAGCAAAAAGCTTTGCGCCCGAACTGAATGCCGATGCTGTGTAAACCGTGAAGAAAACTGCGATGATTGACGCCGAAACAATCTTGATTATGTTTTTATGGTCACGGTAGCGATTTTTGAAAAAGCTCGGAATAGTGAGCGAGTTGCCTGCCACAATTGTGTATTTACGAAGTCTTGCCGAAACAATGTACCAGTTGAGAATTGTTCCGATAAGAAGTCCTACGGCAATCCATGCCTCGCCTGTACCGGCAAGGTATACGGCGCCCGGAAGTCCCATCAAAAGCCAACCGCTCATATCAGATGCCTGTGCCGACATGGCGGCTGTCCAACTGCCGAGGTTTCTGCCGCCGAGAAAGTAGTCCTCATTGTTCTTGTTGCCCTTTGAACAAACAAAGCCTATTACGATCATAATAATCATATAAGCTATAAACGCACAAAGAACTATTATGTTGTTTGTTGTCATCATGCCCCTCCTGAAATTAAATTTATAAATCAAATACCTTTTAATTCTACCAAAAATGAATAAATAAATCAAGTGAATTGCAGTATTTAGGGCTTTTATGCAGATAATTTGTGCATTTGCAAAAATTCAGGAGTAACATTTTGCACATAATTACGAATAAAATAACTTTTATATGTATTTAAAGGGGGATTTTGTGTTGATTTGAAGAATCAAAAGTATTATAATTACATTGATTGCAAATTGACTGTAAAAGGTATGTGGAGAGATAAAAATGAATATGGTAAAAAGAACTTGGGCTGAAATTTCACTTAATGCAATTGAGCATAACTATAATGTAATAAGAAATAAGGTTGCAGACGATACAAAGGTCTGTTGTGTTATAAAGGCTGACGGCTACGGCCACGGTGCAGTTGAGCTTTCACAGATTTATGAAAAACTCGGAGCAGATTTTTTTGCTGTTTCAAATATTGACGAGGGTATAGAAATCAGAAAAAGCGGTTCAAAACTCCCTATTGTGATTCTTGGCTACACTCCCGTTTCAGAGGCTGAAAATCTTGCTGAATATGATATTTCTCAGGCTGTTTTTTCACTTGAGTATGCAAAGGAGCTTTCCGAAAAATGTGTTGAAGAGGATTGTATCTGCAAAATGCACATCAAGGTTGACTCGGGAATGTCAAGAATCGGCTTTATGTGTCAGGAATTTCCACGGGATGAATATTCTATTGAAGAAATTTGCGAGGCTTGTTGCCTGCCGAATCTTGAGGTTGAGGGGCTTTTTACTCATTTTTGTGTGTCTGATGAAGATGCCGAGGGCAGAGAGTTCACAAACAAACAGTATGAAAACTTTATTCATGTGCGTGACAGCCTTAAAACGCGAGGCGTTGATATCAGCGTTGTTCATTGCTCAAACAGCGGCGCAATTGAAGATTACCCCGAAACCTGTTGCGATATGGTAAGAGCAGGTATTATCCTCTACGGACTTGCTCCGTCATCAAAGCTTGCCGACAGACTTGACCTTGTTCCTGCAATGACTCTTAAAACAGTTGTCGCTTTTGTAAAAGAGGTTCAAAAGGGTGCAACAATTTCCTACGGCAGAACTTTTACAGCCGACAGAAAGATGAAAATTGCAACCGTTCCGATCGGATACGCTGACGGATTCATCAGACAGAATGCAAAAGACGGCTATATGACGGTAAACGGAAAGAAAGCAAAAATTGTGGGCAGAATATGTATGGATCAGACAATGCTTGATGTTACCGATATTGAAGATGTCAAGACAGGTGACGAGGTTGTCGTATTCGGTACAGGCGAAAACGGTGAGCCTACTGCAGATTCACTTGCCGAAAATACAGGAACTATAAATTACGAAACCGTCTGTCTTGTCGGAAAGCGTGTTCCGAGAATTTACATTAAAGACGGAAAAATTGAGAATGTGATGTATAAATTATGAGATTACTTGCTGTTGACGGAAACAGCATTGTAAACCGTGCGTTTTACGGAATAAGACCGCTTACTACAAAGGACGGTCAGTTTACAAACGCAATTTACGGATTTCTTACAATGCTGTACAAAATTAAAAATGAAGAAAATCCCGACGCCGTGGCGATTGCCTTTGACCTGAAAACACCTACCTTCAGACACAAGGCCTATGCAGGCTACAAGGCAACACGAAAAGGTATGCCGGAGGAGCTTGCGTCACAAATGGAACCGCTGAAAAAGCTTCTTACCCTTTTAGGCTACAGGCTTGTTACCTGTGAGGGCTTTGAGGCTGACGATATTCTCGGTACGCTCGCCAAGGCTTGCGAAGAAAACGGAAACGAGTGCGTTATTGCAACAGGTGATCGTGACAGCCTTCAGCTTGTGTCGGACAAAACAAGCGTTCATCTTTGTTCAAACAAACAGGATATACTTTATACCCCCGAAAAGATTCTTGAAGTTTATGGTGTAACTCCAAAGGAGCTTATAGAAATCAAGGCGATTCAGGGCGATACTTCGGATAATATTCCCGGAGTTGCGGGAATAGGTCCAAAGGGTGCAGGCGACCTCATTCAGAGATATCACACGGTTGAGTATATCTATGACCATCTTGATGAACTTGAAATCAAGGACGGTGTGCGTAAAAAGCTGACTGCGTCAAAGGAAAATGCAATTCTCAGCCGTATGCTCGGTGAAATAAACTGCAACGCTCCTGTTGACACAAGTGTCGAAAATTATGTTGTAGATATGAAAGATGCCGATGAATGTGCCGGATTTATGGCAAAACTCGAACTGTTTTCTTTAATAGAAAAATACGGCGTCAAGGCTGACAAAAATACAAAGCCCGAAAAGGTTGAGAAAAATTCGCTTGAGGTTGTGTCTGATTTTGACGAAAATGAACTTTTAAAAAATGTTAAGTCAGAGAAAAAGCTCTATCTCAACTTTGAAACAGAGAATAAAGAATTAAAATCCTTTGCCGTACTTTTTGACGGAAAGGTGTATATAAGCACGGACGAAGAACTTTTTGTTAAGTTTATTGCCGACAGTGAACTTGAAAAGTACACAAGAAACATCAAAACGCTCTACGCTTATGCCGATGAGAAAAATATTGATGTTGAAAATATTGTGTTTGATATTGAGCTTGCGGCATATCTGATTGAACCGTCGTCAAAGGATTATTCGGACAAAAATCTTTGTGCCTCTTACGAAATCGCTCTGCCCGTCTGCGCTGATGAGCAGAATGAAAAATACGAGGCATTTGCCTGTTACGCAGAATTGTGCGAAAAACTCGGAGATAAAATCAAGGCTCACGGTCAGGAAAAGTTGTTAAGTGAAATTGAAATTCCGCTTGCAAAGGTGCTTGCAAGAATGGAAAATATTGGTGTCTGTGTTGACCGACGGGGCATTGAAAGCTACGGCGAAATGCTTTCTGCACAGATTAAGGAGCTTGAAACCGCAATTTACGAAAGTGCGGGCTGTGAGTTTAACATCAATTCTCCGAAACAGCTTGGCGTAGTTTTATTTGAAAACCTCGGACTCCCTTGCAAAAAGAAAACGAAGAGCGGTTACAGCACAAATGCAGAGGTGCTTGAAAGCCTGAGGTATGAACATCCCGTTGTTGAAATGGTGCTGAGATACAGAACGCTCTCAAAGCTGAATTCAACCTACTGCGAGGGACTTTTAAAGGTCATTGCAGATGACGGCAGAATCCATTCAAATTTCAATCAGACCGAAACAAGAACAGGCAGAATCAGCTCAACAGAGCCGAATCTCCAGAATATCCCTGTAAGAACCGAGCTTGGCAGAGAGATGAGAAAGTTTTTCTGTGCAAGAGATGGCTGGGCGCTTGTTGACGCCGACTATTCGCAGATTGAACTCCGTGTGCTTGCCCATATTTCGGGTGACAAAAATATGATTAAAGCATTCAAGGATAACGAAGATATCCACGCAATCACAGCGTCACAGGTGTTCAATATGCCGCTTGATATGGTAACTCCGATTATGAGAAGCCGTGCAAAGGCTGTTAACTTCGGTATTGTTTACGGAATCGGCGCATTTTCACTTGCAAAGGATATCGGTGTTTCAAATAAAGAGGCAAAGCACTACATTGAAAGCTATCTTGCCCATTACAGCGGTGTTGACAGCTATATGAAAAATGTTGTCGAAAAGGCGAACGCTGACGGCTATGTTGAAACGATGTTCGGCAGAAGAAGAAATCTTCCCGAACTCACCTCGAGCAAGCATATGATCCGTGCATTCGGCGAGAGAGTTGCAAGAAATATGCCTATTCAGGGCACAGCCGCAGACATTATCAAAATTGCAATGATTAAGGTTGACGAGCGAATGAAAGCCGAAAATCTCCGTGCAAGGCTTGTGTTGCAGGTTCATGACGAACTTATTGTCGAAGCTCCGCAGGATGAGAGCATGAGAGTTGCACTCATCGTTCAGGAAGAAATGGAAAACGCAGTTAAAATGAGCGTTCCGCTCACAGCCGATGCGGCAATCGGAAGGACTTGGTATGATGCAAAAGGATAACAGAACGATTGCCTTTGTATGCACGGGCAACACCTGTCGCAGTCCCATGGCAGAGGCAATTTTTAATGATATGGCAGAGAAAAACGGTGTTTGCGTCAGGGCGGAAAGCTTTGGAATTGCGACCTCAACGGGACTTCCCGTGTCGGAAAATTCCGTGATTGCCTGTAAGGAAATCGGAATTGACCTTTCGGGCAAAGCTTCAACAGCCGTGGCTGATGCCGGCATTGAAAAATACGAAAAATTTTACTGTATGTCGCAAAGTCACGCAAAAATGTTGATGCAGTTTTTCTTGTACAGCCCGAAAAAATCGCCGTACTCGGTATAAGCGATCCCTACGGCGGAGACATTGATGTGTACAGACATTGCCGTGATGAAATTGTTAATTCTGTAAAGGAAATATTAAAAGCGTATGAAAATTGACAGAATGACCGAAAATCAGCTTGAGGCGGTTGCACAGCTTGAACAGCGGTGTTTTTCACATCCGTGGTCGTTTAACAGCCTTGAAGAAGAACTGAACAACGAAACCTCGCTGTTTTTTACCGCAACGGAAGACAATGCCGTTGTCGGATATATAGGAATGAGTGTTGTTGTTGATGAGGGTTACATTTTCAATGTTGCCGTTGACAGTACACACAGAAATCGGGGAATAGGTTCGGCGCTTGTTGAAACGCTTGTGACCTATGCCAAGAAAAATAACCTTTGCTTTCTCACTCTTGAGGTTCGTGAAAGTAACGGGAACGCCCGTTCTCTCTATGAAAAATTCGGATTCATCAAGGTGGGAGAGAGGAAAAATTACTACTCCTCTCCAACCGAAAACGCTGTTTTAATGACACGCTGTTTTTGACATATATATGTAATAAAACATTATATTAACGATATTACGGAACTTCATCATAAATGTTTCGTAGTGAAAGGAAAATTATGAAGATACTCGCAATAGAATCGTCCTGTGACGAAACTGCGGCAGCGGTTGTTGAGGACGGCAGAAACATAATATCCTCGGTGGTTGCTTCTCAGGTTGAGGAACACAAGCTTTACGGCGGAGTTGTTCCCGAAATCGCATCACGCCGTCACGCAGAGGCAATTGTTCCTGTTGTAAGACAGGCTCTTGAAGATGCAGACTGTAGGCTTTCCGACATTGACGCAATCGGTGTTACATATGCCCCCGGACTTATCGGAGCGTTGCTTGTGGGAGTGAATTTTGCAAAAGGACTTTCACTTGCAACAGGAATCCCGCTTGTGCCTGTTCACCATCTTCGTTCACACATTGCGTCAAATTATATTTCAAATAATGAATTAAAACCGCCGTTCCTTTGCCTTGTTGTGTCAGGCGGTCACAGCCATATTGTTATGGTTGAGGACTACACAAAGATGAAAATTATCGGCAAAACCCGTGATGATGCCGCAGGCGAGGCTTTTGACAAAGCCGCAAGGACAATGGGAATGCCGTATCCGGGCGGAATTGAAATGGACAGAGTTGCGGAAAACGGCAATCCGTTTGCATTCAAGCTTCCTCGTCCCGCAGTTCACGATGCGCCGTATGATTTCAGCTTTTCGGGACTTAAAACAGCCGTAATCAACCTCATTCACAATTCGGCACAAAAGGGTGTTGAGCTTAACAAAGCCGATGTCTGTGCATCATTCCGCTATGCCGTTGTCGATTGCCTTGTTACAAACTTTATCAAGGCGGCTGAAGACCTGGGACAGAAAAAGCTTGTAATCGCAGGCGGTGTTTCGGCAAATTCACTTCTCAGAAGAACCCTTGCAGAAGAGTGTAAAAAGCGTGATTGGGAAATGTATATGCCCGAAAAATCTCTTTGCGGTGACAATGCCGCCATGGTCGGTTCACAGGGATATTACGAGTTTCTCAGCGGAAATATTGCAGGAACAGACCTCAATGCTTTTGCTACAATGAGTATTGAAAAAGGCTGATTTATTCGCAAATAATCACTAAGACACTTGCTATTTTATCAAGAATATACTAAAATAGTGTTAATAAACCGAAAGGACGATTTAAAATGAGCAATCCTATTGTTACTTTTGAAATGGAAAACGGAAAAACAATCAAAGCGGAGCTTTATCCCGAAATTGCTCCGAATACTGTAAATAATTTTCTCAGCCTTGTAAACAAGGGTTACTATGACGGCCTTACATTTCACCGTGTAATCTACGGTTTTATGATTCAGGGCGGTTGCCCCGAAGGCACGGGTATGGGCGGTCCCGGATATTCAATCAAGGGCGAATTTGCCGTGAATGGCTTTGAAAACAATCTCAAGCATACAGAGGGTGTTCTCTCAATGGCTCGTTCAATGATGCCCGACTCAGCAGGCTCGCAGTTCTTCATTATGCACAAGAACGCTCCGCACCTTGACGGTCAGTATGCCGCATTCGGCAAGGTAATTGAGGGTATGGATGTTGTCAATGAAATCGCAGAGTGTGACACAGACTATTCCGACAAGCCTCTTGATCCTCAGATTATGGCAAAGGTTACAGCCGAAACCTTCGGTGTTGACTATCCCGAGCCTGAAAAATGTTGATTGTTAAGAAAGGAATTTTAAAATGAATGTTTTGCTTGCAGGCGGCGCCGGATATATCGGCTCGCACACTTGTGTTGAACTCATCAACGCAGGTCACGATGTTGTAATTGCAGATAATTTTTCAAACAGCTGTCCCGTTGCGGTTGAAAGAGTTGAAGAACTGACAGGCAGAAAAATTCCGCTCTATGAGGCCGATGTATGTGACAGAGATGCCGTTGAAAAGATTTTTTCGGAGAATAAGATTGATGCGGTAATTCACTTTGCAGGTCTTAAAGCAGTAGGTGAAAGCTGCGAGAAGCCTGTTGAATATTACCGTAACAACATTGATTCAACGCTCACATTGCTTGAGGTGATGAAAAAACACGGTGTAAATAACTTTATTTTCAGCTCAAGTGCCACGGTTTACGGTACTCCGGAAACTGTTCCGCTTGTTGAAACAATGCCAAAGGGTTCTCCTACAAATCCGTATGGCTGGACAAAGTTTATGATGGAACAAATTCTTACAGACACCGCAAACGCAAATCCCGATATGTCTGTTGTTCTTCTTCGTTACTTTAACCCAATCGGCGCTCACGAAAGCGGCAGAATCGGTGAAGATCCTAACGGAATCCCGAATAACCTTATGCCGTACATAACACAGGTTGCCGCCGGCAGACTCAAGTGTCTCGGTGTTTTCGGCAACGATTACCCTACGCATGACGGCACGGGTGTGCGTGACTATATCCATGTTGTTGACCTTGCAAAAGGTCATGTAAAGGCTATTGAATATTCCGCAGAGCACAAGGGAACCGAGATTTTTAATCTCGGAACAGGTGTGGGCTACAGCGTTCTTGATATTGTAAAGGCTTTTGAAAAGGCAAATTCTATTGAAATTCCTTATGTTATAAAGCCACGCCGAGCAGGCGACATTGCAGAATGCTTTGCCGATGCAACAAAAGCCAAGAAAATACTTGGATGGATTGCCGAGAAAAGTCTTGAGGATATGTGCCGTGACAGTTGGAACTGGCAATCTCACAATGTGAATGGTTACAAATAACAAATAAATGATATTTTATTTGTGCATTCCTACAAAAAAACAATATTTTGTCAAATAATCAGCCGGCAAGAGTTTTTAGCATTGACTTTTGGTGGTTGATTGTTGTATAATTAAACTGCTTATAGAAGCATTATCACATAAGGAGGAAAAGAAAATGTTCAAAAAAGCACTTAGCCTTTTACTGTCTATGATGCTTGTTGTGACATCACTCGTTGCAACTGTAGTGAGCGTTTCTGCTGCCGGCGATTCATATTTCGTATCCGGTTCTGAAGAACTCACAGGTTACAAGTGGGCTGAGACTGAAGCAACTTGCGGAGATAATGTAATGACAGAAAACGGCGACGGTAACTACGAAAAAGTATTTACCAACGTAGCAGTCGGCAACGGCTACCAGTTCAAGATCGTTAAAAACGATAAAGAGTGGATTGGTGTAGGCGATACCGGCAATGACAACTTCACATTCAATGTAACAAAGGAATGTGATGTAACAGTAACTTACAACCCTACAACAAATGAAATCACTGCAACAGGTGAAGGTGTTGTAATTCCGAAAGAACTTGTTGTTGACCACATTACAGTCGTTGGTAACGGTGAAGATGCATGGCTCAACGGTAAGGACTGGAAGGTAGATGCTGAAGCTAACTACATGACAGAAACATCTGAGGGTTCAAAGGTTTACCAGATTAAGTTTGAGAGCCTTGACGCTTATGAGAACTATCAGTTCAAGTTTGCTGCCAACGGTTCATGGGCAGATAACTGGGGCCTTCCTGAGCAGGGCACAGCTCCTCTCAATGAGTGGTTTGACCTTACATACAACGGTCAGAACATGATCATTGATACAGATGCAGCTGGTTACGAAGACGGTTATGACATCGTTCTTACACTTGACCTTTCAAACTTTAACTATGCTACAAAGCAGGGTGCAAAGGGTAAGGTTGACATCGTTACTGGTGCAGAGCCTACAACAGTAGCAGAGCCTACAACAGTAGCAGAGCCCACAACAGTAGCAGAGCCTACAACAGTAGCAGAGCCTACAACTGCAGCTCCTGCAAAAAAGGGTCTCACAGTTACAGCTACTTCAAACCTCTTTTCTGAGAAGCAGGTTACTCTCAGCGCAGATCAGAAGACTGTAAGGGTTACATACATGTTCCAGACCAAGGACAGAGATGGTATGTTGAACTTCCAGTATAAAATGAACTATGATCCTGCTGTTCTCAAGGTTTCAGCTAATACAAGAAAGAGTACTTCATTCGAATATCCAAATTTCGAATTCAACAAAAATGTAGCTCCTGGTTTACTTATGGGTATAGGAAGTGACACAAGTCTCTATTTTTCATCAGAAAAGAAATAGTATTTTCTTCTGTTGAATTCGATGTGATCAATCCCGAGGCTGTAGCAACTACTGTTGACCTTGATGTAGAGTATCTTACTATTTCAAATCAAGACCCTGTATCAGAGTTGGAAATCCCTAGTGATGAAGTAGTACTCTTAGACAGATCTGTATTAGATCAGGATGCAGTTGATAAGTATGTCGCAGTTGCTAAAACTGTAACAGTTCCCGACGGTTCAGAAGAGCCTACAACAGTAGAGTCTACAACAGTAGCAGAGCCTACAACAGCAGAGCCTACAACAGTAGCAGAGCCTACAACAGTAGAGCCTACAACAGTAGAGCCTACAACAGCTCCTGCTGCCGATACTACATATGTAGTTGCCGGTACAACAAATCTTACAGGCTATGAATGGGTTGGTACACCTGCTGCAGCTCCTGAAAATGTTATGACAGCTGACGGCAGCGTATTCACAAAGACATTCTCTGCTGTTCCTGCCGGTAAAAACTATCAGCTCAAGGTTGTTGCAAACACAGGCGACGCTCAGCAGTGGATCGGTCTTGACGGTACAGATAACAATGTAACTTTCGATGTAGAAACAGCTTGTGATGTTACTGTAACATTCGATCCTGCTACAAACAAGATTACTGTAACAGGTGACGGCGTTAAAATGGTAACAGACCTTGAAGTTAACAGCATTACAGTTGTTGGTAACGGTGAAGACAACTGGCTCAACGGTGTAGCATGGGGTGTTGACGCTGAAGTTAACCACATGACTCAGGTTTCTGACAAGGTATATCAGATTAAGTATGAAAATATTGAATCTGCAGACGATGCTTATCAGTTCAAGTTTGCTGCAAACGATGATTGGGCAGCTAGCTGGGGTCTTCCCGAGCAGAGCGCAACTCCTATAGGCGAAGAATTTGACCTTACATTCAATGGTCAGAATATGCTTCTTAACACAGTTTCTGCAGGTTTTGAAGAAGATTCACTCGTTGATGTAACAATCACACTTGATCTTACTAAGTTTGATTATCCGTCACGCTCAGGTGCTAAGGCTACTGTTAAGGTTGAGCCTTCAACAGAAGAGCCTACTACAACAGAGCCTACAACAGAAGAGCCTACAACAACTCCTGCTGCCGATACTACATATGTAGTTGCCGGTACAGAAAATCTTACAGGCTATGAATGGGTTGGTACACCTGACGCAGCTCCTGAAAATGTTATGACAGCTGACGGCAGCGTATTCACAAAGACATTCTCTGCTGTTCCTGCAGGTGAAAGCTATCAGCTCAAGGTTGTTGCAAACACAGGCGACGAGCAGAAGTGGATCGGTCTTGACGGTACAGATAACAATGTAACTTTCGATGTAGAAACAGCTTGTGATGTTACTGTAACATTCGATCCTGCTACAAACAAGATTACTGTAACAGGTGACGGCGTTAAAATGGTAACAGACCTTAAAGTTAACACCATTACAGTTGTTGGTAACGGTGAAAACAACTGGCTCAACGGTGTAGCATGGGGTGTTGACGCTGAAGCTAACCACATGACTCCTGTTGCTGACAAGGTATATCAGATTAAGTATGAAAACATTGAATCTGCAGACGATGCTTATCAGTTCAAGTTTGCTGTAAACGATACTTGGGCAGCTAACTGGGGTCTTCCCGAGCAGAGCGCAGCTCCTATAGGCGAAGAATTTGACCTTACATTCAATGGTGAGAATATGCTTCTTAACACAGTTTCTGCAGGTTTTGAAGAAGATTCACTCGTTGATGTAACAATCACACTCGACATTACAAACTTTGATTATTCAACACGTACAGGCGCTAAGGCTACTGTTAAGGTTGAGCCTTCAACTCCTGCAGTTGATAATTTAACAATCAACGCTACATCTAATATTTGCCAGGCTAACGGTTCAGGCACATTTAATGTAGGCGACAAGGTATCAGTTTACTATCTCCTTGACACTAAGGACGCACAGCTTGAAGAAGTACAGTGGGCTCTTACATATGATAAGAACCTCCTTACACTTGATTCACTTACAATGCCTGAAATCGCTGACGGCATGGTAAATATGAATGATGTTTCAGGCAATGCTTCAAACCTTGCACTTTATGATTTTGCAGGCGGCAAGAAGCTTGTTGAGGCTGTGTTCACAGTTAATGGTACAGGTACAACAAATGTTGACCTCAATGTAGTTGATCTTACACTTGGTAAGCTCAATCCTGCAACAGGCACAGTTGATGCTGATTCAGAATATGAAGCAGTAGTTAACGGCGACATGGCTAATGATCTCTTTGATCACATTAACTCAGACGCTAAGGTTGAGGCATATGTTGAGCCTACAACAACAGAGCCTACAACAGTAGAGCCTGCTACAACAGAGCCTGCTACAACAGAGCCTGCTACAACAGAGCCTGCTACAACAGAGCCTGCTACAACAGAGCCTACTACAACAGAGCCTACTACAACAGAGCCTGCTGCAACAGAGCCTACTACAGTAGCTCCTACTACACCTGATGCTACATCTGCTACACAGGCTGCAACAAAGGGTCAGTCAACAGCTGACACAGCTACTTCTGACACACCGGCTAACGGCACAAGCAGCAACGCAGTACAGACAGGTAATGCTTCTATGGCAGTAGTTATCCTCTTAGCTCTTGTTTCTGCAACAGGTGTTGTTTACTTCACAAGAAAGAGATTCAATAAGTAATTGAATTTCCTATTGTAAGACTGTTAACGGCGTTGACAGATTAAAAAAATAATTTTTCGCCTCTCGGTTTTCCGAGGGGCGTTTTTTTATATCGTAATGTTGTGAAAATCAGTTTGAATTATAATTTCAAAAATATCATTTCTTTAAAGGTAAGTCTGCAATTAATTTTTTTCACATAAATTTCACCGAGAATTGTTAAAATATTGATTGAAATTTTAGTCTTAATGATATATAATAGGGATATCAAACTAAAGGAATGAAAAAAATGTCTAAAAAAATCAAAAATATGCTTTCAATTCTCTTCGTGGCTGTACTTACCGTGTCAGCATTCTGTATTCCTGCAAGTGCTGCCGAGGATGACCTTACAATCAGCATTTCAACAGATGAAAAGGATTCCGTAACAGCTAAAGCCGGCGATACGGTAAAGTATGCTATTTATATGACCGATACAAAAGAAGAAGTAATCGGAGCCGCAATGAGTTTCTTTTACAACGATGAATATTTGAAGTTGAATGCCGATTCAATAAACTGTGAAAGCTTTAAAACTGCGATTGGCAACCCTAAACTGAAAAATTATTACACCTTTACATGGACAGATGTTCAGAATCCCGTAAAGCTTAACGGTGACAAGGCTCTTGTTTCTGCTGAATTCAAGGTACTAAAGGGAGGCAAAACCGATCTTTCATATTTCATCTCGGATATGTACGGCGATGATATGACATATCTCAAATCGTATAAAATCACCTGCAAGCTTTGGGTGAACGGTAAAGAGGTAGAGGATAGTGCCGTTCCGATAGTAAATAATGATACGGCAAATTCCGAAAAAATTCAGGGCGATTTTGTAAACTACATTGACGGAATGGGCGAGGAAAACTCACCTAACAAAGACGACCATAAGTCGGTAGTTGTTGAGAAAAAGTACATTTCAACTCAGCAGAATAGTCAGGTTGTAGATGTTACAAAGGTTGTTGAGAGCTCTGCAAACGGTTCGGGTTCAAATACGACATTAATTATTATAATTGCAATTGTTGTTGTTTTGATTGCCGCAGGTGCAATTATTTTCGTAAAGAAAAAGGACGAAAAAAAGAACAAAGCGGCGGACAATAATGCAATGTCGGATGACGCAGATGCGGATAAATAAAACAGATAAATATCTTTTATAGGAAAATTTTTTATAATACAAGCTAAATACACAAAATTGCGATTGCAATTTTGTGTATTTTTTGTTTTAAGCTTTTTGAAAAAGATTGCAATTTTGAAAATTTTGTTATATAATGATTTCATACCGATAGAAATCGGAAATTTTTTTGGAGGAGATTCAAATGTCAAAAAAACTTATTAGTATCATAGTGTCATGCGCTCTCGTTCTTTCACTTGCTCTTGTAGGTGTAATCGGCGTTTCCGCAGCTATTGATACAGACGGTCGTTATGTCCCAAGTGAGGGCGTAAAAGAAACACACAAAGTTTACTTCCTTATGCCTGAGTCATGGAAGAGTGAAAAGTTCAATGCTAATGATGCAGGTGCATACTGGTGGAACGGTTCAGACGCATGCAACTCTCTTGACGGTACGTCAGTAGGTGCTGCTTGGCCGGGTTATAAGATGCAGGTTGAAAATGCTGAAAATAACATCTTCTATCTTGACCTTCCTACAGATGTTCCTAATCTTGATTTCAACAACTACCTTAACGGCGGTCTAAGGACAGAAGATGCCGCAACAGGTAAAGTAACTTACGAGTTTAGTGAGGAACAGTTTAAGGCTGCTAAGCAGACTGCCGATGTTTCTTGTCAGTACTATTCGGAAGGCGACAATGAATATTATGACAATTTGCTTGACGGCGAATTCTGGACAAAGGCTCAGGAAGCATTTGACGGTGATGACAAGACATTCCTCGGTAAATTTGCTGACAACTTCTTTGAGGATCCTGACTGGGGTATCTCAATGTACCTCACCAACATGATTTATGTTATAGACCCTACCAACACTTCTGTAAGCGTAACAGGTAAGGAAACATATGCCGGTGAGTTCTACTTCTACTATGGTCTTAACGAAGAAACAGGCAAGTACGAGTACGGTTCACTTCCTAACTATGATATGGCTAAGGAAGCAGGTCTTGTTCAGTCAGTAGACAAGAATGCTACACCTGATCAGGCTGCAACAACAGCTCCGTCAAGTGACAAGAAAGATGACAACAAGACAGATTCTACAAAGAACACAGTTCCTACTGCAGGTCAGAACCCAACATCTTCTGCAAACGCAGTTTCAACTGCTGACACAGCAAAGAGCACAGACAACAGCGCAGTTCAGACAGGTGCTACAACAGCAGCTGCAGTTCTCGCAGTTCTCCTCGTTGCAGGCGGTGCAGTTCTTTACACACGCAAGAGATTTGAATAATCTTAAAATAATTATACATAATTATTTGATGCCCTCCGCTTTGGAGGGCATTTTTGCTTTTATTATAGATAAAATTTGCAGTTGTTTGTACTGCCTTTGTTCGGATAAGACCCAATAAAGATATTTTATAAAACAGTACAGTGATTTTTGGTGATTATTACAATAGGTTTCAGACGCCAAAATGCCCTGTAACACTTGATTTTTTCTGAGTTTTATACTATAATAGTCATGCTGATACAAGTATGGTGTCGGAAAATCATAAGGAGGAAATACAAATGTCCAAAAAAGTTATCAGTCTTTTATTGGCTGTTATGCTCACAGCGGCAATGATAGTGGTTGCTGCAATAAGCGTTTCTGCCGATACGGACGATGAAGGCAGTTATGTGCCTTCTGAGGGCACTGAAACCTACCATATATATTTCTGTAAGCCTGATGACTGGGAAAACAAATATACATCTGATGCAGGTGTTTATTGGGAAAACGGTTCGGATACTCCTTCAGCGTGGCCGGGTTATTCAGCTCGCAATGCTGATATCAAAAATGTTTACTGTTCTGATGTACCGACCGATGTTGATAAAGTAATCTGGAACAACGCTCTTAAGGGTACAGACGATCCGACAAATCCTGAATATAAACTTGCTTATCGAACAACCGATATTAATTTTAAGGGTTATGATAAAGGCGAGTCTGATTATTATCCCAACGGTGTTGAAAGTTTTGACAATATGATCTATATTATCAATCCTGAATTTACTTCCGAGAACGATAAGGATGAATTGATTTTTACCGGTGAGTGGTTCTACTACTACGGTAACGGTGAATACGGCAATGCTCCTAAAAAGGCAGACCTCAAGGCCGGCGATTATTACGGCAAAGACGGTGTGTTCCCGACAGAGTACAATCCATCGGGTGAGGAAACAACAGCCGAATCAACAACAGAGGTTGTAACAGAATCGGAAACAACCGAGTCTGCAACTGATGCCCCAGTTGCAACAGAGGGTACAACATCGTCTGCTGAATCTTCGCTTGCTCTTACAGTAAATGCAACATCTAATTACTTCCCAATGGCAAGTGCAAAGTATAATGCAGTTACAAATCAGGTAACGGTTACATATATTATGCAGTCTCCAAAGAATGTGCTCGACACGCAGTGGCACATTTCTTATGACCCTTCAATCCTTTCGGTTGCTGATGTGAATACTGCTAAGTCGGTTTGCCCGACGATGGACGGCAGAGGTGTATATGTAAACTTCAAGAATAAGTCGGAAGGCGTTGGTTATGTAAAATTCGGTGCAAGTAATCTCGGTCTTTATGACTTTAGCGAAAAGACGCTTTTTGCAACAGTTGTTTTTGATGTTAAAGACGTTTCAAAGGTTGCCCCTGTTTCTACAACGGTTGACCTTGTTGTTGAGGTACTTCGTGTTTCGGAAGTAAATCCGGACACAGAAATGACTGACGGTTCAAAAGAAGTTATTCTCGTTGATAAAGAAGTAGTTAAGAAAGCTCCTGTTGCTGCGGCAGTAAAAAATGATCTTTCAACTGAGCTTACTCCTTCAACCTATGCAGAACCGACAACAGCCGAGCCTTCAACCGCAGAGTCATCTACTGAGGCTACTAAGGCTACAGAGGAAACGCAGGAATCAACTAAGGATACAATTGCTCCTGTAACTTCACAGGATGCAACATCTGTAACACAGCCTGTAACAAAGAAAATCAGCTCAACATCCGACACTCCGGATACATCTGACAACAGCGGCGGCAATGACGGCGTTGTCCAGACAGGTGAAGCTCCTCTGGCTGTTGTAATTCTTACACTTCTCATCGGCTCAACTTGTGTAATGTTCGTTCTTCGTAAGAAAGAAGAAATCCTTTAACGGCTGATAAAGACTAATAATTAAGAGGGCTGACCAACAAAGGTCAGCCCTCTTTCTGTGCTGTGATTGAGGTTAAAATTTTGATAAAAATCAAAAAAAACAGCTCCACCGTAAATAGTGGAGCTGTTTCGTAATCTGTAAAATCAGTTAGCTCTGGTAACCTTACCTGAACGCAAACAACGGGTGCAAGCATATACACGCTTTGGTGAACCGTCAACAATAGCCTTAACACGCTGTACGTTGGGCTTCCATGTTCTGTTTGATCTTCTGTGTGAGTGAGATACCTTAATACCGAACTTTACATCCTTACCGCAGAATTCACATTTTGCCATGCGTCTGCACCTCCTTAAAGAAAACTAATTCTATTTCTAACTTTGTTATAATAACAGAAAATGAGAGAAAATGCAAGTGTTTTTTGAAAATTTCTTAACTTGTTTTTTGCTCTTGTAATTTTTGACGATATATTATATAATTAGGAATAAATATAGTTACACGATTGTTACCTAAAAATTCAGATTTCAGGAGGCTCTTATGCTCTCATTATTACTTAACGGCATCAGAAACGGCAACCTTGATTTCGGCTCGGTAATTGCCGAAATATTGGCTGTACTCGTTATTATATTTTTAATTCTCCCGTTCCATGAATGGGCGCACGCTTTTACTGCGTCACTTCTCGGTGATAAGGCGGTAAAGGGCAGAGGCAGACTTTCAATTAATCCGCTCAGCCACATTGACCCTATGGGTGCTTTGTGTATGCTTTTGTTCGGATTCGGTTGGGCAAAGCCTGTTCCGATTGATCCGAGAAATTTTAAAAATCCAAAGGTCGGTATGGCAATCACCGCAATTATGGGTCCGATTGCAAATATCGTTGCGGCTTTTGTCGGACTCCTCATTTACTATCCGATTATCCTTTTTACAGGCGCATTTCCGCTTTCGACAATCGGAGGATATGTTGTTCAATTCTTGAGCTTCTACATTTCGTGCAATGTCGGACTTGCTGTGTTCAACCTTATCCCGATTCCGCCTCTTGACGGTTCAAAGGTTCTCTTCGTATTTTTACCCGACAAGGCTGTTGAATTCTTTTACAGATATCAGATGTACTTTTTTATCGGTCTTTTTGTTCTCTTGTATGTAGGAGTTCTCAACACACCGATTAACTGGCTCAGCAATCAGATTCTTGACTTCATCAGCTGGCTTGCAAGCCTGCCGTATATGCCGTTTGTCGGTTGATTTCAAAATTATTCGCAACATCAAATCATAACTGAAACTTATTTATGGAAACACAACAACTTCAATATAAGCTGTCGGCATTTGAAGGCCCTCTTGACCTTTTGCTGACGCTGATTTCTAAAAACAAAATAGATATTTACGACATCAGCATTTCCGAATTGCTCGATCAGTACATGGAGCAGATTAATATGATGCAGGAAAATCAGATGGATATCGCATCGGAATTTCTGACAATGGCGTCAAGGCTTGTTTATATCAAGTCTGTAATGCTCCTGCCAAAATATGAGGAAGAGGCTGAAGAACTCAAGAAAGAACTTTCGGGACAGCTTCTTGAATATGCCGTTTGCCGTGAAATGGCGGCTAAACTCGGCGATATTTATGACTTTGACAGCTTTTACAGAGATGCATCTCCTGTTGAATTTGACCTGACATATAACCGAATTCATCCTAGTGAGGATATCGCAAAGGCATATGTCAGCGCAGTCGGACGGGGCAAGCGTAAGCTTCCACCGTCAAAAGACGCATTTTCGGGCATTGTGTCGCATAAAATCGTGTCGGTAAACAGTAAGATTATCCATCTTATGAGAAGGCTCTGGCACGGCAAAAGGCTTGAATATCACGAAATTTTTGAGGTGTGCGAGGGCAAAAGCGACCTTGTTGCAACATTTCTTGCAACGCTGGAGCTGGTAAAGGGCAAGCGTATCAGAATTGAGGGCAGCGGTGAAAATGCCGTTGTTCATATGATTGAGGATAAAAACGCAATGCCTTTGCCACAGGTTGACGAGGACGAAAACAATGAAAATGAGGAGGTGCAGTAATGGCTGTTGAAAATATTCGTGGTGCGATTGAGGCGATTTTGTTCGCAAATGGTGCTTCGGTTGAATTTTCCCGAATAGCGCAGGCACTTGAAATTTCCGAAAAAAAGGTTAAAGAGCATATTTCTGCACTGATTGATGATTATGAGGCGTCAGGACGGGGCATAACTATAGTATTGCTTGACAATTCCTGTCAGATGGTTTCAAAAAAGGAATTTGCTCCGCAGATTCGCACCGTTATGGATTTGAGAAGAAACACTCCGCTTTCACAGGCGGCTCTTGAGGTTCTTGCAGTTGTTGCGTACAATCAGCCTGTTACAAAGGCTTTTGTCGAGCAGGTGCGTGGTGTTGACTGCAGTGGTGTAATCGGCAGTTTGACAACAAAGGGACTTGTTGAAGAAAAGGGCAGACTTGAGCTACCCGGCAGACCGTTGCTTTACGGCACAACCGAAAACTTTTTGCGTTGCTTTAACATTTCAAGTCTTGACGAACTTCCTCCGCTCCCCGAGGGTGATGAGGACAAGGAGTCCGAAGAAAACGGTGAAGAACAGGAAAAGACTGAAAACGGCAATGAGCAGATTGATTTGTTTGCCGATCAGCCTGTTGACAGGCAGTAAAATTTAGGGGGAATTCCCTTTGCTTTGGCTATATATCCTACTCGGAATTGTGCTGTTTATTGCGCTTGTGATGTTTATTCCGATTACTTTGCGTGCATCATATAAAGAGGAGTTTTGGTGCGCCGTGTATATCGGATTTGTAAAGCTTCAGCTTGTGCCGGCAAAACCCAAAAAGGAAAAGAAGAAGAAAAAAGCAAAAAAACAAACTCAGAAAACCGAACAGCCTAAAAAAGCGACAGAAAAAAGCCGAGCCTTATAAAAAATACGGTATTGAGTGGCTTTTGAACCTGATAAAAAAGTTGCAGAGCTTGCAGTATCTGCATTGCAGGACTTTTTCAGCCACATACTGGTTAAAAAATTGTCGCTGAGTATCGGCGTTGCAGGTGACGATGCGGCTGACACGGCTATAAAATACGGCAAATACTGTGCCGTTGTTTATCCGGCAGTAGGCACAATTGTCCGTGTCGTAAAATGCAAAGGCTACGGAGTTGACATAAATCCGAATTTTTCGGAAAAAGCAGAAACTGAAATTAACTTTGACTTTGCCGCAAGAATTTTCGCATTCCGACTTATCGGTCTTGCCGTTAAGCACGGAATCAAAGGGATTAAACTTCTTGCAGAAGTTAAAAATGATTGATATAAATATTGTTGAAAAAGGAGAATGGCTATGGAACATCCTATCGGCAGTTTAATGGATACCACAATGGAAAAAATCAAGGAAATGATTGATGTCAATACTATTATCGGAGAGCCTATAACTTCGCCTGACGGCACACTTATCATTCCTGTTTCAAAGGTAAGCTACGGCTTTGCGGCAGGCGGTTCGGATCTGCCTACCAAAAAGGAAACAAAGACTGCTTTGGCGGCGGCAGCGGTGCAGGTGTGACAATTCAGCCTGTTGCATTTCTTACCGTTTATCAGGGCGATGTAAGGCTTGTTTCCGTTGACAGGGAAGAAGGTACAGCCGACAAGCTCGTTAATATGATTCCCGATGTTCTCAAAAAAGTAAAGGGAGTTTTCAAAAAGGATAAGAGCGAATCCGCAGACGATTTTTCCGAAATCACACAGGACGATATTGACGGCTGATTCGTAATATTGCAACACCCCTCGGCATAGATTTATGCAGGGGGTGTCCTTATGAAAAAAATAATCTCGCTTGCGGTGTGCTTTGTTATGCCGTTTGTGCTTATGGGCGCAAAAACTGAGGAGGATACTCCTCCCACAACTTCTGCACAGGCATTTGTCCTTTATTGTCCCGATAACAACACGGTTATCTGTTCAAAAAATGCAGATGAAAGAATGAAGCCTGCGAGCACCACAAAAATTATGACATCTCTCATAACGCTTGAGGAGGCGGCATCCTGTAACAGCGAAGTAACCTTCAAACAGGAAATGGTTGCCGAGGGCAGTTCGATGTATCTTAAAGTCGGTGAAAAAGTCCGACTTTCGGACCTTGCGTCAGGAATGATGATGGCGTCGGGTAATGATGCGGCGAATGCGGCGGCATATACGATTTCGGGCAGTCCCGAAAAGTTTTCACAACGAATGAATGAAAAGGCAAAGCAAATCGGTATGACGAATACTAATTTTGTAACGCCGAGCGGACTTGACGATGACAACCATTACTCAAGTGCAAAGGATATGGCTCTGCTTATGTCATATGCACTTGAAAATGACGATTTTGCAAATCTTACGGCTAAGAAGAGTGTGACCGTTGAATTTCTTGAACCGAAATCAAAGAAAACCGCATATGCAAATCATAACAGGCTTTTGTCGCTTTATCCCTACTGTACAGGCGGAAAAACAGGCTATACAACGGTGGCAGGGCGGTGCCTTGTTTCCTCTGCAAAAAAAGACGGTGTAACGCTTGTGTGCGTCACTCTGAATGACCGTAACGATTGGAATGACCATATTTCTCTTTATGATTACGCTTTTGAAAAGTACAGGGGAGTTGACTGCAAGGACGCTGACTTTTGTGCCGATATTCCGTGCGTGGGCGGTGATAAGGACAGCGTAACGGTTACAGGAGAGAAGAACAACACAATCGTTTTAAAGCGTGAGGACTGCGATAAAATCAAGAAAAAAATCTTCATAGACAGCTTTTTGTATGCTCCGATTGAAAAGAACGAATCGGTCGGCAGAATTGAATACACACTCGGCGGAAAGCTGCTTTATAAATGCAACATTGTTGCAGGCGAAAAGATTAAATCGGATAAAAAGAGTGTGTCAATATTTTCGGCAATAGGAAATCTGTTTTCGTGACAGCTTAAATATACAGAAAATTTTAATAAAAAGGAATTTACATATGGCTAAAATTGAACCTATAAGACTTCAGAAATTCATAGCGCAATGCGGTATTGCTTCAAGGCGAAAAGCCGAGGAGCTTATTCTCGGCGGTCATGTCAAGGTGAACGGCAAAACCGCAATTCTCGGCGATAAGGTTCTTCCTACAGACAAGGTGTTTGTAAGAGGCAAGAGGATTGTTGTGCCGAAGGGCGGTAATTACCGATATATTATGCTCAACAAGCCCCGTGGATTCATTACCACAATGAATGATGAGCGTGGCAGAAAGTGTGTTGCACAGCTTGTTGAGAATGTCGGCGAGCGAGTTTATCCGATTGGCAGACTTGACAAAGACAGCGAGGGTATGCTTGTTTTTACAAATGACGGTGACTTTGCAAACAAGGTTATGCACCCGAAAAACAATGTTTACAAGATTTACAGAGTAACCGTTCGACCGTCAATTGACGAGGATCAGCTTGTAAAGCTTGAAACAGGCGTTGAGCTTGACGGCAGGAAAACCGCTCCTGCATATGTCCATGTAATTCACAAGGAGCAGGGCAGAGTAGTTCTTGAAATGATTCTTCACGAGGGTAAGAACCGTGAAATCAGAAGAATGTGCGAGGCTGTCGGGCTTGAGGTTGCAAGACTCAAACGCACCCAGATCGGCGGAGTAAAAATGGGTATGCTCAAACAGGGCGACTGGAGAGATTTGACCGAACAAGAGGTTAAAAAACTGCTTGCAAACCCGTTTTTAAACGGCAAACAGCTTTAATTTTCCGTTTTTGAAAAATACTTCCGAAACGGTCAATAAAACTATTCGTTAATTCGACAATAAATTAAAGGTTTTCACGGAATAACTATTAAATGTGTTCAAAATTGAAATAGTACAGCGTGTTTTTCTTGTACTTTTGAAGATTATAGAGTATAATGTATGTGTAGAAAATTAGTATGCACGCTCAGTTTTCGTGCATATTCAATACATGGTATTGGAGGATTTTAAGATGAGTATTGAAAAGATCAATCAGGCAAAGGCTGAAATTGCCGCAACTTCCGCTTATAAGACAATTACGGCGTTTTTTGATGCAGACAGCTTTTGTGAAATTGATGCCTTTGCAAAATCCGGTGAAGGTTTTGCCGAGGTTGTTGCAGGCTTTGGAACAGTAGAAGGTATGCCTGTTTATGCGTTTGCACAGAACAGCGACATTTGCGGCGGTGCTATGAGTAAGGCACAGGCTGCCAAGCTTAAAAAGCTGTATGGTCTTGCACTCAAGACAGGCGCTCCTGTTGTAGGCTTCTATGACAGCGTTGGCGGCAGACTTAATCAGGGTACAGAGCTTCTCGCAGGTTGCGGTGATGTTCTCAATGCGGCTGCGTCACTTTCCGGTGTTGTACCGCAGATCTCGGTTGTTCTCGGCACTTGCCTCGGAACAAACGCTCTTAACGCCGCAAGCGCAGACATCGTTATCATGAGCAAAGACGCACAGCTTTCACTTTCGGTAACAGGCAAGCATTCCGATGCCGCTTACAATGCTGAAAACGGTATTGCCTCAATCGTTTGTGACGACGCAGACAAGGCAATCAAGGCTGCAAAGGAACTTATCCTTTATCTTCCGTCAAATAACCTCACAATGGCTCCTCAGTCATTTGAAGAAGCTCCGGCAGAGGACGGTTGCGGTTGTGTAGTCAGCAGAACAGTTGACGGCAACAGCATTGTAAAGCTCTTCAATGATTACGGCAAGGAAGCAAATGTTCGTTTTGCAAGACTCGGCGGTCAGGTTGTAGGTATTGTTGTTACAAAGGGCAATGAGCTTGGTTGCAAGTCTGCAAACAAGGTAGCAAAGTTTGTTCGTTTCTGCGACGCTTTCTCACTCCCTGTTGTAACATTCGTAAACTGCCCAGGCTTTGAGTCAATCAAGTCGGCAACAAAGGCGTCAGCCGCTTATGCTGAGGCAACAACAGTTAAGATTTCTGTTGTTACAGGCAAGGCAATCGGTTCAGGCTATGTTGCTCTTGCAGGCACAGGCGCTAATGCAGATGTTGTTTACGCACTTCCCGATGCAGTTATTTCACCTGTTAATGTTGAGGCTGCCGCATTCATTATGGCTCCCGAAGTTATGAATGTTGCCACAGATAAGCAGGCTGAGGTTGCTCAGAAGTTTGCTGACGAGAATCTTTCTGCTTACAATGCCGCTCAGAACGGCTATGTTGACGGTATTGTTGAAGAAGCTCAGCTCCGTCAGACTCTTATTTCTGCACTTGATATGCTCTCGGGCAAGCGTGTTTCAACACTTTCAAAGAAGCATTCAACTATCTGATAAATGATTACTTGTTAAAATAAAAGGGGATACTAAAAATGAAGAATTTAAGAATTACAGTTAACGGCACAGCATATGATGTTCAGGTTGAAGAACTCGGTGGCTCTTCAGCTCCCGCAGCAGCCGCTCCTGCTCCGGCAGCCGCTCCCGCTCCTGCAGCAAAGCCGGCAGCTCCCGCAGGCGCTCAGGGTTCTGTTGTTGTAAAGGCTCCTATGCCCGGTACAGTTGTTAATGTTGTTGTTTCGGCAGGACAGGCTGTTAAGGCCGGAGATGACCTCGTATTCATCGAGGCTATGAAGATGGAAACTCCCGTTAAGGCTCCGCAGGACGGCACAGTTGCAACAGTCGATGTTGCAAAGGGTGAGTCAGTTGACTCAGGTAAGGTTCTCGTAACACTTAACTAATCAATAATTCGGAGAAAGGGATGCTGTAAAATGGCAAAAAAAATCAGAGTTACCGAAACTGCTCTGCGTGACGCTCATCAGTCACTCATTGCAACAAGAATGACAACAGAGGAAATGCTCCCTGTTCTTGACAAACTCGATAAAATCGGTTATTACTCACTCGAATGCTGGGGCGGCGCAACATATGACTCATGCCTCAGATTCTTAAACGAAGATCCGTGGGACAGACTCCGCACAATCAGAGAGCATTGCCCTAACACAAAGCTCCAGATGCTTTTCAGAGGACAGAATATGCTCGGTTATCGTCACTATGCCGATGACTGCGTTGAGTACCTTGTTCAGCGTTCAATCGCAAACGGTATTGACATTATCCGTATTTTTGATGCTCTTAACGACATCAAGAATCTTAAAACAGCTATCAAGGCCGCTAACAAAGAAGGCGGTCATGCACAGGTTGCTATCAGCTACACAACAGGTCCCGTATTCACAGATGAATACTATGTTGAGTATGCTAAGAGAATTGCAGACGCAGGTGCAGATTCAATCTGTATCAAGGATATGGCTGCTCTTCTTACTCCGACAAGAACCGAAAGCCTTGTAAAGGCTATCAAAGCCGCTGTTCCGGAGCTTCCGCTTCAGCTCCACACCCACTACACATCAGGTCTTGCATCAATGTGTCTTTTGAAGGGTGTTGAGGCAGGTGCCGACGGCATTGACACAGCAATCAGCCCACTCGCTCTCGGTACATCACACGCACCTACAGAGTCAATGGTTGCCGCTCTTTCAGGCACAGAGTTCGACACAGGTCTTGACCTTAAACAGTTCTCTGACATCCGTGCTTACTTTATGACTCTCCGTGAGAAGTACATCAAGTCAGGACTTCTTGATCCTAAGATGCTCGCAACAGACGCTAACGCTCTTATCTATCAGGTTCCCGGCGGTATGCTTTCCAACCTTCTTTCACAGCTCAAGCAGGCCGGTAAGGAAGACAAGCTTGACGAAGTTCTTGCAGAAGTACCCCGTGTTCGTAAGGATTCAGGTTATCCTCCGCTTGTTACTCCGACATCACAGATTGTCGGCACACAGGCTGTATTCAATGTAATCACAGGCAAGCGCTACTCAATGTGCACAAACGAGTTCAAGGGACTTGTTGCCGGTGAGTACGGTACAACTCCAATGCCGATTGATCCTGCGTTTCAGAAGAAGATTATCGGTGACAAGAAGATTATCAAAGGTCGTCCTGCAGATCAGCTTAAGCCTGAGCTTGATAAGCTCCGTGGCGAGATTGAGCAGTGGATTGAACAGCCTGAGGATGTTCTTTCTTATGCACAGTTCCCGAAGGTTGCCCTCGACTTCTTTGAAAAGAGAAGAAATGCCAAGGTTGGCATCAACGGCGACAAGCTTGACAAGAAAAATATGGTTCACCCAGTTTGATTTGACAACAAAAATTAACATTTATGCCACTTTCGCTATGAAAGTGGCATTTTCATTTGAGCAGAATTATTTTATGTGAATTTTTAGCAACTATATTGCATTACATATATTTTAGCAGTATAATGAAGTAAATTGAATATCTGTTGCGTATACCATTATTACAGATAGAATAAATAAAAGGTGAGGAAATAAGAATGAAAAAATTATTAACTGCATTGATAGCATTTGTAATGTGCTTTTCGGTTGTAACAACAGCTTTTGCGGCTACACCTGATGAAACTTCTGATTCAGACTTGATTTCAGATATTAAACAGGCTATGTTAGATACATATTATGGTGATGAAAAGCCTGAATATCTGAATGTCGAAATTCTTTTGGACGATGAAGACGAGGTATATTTCAGTTTTTCTGACAGCTTTGCTACTTCTGCAAACAGAGTTTACACCGAGGCAGGCAATTACATAGTTTCTTATCTCGAAAATTGTCCTGTGGCACTGTACAAAAACAACAGGGTTTATATGATCCCCGATGCTTATAATTCGGGCATTATTGATGACGATACACTTGAGGGCTTGACCTATTGCGGACATATGGATATAGTTCCGAAAAGCGATGATTCAGCACTTGTTATCGAAATAAAAACAAAGTTATTGAAGAGTGTTTTGACGGCAAATCACCTGAAACTTTGAGAATTGATATTGTTGGCAGAACAAGTGACGGCGGAGTGTGTTTTAGATATAGTTTTGGCGGTGGTATGGATGTAATTGTTGAAGAAACAATTGGTGACTATACTTATAGTTACAACCATGGCGATGATGTTATGCTTTATAAAAATGGCAATGTTTACTCAATCAAAGAGGCTTATGAAAGCGGAGTTATTGACGATAGTATTCTTGAAGAATTGTCAAAAATGAATTTTGGTTTGAAATCTAATAAACCGAATACAACTGTTTCTACTGAGCCTACAACTACGGTTGCAACAGTTGACGAACCTGTAACAGTACCCGATACAACTTCTGCAACTTCGGCAACTAAGCCTGTTTCAACAAGCGACACAGCTACAAAGGACACACCGAACAATTCACAGAATAACAGCGGTGCTGTACAGACAGGACAGAACAGCGTTGCGGTAATTCTTCTTGTTGCAATGCTTGCAGGTTGTGCAGTAATTTTTGCAAAACGCAGAAATCATTTTGAGTAATTTACAAATTAAATAATCCCTATAAAAGCCGTTCTCGTTATTGAGAGCGGTTTATTTATTTTAGCTTAAAAAATTTGTGATAGTTTATCAAGATGTATTGCTTTTTATATCATTTAATGTTACAATTAACTTGCATAAAAATTTAGCGAAAGTCCTTAATAATGCGTAGAATATTTACAAAGTGAGGGATAACTATGAAAAAGTTTTTACCTATAGCTATGGCGGCGGTAATGTCGATGTCTGCGGTTGCGGTTTCGGCAGTTTCCGCAAATGCGGTTGAACCGCTTAACACACCCGTGCAGTATGCACAGGTTGCAAGGGCAAACTTGGCAACACCGAAAATTTCAAAAGCCGAAAGCGTTTACGGCGGTGTAAAGCTTACATGGAACAAAGTGAACGGTGCGGCTAAATACAGAGTTTACTACAAGGGCCGTAAAGGTTGGACACGAATGGTCGATACAACTTCAACATCATATATCGACAAGGATGTTTCATCGGGCAGGAATTACACCTATACTGTAAGATGTATTTCGGCTGACGGAAAGAGCTTTACAAGCGGTTATGATTCAAAGGGAACAACTGTAAAATATATTGCCGCCCCCGAAATTTCAAAGCTTGAAAGCGTAAACGGCGGTGTGAAAATCTCTTGGGGCAAAGTAAGCGGTGCGACTAAATACAGAGTTTACTACAAGGGCAGTAAAGGCTGGACAAAAATGGTTGATACAACTTCAACCTCATATATCGACAAGGATGTTTCATCCGGCAGAAATTACACTTATACGGTTAGATGTATTACATCAGACGCAAAGAAATTTACAAGCGGTTATAACCCAACAGGCAAGTCGGTAAAGTATGTTGCCACACCGAAAATTTCAAAACTTGAGGTCACATATGACGGCGTAAAGCTGACATGGAACAAGGTTGCAGGTGCAGAGAAGTATCGTGTGTACTACAAGGACAGAAACGGTTGGACAAAGCTTGCCGATACAACAGGCACGACTATGCTTGATATGAATGTTGTTTCAAAGGAATTTGATTTAAGCATTGATGATATTTATTACACGGTTCGTTGTATCAGCAAGGATGCCAAGAGTTTTACAAGCGGCTACGATTCAAAGGGTACGCCAATTGGCGATCATCAGGATTGTCCCGAAATTTACAGCATTGGTGCAGTAAACAACGGTGTTGAAATGCATTGGACGGGAGATGCGCCAAAGTTCCGTGTTTATATTAAAGAAAACGGTTCTTGGAAGAGGATAGCAGAAACTTATGACAACTATTATGTTCACAAGGGTGCAAAGTCCGGCAGTAACACTTATACGGTAAGAGGTGTTTCAAAAGACGGTAAAAAGTTTACTACGATGTTTAACCCAACCGGTGTAACATACAGATATAAGATATCCGATAAAACAAGGGACGCTTATATCAATTATATGATGAATCATCAGAGTGAATGGATGCCAAGCCTGGGAAGTGATCACAATTTGTCAGGTGTTATGTTTTTGGATTTTGACTTTGACGGAGTTCCGGAACTTGTTGCACAAAAGGCTGATTCCAATGAGTATAGTTTCCATTCCGTTGTTTACAAATTTGAAGACGGTAAGTTAAAAAGAGTGGGAAATGTTAACGACGGTTTTGCGATATACTATAATAAAACTGCCAAAAAGTATGAGGTTCACGACCTAAAGATATCTTTAAATGTAGATGACGGTTACTATTGGTCGGGTAATTCAATAATCACATACGACGGAGAGAATCTTTTTGCAAATATGTATTCGGCAAGAGGCGTAGGCGAAGAATCAAATGATAATATTTATTATAGATATTTTGACGGTAATGACAAAAATATTTCACGGGCAAAATATAACGAAATTAACCTTAAACAGTTTAATAATTGCGTGAATGCACATATGTTTACCCAATTTATTGCGACAGGTTATGGTGATGCCAGCGTATGGGGTGAGAACACTACCGCTGAGAATAAGCAGTCTTTGCTTGACGCTTATAATTCTTTCTCCTATGAGAAGTATTGATTATTTAAAAATTAATAAGTTTTAACTGCAAAAGGGTTCAGCCGTAAAAAGCTGAACCCTTTTATTGCACAACAAAAAACGGTTCAGCCAAATTGACTGAACCGTTAATCTGTACTATGTTAAGCTTGGGAACAAGTAGTTGTAAATTATCACAAACTACCTACACGAACTACGAGCGAGGTACTCGCAAAAAGGGTAGCTTGAAAATCAAGCTACCCTAAATTCGTACTATGTAATGCTCGGGTGACAGAAATTTGAATATATCAAACTAACTTCACGAACTACGAGCGAGGTACTCGCATTAGTTGTTGATGAGCTTATCTTCGTCAGACCAGCTGTAGAGCTTTCTAACTTCCTTACCGAATACTTCGGCAGGAGCTTCGGCAGCGAGCTTTCTCATAGCCTTGAAGTGAACCTGTGAACCGGCATCGCTCATGTCAAGGAGGAAGTCCTTAGCAAATGTACCGTCCTGAATGTCAGAAAGAACCTTTCTCATAGCCTTCTTAGTATCCTCTGTGATGATCTTTGGACCTGTGATGTAGTCACCGTACTCAGCTGTGTTAGAGATTGAATATCTCATGCCTGCAAAACCTGACTGATAGATAAGGTCAACGATGAGCTTCATCTCATGGATACACTCAAAGTAAGCGTTTCTTGGGTCGTAACCGGCATCGCAAAGTGTTTCAAAACCTGCCTGCATAAGTGCGCAAACACCGCCGCAAAGAACAGCCTGCTCACCGAAGAGGTCTGTTTCTGTTTCTGTTCTGAATGTTGTTTCAAGAACGCCTGCTCTTGCACCGCCGATACCGAGTGCATATGCAAGTGCGAGATCCTTAGCCTGACCTGTAGCATCCTGCTCAACAGCAACGAGGCAAGGTACACCCTTACCAACCTGATACTCTGAACGAACTGTGTGACCCGGTCCCTTAGGAGCTACCATTGTAACATCAACATCCTTTGGAGGCTTGATGCAACCGAAGTGAATGTTAAAGCCGTGAGCGAACATAAGCATATTGCCTGCTTCGAGGTTTGGCTCGATGTCGTTCTTGTAAAGAGCTGCCTGCTTTTCATCGTTGATAAGAATCATGATGATGTCAGCCTGCTTTGCAGCCTCTGCCGATGTATATACCTTAAAGCCCTGTGCCTCAGCCTTTGCCCAGCTCTTGCTGCCTTTGTAAAGACCGATGATTACATCGCAACCTGAATCCTTGAGGTTGAGAGCGTGTGCATGACCCTGGCTGCCGTAACCGATAATAGCAATTTTCTTACCCTTGAGAAGGTCAAGGTTGCAATCTGACTGATAGTAGATTGGTGCTGTCATGTTTTTTGTGTAGTCTTTCATATTAAAGTCCTCCTTACCGCAAACGCGGCATATAAATTAAAATATATGCTAACTGTAAGATTAAACGGAAACCGAAGCTGTGCCTCTGTCAATGGCAACAGTACCTGTTCTTACAATCTCACGGATACCATAAGGCTTGAGTAAGTCAACAAGCGTGTTGACGCGGCTTGCACATTCGCAGTACTCAACGGTAACTGACGAAGGGGATACATCAACGATTTTCGCCTGCATAATTTCAACCGTTTTGACAATTTCGGCTCTTTTTGAGGCGGCGCAGTGAACCTTGATTAAAACAAGCTCACGGCTGATAAATTCGCCCTCGTTAAGCCTTTTTACCTTGATGACGGGAATGAGCTTGTTGAGCTGTTTTTCAAGCTGTTCAACAATGTACTCGTCACCGTTTGCAACGATTGTGATTCGGGAAACCGACGGGTCCTGAGTAACACCTACTGCAAGTGAGTCGATGTTAAAACCTCGGCGAGAGAAAAGTCCCGAAATTTTTGAAAGAACGCCCGCCTGATTTTCAACAAGTATTGATAATGTATACTGCATTTTATCACCTCATTAAATTGACGGAGTGTCGGGGTGAACATCGCAAACAAGAATGAACGGTTTTTCCGAATCAACAATACCCTTGATGATGTTTTCAGCTTCCTTGTTTGAATGAGCCTCTGCATGGTCAATGCCGTAAGCATCGGCAATCTTCAAGAAGTCGGGATCACCGTTGAGAATTGTTGCGGAGTGTCTGCCGCCGTAGTGCTTGTCCTGAAGTTCACGAACCATTCCGAGTCGTGCGTTTTTCATAATGATGATTTTAATTCCGAGCTGATTGCCTGCAATAGTCGCAAGCTCATTAAGCCCCATCTGAAAACTGCCGTCACCGCAGATTACAATAACATCACGGTCGGGTCTTGCAAACTTTGCACCGATTGCAGCGGGAATTGAGTAACCCATTGTACCCATACCGCCTGTTGTGAGGAATCTGCCCTCACGAATACGGAAGTTGTTTGCACACCAGATTTGATTTTGTCCTACATCGGCAACAAGAATTGCCTTTGAGCGGAACATTGCACTGAGATGACCGACAAGTGTTCTCGGCTCAACAAAGCCGTCAAATACGGGAGGCTCACGGTAAAGGTCTTTTTTCCAGTTCTTTACGGTTTCGCTCCACATTGTTGTAACCTTGTAATCGCCGATGCTGTCAAGCAGCATATTGATGACATTTTTCATATCGCCTACAATCGGAATTTCTGTTTTAACATTCTTACCGATTTCAGCAGGGTCAATGTCAATGTGAATTACCTTTGTGTTTTCACTCATCTGGTCGGGAGCCGCAACAGCTCTGTCACCGAGTCTTGCACCGCATACGATTACAAGGTCGGCTTCGTGAAGAGCACGGTTGGCAACAGCCTTGCCGTGAGTGCCGAGCATTCCGAGATAAAGCTCATGCTCGCTGGGCATAACACCGATGCCCATCATAGTTGAAATAACGGGGATACCCGTAGTTTCTGCAAATTTTTGAAGTTTAAGCTTGATACCCGAACTCAGCACGCCGCCGCCTGATACGATAACAGGACGCTTGCTTGCGTTGATGGCCTCAACAGCCTTTTTAACCTGAATTGCGTGTCCCTTAGTGTTCGGCTTGTAACCGATAATGTTTACGCTTTCGGGATATTCAAAACTTTCAATTTCATTTTCCTGAATATCAACGGGAATGTCGATAAGTACAGGACCGGGTCTGCCGGTTGAGGCAATATGGAAAGCCTCTTTGAAAACTCTCGGAAGGTCTTCTGTTTTGCTGACGAGATAACTGTGCTTTACAAACGGTTCACAAGCTCCTGTGATGTCAGCTTCCTGAAAGACATCTCTGCCGAGAAGGTCGGAACGAACCTGACCTGTAATGGCAACAATCGGAATAGAGTCCGTATAGGCGGTTGCAATGCCTGTGATGAGGTTGGTTGCACCGGGACCGGAAGTTGCCACGCAAACACCGGGACGATTACTGCATCTTGCATAGCCGCTTGCCGCATGAGCAGCGTTCTGTTCCTGACGAACAAGAATGTGGGTAATGCTCGAATCGTAAACTTTATCGTAAAATGGGCAGATAGCCGCACCGGGATAACCAAAGACTATGTCAACGCCCTCGGCTTCCAAACATTTTACCATAATTTCAGCACCGCTGATCATTATGTTTTGTCCCTCCTATCCTTTTTATTGTGAGCAAAAGGTGTTTTGTAACATTAAATATACCCTTTTACTTTACCGCTAATTATACAATAAATACCTTAAAAAGTAAAGAGCAGTATTGCCCATAAATTAAATTTTTGCAGGATTTTAAATTATTCTGTCATCGCCTGAAAAAGATATAATAAATGATTAACAACAAAAGCAAAATGCCGACCAAAAAAGTATCTGTTTAAGGGTAATAACTAGAAAATTCCCGAACAGTTTTACCTGCTCGGGAACAGTAATGATTGTTGAGAAAATCAATATTTCTTTTTGAGGAGTCTTGCGGCTATGAGGACGCAGACTACGCTGACGCCTGTGTCGGCGATAACGGACATCCAGATTTGTGCAAGACCGAATGCGGCAAGGATAATTACAAGAGCCTTGATTGAGAGGGCAAAGATGATGTTGCCCTTGACAGTGTTGATAACACTTCTTGCAATTTTAATTGCCTTTGGAAGCTGTTTGAGTGTGCCTGATGCGAGAACTGCGTCTGACGCTTCAATAGCGGCTTCACTGCCGAATCCCATTGCGATACCGCAGTCGCTTGCCGAAAGAACAGGTGCATCATTGATGCCGTCGCCCACAAAGCAAGCACCCTTGGATTTTGATTTCAAGCCTTTGAAAAGCTCAAGCTTTTGAGCAGGGAGAAGCTCTGCGTGACATTCGGAAAGTCCGAGTTCATTTTTAACATTTTCGGCAGGCTGTTGTCTGTCGCCTGTGAGCATTACCGTGTTCTTGACACCGAGCGCTTTAAGCTGTGAGATAACCTCTTTTGCCTCAGGTCTTACTGTGTCGCTGACATTGAGCGAACCGATAAGCTGACCGTCATAAATTACGAAAACAGAATCGTCTTTGTTTCCAATCTTCTTCTGTTCGTCCGAAAGAATCTTTGAACCGCCGCACTGAATAGTTTTGCCGTTATAAACTGCGCTTGTTCCGTGACCGGCACTTTCGCTGTAGTCGGAAAGCTCGGGAAGTTCAAGACCGTTTGCCTTTTCTCTGATTGCGGAGGCAATCGGATGAGCGGAATATTTTTCGCTTGCAGCGGCAAGAGCAAGAACTTCGTCAGCACTGTATGAACCGACAGTATTAACCTTGTTTACGCTGAGCTTGCCGCTTGTGAGTGTGCCTGTTTTATCGAATACGAATGTATCTGCTTTTGCAAGAGCCTCAATATATTTTCCGCCCTTGATGAGTACACCGACTTCGGATGCCGCACCGATACCCGAATAGTAGGAGAGAGGTACGGAAATAACAATAGCACACGGACATGACGCTACAAGACAAACAAGCGCACGGTATAGCCATTCGCTGAATGCTCCGAGTCCGCAAAGCGGAGGAATTACTGCGATTGCAACTGCAAGGAGTACAACAACCGGTGTGTAAACAGAGGCAAATCTTGAAATAAGCTTTTCGCTGTTGCCCTTTTGAGCGGCGGCATCTTCAACAAGCTGAAGAATTCTTGTTGCGGTACTGTCGCCGAAATGCTTTGTGGTTTTGACAGTAATAAGGTTACTGCCGTTGATTGCACCGCTGAGTACCTCACTGCCCTCGCCTGCATCAACAGGAAGGCTTTCGCCTGTGAGAGCAGATGTGTCGAGAGTTGTTTTACCTTTGATAATAATGCCGTCAAGCGGAACTCTTTCGTATGGCTTGACTTCAATGATACTTCCGATTTCAACGCTTTCGGCAGGAACAATCTGTTCTGCACCGTCAACAATAATTGTTGCTGTATCGGGACGAATGTTTGCAAGCTTTTCAATGTCACGGCGGGATGCGTCAACTGCTCGATCCTCAAAAATTTCACCGATAGAAAAGAGGATTGTTACCATTGCCGCCTCAACAAAATCTCCAAGACAGAATGCCGCAATTACCGCAACAGCCATAAGCGTTGTTTCGTCAATTCTCAGCTTTAGAATGTTTTTTGCACCCTTGATGAATACCTTGTAACCCGAAAGAAGTGTTGCAACAAAACACGCTGCGAGTACAACATAATGAACAGCCGTAACACCGTCAAGTGTAAGGTGGAGAATTTCGGACACTACAGCAAGTACAATTGAAATTGCAAGGAAGATTGTGTCACGGTTGATTTTCTTTTTGTGATTTCGGGTTCTGCCTTTGTTGTGATATCATTTTTCGGAGTTTTGTCAACAACGGTTACACCGTCCTCAATGTTGTCGCAAATTGCCTGAATTTCGGAAACAGGATTCTGCTTTTCGCTTTTGAAATTGAGAAGTTTTGTCGCAAAATTGAAGCTCACATCCTCAAAGCCGTCTGTTTCTGCAATTTTAGCCTCAATCTTGCCTGCACAATTAGCGCAGTTGAGATTGTCAAGCTGATATTTGTACCTCATATGTCTCCCTCCTTATTCAAGAACATGGTCAAGTCCCATTTCTATGATTCGTTTCACATGGTCATCGTCAAGGCTGTAATAAATCTGCTTTCCTTCACGGCGAACACGCACCAGCTTGTTCTGCCTTAACACACGCAGTTGGTGGGAAATTGTGCTTTGCTCCATGCTGAGAGCTTCAGCAATGTTGAGCACCGACATTTCATTTTCCGAAATGGTGTACATAATGCGAAGTCGGGTTGAATCACCGAAAACCTTAAAAAGGTCTGCAAGCTCAAACAGCACATCAATGTCGGGCATTTCGGGAGTGGTTGTTTTTTCTTTGTTTTCCATAGGCGTCCTCTTTAATTTTCTCTCAGGTTAATAGTTATACTTGAACATATGAAGATATGCTCATATGTTAATTATAATATAGCATTCCCTTTTTAAAAAGTCAATAGACACACACGAAAAAATGTAATGTTTTTCAAGTTTTTTTGCCCCAAAGTTTCACTTGTTTATTGTGTCCGTTTGGAAAGTATATATAATATAGTATAGAAAGTTAATTTTAGATTTGAAAAAAGAAGATTGAAGGTGTAAAATTATCATAGGAATAACGGAACGATATTTTTCTGTGTTAAATTTGAATTGTAAATTGCTCAGATGCCTGATGATAGCACGAAAATAACACTTGTTTCAATTTGTAATAATTTTACAAAAAATCGCTTTGATTAATTACTTCTTTTTAGGAAAAAACGGTTTTAAAAAGCATGGTTGGTTATATTAAAAACAAAAAAAGCAACAAATTAATAATTTGAGTACAACTTGCCCAAAAATAGATTACAGTTTTATTATTCCGTTGACTTTACTACAATTTTGTAGTATCATTTTCTGTAAGAGAATTGTTAAATTACATCTGCGTAACCGAGTGGGTTCGTTTTTAATAAAATGTAACAAATTAGTTCTCATTATGAATTTTAGATTCGTATAATTTTTGATTTTTACTTATACACTATATAGATATACATTTTCAGATATTTAGCTTATTTAGTTAAAAGTATCTTCTACACATTAATTGGGGTGTAACAATTGGAGAAGTTCGTAGTTACCGGCGGAAAGCCATTATCGGGTGAAGTGACAATCAGCGGTGCGAAAAATGCAGCCGTTGCAATTATTCCGGCAGTTATTCTTTGTGATGAACCATGCCAGATTGAAAATATTCCTAACATCAGCGATGTATCACTTATCAGCAGAATTCTTCAGCAGATGGGTGCTAATGTAAGACGAATCAACCGTTCGTCCTTATATATTGATCCTACAAAAATCCGCACATGCAATGCTGTGACCGACCTTGTAAGAGGTATGAGAGCGTCATATTATCTCCTCGGCGCACTTTTGGGCAAGTACGGCAAGGCTAAGGTGGCTCTTCCGGGCGGCTGTAACTTTGGCGTGCGTCCGATTGACCAGCATCTTAAAGGCTTTGAGGCTCTCGGTGCGACAACTCAGCTTGTTGACGGTGCGATTATAGAGGCAGAATGCGACAACCTTGTCGGTACACATGTGTACCTTGATGTTGTGTCCGTTGGTGCAACAATGAACATTATGCTTGCCGCATCAAAGGCAAAGGGACAGACCATTATTGAAAATGCCGCAAGAGAACCGCATATTGTTGACCTTGCGAACTTCCTTAATTCAATGGGTGCGGATGTCAGGGGCGCAGGTACGGATGTTATCAAAATCCGTGGCGTTGAGTATCTTCACGGCATTACTTATTCGATTATTCCCGACCAGATTGAGGCAGGAACATATATGTGTGCCGCCGCCGCAACAAGAGGTTGTATTACGGTGAAGAATATTACACCGAAGCATCTTGAATCAATCAGCGCAAAGTTGCGTGAGATGGGTGTTAAGATTACGGAATATGATGAGGCTCTCAAGGTTGATGCATCATCTGCTCCGCTAAAGCGCTGTAATATCAAGACAATGCCGCATCCCGGCTTCCCGACAGACTGTCAGCCGCAGTTTGCCGCATTGCTTATGAGCGTTCCCGGAACAAGCATCATCAACGAGAATGTTTGGGATAATCGCTATCAGTATGTCAGCGAGCTTATCAGAATGGGTGCGCAGATTTCTGTTGAGGGCAGACTTGCAATCATTGAGGGCGGTGTTCCGCTCACAGCGGCTCCCGTTAAGGCAACCGACCTTCGTGCGGGTGCGGCTATGATTATTGCCGCTCTTGAAATTAACGGTACAACAGAGATTTCTAATATTCAGTTCATTGAGCGTGGATATGAAGATGTTGTTGAAAAGTTCAGAGGACTTGGTGCAGATATCAAAAAGGTGTATTTTACAGGAGACAACGAGCAGGAGCTCGGTGCCTGACTAAAATTTAATTAGAAATCAAAGCCGTTTTCTTTGTGAGAACGGCTTTTTTGTGAGATAATTTACAAATTTTAAAATTTGTGTTATCATATTCGTTACACTAAAGATAAGGATTGATTGTTTTGGCAAGAGCAGTACCGCTGTTCAGCGGAAGTAAGGGTAACAGCTACTACATAGGTTCGGCAAGCGAAGGCGTACTGATTGACGCAGGTCGTTCATGCAAGCAGATTGAAAATGCCATGCTTGCAAACGGACTTGATATGGGCAGTATCGGGGCGGTTTTTATAACTCACGAACACACTGACCATTGCAGTGCGTTGCGTGTGCTTGCAAAGCGTTACGGCTTTAAGGTGTATTCAAGTCTCGGTACGCTCAATGCTTTGAGGGCAGGTAATAAGCTTGATCCAAACACAGATGCAGATGTTATAACTGACGAGGTTGTAATCGGCAATATGCGTGTTCAGCGAATTGACACCCCCCACGATGCGGCGGAAAGCTGTTGTTACCGTGTTACTGCTCCCGACGGAAAATCCGCACTTATAGCAACCGATATGGGCGTTATGTTGCCCGATGTCAGAACTGCCGCAGAGCAGAGCGACTTTGTTGTGCTTGAGTCAAATCACGATATTAATATGCTCAAAAACGGATTTTATCCTTATCCGCTAAAGCAGAGAATCCTTTCAAACAGAGGACATCTTTCAAATGAGGCTTGTGCAAAAGAACTTGTTAACCTTGTTGAAAAGGGAACTTTAAGACTTATGCTCGGCCATCTCAGCGAAGAAAATAATACCGTTCCGCTTGCAATGTCAACATCCGTAGACCTGCTCACATCAAACGGAATGAAATACAAAAGCGATTATTCGCTTGATGTTGCTCCGAGTGTAAGCACAACAAAAGCCATCATCTTTTAACCTTAAACAAACAAGAGGAATATGATTAAGATTAACATAATTTGTATCGGCAAAATCAAGGAAAAATATTTTACCGACGCAATTGCAGAGTATGCAAAACGCTTGACCGCATTTTGTAAATTCAATATTATTGAGCTTTCTGAAGAACGCATTAAGAGCAACATACCGAATAGGTCGCAGATTGATGAGGTTATTTTCTCTGAGGGAAAACGAATCATGCAAAAAATTTCGCCTTCGGATTATGTTGTTGCAATGTGTATTGAGGGAAAGTCTATGTCGAGTGAGGAGCTTTCAAAGCTGATTGACAATGCGTCCGTAAGCGGAAAAAGCACCGTTGATTTTATTATCGGCGGCAGCTACGGTCTTGACGAATCGGTTAAAAAACGGGCGGATGTCCGTCTTTCAATGAGCAGAATGACCTTCCCTCACCAAATGGCAAGAATGATTTTAAGCGAACAGATTTACCGTGCGTTTGAGATTTCATCAAACGGTAAATATCACAAATAATTTACGGAGTTACTATGGCGCTTGACGGAATTTTTTTAAGACATATTAAAAGTGAAATAGAAAAAGAGGCTCTCGGTGCAAGGGTGTCGCAGATTTATCAGCCGAACAGAGAGGAGCTTGTGTTCGGGTTGAGAACATTTTCCGGCAACAAAAAGCTGTTGCTTTCTGCACGAGCAAATTCACCGAGAGTGAATTTCTGTTCGTCAACACCCGAAAATCCTGCACAACCTCCGATGTTCTGTATGCTTTTGCGAAAAAGAATCGGCGGCGGAAAGCTTGTGGGACTTCGCCAGAACGGTTGCGACCGTGTTCTTATGCTCGATTTCGAGTGCGTGAACGAACTCGGCGATACTGTGATGATAACTGTTGTATGCGAAATTATGGGTATGTACAGCAACATAATTATTGTCGATTCAAACGGCGTCATCATCGATTCACTCAAGCGTGTAGATCTTACAATGAGCAGTAAAAGACTTGTACTGCCGAATATAAAATACGAACTTCCCGAATCGCAGAACAAGCTGAATCTGCTTAAATGTTCGGTGCTTGATGTGTGTACAGCCGTAAAAAATCTTGACACGGAAATGCCGCTTAACAAGGCGCTGTTAAGGACAATTGAGGGCGTTTCTCCGATTGTATGCCGTGAGATTGAATACAAGGTTATGGAGGGCGCAACAAACAGAATTGAGGGTGTGCTTTTTGACCGACTCGCAGTTGAAATTGAAAAGCTGAAAAGCGTTTGCAGCGATTGTTCGGGCAAGCCTGTTGTGGTTTATCGTGAGGACGGCAAGCCTATGGACTTCTGCTTTATGAATGTTGAGCAGTACGGCGATTTTGCAAAGGTTGAGAGTAAGGAAAGCTTCTCCGATTTGCTTGACGGATTCTATGAGGCTCGTGACAGTCGTGACAGAATGAGGGTGAAATCACAAAGCCTTACAAAGCTTTTGAACAACACACTTGAAAGGCTTGCACGAAAAATTGCAAAGCAGAAGAGTGAGCTTGAACGCTGTGCAGACCGTGAGCATCTTCGCATATGCGGTGACCTTTTACAGGCAAATATCTATCGCATTGAGCGTGGTGCGGAGTATGTTGATGTTGAAAACTTTTACGATGAGAACAACGCAATTTTACGCATAAAGCTTAATCCGGCAATCTCACCTTCGGCAAATGCCCAGAAGTATTACAAGGATTACCGCAAGGCTAAAAATGCCGAAATTATGCTCAAAGAACAGCTTGAAAAGGGCAGGGAAGAGCTTGATTATATTAACTCGGTTCTCGATACGGTTGACCGTGCGGAGAATGAAAAAGACCTTGCACAAATTCGTGAGGAACTTACCGAGCAGGGCTATCTCAAGGTTCAAAAGGGCAAAAAGCCCCGTCAGACAACTTTGCCGCCGCTCGAATTTGAATCAAGTGACGGTTTTAAAATCCTTGTCGGAAGAAACAACCGTCAGAACGATAAGCTGACTTTGAAAACAGCGTCAAAGAACGATATGTGGCTGCACACAAAGGACATTCACGGTTCTCATGTAATTGTTGTTTCGGACGGCAAAGAGATTTCCGACACGGCAATCTATGAGGCGGCACGGCTTGCGGCATATCACAGTAAGGCGAGAAACAGCAGTCAGGTTCCCGTTGACTGCACACTTGTTCGCTATGTGTCAAAGCCAAACGGTTCAAAACCCGGTATGGTAATTTATGTCAACAACAAAACCCTGTATGTAAAACCGTCACAAACGGTTGAAAATCAGTAAAATATTTTAATAAAAATTAAACGGAGGGCAAGACGCTCTCCGTTTTTATGTTAATTTAATTGTTTTTAACGGGCGGTAAAATCGAATGTAAAATTCGTATTTTAGGGGTGCAGAATTTGAACTCATACCCTTCAAAATTTGCACCTGCCCCCTTCAGAATTTGAACCCGTCCCCTTCAGATTTTGAAGGGGACTACTTCAGAATTTGAAGCCTAATAATACCCATAGAAAAAGACTAAGAGAATAATACTAAGTAAATAATACCAATTGAAAAATGAAGAGGAATTCAGATGACCGAACTGACAAAATCATCCTTCAAAATCCCATTCGGGGACATAGCTTTCATCTGCGGAAGAAAGCTCCTGTGTAAAGCCGTCAATTCCCAGTCGCATCATTTCAAGCTTTACCTTGTCATATTCTCTGCGTGTGATTTTACGGTTAATTCGTGAAAACTCACTGTCGCTGACCTTGCCCATAGGAATGTACTGACACATAAGACTTAACAAAACCTGATCGCCGAATCTGCGTTTTACAATATCAAGCACTTCAAGACTGTTCTTTGTGTGGGCAGGCAAAATCAGATGTCTTACGATAACGCCCTTTTTCATAATGCCGTCATCGTCAAACTGAGGCAGACCAACCTGAAAAGTCATTTCGTGAATTGCGGCAACAGCCGTGTTGACATAATTCGGTGCAGAAGAGTATTTTACCGCAAGAAAATCATCTGCATATTTAAAGTCGGGAAGATAAATGTCAACAAGTCCGTCAAGCATACTGAGAGTTTTCGGACTTGTGTATCCGCTGCAGTTATATACAATCGGAATTCTCGGTTTGTAAATTTCAAGACTTTTAACAACAGCGTGTGCAAAATGGTCAGCCGTTACAAGGTTGATGTTATGCACTCCCTTGTCCTCAAGTTCTTTGTAACATTCGGCAAGTCTTTCGGGAGTGATTGTTCTTCCGCCGTCCTCGTTTGAAATTTCGTAGTTCTGGCAGTACACGCATCTCATTGTACAGCCCGAAAAGAAAACAGTTCCGCTGCCCTTTGTGCCGCTTATGCACGGTTCTTCGCCATAGTGCGGAGCAACTCTTGCAACAACGGGCAGTTCTCCCATTTTACAAAATCCGTTTCCGCTGTGGGCAGTACGAACAGCACCGCATTTTCTCGGACATAAATTGCAAATCATGATATCACCTTATTGTCTGATATATAATGTCTGATAGAACATTAAACACTATTGTACCACGATTATGACAAAAGTTAAAGTCTTTGCAAATTAAAGTGTGAAATCAGTAAGATAATCTTCGATGATATCGTCAAGCTGGCAGAGTTCAAGCTCAAGTTCGTTGCACATTTCGACAAGCTCCATCATTTCACGAAAGCTTTCGCTGATTCCCGACACGGATTTTATAAGCTTTTTGCCGCAAAATGCGCTTATCCCAAAGGTGTTAAATCCGTCTTCGGGTGTATGATTCAATTTGTAGGTTATCATTTTTCCCTCCGGATGATAACCGGCCACAAGATAATAATACTATTATGTTGCGATATTGTCAATATTATTACAAAAATATTGTTGATTTGTAAACAAATAGTGATGTATCAGTAATAAATTGTACATAATGACAAATGAATGTAAACCACAGTTAAAGAATTATATAACAATAAAAACTTTAGTTCGATAAAATCTTAATAATATGTAATAAAGTATTGCAAATGTTATATAATTCCTGTATAATCGGGTTGTACAGACTTTAACTTGTGGTTGTTTGTGCAAATATTGCTTAGCCGTTAAAAGCAATAAACACAGCCTTGAATATTGAACATTGAGCAATGCAACCGACAGTTGCCGTGAAAACTGATTTTTCGGTGGAATGTAAACTAATATATACTTGCTTTGCTACTCGGCTGAATGCTACAATATTATCCGTTAAAAGGCTGCAAATTTTCAGTATCCTTTTTGAAACTCGTGTCTTTTCAATGGGGCAACTGGTTAATGAGGAGAAGAATATGATAAGTGTTCAAAATTTACGAAAAGAGTTCAAAAAGACTATCAAAGAGCCCGGCCTCAAGGGCAGCGTAAAGTCACTGTTCAAACCCAAAACGGAGATTATAACGGCTGTTGATAACATCTCCTTTGAGGTGGAAAAGGGCGAAATTCTGGGATTCATCGGACCTAACGGTGCAGGCAAAAGTACCGTAATCAAAATGCTCACGGGTATCCTTACCCCGACTTCGGGTGAGTGTATGATTAACGGTCAGATTCCCTACAAAAACAGAAAAGAATATGTTAAAGAAATCGGTGTAGTGTTCGGTCAGAGAACTCAGCTTTGGTGGGATTTGGCATTGCGTGAAACCTATGCCGTGCTGAAAGAAATCTATGAAGTTTCTGATAAGGACTACAAAGAGCGAATGGCATTTCTCAATGAAGTGCTTGACCTTGAATCTTTTATCACAAGTCCTGTTCGTACGCTTTCACTCGGTCAGAGGATGAGGGCAGACATTGCCGCATCAATGCTGCATAATCCCAAGGTTCTCTTTCTTGACGAGCCGACAATCGGTCTTGATGTTGTTGTTAAGGATAACATCAGAAGGGCTATTCAGAAAATCAATGAGGAGGAGGGAACAACTGTTATTCTCACAACCCACGACCTCTCCGACATTGAACTTCTGTGCAACCGAATTGTTATGATTGACAAAGGCAAAAAGGTTTATGACGGTCCTATCAATGATTTGAAGCACAAGTACGGACAAATGCGTGAGCTTTGCTTTGAACTTAAAAATCAGGACGCACTTTCCGCTCTTGATTATGCAAAAACTTTCTCGCTTTCGGACGATGACCTCGCCGTTGAAAGTGACGGTGTTGAAGTTAAGGTTCGTTTCAACAGTCAGAAAGTGTCTGTTCAGGAGGTTCTCAAATACACCCTCAACAGCATTGATGTCAGCGACATAAGCGTTAAAGATGCCGATATTGAAGAAATCATCCGCCGTATTTACAAGGAGGGTGTGTAGATGAAAAAACTCTTTAAAACCTACTCGCCGTTTTCTCGTGCAGGTGTGCAGAGTGCAATGGCTTACAGGGCGAATTTCATCTTTTTTCTTATCGGTGAAATTTTCAAATGCTTTGTAATGTACTTTATTTGGAAAGCCGTTTTTAACAGCTCGCAAAATCAGAATTTTATGGGCTTTACAATGGAAGATATGACCGTTTATGTGTTCATATCATTCCTGACAGGCTACCTTTCATTCAGTGACGGTGCGTTTGCACTCGGAGAAGAAATTGTTGACGGTTCGGTTAGTATGAGAATGATTAAGCCATGTTCGTTTGATATGTGCTTTCTTTTTCAGGAACTCGGCAACAAGGTGATTAACTACTCGATTATGTTTGTGCCGATTGTCCTCGGGGTTGAAATTTACCGCTTTGTAATTACGGGTGCGGTTCAGTTTAATATTTTAAGCTTTGTGCTGTTTTTTGTGTCACTTCAGCTTGCATATCTTATTAACTTTTATTTCAATGTCTGCTACGGCTTTCTTGCGTTTTTCCTCAAGAATTTGTGGGGAACAAACCTAATCAAGGATGTTATCGTAGGATTCCTTTCGGGCAGTACAATTCCGCTTGCATTCATGCCCGATGTTTTGCAGACCGTGCTTACATATCTGCCGTTTGCAAGCCTTTCCTACACTCCCGTAATGATTTATATGAATATGTATTCACCGCTTCAAATTGCGTTTTCAATGCTTTTGCAGGCTTTATGGCTCGCAGTTTTTGTGCTTGTTTCAAAGCTGATATGGCATTTCGCAATGAAGCATCTTTGCATACAGGGAGGCTGATATTATGAAAAGAGTATTCAGACTTCACCGTATTTTTATTTCACAGCACCTTAAAAGACTTATGGAATACAAGGTGGATTTTACCGTTGGTGCAATCGGATTTCTGCTTGGTCAGGCTGTTGAGATTCTTTTTATCGGAATAATTTTTTCACAGATTCCCGACCTTGCCGGCTGGACATTTGACGAGATTCTGTTTATTTACGGTTTCAGTCTTATTCCGAAAGCGATTGACCATATGTTCTTTGACAACCTGTGGATGATTGGCTACAGCATTGTCCGCAAGGGCGATTTTGACAAGTACCTCACCCGACCGATTAACAGCCTTTTCTATGTGACTGTTGAAAAGTTTCAGGTTGATGCTTTCGGCGAACTTCTTATGGGCATAATTCTGATTACCTACAGCCTTATAAGAATCGGAGCAAATATTGTGTGGCAGAGAGCGTTGATTTTGCTCTTGCTTGTTCCGTTTGCCGTGCTGATTTACACCTCGGTCAAAATTCTCACTTCCGCAATTTCATTCTGGACAAAACAGAGCGGTCACATTACGCATATGTTTTATGCCGTAAACGATTTTGCAAAGTATCCCGTTACAATCTACAACGATTTTATCAAGGTGATTATTACCTATGTTATTCCGTTTGCTTTTACGGCTTACTATCCTGCAAGCTTCTTTTTGAGAGGTGAAAACGGCTGGTTCTGTGTTTTGGGAACTGTACTGATTTCGCTTGCCTTGTTCGGAATTTCGCTGATTGTGTGGAACAGAGGAATAAAAGCGTATGAATCGGCAGGCAGCTGATTATTTGGTGAATCACAAAACAATAACAGTTAATTGCTGAAATATTGCAATAATAATAGCTGATTATTGCTTTGCATCAGTCTTTATTTGTGCATAATGTATAAAAAGCGTTCTTAAAGTTTGGCTTTAGGATGCTTTTTTAGTTCTCAATAGGAAAAATACGGCATTTATAAATGTTAAAATATAGTTATCGTGCGGTACTTTGTGCGAAATAATATTTAGGAGTGAAAATATGAGATTACGCAAACCATTATCGATTCTTCTTTCTCTGTCCATGATTGCAGGTATGTCGGCCTTTGCCTCAAATGCGGCAGTAACAAGCGATGAATCGGTTTCAGCAGGCAATTATTACAATGCAAATTATCTTGAAAGCTATGCAAGCAAAGCGTATAACGAATCGGGACTCGGCTCAGTGTACAGCAAAACTTCCACAACATGGAAAACCTGGTCACCTGATGCGTCATCCGTAAAGCTCAAGCTCTACACAACAGGTTCTGACAACGAGGCGGGCGCTTCGGCAATCGGCACCTATGATATGAAAAAAGACAGCTCAACAGGTGTTTGGTCACTTAATCTGAGCGGTGATTACAAAAACAAATATTACACATATCTTGTAACAGTAAACGGCACAACCAAGGAAACACAGGATGTTTACTCACAGGCTGTCGGCGTAAACGGCAACCGTACAATGGTTGTTGACCTTGACTCAACCGATCCGAGCGGTTGGTCGGACGATAAGCATGTTCTCTTTAACAGCGCATCCGAGGCGGCTGTATGGGAAGTTCATGTGCGAGATTTTTCAGTTTCCAAAAACTCGGGTGTGAGTGAGGACAACAAGGGTAAGTATCTTGCATTTGCCGAGGGCGGCACAACTCTTAATTCAGACACAAGTTCATCAGCCGTTTCAACAGGCATTGACTACCTTGTTGAGCAGGGCATTAACTGCGTTCAGCTTATGCCTGTTTATGATTACGGTTCGGTAAAGGAAGATGTTGCAAGTTCTTCTTCAAACCGTAACTGGGGTTATGATCCGGTGAACTATAACGCTCCCGAGGGTTCATATTCAACAAACCCATATGACGGTAACACAAGAATCACTGAGTTCAAGCAGATGATTCAGGCTCTTCATGACAGAGGAATTTCAGTTGTAATGGATGTTGTTTACAACCACACATTCTCAAACGATTCCTGCTTTAACAGAACTGTTCCGGGTTACTACTACAGAATGCATTCATCATCAGCATATTCAAACGGTTCAGGCTGCGGTAACGAAACTGCGTCAGATAAGCTGATGTACAGAAAGTATATGATTGAATCCGTAAAGTATTGGGCGGAGGAATATCACATTGACGGTTTCCGTTTTGACCTTATGGGTATTCACGATATCACAACAATGAACGATATCCGTTCTGCTCTTGACGGACTTTATTCAGACGGTTCGGGTAAAAAGATTCTCATGTACGGTGAACCGTGGACAGGCGGTTCAGTTGCAATTTCCGACGGTTGCTCGCAGTCAAAGGCAGGTTCACTCAACTCAAGAGTAGGTATGTTCTGCGACAGCTACCGTGATGCAATTAAGGGAAGCACAGACGGTTCCGATAAGGGATTTGTTCAGGGCAACACCGATAAGGCCGGAACGGTTGCAAACGGTGTAACCGGCAAGGGCTTTTCGGCTCAGGCTCCTTCACAGACAATTGCTTATGCCGACGCTCACGATAACCTTATCCTCTGGGATAAAATTGTAAAGAGTAACGGCTCATCAAGCTGGAATTCAACATCTTCATCACTCAGGGGACAGGTTAAGAAAGTAATGGGACTTCTCCTTACTTCACAGGGTATCCCGTTTATGACGGCAGGCTCGGAATTTTGCCGTACAAAACAGGGTGATACAAATAGTTACAAATCAAGCGACGCAATAAATGAGATTGATTGGTCAAGAGTAAAGACCTACTCGGATGTTGCCGCTTATTACAAGGGACTTCTTGAAATCAGAGAAAACTATTCTCCGATGAAGAGTTCAACATTCAACACTCCTTCATTCCAGTCAACACACGGCGATGTTGTTGCTTACACATATTCAAACAACAAGTCAAATGAGTGGGGCAAGGTTTGTGTTCTTGTAAACGCAAGTTCAACAAATGATTGGCCGATTACACTTGACGGCAGCGGCTGGACAGTAGTTGCAGACGGTACGACGGCAGGTCTTAAAAGTCTTGGCACAGTTTCGGGCAACACATATACAGTTCCTGCAAACAGCGCCTGTGTGCTTGTTCAGAGTTCAACATTCAACAACCTTAAGGTTAGTGAAAAAACATTCGGTACGGTAACAATCAAACATATTGATGACAGCGGAAATGTTCTCAAAACATCAACAGCGAAATATGCAGACGGTACAACATACCGTACTTACCCCGACACAACCATCCTTTATGACTACGCTCTCAAGGATACTCAGGGTGTAACTTCGGGTACTGTTACAGGCGGAAAGAATTACAATGTAACTTATGTTTACAGCTCCAGCGGTATTCGTTCAGGCTATGTTACGGTAAATTATGTTGACGAAAACGGTGAGTCAATTAAGGACACCGTTTCAACAAAGTATCGTGAAGGCGACAGCTACAGCGTTCCGTTCACATCAATTCAAGGCTATCAGCTTGACACAGACAAGTATCCTGCCAACACGACAGGTACATTTAACGGTACTAACACAACCATTAACTTTGTTTATAAGGCACTTGACAGCACAAGTTCGGTTGTTCACTACTATAACTCAAACAACTGGTCAAATGTTCGTTGCTATGCTTACACAGACGGCGGCGAAGAGCCTAACGGCAAGTGGAACAACGCAACTGTTATGACAAGTGAGGGCAACGGATGGCTCAAATGCACAATTCCTGCACCAAGCTCATATGTAATGTTCCACACAAACTCACAGCAGGAGCCGGGTGCAAACGAGACAGGCTACCTTGTTTCGGGCGAGGCATGGGTTCAGAATAAGAAACTCAGCTTTAGCAGTAAGGTTATCACAAGCCACATTGACGCCGCAACAGGTGAAAAGATTGCCGATGATGAAATTTTAATTCAGTCAAAGGTTTCTTCAGACGATACATACAAAACTTCTCCGCTTTCGGGCAGAACAGATGTTATTGCTCCCGTAAATGCGTCAGGCAACCTTTCATCGGGTATTATCAATGTTGTTTATCTTTACACATCCTCGGAGCGTCCTTCAACTGCTCCTTCAACGGTAACTCCTACCACAGCCCCCGTTACACAGCCGACGGAAAAAATCCTTATCGGTGATGTTAATCTCAACGGTGCGATTAATGTACTTGACGCAACAGCGGTTCAGAAGTACATTGTGAAGCTTATAACACTCTCAGATAAGGCTCTTATCGCGGCCGCAAGATGTGACGCTGACGGCGAGAATGATATCGTAAGCGTTAAAGACGCAACATACATTCAGATGTATGTCACAAAGCTTGACGGTCACGGAAATGTCGGCACTTACTATGAGTCGGAAGTTACTCCGACAACCGCCCCTGTTACCGAGCCGGCAACAGAAGAGCCGACAGTTGCTCCGACAACCGTTCCTGCAACAACAGCTCCTGTTACAGAGCCTACAACCACTCCGTCATCAACCTATACAGTTAAGTTTACGAATTCACTCAACTGGGATGGCACACTCTACTGCTACTCATGGGCTGAAGACGGTACATCTACAAAATCATGGCCGGGCGTTGCGATGACATATCTCAACACAAATGACCATGGTCAGAAGGTTTACTCGGTTGAAGTTCCGAACACTGTTGATTACATTATTTTCACAAACGGTTCGAGTCAGACCATTGATATCGGTTTTGACGGCACTTCGCTCAATTATTATACAGAGTCGCAGTATGACTCAAAGGGTCATGCTTATGTAGGCACATGGTAATCATTTTTTGAAAAAGTGTAAATAAGTAAAAATATAAGTCGGCAGGACAGTACGCAAATTAAACTGTCTTGCCGACTTTTTATGTTTGAAGTAGGGGCGTTCATCGGACGCCCGCCTTGATGAAATTTTTTGTTTAATAAAATGTTTTGAGGAGATGAAAATAGTGTGTAATCTGTACGGGAGAACCGTGTTATCCCGTGGGTAATCGTACAAATTATATGATATATTTAAGTATATAAATGTCGCAAATATATTGTTTTACTGTAGCGGCGAACCGTGTTCGCCATTTGTTTTGTGTGCAAACACAAAACAATCGGTAATAGCTGATTGTTTCGTTTCATGGCGAACCGTGTTCTCCTGCCTGAAATATAATCGCAATGCTATCAATCTAAAAAGAGAGCGTAAAATCACGCTCTCTAAAATCATCATAATTATAAAACTTTATATAATCGTTCCGCCGCCAACTACATATTCACCGTCATAGAGGACTGCTGCCTGACCTTTTGAGATTGCTCTTTGCGGTTCGTCAAAGACAATGTGCAGGGTGTTATCGTCAATCTGTTCAACGATTGCGTCCTTTTCGGGCTGGCTGTAACGAACTCTCGCCTTGACTTTAATCGGCTTGTCGATTTTGTCACAGGTGATGAGATTTATGTCCGTTGCATAAAGCTCCTTTGAGAAAAGCTCGTTGTTATCGCAGAGAATAACCTCGTTGGTGTCAAGATTCTTTTCCTTAACATACATAGGGTGGGGGAGTGCAAGTCCAAGACCTTTTCGCTGACCTACGGTGTAACGGATAATTCCCTTGTGTTCACCGAGAACATGACCTTTGGTATCAACAAAATTACCGTTAGGATAAGTTCTGCCCGTGTATTGCTCAATGAATTTTGCATAGTCCCCGTCGGGAACAAAGCAAATGTCCTGACTGTCGTGTTTTCGTGCGTTTATCAAACCAAGCTCATTTGCAATTTCACGCACCTTTTCCTTTGTATATGTGCCAAGCGGAAGAAGTGTTTTTGCAAGCTGTCTTTGTGTAAGACAGTACAGCACATAGCTTTGGTCTTTTGTGCTGTCAACCGATTTTTTCAGCAAATAGCGGTCTGCACCCTTGTCATACTCAATTGTCGAGTAATGACCCGTGACAACGCAGTCAAAGTCAAGCTCTTCTGCACGGCGAATGAGCTTTTCAAATTTGATAAAGCGGTTGCAGTCAATGCAGGGATTCGGTGTTGTACCGTTTTCATAGGCTCTGATAAAGCGGTCGATTACATTTTCCTTAAAGCTGTCCTTGAAGTTATAGACATAGTAGGGAATGCCGAGCTTGAGGCAAACTCTCCTTGCATCATCAATGTCATCAAGAGAACAACAGGTTTTTTCTCGCTTTTCACCGATATCTTCGTTATCAAAGAGCTTGAGGGTAATGCCCGTTGCGTCATATCCCATATCCTTGGTAAGAAATGCGGCAACCGAGCTGTCAACTCCTCCGCTCATTGCAATCAATGCTTTGTTAGTCATTTATTCCTCCCGAACAGATTTGCGTTCATAAGTAATTTATCAGCCGAGTCTGATCATTTCGTCAATGCACTTTCTTGCGTCTGTGATAGTCTGATCGTCAAGCTTGATTTCCTCTCCGCCGTTGCCGTTAAGGCAGTTGTAAACATCAACAAGTGTTGTTGATTTCATATTCGGGCAGATGAGCTTTAATGTAAGACCGTAGAAATTCTTGTCCGGACATTCATACTGCAAATGTTCGGCAATGCTGATTTCTGTACCGATAATGAATTCCTTTGCATCGGATTCCTTTGCATAATTCATTATGCCCGATGTTGAGCCGACATAATCAGCCATAGCAACAACTTCGGGAGTGCATTCGGGATGAACAAGAACGAGTGCGTTCGGATGAAGCTCCTTAGCCTTTTTAACATCCTCAACATTTACGCAGGCATGAATCGGACAACCTCCGTTGAGAAGCTTGATGTTCTTGTCGGGACACTGCTTTGCAACATAGTCTCCGAGGTTGCAGTCAGGGATAAAGAGAATGTTCTTATTGTCAAGATTGTTTACGATTTTAACAGCCGATGAGCTTGTTACGCATACATCGCAAATTGTTTTGAGTTCTGCCGTAGTATTGATGTATGCAACAACTGTGTAATCGGGATACATTTTCTTAACCTGAGAAATAAGCTGTTTGTCCATCTGGTCTGCCATACTGCAGCCGGCAACAGGCTGTGCAAGGTAAACAGTTTTTTCAGGTGAAAGGATTTTGCAGGTTTCAGCCATAAATCTTACGCCGCACATAAGAATGTTCTTGTTTTCGGCTTTGCTTGCGTCAACACTCAGCTTGTAGCTGTCGCCCGTGTAATCTGCAATTTCAAGAATTTCATGCGCCTGATAGCTGTGGGCAAGAATACAGACATCCTTTTCCTTTTTCAGCTTGAGAATCTGTTCTTGTATTGATGAAATATTCATAATAGCTTTCCTTTCAAGGTAATTAAAATTACTCCCCTTTATTATACATTTTCAGCAGTTTATATGCAATAGCTTTCGGTGTAAAAAAGCTGTATTTTTTGCGTTTTTAACAAGAAACAGCCCATATTTTTGGTTGTATTTAAAAAAATATTTTTGTTCCTTTAGACTTTACACATAAATGAATATGTGCTATAATTAAGTATAATTTTTGAATAGTATTATATCCCAAAGTTAAAATGGGTTGAATTAGGAGGATTATGTGATGAAAAAGACAATTGCTGTGTTATTTGCAGTTATGATGATGTTATTGTCGGCAGTTCCCGCATTTGCTGCCGCAAGTCCGGAACCGAGTACATTCAAATATAAGGTTGAAATTATTCCGACAGAGGGCGGTGACGGTGATTATAAGTTCACAACAGGTATTGACGAAAAGGGCGAACAGCATGTTTACATTGAGCCGCTTCCATATGACGGCTATACTTTTGACCACTGGGAAATTTCGGGCGGTCCTTTCAGAACCGACAGTAAGTATACAGATCCTAATATGAATATTATTATTTCAGGTGACATTGTTTGTACTCCTTATTACCGTAAGGCAAGCAGCGGCGGCACAACAGGTCCTGTTGCTACAGCTACGGCAAAGAAAGATGATTCAACAACTTCACCAAAGACAGGCGCAAGCGATGTTGTACCGTATGCAATTTTAGTTCTTTCTCTTGCGGCTTGCGGTGCGGCTGTATTTAAGCTTGTAAAGAGCAAATAATCCAACCTTAACTAAAAATCAAGAGACTTCTCATAAGGAAGTCTCTTTTTTATTCATTAGATGTTTGAATAATCAGGTTTTGTATTGCAGATGCAGTAGTTTGTAAATTGTAATAAAATTTTACTAACAAGTAATGATTAATTGACACACTGACACAAAAATGATACAATATAACCAATTGGGAGTTTTTGATATGAGCAGAAAAAGAAACAAATTTCTTATAGCTTTGATTATTTTGCTTGTTGCTGCAATTATCGGCACACTTGCGTACATAGTCGTTAAAAACTTAAATGAAAATAACGAACGAAAAAGTCTTGATAGCATCGCAGGCTCGTATGCGTCAGACATTGAAAACGGTACAACCTCTGCAACAGAAGTGACTTCACCGTCAATCAATGTGAAAAAGGTCGAAAATCCGATTGATTTCAAGTCGCTTCAACAGCAGAACAGCGACATTTATTCGTGGATTTACATTCCGAATACAAATGTAAATTATCCTGTTTTGCAAAGTCATCTTGACGATAACTTATATCTTGACCACGATATTTATAAGAATTACAGCTTTTCGGGCAGTATCTATTCGCAGATGTGCAACAAGCGTGATTATTCCGACAGAGTGACTGTGCTTTACGGCCATAATATGGCAAACGGCTCAATGTTTGCAACGCTCCATCGCTTTTATGATGCCGATTTCTTTAACAAGAACAGGTACATCTATGTTTACACTCCCGACAGAAAGCTTACATACGAAATTGTGTCAGCTTTTGAATATGATAACCGACACATTATGAATTCGTTTGATTTTTCCGATGACAATGTATTTTCGGATTATCTCAATATGATTAAAAACCCACATTCTGTTTCTGTGAACAAGAGAAATACGGAGCTTACTACCGATGATAAAATTCTTGTTTTAAGCACATGCTTAAACAGCGGTGACGGAAGATATCTTGTGCAGGGAGTGCTGAAGAAAGATGAACCGACAAAATGAAAGTTCGGCTGAGGCAACAACTGAAAATATAGAAAACAAGCTTGATCCGAATACACCGGAAATTCTTGAATCAAAAAGAGAAAAGAACAGTAAGGAGCATGTAAGCAACCCTTCAAGGTTGGATATAGAAGGTTATATTTTCAAGGACAGCAAGTTAATAAAGAAAAGAAAAAGTATATACAGATGTGTACGGAGTTGATTCCGACAGCATTGTCGTGAAGAGTAACACCACAAATCACTATAAAAAGCATAGATCAAAGTCGCATCATCACCATTCAAAGCATCGAAAGATGAAAACCTGGAAAAAGGTGCTTTTGTCAATCGGCTGTACATTACTTGGTTTAATTATACTTGCCGTAGGCACGGTTGCGTATTTGATTTATCAGGGCGGAAACGAGCTGTTTAATACGGATATTCATGTTACCGCCCCACAGGGCATTGAAACCGAGGAAAACGGTAAGTATGTCGTATACAACGGTGAAACATATCAGTTCAACGAAAAGGTGACGAATGTTCTGTGTATCGGTGTTGACAAGCGCAACCTTGACGAAAATAATAACAGCAAAGTCAAGGCGAGCGGCGGTCAGGCGGATGTGCTTATGCTTGTGTCAATCGACACTTCAAACGGTAAAATAACGCTCTTCAACATTTCGAGAGATTCGATGGTTGATGTCACAATGTATTCAGCAGGCGGTGCGTATGCCGGTACGGAAAAACAGCAGATTTGTCTTTCGTATTCATACGGTGACGGTAAGGAATCAAGCTGTGAAAATACCGTAAATTCAGTTCAGAGGCTGTTCTATAACATTCCGATTAATACATACTTTTCGCTTGACCTTGACGGCATTTCCGCTCTCAACGACAGCGTTGGCGGTGTTGATGTTGTGTCACCCGAAACAATCGGGGAGTTTGTTGAGGGAGAAAGCTATCACCTTGTCGGACAGCAGGCTGAAAGCTTTGTCAGAACCCGTGATACAAGCAAGACCGATTCAAACAATATGCGTATGCAAAGACAGAAGGTTTACATTCAGTCTTTTATGAATACGGTTCTTCAGCAGACAAAGGAAGATTTAACCACGCCGATTGATTTGTTCAATGCGTCCGCTCCGTATTCATGTACAAATCTTAACCCGTCAAAGGTGTCATATCTTGCTCAGCAGGCTGTGCTTGGCGGTATGAACGGAATTGATATGGTTTCAGTCCCCGGTCAGGTTACAATGGGTTCAAAGTACGCAGAATTCAATGTCAGCGAGGCAGAATTTTATCAGCTGTTTTTGAGTATTTATTATACGAAAATAGAATAATAATCAAACAAATAAAATGCATCAGATTCCAAGTAAGGTCCTGATGCATTTTTGTTTTATGTGCAATGCGGTTGTTGAATCGTGCGAATAATAACAATTCTACGCTCGGGCATGATATGTTTTAATATCGCAAACTTTCTTCACGAATAGGGAACGGCGGCTCGCCCTAATTTAGAGCGAATAACCGCAATGATACGCTCGGGTGTAATATGTTTTGTAATTAAACAAACTATCTTCACGAATAGGGTACGGCGGCTCGCCGTAAAAAACAGACAGCCGATAATTGGCTGTCTGCATTTTGTTCAATATTTAATTTGATGCGGAGGTTGTTTCTTTTGAAGAAGTGCCGCCTGTGAACAATTCTTCAAAAACGAAGCTTGCGAACTTCTTTCTCTGTTCTTCAAGGTCTGAAATTTTGATTGTTGATGTGATTGCACCGTTCCATGTTTCGGTTTTATCATCATAGTACCAAAGACCTTCTTCAGGAACATAATACTGCTCTACATCATAGGAAAGATATGTGAGAGCGTGAGAAACAAGTGCTGTGATTTCGTCCTTCTTGAGGTTTGTTGTTACAAGGGGACCGACAGAGCTTACAATTGAAACAATCTGACCGAGGTCCGCACTCTTCATACTTGTAAACAAAGTTTCAAGAAGCTTTCTCTGTCTTGAGGTTCTGTCCCAGTCGTCACCGTCAAGACCGATTTCGTTGCCGTCCTCGCCCTTTTTAAGACCTCTGTTTCGAGCATACCAAAGAGCCTCCTGACCGTTGAGATGAACAGTACCGGGTGCGTCTGTGATAGTTGTTCTTGTGTCAGCCTGATTGTTCTTGTACATCTGATAGTTGATGTAGTCAATTTCGTCCTGAGTAACTTCCATATCAACACCGCCGAGGGTGTCGATAATCTTCTTAAAGCTGTCAAAGTCAACAACCGCATAACGGTCAACCTTGATGCCGAAGTTTGCCTCAATTGTCTGAATTGAAAGCTTTGCTCCGCCGTAGTTATAAGATGCGTTGAGCTTGTCATATCCGTAACCCGGAATATAAACATAGGTGTCACGCTGGAATGATGTCAGTTTAAGCTTTTTGTGGTTGTTATCAATGGTCATCATAATCATTGTATCACTTCTGCCGTATTTATCGTCGTTTGAATTGTCTTCGCCAAAGAGCATAACATTAAGCTCCTTGGAGTTCTGCAGAAGCTCTCCCTCTGAAAGCGAAAGGTTTGTTGTGTCGCCCTCAAGCGGGGCAACCGATGAGTTGGTAGCTG
>ENA-OQJP01000022-OQJP01000022.1-human-gut-metagenome-genome-assembly--contig:-NODE-22-length-75094-cov-12.767911_pt1 | contig 75094 bp, 65 predicted proteins | sample MGYA00242611_ERZ504778 | MGnify/ENA primary metagenome ERZ504778 (study PRJEB26092, sample SAMD00036349) | human gut metagenome | host: Homo sapiens | study: EMG produced TPA metagenomics assembly of...
CACCCGCGTATGGGCTACTCCCCTCAGTCTCACTCCGTTCGACAGCTCCCCTCACAGAGGGGAGCCAAGAATGGTTACGCGAGCAATTCCTTGACGGCGGCGATGACGGACTGCAGACTCTTCTTCGCGTCACCGAACAGCATCTGGGTGTTGTCTTCGAAGTAGAGCTCGTTCTGGATGCCGGCGTAGCCCATACCGCGGCCGCGCTTCATGACCACGACGTTCTGGGACTTGTCGACGTCGAGAATCGGCATGCCGGAGACCGGGGTGCCGGGACGGCGAGCAGCCGGGTTGGTCACATCGTTGGCGCCGACGACCAGAGCCACGTTGGCCTGCGGGAACTGCGGGTTGATCTCATCAAGATCCACGAGCTCCTCGTAGGGCACGTTGGCCTCGGCCAGCAGCACGTTCATGTGGCCAGGCATACGGCCTGCGACCGGGTGAATGGCGTAGGAGACTTCCACGCCGTGGCCCTTGAGCAGTTCGCCGAGGTCGGCGAGCTCGCGCTGGGCCTGAGCCTGAGCCAGACCGAAGCCGGGCACGAAGATGACCTTCTGCGCGTAGACGAGCTGAACGGCCAGATCGTCCGGCGTGGTCTCCTTCATGGTGCCTTCCGGACCGTCGCCAGCAGCGGCGGCGTCAGCACCACCGCCGAAGCCACCGGCCAAGACGGAGAGCAGCGGGCGGTTCATGGCCTGAGCCATGAGGATGGACAGGGTCACACCTGCGGAACCGACGAGTGCGCCGGCCACGATCAGGGCGACATTGTCAATCGCCAGACCGGACATAGCCACAGCCGTACCGGTGCATGCGTTGAGCACAGAGATGACGACGGGCATATCGGCGCCGCCGATCGGAATCACGAACACCAAGCCGTAGCACAGGGCGAACACGGTGGTCAGAATCGACCACAGCAGACGCTGTTCGGGCTGGACGCACAGCATGACCAGCGAGACGACAGACAGCACGGCGAACAGAATGTTCCATACGCCCTTGCCCGGCAGGTTCAGCTTCTTGACCCACTTGATACCCTGCAGCTTGCCGGCTGCGATGAGCGAGCCGGTGAAGGTCACAGAACCGATGAGAATACCGAGACCAGCGGTGATGAGCACCACGATGTCCGGGGTGCCTTCCTTGGTCAGGATGTCGTTCAGGGCCACGAGTGCGGCGGCGCCACCACCCACGGTATTGAACACGGAGACCAGCTGCGGCATATCGGTCATCTTCACCTTCTTGGCGGAGACGACACCGGCCACGGCACCGATCAGGATGCCGACGACCAGCACCACCACGGCGACAATGTTCACGAAGCCCTTGGCGAAGAGCACGATGAACGCCATGAGCACGGCCACGACCATGCCGAACGCGGAGATCTGGTTACCCTTGCGGGCGGTCTTCGGCGAATTCATGAAATGCAGACCGACCACAAACAGGACGGCAGAGAACAGGTAGACGAACCAAGCGACGATGTCGATGGCGCCAACGGTTGCGGAGGTCATTACTTCGACTCCCCCTTCTTCTCGTTCTTGCTGGACTTGAACATCTCAAGCATGCGGTCGGTGACCACGTAGCCACCAACGACGTTCATGGTGCCCAGCACAGCGGCCAGGAAGATGAACACGTAGGCCAGCGGGCTATTGGCTTCGGCTGCCACGATCACAACGCCGACGATGACGATGCCGTGGATGGAGTTCGCGCCGGACATAAGCGGCGTGTGCAGGGTGGCGGGCACCTTGCCGATGACCTCGATGCCGATGAGCAGCGCGAGGACGAACAGGGTAATGGAAACGACGAGAGTAGGCATGGTATTCCTTCTTCCTTACTTCTCGGACTTCTCGGCATCGGCAGCAGCTGCCGGGGCGGCGGCGCGGCCGGCAACCACCAGCGCGTCGTCGAGTTCTTCGGTGAGATCCTGGCCGAGCTTGCCGTCACGCACGAAGTGCACGAGGATGTCGGCCACATTGCGCGAAAGCAGGTTGGATGCGGTGGTGGCGACGCCGGAGGCCAGGTAGGGAGCGCCGATCAGCTTGACACCGCCCTCGGTGACCTGCTCACCAACGGCGGAGCCTTCGACGTTGCCGCCGAGGTCGGATGCTGCGCAGTCCACGATCACGGCACCACGCTTGAGACCCTTGACGCCGGCTGCGGTGAGCAGCACCGGGGGCTTACGGCCCGGGACCTTGGCGGTGGTGATGATGATGTCAAAGCCGGCGGCCTTTTCGTCGACGGCAGCCTGCTGCTGAGCCTGCTCTTCGGCGCTCAGCGCGCGGGCATAACCGCCCTCGCCCTGGCCCTTGGAGAAGTCAAGTCCCAGATCAAGGAACTTCGCGCCGAGGGACTCGACCTCGCCCTGGGAGGCGGGACGCACGTCGTACGCGGTGACGACCGCGCCAAGACGCTTCAGCGTACCGATGGCCTGCAGGCCGGCGATGCCGGCACCGAGCACCAGCGCCTTAGCCGGGCGAATCGTGCCGGCGGCGGTGGTCATCATCGGCAGGAAGGAACCGTAAGCATCGGCGGCGGTGATGGCTGCCTTGTAGCCCATCACGGAGTTCTGAGAGGTCATCTCATCCATGGACTGGGCGCTGGAAAGCTTACGGGGCAGCTTTTCGATGGCGATGCCCACCAGACCGGCCTTCTCGAGCGCGGCCACGTAATCGGCATCGGTGAAGGAACCGAGCATGCCAATGACCCACTGGCCGGCCTTGAGCTTGGCCACGGTCTCGGCGGACGGTCGGTCCACAAAACCGAGCGCGTCGGCTTCGGCGAGCACCTCGTCACGGCTGGTCACCTTCGCACCGGCCTTTTCGTAATCCTCATCGGTGTAGTCGGCAGCAATGCCGGCACCTGCTTCAATCAGTGAGGAGACACCGCTCCTCTTCAGCCGGGTGACGATATCCGGCGTCAGCGCGACGCGGGATTCCGTTTCGGACGTTTCGTTCAAAACGCCGAACACCACGGTGGCTTCTGGGTTTTGCGCCATGAGAGCCCTTTCTTGTTCTGCTTCAAAATGGACATGGTTATCCGCATAGTAAGTGTAGCCGGAAGGTAAAGACCATGACTTGAGATTCCGCCAATCGAAACAGAAACGAACCCGAAATTAGTGAGAAATACGAATGTGTCCATGTGCATTGCGGATGAATTGCTCGGAAGCCGTCCAACAATCACCTGGCATCGATTAGCAACCAACCGCTCAATAATTATCGACAATCACCGTTTCGTAGCTCACGGTTACTCAACAATATCGGGACCTGTGCAATATTTTGCCACGCACTCCCCTAACCCGCCAGAATCCTACGGTTGCGTAAGGTGACGAGTTCGGTTTGGGCGATTACAATTTGAACTTTGAGAAGCGTTCGCCTCATGGCTGGACGACACTGAAAGGTTTACAGGAGCAAGACTTGTCGGTTATCAATTCCTTCACGCAGCACACGATCAATCTCACCCGTAAGGCGCTCAGGTTGGGATCCGACTTCGTCCACCCGGTCCACGACGACACCCCGGACGAGCCCGATTACCTGTCCAACGCCGACGTGCCGGTCGAGACCAATATCGCTTTGCCTCACAGCGACGATTGGGACGACGGCCACCTGACCGTCACCGACATCGACCCCGCCACCGGCCTGCTCACCACCTCCACCGAAGGCAATCCGCCGCTGGACGAAGGTACGTCCATCTACGACCTGTATGCGGACCGCGCCGAACGTATGGGCGATGAGCCGCTGTACACCTACAAGTCCGGCAACGATTGGGTGACCGTCACCGCCAACGAGTTCCTGGCTGACGTGCGTGCCGTGGCCAAGGGCCTGATTCATTACGGCCTGAAGAAGGGCGATGCCGTGGCATTCATGTGCCGAACTTCCTACGACTGGGACCTGACCGACGCGGCGATCATGGCGTGCGGCGGCGTGCTGGCCACCATCTACGACACCGATTCCGCCGAGCAGATTCGCAATATCGTCAACAACTCCGATGCCCGACTGCTGATCGTGCAGGACACGGACATGCGTAAGAAGGCGGATGGGGCCGTCGAAGAGTGCCCGTCCCTGGAGCACATCATCACCATCGAGACCGGTGGCTTGGACGAGATCAAGGCCTACGGCACCACGGTCTCGGACGAGGAGCTGGACGAGCGCATCGATTCGGTCAAGAAGACCGACCTGTGTTCCATCGTGTACACCTCCGGTTCCACGGCCGCGCCGAAAGGCGTGGAGATGACCCACGAGCACTACTGCCAGACCGCGCTGAATCTGCCGGCCTACATGCCCGATCTGCTGCACGACAAGAGGAACACCATCCTGCTGTTCCTGCCGCAGGCCCATTCCTTCGCCCGCGCCATCAACTACATCGTCGTCTCCTCGAACGTCCGCAGCTACATCGCCACCGGCATCAAGACGCTGATCAGCGATCTGCAGGTGGCCAAGCCCACTCTCATGATCGTGGTGCCGCGCGTGCTGGAGAAGGTGTACAACGCCGCGTCCCAGAAGGCCGGCCACGGCCCCAAGGGCGTGGTGTTCGCCTCCGCCGTGGTGGCCGCGCAGAACTATATGAAGGAAGTCTCCGCCAATGGCAAGGCGGGTGCACTGACCCGCACTCGCCGCGCTGCCTTCGATCCGATTGTCTACTCTTCGCTGCGCGAAGTGCTCGGCGGTCGCGCCAAGTGGATTGTGGCCGGCGGTGCCCCGCTTGACCCGGAACTGCTGGCTTTCTTCCGTGGCGCGGGTGTGCCTGTATACGAGGGGTATGGTCTGACCGAAACCACCGCGCCGTGCGCGTTCAACCCGCTGGGTACGCCGTTCCACGCTGGTTCCGTGGGCATCGCATTCCCCGGATTCTCCCTGCGCATCGCCGAGGACGGCGAAATTCAGGTCAAGGGTCGTGCCGTGTTCCCGCGCTATCACAAGAACGACGAGGCCACTGAGCTGTCGTTCACCGAAGATGGCTGGTATGCCACCGGCGACTTGGGCCGTATCGACAACGATGGCTTCCTGTACATCACCGGGCGCAAGAAGGATCTGATCATCACTGCCGGCGGCAAGAACGTCTCCCCCGGCCCGATCGAGGAAGTCATCCAGCGTTGCGAGTTCGTCTCCCAGGCGTTGGTGCTGGGTGACAAACGCCCGTTCATCTCCGCCCTGGTGACGTTGGACGAGAAGTCGTTGCGCCCGTGGCTCGCCGCCAAGGGGCTTGACGAGAACATGTCCCTCGAGGACGCGGCAAGGAACGCCGCCGTGCGCGCCGAAGTGCAGCAGTGGGTCAATCAGGCCAACGAGGGCGTCTCCCGCGCCGAGTCCGTGCGCAAGTTCATCATCCTGCCCGAGGAGTTCACCCAGGAGAACGGCCTCATGACCGCCTCCATGAAGGTGATTCGCCCCAAGGTCATCAAGCGCTACTCCACCCTCCTCAACACCCAGATGTACACCAAGCGGAAGTAAACCGTATAGCAAAAGCTCCCTCTGACGAGGGAGCTTTTTTCGTCTATACGCCCTAGAAGCCGAGGCGTTCTAGTTGCTTGGGGTCGGACTGCCAGCCTTTGGCTACCTTGACGTGGAGGTCGAGCTTGGCTTTTTGGCCGACGATGCGGTTGACCGGGGTGCGCAGCTTCTTCTTGACGTAGGTGAGGTTCGAGGCGCCCTTGCCGATGATGATCGGCTTCTGGGAGTCACGCTCCACGTAAATGGACACGTTGACCTGCGCCTTGCCGTCATAGCCCTGACCGGTCTCGTTGTCTTCCGGATAGTCGATGGAATCAACCACCACGGCCAGCGAATGCGGCAGCTCGTCGTCCAGGGTCTCAAGGAACGCACCGCGCACGAGTTCGGCGATGGTGTCTTCCGGACGCTCCTCGCTGATCTGATCGTCCGGGTACATCTGCGGACCCTCGGGCGTGTGCTCAATGAGCACGTTCTTCACTTCAGCCAGATTGTCGTGCTTCAGGGCGCTCACCGGCACGATGTCCGAGAAATCGGCGAAATCGTTGATTTCGATGAGCTTGTTGATGAGTTGCTGACGGCCAAGCTCGTCGATCTTGGTGACGATGGCAATCAGCGGGATGCGCCACTTGAACGTACCGTCCTCACGCTTGGTGGCGAAGTCGGTACGCAGTCGGGAGAGAATACGCTTGTCGCCGGGGCCGATTTCCTGATCGGCGGGCAGCAGGAAGGCCACCACGTCCACATCGGCCAGAGATTCGTCGACCACGTCGTTCAGACGCTGGCCGAGCAACGTACGCGGACGGTGAATACCGGGCGTGTCCACGAGCACGAGCTGCGCGTGGTCGGCGGTCAGGATGCCGCGGATCGCCTTACGGGTGGTTTCCGGGCGAGAGGATGCGATGGCGATCTGCTTGCCGATCAACGCGTTGATCAACGTGGATTTGCCGACGTTCGGGCGGCCGACCACGGCCACGAATCCGGAGCGATACGGCACGTCCTGCTTGGTCACGTTCGCCGTTTCACCGGTCGCGTCGACTTCGGCAACGCCGGCAACATCGGAAGCATCGGTAACGTCAATGTCATCGACGTCGTTCGTGCTGTTGTTCTGATCGGTCATATCACTCCTTGCTGGCGGTATCATCGCCTTCGACGGGCTCGCCGTCAGTTTCCTCATGGGTCTTGTTATTTTCCTCGCCGCCCTCGACGTGCGCCGGTTCTACGACGATGGTGGACACCTTCTTGCGGCGTCCGGCGGAGTCCACGGCGGTCAGTCGCAGACCGCGCGTCACAGCCGAGGCACCGACAATCGGCACTCGGCCCAGAATCTTGGTCAGCAGGCCGTACACGGTATCGACATCGTCCTCATCAATGTCGATCTCGAAGATCTCCTCCAGATCGGCAATCGGCGTACGGGCGGGCATCTTCCACTTGTTGTCTCCGATTTTCTCCGGCTCAGTACGCTGGGTGCGGTCGTGCTCGTCTTCCAGCTCGCCGACGATCTGTTCGATGGCATCCTCGATAGTCACCATGCCGGCGATGCCGCCGTACTCATCGACCACCACGGCCACATGCTGGCGGGAACGCTGCATCTCATGGAACAGGTCGTCCACCGGCTTGGATTCGGGAACAAGCAGCGGCTGCCGGACGATGGATTCGACCGCGCGCTCCATGGCCGCCGGGTTGAAGGCGGTGGCACGCACGGCATCCTTCAAATAGGCCACGCCGATCAGGTCATCCACATCCTCACCGATCACCGGCACGCGGGAGAAGCCGGAGCGGGAGAACAGTTTCAGCGCGGAAGACAGTGTGGAGTCGCGCTCCATGCAGATCATATCGGTGCGCGGCACCATGATCTCGCGAGTCAACGTATCAGACAGGGTGAGCACGTTGCGCAACATTTCGGAGACTTCCGGATCGAAGTCGTTGGACTCCACCAGTCGGTCGATGGCGGCCTTGCCCTGCTCGAGCTGAATCTTCTCAAGCTCCTCGTCGTCGGACAGATCGGAGTCCTTGGAGCGGCGGCCCGGTCCCTTGGAACCGGACTTGTCGCCACCGATGCGTGCGAACGGCGTGAGCTTGGTGGCCAACGACACGATGCGCGAGTTGGAAATCATGATGCCGACCGGCTTGGCCATGCCGACGGTGCGCGGGCGGACCAGTACGGAGACCACGGCTACGATAATCGCGAACAGGAATCCGGAGAGCAGTTCAATCCACAGTTCCGCACCCCACAGGGATGCGATGGAAGACACCAGTACGCCGTCGAGCACATTGCAGGCGATGCGGAAGAACGCACAGCTGCCGGCGGTGGCGTAACGGTCGGCGATGAGCCGTTGCACGCGATGAATCTTGTCGATCTTCTTCATCTTGAGAAACTGGCTTGCTTCGGAGTCGGTCTGCACCTCGAGGATGAGATTGTTAAGGCTGGCTCGCGTTACGCGGGCCACGGCGCCTTCAGCGGCGGCCATGGTCAGCGAGAGCCAGACGAACAGGGCCGCCACGAGTACAAGAATGACGGTGATGGCGATCGGCGTGGTACTGGAATACTCCATAATGATTTTTCGGTGTCCTTGAATGTCCTTGAACGGTATCGAATAATCCGGATTTGGTGTGATTGATTTGGGAGCTTATTTGGAATCGAGGTCGCGGCCAGCACCGTGCGCGGCGTCGTACAGGGCCAGCGCGTCGGGTGTGCCGGCGGGCAGCGTGGCCTGCACGTTGGCATCGTGGCGTAGGGCGAAGAAGGTGAGCAGCAGCTGTCGCTGCAGGCCGAACATCTGGCGCTCCTGCTCGGGGGTCACGTGGTCGTAGCCGAGCAGGTGCAGGATGCCGTGGATGGTGAGCAATAGCATCTCCTGCATGGTGCTGTGCCCGGCTGCGGCAGCCTGTTGGGCAGCGACCCACGGGCAGATGACGATGTCGCCGAGCACTCCTTCCATCACGGTTTTGCCGTCGCCGGGGCGCAGCTCGTCCATCGGGAAGCTCATCACGTCGGTCGGGCCTTCGAGGTTCATCCAACGCATGTGCAGTTCGGCGATGGGATCGGGATCCACGAACATGATGGTCAGGTCGGACTGGGTGCTCACGCGCATCTGGTCGAGTACCCAAATACCCAAATCGGAGAAGACCTTGGGGTCGATGACCCACTGGGTTTCATTGGTGACGTCAACGCTCATCGTCTGTCTCGCTTTGGTTGGTTGAATCCGCTTGCTGGCGGGCATCGAAGTCGGTATGGTTGCGGCGGCCCTTGCGTTCGATGTCGCGGTGGTCGCCGGCGATGGCGGAGTGACGGTCGTAGGCGGCCACGATCTGTCCGACCAGCTGGTGACGTACCACGTCCTCGGTTTTGAGATGCACGAATGCGATGTCGTTGATGCCGCCCAGGATGCGTTCGATGGTGGCCAGTCCCGAGCGAGGCACGGTCAGGTCCACCTGCGAGATATCGCCGGTGATGACCATCGTGGTGTTGAAGCCCAGACGGGTCAGGAACATCTTCATCTGCTGTTCGGTGGTGTTCTGAGCCTCGTCGAGGATCACGAACGCGTCGTTCAGCGTACGGCCGCGCATGTAGGCGAGCGGCGCCACTTCGATGGAGCCGTCGTCCATGTACCGCTTGAGCTGGTCGGCGCCGAGCATGTCGCCAAGCGCGTCGTACAGCGGGCGCAGATACGGGTCAACCTTGTCATTCAGCGTGCCGGGCAGAAAGCCGAGGCTTTCGCCGGCCTCCACGGCCGGGCGCGTGAGGATGATGCGGCGAATCTGCTTGTCCTGGAAGGCACGCACAGCCTTGGCCACGGCCAGATACGTCTTGCCGGTGCCTGCGGGGCCAATGCCGAAGGTGATGGTGTGCGATTCGATGGCGTTCACGTAGGCCACTTGTCCGGCGGTTTTCGCACGGACCGGCACGCCGGCAGCAAAGGTGATGACGCCGGGAACCGTGGGCTTGCGGTACGTCGGGTCGTGGGAGCCGGCAGAACGTGCATGGGCGCGTTCGTTTGAGGTCGATTGCGCCAGTTTGTCACGCACCGGGCCGTGACCGGGATGTTCGAGGCGCACGTGGTTCTTGAGCACGTTCTGGTCGAGCATGCGACGCACGGTGTCGGCGTCCATAGGCGCGGTGTAGGCGGCTTGGATGATGGTATTGACCAAATCCTCGGCCTGTGCGGCCTGGGCTTCGGTCTGCTTGGAGCGGGAGACGATCGCCACACGGTTGCCGCGCACGATAATCGTCAGGTCCGGAAAGGCGCGCTCCACCTCGCGAATGACCTCGTCAACCGGGCCGAGCACGGCGACGGGGTCAAGTTGGGGCGGGATGGTGATGGTACGTGTAGTCGTTGCCACGAAGCGGATATTCCCCTACTACTCGTCGAGCTTTTCGCCGGTCATCACGTGCGCGTGCACGTGGAAGACGGTCTGGCCGGCGTCGAGACCGGTGTTGAACACCAGTCGGTAGGCGCCGTGAAATTCCTTGTCGGCGATGTTCTGCGCAATGGAGACGATGTGGGCCAGCTCGGTCGGGTCGTCGGCGGCAAGTTCGGCGACGTTGGCGTAGTGCTTCTTGGGCACCACGAGCACGTGGACCTTGGCCTTGGGATTGATGTCGTTGAATGCGTAGGTCGTCTCGTCCTCGTAGACCTTGCTGCTGGGAATCTGCCCTGCGATGATCTTGCAGAACAGGCAATCGTCGGATTCGCTCATCATGCTCCTTGGTTTGATGTTGCTACGCACCAGCTTAGCGCGTGGGCGTTACTCGTAACGTCCCAACACCCGAGACAACAGCGACAACGCTACAGGACCGGCCGTCGCGGCTCTCAGAATATTGCGCCCCAGTACGCAGCTCACCGCTCCGGCCTTGACGAAATCAGCTACCTCCTGCTCACTGATGCCGCCCTCAGGCCCGACCACCACACTGACAGTCCGCGGCCGGCCGTCCTGGAGCGTGCGTTCCACCAACTGCGCAACCTTCTCCTCCACGCCGGACCACGTATCGGTAGCATCCTGATGCAGCACAATCACCACATCGCCATGCACGCAGGCCCTGCGGCAGATGGCCACGACCTCCTTGCTGGACGCGCACGCCTCCAGTTGCGGCTTAAAGGCGCGCCGCGACTGCTCGGTGGCGGCATCCAGTACCGAATTCCACTTCTTGTCTGTACGGCCGACCTTCCACTTGGCAATGGATCGGTCCGCCTGCCATGGCACCACTTGGTCGACGCCAATCTGAGTAGCCATATCGATGGCCTGCTCATCATGGCCGGTTTTCGCCAATGCCTGAATCAGCGCCAAACGGGTGAGCGGCTCGGGTTCGCGCCCCACTTCCACGACTTCAGCCAGTCCGGCTTCAGGATCGGCCATCACTGCCTGGATTCTCAAGCCGCTGCCGTCGGAAAGTTGCAGGCTGTCCCCTGCCTTGAGTCGCATGGCCTGCACGGCATGGCGCTTGATGTGAGCGGGCAGGGTTAGCTTCCAGCCGGCGTGGAGTTCGTCGCTGTTCACCGGGACGTCGTCGACCTGCGGGTCGAAAAGAAAAAGGGCATCAGTCATGACTTCAAGGCTACACGCGACACGCCGGGCACACGCGCGAATTGCATCCCGGTAATTTCATGCTAAGCTATCTACTCGTTGTCCAAACGACACCTGCCCGGGTGGCGGAATGGTAGACGCGCTAGCTTGAGGTGCTAGTGCCTATTTTATACGGGCGTACGGGTTCAAGTCCCGTCTCGGGCACAGATAAACCCCTTGCATTGCAAGGGGTTTTTCGTTATCTGCACACACGAAAGGCCACCAATGCAGTTCATCACGCTGGACACCGTCGACGACCCGCGCGTCGAAGCGTATGTGAGCCTCACCGAAATGCAGTTGCGTAATCGCTTGGAACCAGCCAAGGGCGTGTTCATCGCCGAGTCCCCCAAGGTTATCGACCGCGCGCTGGCCGCTGACCGCGAACCGCTGTCACTGCTGGTCGAGGAACCTTGGCTGGAGGGCATGAAAGACACCTTCGACTTCATCGACGGGCGCTGGGGCGCGGATATTCCCGTCTACGTGGCCTCACCTGAGCAGCTCAAGCGTCTGACCGGCTACCGTTTGCATCGCGGCGCCCTATGCGCGATGCGACGCTGGCCGCTGCCCTCCGTAGCCGAGGTCTGCAGGAGCGCCCGCCGCGTGGCAGTAATGGAAAACATCGTGGACCACACCAATGTGGGCGCACTGATGCGTTCGGCGGCCGCGCTCGATGTGGATGCCGTGCTGGTCACACCCTCCTGCGGTGATCCGCTGTACCGACGCGCCGCCCGCGTGTCGATGGGCACCGTATTCCAGATTCCGTGGACCCGTATCACCGGGTTCAACGACGACGGCACCGAAAACAAGCATTACTGGCCGTTCCAGGGCATCGACGAGTTGAAGTCGCTGGGCTTCACCACCGTGGCCATGGCATTGGAGGATCGTTCGATTTCGTTGGACGAACTGACACGCCGTCTGCACGCGCCTGCCGAAGATCCGACGCATATCGACAAGCTCGCGCTGATCTTCGGTACCGAGGGCGACGGCCTGTCTCACCATACGATTGCCCGCGCCGATTTGACCGTGAAGATTCCAATGAGCCACGGCGTGGATAGCCTGAACGTGGCGGCATCCAGCGCAGTGGCGTTCTACGCGACACGCTAAGGAATCGCACGCGCTCCGAAAAGGCCGGATCCTTAACAAATCTACGAAACTGTTCATCGCAAGTTCACGGCACGCGGGGGCGAAAACCTTGCATGTTCGTTTTTTTCTGCAATTATTAACTATGTAAACCGAATGCAAGGAAGCATCCGGCCCAGCAGTGCGGTGTCGAAAGACGCTCAGTAACAGAGAGGACAGTTACGATGGCCAAGAATCCCAAGATTCTGTCGATTGTGCTTGCAGGTGGTGAGGGGACCCGCCTGATGCCGTTAACCCGTGATCGCGCGAAGCCCGCCGTTCCCTTCGGTGGTGTGTATCGTCTGATCGATTTCCCGTTGAGCAACCTGGTGAACTCCGGGTACCGTCAGGTCGTGGTGCTCACCCAGTACAAGTCTCACTCGCTTGACCGCCACATCTCCCAGGTCTGGCGTTTCTCCCCGCTGCTTGGCTCGTACGTCTCCCCTGTGCCCGCGCAGCAGCGTCTCGGCAAGCACTGGTATCTCGGCTCCGCCGACGCCATCTACCAGACCATCAACATCATCGAGGATGTCCAGCCGGACATCGTGGTGATCGTGGGTGCCGATCACGTCTACCGCATGGACTTCGAGCAGATGGTACAGCAGCACATCGAGTCCGGCGCCGAGTTCACCGTGGCCGGTATCCGCCAGCCCATCGAGGAATCGAACCAGTTCGGTGTGATTGAGGTCGATCCCGATCACCCGAACATGATCAAGAACTTCCAGGAGAAGCCGGCCACCACCACCGGTCTGCCGGACAATCCGAACCAGATTCTGGCCTCCATGGGTAACTACGTCGCCAACACCAAGGCCCTGTTCGAGGCTCTGGCTCTCGATGAGAAGGCTGCCGACACCAAGCACGACATGGGCGGCGACATCGCCCCGTACTTCGCTTCCCGCAACGAGGCCGGCGTCTACGACTTCAACTCGAACGAGATTCCGGGTTCCACGGCCACTGATCACGCTTACTGGCGCGACGTCGGTACGATTAAGCAGTTCTACGATGCGCACATGGATCTGATCGCCTATGTGCCCGAGTTCAACCTGTACAACCAGGATTGGCCGATTTACACGATGTCCGGCAACCTGCCGCCGGCCAAGTTCGTGCACGCCGGCCGCGACCGTCTGGGCCACGCCACCGATTCGATCGTCTCCCCCGGTGTGATCGTCTCCGGCGGTGAAGTGCACCACTCCGTGCTCTCCCCCAATGTGCGTATCCACTCGTGGGCACAGATTGTCGATTCCGTGCTGTTCGACGGTGTAGTCATCAACCGCCGCGCCCGCGTGTACAAGGCGATTCTTGACAAGAACGTGGTGCTCACCGAGAACTCCACTGTCGGCATCGATACCGAGCACGATCTGGCCCGTGGCTTCACCGTCACGCCGGATGGCATCACGGTTGTCCCGAAGAACACCATCGTCGATGACTGATTGACCAGTCCAGACATGGAAAAGCCCCGCATCATGCGGGGCTTTTCTCGTATAGAGCTCCCTCTGATGAGGGAGCTTACTAAGCGCTATCAGTACTTTGGCATGTTGTCGAAGTTGAAGCCTAGGGCGGCGAGCTGGTCGCGGCCTTCGGGCGTGATGCGCTCCATGGTCCAGCGCGGATCCCACGTCCAGTCGATGCGGAACTCCTCGACCAGACCGGCCAGCGTGGATGCGCATTCGTCCTCGATAAGGTCGGTCAGCGGGCAGGCCGGCGTGGTCAGCGTCATCGTAATAATGGCGCGGCCTAGCTCATCGATCTCAATGCCGTAGACCAGACCCAAATCGATCACGTCGATGCCAAGCTCCGGATCAATCACCTGATGCAGTGCCTCGCGCACGTCTTCGGCAGTGGCGCGGCCGATATCGTCAATCGCCTTGATCGGAATCTCGCTGCCATCGGACTGTTCGTCATCCTGGCAACCGCATTTGCCGTGGTGACCGCCACACGCACAGGTGTCATCGCCGGACGCAGCAGAGTGCTCGATCGGGCGTCCGTTCGGGAAGCCCTTGGCCAAGGCCGGGTTGGCCATCACGCGGCGAGCGGCCTCCTCGTCCTGCAGGACGCCGTTGACGGCATCGAAAACGGACGGCTGTGGTTCGGGAACCAAATTATCGTTGGACATATTTCCTCAGTTCTTTGCAGCGAGGGCTTTGGCGATGGAGTCCTTCAGCCCTTCCCAGCCTAGCAGAGCGCATTTGATGCGCATAGGGTATTTCGACACGCCTTGGAATACCACGGCGTCGCCGAGCTTTTCTTCCAGGTTCTCGTCGTCCAGACCGGCACCGCGCGATTCCATCAGCTTGTGGAATGTCTGTTCCAGATCCATGGCCTCATCAACGGTTTTGCCGTCCACCAGATCGACCATCACCGACAGGCTGGCCTGCGAAATGGAGCAGCCGTGGCCGTCCCACACCAATCGCTTGATGGTGTGCGGTTCGTCATCGGAGACTTCGACATGGATGGTCGCCTCGTCGCCGCAGGTCGGGTTGAACTGGTGCGATTCACCGGGCGTGCAGTATTCGTGGCTGGCTTGCACGGTGACATTGGCCGCTGCGTCCGCGGACTGTTCGACCGCTGCGTTGGGCGCAAAGGATTCCTTGCCATGCGGATGTTTCGACGCCTCGAGGATGACCTCTTGGTACATCTGTTCGAGGTCATCCCCGCTCATACCGAATTCGTTCATGGTGTTCTGTTTTACTCCACTCCAAAGAACTTACGGATGCCCTTGGCCGCTTCGACCAACGCTTGGGCATCTTCGACCGAATTGTAGACACCGGAGGAGGCACGGTTGGATGCGTATAGGCCGAAGTGGCGGTGTACCGGCTGGGCGCAGTGGTGTCCCACGCGAATCGCGATGCCCTGGGCGTCGATGAACTGGCCCACATCGTGCGGATGCACGCCGGCCACGTCGAACGCCACGGTGCCGATGCGGTCCACGTTTTCGCGCGGCCCGAGGATGCGAATGCCATCGACGTCGCCGAGCTTGAGCAGTTCGGCGGCGATGGTCTTCTCATGGGCTTCGATGTTCTCGAGCCCGATGTTCATCATCCATTCGGCGGCGACGCCTGCGGCCACCACTTGGGCGACCGGCTGGGTGCCGGCCTCGAAGCGGGCCGGAGGGGCCATGTATTGGGCCTCGTGGTCCATGTAGGCGAGCTCGACCATGGAGCCGCCGAAGTTGGCCGGAGGCAGGGCTTCGAGCAGTTCGCGCTTACCGTACAGGAAACCGACGCCGGTAGGACCGTACATCTTGTGCGCGCTCCAGACGGCGAAGTCCACATCAAGCGCGTGGAAATCGACCTTGAGGTGCGGTACGGACTGGCAAGCGTCCAAGATGAAGATCGAACCTACTTCATGCGCACGCTTGATGATCGGGGCGATGTTGGTGATGGCACCCGTGGCGTTGCCCACGTGGGTGACGGCCACGACCTTGGTACGCTCGGTGATGACTTCGTCGAGGTTGTCCGTACGCACACGGCCGTCCTCGGTCAGGTCGATCCACTTGAAGGTGGCGCCGGTACGGTAGGACAGCTCCTGGAACGGCAGCAGCACCGAATGATGTTCCGCACGCGAGACGACAATCTCATCGCCCGGCTTCAGGGCAAAACGCTTGGCGGCTTCTCCCCCACGCCCCAGCGATGCATTGCCGAATGCGGTGGCGAGCAGGTTCAGTCCGGCCGTGGCACCACCGGTGACGACGACCTCCTCTTCACCTTCGGCCGCATTCGCGCCGACCAGCTTGGCCACCTTGGCTCGGGCCTCCTCAAAGGCCATGGTGCTACGGGCGGCCAGCTCGTGCGCACCACGGTGCACGCCGGCGTTAATTGTACGGTAGAAGTTCGCCTCGGCGTCGATCACCGCATTCGGCTTCTGCGAGGTGGCCGCAGAATCCAGGTACACGAGCGGGTGCCCGTGAATCTCCTGATCCAGAATCGGGAACTGCGCCCGAATCGCCTTAAAATCAACCATTATGTTCCCCCTACTTACGTAACAATTGTACGAAACGAGTGGGAGTCTGACATGGCCTGTTCGCGACCGTAAAGACTTGGCCTGAGCGGCCCGGAGCGTGTCGTGAATAGGGCATGTCAGACTCCCACGGTCACGGACTCAGGCCAGTGCGGACTCGGAGTCGGCGCCTTCGGGCAGGTACTGGTCGTAGCCGTTCTCTTCGAGTTCGTCGGCCAGCTCAGGGCCGCCGGTCTTGACGAAGTGGCCGTCGGCGAACACGTGCACGATGTCCGGCTTGATGTACTTCAAGATACGGGTGTAGTGCGTGACCATGAGGATGCCGAACTGGTTGGCTTCCTTGGCGCGGTTCACGCCTTCGGACACGATGCGCAGGGCGTCCACGTCCAAGCCGGAGTCGGTTTCGTCAAGGACGGCAAACTTCGGCTTCAGCAGTTCGAGCTGCAGCACTTCGGCGCGCTTCTTTTCACCGCCGGAGAAGCCTTCGTTCACGGAACGGGAGGCGAACTTCGGGTCCATCTTGAGGCGCTTCATGGCTGCGGACAGGTCCTTGGCCCACTGGCGAATACCGGGAGCCTCGCCGTCGATTTCGGTCTTGGCGGTGCGCAAGAAGTTGGTCATGGACACGCCCGGTATTTCGACCGGGTACTGCATGGCCAGGAACAGGCCGGCCTTGGCGCGCTCGTCCGGAGTCATCTTGAGGATGTCCTTGCCGTCGAGGAGGGCCTCGCCGGAGTCGACCACGTACTTGGGGTGGCCGGCCAACGTGTAGGCGAGAGTGGACTTGCCGGAACCGTTGGGGCCCATGATGGCGTGGGTTTCGCCGGAGTGGACGGTCAGGGTGGCACCCTTCAGGATCGGCTTGATGCCTTCCTTGGTTTCGACGTGGACGTGCAGGTCCTTGATTTCGAGTGTTGACATTGTTGTGCTCCTAAAAATGCTGTTCTTACTTGTCTTCGAGGACCTGTGACATGGCGTCGTTTTCGCCACGGGCCAGTCGGCGGTCAATCACGGTCATCAGATGTTCGGAGATGGCGGGAATGCCGATTTCCTCGACGAGTTCGCCGAAGAAGCCGCGCACCACGAGCTTGCGGGCGTCGGTTTCGGGGATGCCGCGGGATTCGAGGTAGAACAGTTCCTCGTCGTCGAAGCGGCCCACCGAAGAGGCGTGACCGGCACCGATGATGTTGCCGTTTTCGATTTCGAGGTTCGGCTCGGAATCGGCGATGGCGCCCGGGGTCAGGACCAGGTTGCGGTTGAGCTCGTAGGAGTCGGTGCCGGGGGCGGTGGGCTGGATGAGCGCGTTGCCCACCCAAGTGGAGTGCGCGCCCTTGCCGTCAAGCGCGCCCTTGTAGACCACGCGGGACTTGCAGTCGGGGTGGTTGTGTACCACCATCGTGCGGTGTTCGATGTGCTCGCCGGGGTCCACGAAGTAGATGCCGAGCATGTTGAGGTCGCCCTGTTCGCCGCCGAAGTCCTGATCCATGCGGATGCGGACGATGTCGCCGCCCAAGGTCACGACGGAGTGGCGCAGGGATGCGCCTTCGCCGACGTGGATGCGGTGGTTGGCCACATGCTTGGCGGTTTTGGCCCATTCCTGAACGAACGTGGTGGAGACGTGCGAGTCCTTGCCGGTGGTGATTTCCACGCCTTCGGCCAGTCGTGCGTCACCGTCGTGTTCCACGACGACGTCCGCATGAGCCTTGTCGGCGGCGGCGATCACCAGATGGAAAGCGTCGAGGTCCTCCCCCGCGCCGTGCACCTTGACGAGCACGGGCTGGGCGATCTCACCGGACAGTTCCAGAATGGTTGCGGTGCGGCCGGATTCCCATTCGACTGCGGAGACGCGGTCGTTGGGCTTGGACACAGTGCCGGACAGGCCCTCACCGAGCTTGATCTGGCTGAGCTTCACGCCTTCGGCCAACGGCGAGCCGTCAATCATGGAGACTTCGATCTGCGTTTCGCCGGAAGGCTTGAACACGGTGAAGAACTCGTTGATGCGCTCGATAGGCGTGTAGCGCCATTCGTCCTGCTTGCGGCTGGGCTCCGGGTAGTCGCCTGCGTTGAACGAGCGCACGGCATGGTCCACGGAGGACGGCATGGCGGCCGGAATCGCGTACGGGTCGTTGGGGTCGGCGACCGGAATCTTGATTTCCTTGACGGGTGTTGTGTTGTCGGTCATCGGAATCAGCCCACCGATCCTTCCATCTGGAGTTCCACAAGTCTGTTGAGTTCGAGCGCGTATTCCATAGGCAGCTCGCGGCTGATCGGTTCGACGAAGCCGCGCACGATCATGCCTCGCGCCTCTTCTTCCGTGAGTCCTCGGCTCATCAGGTAGAAGAGCTGGTCTTCGGAGATCTTGGAAACGGTGGCTTCGTGGGCCATCGAAACGTCGTCTTCGCGAACATCGACGTGCGGGTAGGTATCGGAGCGGGAGAAGTCGTCGACCAGCAGGGCATCGCACACGGTCGAGTTGGACGAACCGTACGCGCCCTTGACGATTTTGACCAGACCGCGGTAGGCGGAGCGGCCACCACCACGGGAAATGGACTTGGCGACGATGGTGGAGCTGGTGTGCGGGGCGAGGTGAATCATCTTCGCGCCCGTGTCCTGGTACTGGCCCTTGCCGGCGAAGCCGAGGGACATGGTGGATGCCTTGGCGTACGGTTCGGCGAGGATGCAGGCCGGGTACTTCATGGTGGCCTTGGAACCGATGTTGCCGTCGACCCATTCCATCGTGCCGCCCTCGCGCACGTAGGCACGCTGGGTGACGAGGTTGTAGACGTTGTTCGACCAGTTCTGCACGGTGGTGTAACGCACACGGGCGTGCTTTTCGACGATGATCTCGACGATGGCGGCGTGCAGCGAGTCCTCGGACCAGATCGGGGCGGTGCAGCCTTCCACGTAGTGCACGTAGGAGCCTTCGTCCGCGATGATGAGCGTGCGCTCGAACTGACCCATGGCCGGGGTGTTGATGCGGAAGTACGCCTGCAGCGGGATGTCCACATGCACGCCCTTCGGCACGTATACGAACGAGCCGCCGGACCATGCCGCGGTGTTGAGGGCACCGAACTTGTTGTCTTCCGGAGGCACGACGGTGCCGAAGTACTTCTTGACGAGTTCAGGGTATTCGCGCACAGCGGTGTCCGTGTCGACGAAGATGACGCCCTGCTTCTTCAGGTCCTCCTGGATGGAGTTGTAGATGACCTCCGACTCGTACTGGGCGGCCACGCCGGAGACGAGGCGGTTCTTCTCCGCCTCCGGGATGCCGAGACGGTCGTAGGTGTTGCGGATGTCGTCAGGCAGTTCGTCCCAGCTTTTCGCCTGCTTGTCGATTGGCTTGACGTAGTACTTGAAGTCGTCTGCGTTGAAGCCGGAGAGATCCACACCCCAATCGGGCATGGGCTTTTCGAGGAACGCCTTGAATCCACGCAGACGCATGTCGAGCATCCACTGCGGCTCGCCTTTGTCGGCGCTGATCGCGCGTACGACGTTCTCATCAATGCCTCGTTTTGCGGCTTCGCCGGCGGCATCAGAATCATGCCAACCATAGTTGTAGTCGCCGAACTGGCTGATGATCTCGTCATCCTTCTTGATCTTGTCCTCGTTGACACGGGTACGATCAGCCACATACTGGCTCATCTCCACGTCAGCGGCGGCGTTTGGTGCTGTGTTTTCGGTCACCATCCTGCCTTCCTTGTATCACACTTAATCCTATGAAAACCTAGCAGAACCCAAGTGCAAACACTAGCCGCCCTGACGCATATTGGCTGTGGGCTTGATTACACGAATGCGATACAGCGATATTGGAGCCGGGCAAGCTTGTCCCATGCACACCGAACATCGCGTATGCGGCATTATGTGTCGCACCACTGCATGCCGTATTTGTTACATATCACACTGTTGCATATCACACTTGGATATGCACGCTCGTGCCCATATTGCACCAGTTGTAGAACCATTCGGCGACATCCCATCCGATACCCACGCAACCATGAGATCCGTTGGCAACGGAGGGCATTACGGCATCCGCTACATATCCGCCGGCAATACGGTGGATTGCGCAACCGGAGGAGAAGTAGTTGACGAAGCCCACGTCTTTGACATCCCATGTTTCCACCGTGCCATCGGCAAGATTCAGCGTGCCGCTCATATCTTGACTGGGCAACTTTTGCCATACGTTGAAGTCACCTGTCGGCGTACACATCATGCCAACGCATTCGCCGGTGACGTTGTCGTTGCCCTCCGCGACCACGACATTCAATGTCTTGACCACCGTGTCATTCTCATAGGCATAGAGCTTACGGTCGGACAGGTCAATCGCCACGCGATGAGTGACCTTGACTTCCTGTTTGGGATCGACCTTGCCGTCCACATTCACTGAGCCAGTTCCCGTGGCCAGCACCTGAGCCAAGCGAGCACCAACCTCCGTATCCGCGCCATCGGCAATCACAATGCCATCATGGCCTTCTGTTTCAGTGCTCAGCACTTCGCCAGCATTATTGACGACGACCTTCTTGTCTTCACGTTCCAATTTGAGATTCGGCTTGATTTGCTCGTCATAGTATTGCTGCAGCTTATCGGCATCAAAGACCACGTAGCCATTACGTACTTCATTGTCTTTCAGCTTTGACTGCTGGTTGGCGTCGGTGCGCATGGCCGAACCCAGCATGGACGCATTCACGGTGGCGATGTCTTTATCCGCCACCTTGATGGCCACGGCATTGTTCACTAGGGTTTCCAGCGTGGTTTTCGCCTCATCGGCAATTGCATTGGTAATCGTCGGTTCGGTTACGTCGAGTTCCACCCGAACGGTCTGTGGCTGGACACTGCCCAATGACTCCACTGTGGAAATGGCTTGCTTCGCAATGCTGGTGGCGTTGGCTCCCTGGCCATTTTCTCCCACAATAACGTTGAAGCCACTGTTGTTATCGTTCAATGCGACTTGCGCGTCAACAGGTTCTTGTGCATCAATGTTCAGCGCCTTATCTACCACACTGCCATCAGCGAGCTCGGGATTGATTTGCGGGGCCACATCATGCGTAATCCAGAACGCATACTGTTGCCACCATGCGTCACCGCGTTGGGCATTGATGACATCGGATGCGATTGCTTCACCATCAACTTCGATGCCGAGATCTTTCAGCGTGAATGTCGCCGACTGCCCCTGGTATTTCGCTCGTACCGCGGTGTTGTCGACCTGTTCGTTGATTAGGTCGGCAATCTCCTGCTCGGTTTTGCCGGTAACTGAATTTCCCCATAGCGTTGTGCCAGGCAGCACGTGATCTTGGAAGAACCAAACACCGCCGCCACAGGCAGCCCCCAAGGCAACCAGCAGACAAGCAATCACCACCCACGGCCAGATGCGGCGCTTCCTCATCTCATCGCCCTGAATGGAATCTGATGCAGCAGCATCCACACTGTCTGCCACAGTGCCGCTGACGGCATTATTCGCACCAAACAGAGGCGCAAACTGCTGGGTCGAGTCATCAAGGTGTTCGGTCATGGTCGGTCTTTCTGCGATGGCCTACTAAGCGTTATCTGCATACTACCAACACACCATAGAAACGGTAATTTTTTACCGTCGCCTTCCAATACATCATGCTGCATGATGCTCATACAACAAAAAAAGACGTGGTGGCGAAACATCATTAGATGTTTCGCCACCACGTCTTTACCGTATGTCTTGCGCTACGCCGATGACGGCAGCCAGCACATCATGCCGCGATATTATGCACGGCACAAAAGTGAGTCAGCGTGCCGCCTGATGGTCGAGCGCGGCCTTGACCAGGCCGGCGAACAGCGGGTGCGGCTTGGTCGGGCGAGACTTGAACTCCGGGTGAGCCTGGGTGGCCACATAGAACGGGTGCACGTCCTGCGGCAGTTCCACGAACTCGGTGAGCTCGCCGTCCGGGCTCTGGCCGGAGATGCGCAGGCCGCCTTCGCGCAGACGATCCTTGTAGGCCACGTTGACTTCGTAACGGTGGCGGTGGCGCTCGGTGACATGCGTGGTGCCGTACAGTTCGGCGACCAGCGAGCCTTCCTCCAGCTCAGCCGGGTAGGAGCCAAGACGCATGGTGTGGCCCATGTCGCCCTTGCCGGCCACGATGTCCTTCTGCTCTTCCATGGTGGCGATCACCGGGTTGGCGCAATCGGGCTCGAACTCGGAAGAGTTCGCGTCTTCAATGCCCAGCACGTGGCGGGAGTATTCGATGACCATGGACTGCAGGCCCAGGCACAGGCCGAGGGCAGGCAGCTTGGTTTCACGGGCGAACTTCAGGGCGCCGATCTTGCCGTCGATGCCGCGGATGCCGAAGCCGCCGGGGATCACGATGCCGTCGACGTTGTCGAGAGCGGCGGCCGCACCTTCGGTGGTTTCGCAACGATCGGCCGCAACCCACTTGACGTTGACCTTGGCCCAGTTGGCAAAGCCGCCGGCCTTGATGGCCTCGGTGACAGACAGGTAGGCGTCCGGCAGATCGATGTACTTGCCGACGATGGCGATGTTGACCTCGTGCTTGGGGTGGTGCACACGCTCCAGCAGGTCGGCCCATTCGTCCCAATCGACGTCATGGAACGGCAGGCCGAGCTCACGCACCACATAGGCGTCGAGGCCCTCCTCGAACAGGATCTTCGGCACATCGTAGATGCTCGGCGCATCCACGCAGTTGACCACGCCTTCGGCATCGACATCGCACATCAGGGAGATCTTGTCCTTGATGGACTGATTGAGCGGGCGGTCGGAGCGCAGCACAAGGGCGTCCGGGGAAATGCCGAGCTGGCGCAGCATCATCACGGAGTGCTGGGTGGGCTTGGTCTTGAGCTCGTGGGCGGCGGAAATGTACGGCACCAGGGAAACGTGCACGAACATGCAGTTGTCCGGGCCGAGATCGCGGCGCACTTCGCGGGCGGCCTCAAGGAAGGGCTGGGACTCGATGTCGCCGACGGTACCACCGATTTCGGTGATGATCACATCCACGTCATCGGAAGCCTGGGCGCGCATACGAGACTTGATTTCGTTGGTGATGTGCGGGATAACCTGCACGCACTGGCCGAGGTATTCGCCGGCGCGCTCCTTGCGCAGCACTTCCTGATAGATCTGACCGGTGGTGACGTTGGCCTTCTGGCTCAGGAAGACGTCGAGGAAACGCTCGTAGTGGCCGATGTCGAGATCGGTTTCGGCACCGTCTTCGGTCACGTAGACCTCACCATGCTGGAACGGGTTCATGGTGCCCGGGTCGACGTTGATGTACGGATCGAGCTTTTGCTGCAGAACATGGATACCGCGGCTGCGCAGCAAACGACCGAGCGAAGATGCGGTCAGGCCCTTGCCGAGAGAGGAGACAACGCCGCCAGTGACGAAAATATGCTTGGTGACGTGTTCTTGAGAATTACCATGTGTTCTTCTAACCATGGAATTTCACTCTATCATCCGTGTATGACCCGGCGTGTTCACCAGACGCGTCGGCCCCGACATGGCGTACTTGAACAATACGAATAGTAGGCTCGTCAAAAAGCATACGCAAGGTCATAATCACGTCAAACGTCTTATCCGCCAGCTATTGCAGGTATTGGTCGAGACGCACTAGGCCTAACGCATATAGGACAAACGCTGTTTTCAGGTTTTTCAGCGAGGCCCATTCATCGGCACCGTGCGCGTTGCCGGCACCTGGTGCGATGAATGGCGGGGTCTCCAGGTCGATGCCGTCGACCGCCGGCACATGGTCGGCATGGAATTCGGGACCGAAGTTGAGTGCGCGCGGGATAAAGCGGGCGTGGGTGCCGTCGCCGACAGCCACGGGTCGAGCCTCGCAACCGAGCACGTCGTTGTAGGTTGCGGTGAGCAACTGGACACGCGGGTCGTCAGCCTGCACGTAGTATGGGTCATCGTTAAGGATGTCGACAATGCGGCCGCCCGCCGCTTCGGCTTGTGCTTGAATACGCTCGATGATTTGTTCGTGTGCCTGGCCTACCGCATAACGGATGTCGAAGTGCAATACGATGGCATCTTCAGAAGTCTCACCTGATACCGCGCCTAATACCTTGTCTGCTTCAGCGAACTCATTCGCCGGTATAATCAAACCACCATTGGCGGTAGTCGGTCCGCTTTCCGCATTCTCGCAATCGATACCCAAGCCGGTGCCATATGAGTCTTTTGTCCATTGGGCAAGCGCCTGCGCTGCAGTGAGGTCACGGCCTTCGAGCAGACCGGACCGGGCAAGCGCCGTAGTGAGCACCGCTATAGCGTTTACGGTACCGGACGGCTGGCAGGCATGACCGGCGACACCGGTGGCCTCAATCGTGACGCCTTGCGCTGTTGCGTTGATATGCAATCGCTCGGCGATATCTGGAGCGATGTTGCCGCTCTGGCAGAATGCTTGCCGCACGGTAGATTCGTCGACGCCGGTGAGGGTGATTGCGGCGGCCCCGGGAACCGTGTTAGTGGCGGTGCCGGCATGCCAACCGCGCAATTGCGGCCCGACCGGCAGTTCGACATCCACATCGAGCAGCCCTTTTTGGATATTGTTCACCGGGAAGGGACCATCGGTGACGATGGCCTGGTACGGCGCGCCGATGTTGGCGACGAACCATTTGATGTCGTTGAGCGCGATCTCTTCGGAGCCGCCGAACAGTATACGTACGCGGTGGCGGAAACGGTGGTCGTGTTCCTTGAAGAAACGGAGTAGGAAATAGCTGGTCAGCGCGACGCCTTTATTGTCCAATGAGCCACGACCGATAACAATATCGCCAATAACCTGCGGATCGAAGGCATCGTGCGTCCAACCGTCGTCGGCGGGGACTACGTCGAGGTGGTCGACGAAGGCGATGTCACGGTCGGTCTCCACGTTCTCCTGTGGATAAACGACTTCCATGACGTGGCCGGTGTAGTCGCGCGTAGGCAGCCCGTCTCGTCCTGCCTTGGCCAGCATATGGTCGAATACACGGCGTACTTCGGGTCCATAAGGCGCGCCCGGACGAGGATTCGGGTCCGATTCGTCGGAAACCGACGGGTAGCGCAGCAGCTCACACAGCTCATCGACGAACTGTGCGCGGTGGGCGTCAAACCAGCGTGACGCGGCATCGACGAGATCACGTTCCGTGGCGGTGAGAGTCATGGCTTCCTTTACTTGGACGCTTATGGTTTCCTCAGGTAACAGGAATCCCGGGCGCAACGTCGACTGCTACCCGGGATTGGCTGGAGGGCTTGGTTCTATTCGCTCAGCAAGTGCGCCACAGCATCGAGCGCGAGCTTGTAGCCGTAGAAACCCATGCCGGTGATGGTGCCGGTGGCCACAGGGCTGATTACGGAACGCTTGCGGAACTCGTCGCGGGCGGACGGGTTGGAAATATGGACTTCCATAAGCGGCAGGTTCTCGTCAATGACCATGTGCGCGGCGTCGGCGAGAGCATACGAATAGTGCGTGAAGGCGGCGGGGTTCATGACCACCGGGGTTTTCTCGTCGGCGGCTTGGTGCATCCAGTGCACCATTTCGGCTTCGTCGTCGGTCTGGCGCACCTCGACTTCGAGGCCGAGGTCCTTGCCCCATTCGGCGCAGAGCTTGCGCAGGGTGTCGAGGTCTTGACGACCGTAGACGTCGGGCTGGCGGACGCCGAGACGTCCGAGGTTAGGGCCATTGACAACGATGACTTTGGTCATTGGGACTCCTTTTGTTTGGGCTTCTCTCCCTCCGCCCCTTCGGGGCACCTCCCTCATCAGAGGGAGGTAGAAGGTAAATCCGACTCCGGGGCACCTCCGTTAGAGGGGAGCCAAGTACTTTTTTCTGAGGGGATGGCGAACGGCACGGCCTACGGCCGTTCAATTACTGCTGGATACGACGGAATGCTTCTTCCACGGCTTCGGCGGGCGGGTTGTCGAGGTGTACGACGTGACCAATCTCGTCGAGGACCACGAAGCGCAGCTCATTGCCGCGGGCCTTCTTGTCGCGATGCATCAATGCGAGCACGTCGTCGAACGAGCCGCCATTCCACGACGTCGGCAGACCCATCGAAGCGAGCAACGAGCGGTGATAGTCAACCAGATCCTGATCGATGTAACCGATCAGATGGGCCAGCTCGGCGGCATACACCATACCGACGGCCACCGCATTGCCATGCCTCCAGCGGAAGTGCTCGAGCTTTTCGATGGCATGACCCATCGTGTGCCCGTAGTTGAGGAATTCACGCAGCCCCTTCTCCTTCAAATCGGAGGAGACGTGGTAGGCCTTGACCTTTACCGTGCGCTCAATGAGCTCGGCAACCACGTCTTCGAGCGGCGAGCCGAGGAATGTAGAGCCGTCGAAAGCGCGCAGTTCAGCTGCGTGGTCTTCGAGGATATGCAGGATTTCGGGGTCGCGGATGAAACCGGATTTGACGACTTCGCCGAGCCCCTCGATGAAGATGTCATTGGGCAGCGTAGCCAGCGTCTTGGTGTCGGCCAGCACACCGGCAGGCGTGTAGAACGAGCCGACGAGGTTCTTGCCCTGCGGGGTGTTGATGCCGGTTTTGCCACCGGTGGAGGCATCGACCATGGCCAGCAGCGAGGTCGGGCAGTTTACATAGCGCACGCCGCGCATCCACGTGGCAGCCACGAAACCGGCCAAATCGGTTGCGGCACCGCCGCCAAGCCCCACCACGGCATCGGATCGGGTGAAACCTTCGTCGCCAAGGCGTTCCCAAATGCCGTTGGCCACGGTAATGGCCTTGCCGGGTTCGGCATCCGGAATCACGATGTCGGAAACCTCATAGCCGCCCTGACGCAACAGGGCGCGGGCACGATCGGAGTGTCGCTGCACCGGCTGAGTATGGATAAGCGCGATTTTGGCGGGTTTGGGTCCCAGCACGTCGACCAGATGGTTCATGGCACCTTCGCCAATGACCACATCATACGGCTCAATTGCCGCTCCGGTAACATGCACTGCTCGCTCAGATACCATATCAATCACTTTCTTCGCTGCGCCCTGAGGCGTAAGCCCCCGGGTATGGACATGAACGTTGGCGACCTCGCGGAATACTGGGTCACGCTGCTTGAACAGTTTTTTCCAACGGGAGTTGGCGTTGCCATTGAGCATGGGCCGGCCTCCCCCACGGTTCGCGCGTTCCATGGCTTCCGCCGGATCGGCATCAAGGTAGACCACACGACCGCCATGGTCGATGTAGGAGGCGAGGGCATGCTGGGTGGATGGCGTCATGGGAGCGCCACCGCCCAGCGAAAAGATACCGTCGAAATCCTCAAGCATATCGGCGATGAGATCGGCCTCGACCTCGCGGAATGCCGGCTCACCGTATTCCTCGAAGTAGGAGGGAATCTTCATGCCCACTTCACGTTCGATCTCCACATCGGCATCGGCGAACGGCAGACGCAACATATGCGCCACTTCCTTACCGACACGTGTTTTGCCGGCTCCCATCATGCCGATGATGACGGCGCGGGGGCGTGCGGTCATAATCTACGAATCCTCTCGACGATTGGTGAGTACAGTTGCTGATGGTTCCGCGGCAGTCGTCACGAAACCATACGCCCTTCGTTCAGCGCATGTGCTCCGGCCACGAGGCGAGATACGACTCAAGGTTGCGCCGTGTTTCGGCAACACTGTCTCCACCGAACTTATCCAGCGCGTACTTCGCCAAAGTCAGACGCACCATGGCCTCGGCCACCACGGATGCCGCAGGCACGGCGGTGCTGTCGGAACGCTGGTTGATGGCTTGTGCGGATTCGCCGGTCAGCACGTCGACCGTACGCAGGGCCTTGGGGATGGACGGAATCGGCTTCATGGCACCGCGTACGCGAATCACCTGGCCATTGGACATACCGCCTTCAATGCCGCCTGCGCGGTTGGACAGACGGTCGATGCGGCCGTCGGCGTTGACCACGATCTCATCGTGCGCCTGCGAACCGGGGCGGGAGGCTTCCAGGAAGCCGTCGCCGATCTCCACACCCTTGAACGCCTGAATGCCCATGATCGCGGAGGCCAGAGCCGCGTCCAGTCGGCGGTCGGACTCCACATACGTGCCGATGCCGGCAGGCACACCGTAAGCCAGCACTTCAATCACGCCGCCCAACGTATCGGAGGCCTTCTTGGCCTCGTTGATGCGTTCGATGATGCGGGCTTCGGCCTCTTTGTCCAGCGTACGGACAGGCGAGGCATCAAGCGCTTCCAGATCGTCGGGGGTGGGCAGAGGCAGGTCGGGGTTGGTCTGCACGCCACCAAGCGCCACCACGTGGGCTACGGTGCGGATGCCGAACGCCTGATCCAAGAACTGCTTGGCCACCTCGCCCAAAGCCACACGGGAGGCGGTCTCACGGGCGCTGGAGCGCTCCAGTACCGGGCGGGCGTCGTCAAAACCATACTTGCGCATGCCGGTCAGATCGGCGTGGCCCGGGCGCGGGCGGCTCAGCGGCGCATTGCGGCCTTCGCGCGGCAGGTCATGGTCGAGTGCATCGGCGCTCATGACCTCGGTCCACTTCGGCCATTCGGTGTTGGCGATTTCGATGGCCACCGGCGAGCCGAGGGTCAGGCCGTGGCGTACACCGGTCAGCAGACGGACCTTGTCTTGCTCGAACTTCATGCGGGCACCGCGACCATATCCAAGTCGACGGCGTGCCAGTGCGGAAACGATATCGTCCGTGCTAATACGCACGCCGGCCGGCAACCCTTCAATCATGGCCACCAATGCTTCTCCGTGAGACTCCCCTGCCGTCTGCCAACGCAGCATAACTTCCCTCGTTTCATGTGTGTACGCCTATGTGTACGTCTAACTAGGGGTTAATGTTAAGCCATGCCATACCTGTTCACGCTACCCGGTCTGCTATGTGGGCTTGCACTGTCCATTGAGGATGTTCGTCACCGGCGGGTGCCGATCGCGTGGGTGGCTGCGGGCGCGTTGCTTCAGCTGGCCGCCGATTTCGCGTATGGAGTGGTGATGAACGACCTGTTCGTGCTGTTGCAGGCGCTGTTGTTCACCGTGCTATGTTGCCTGATCCAGTTCGCGTTGGCATTGCTGGTGCCGCGGTCATTGGGATTCGGCGATGTGACCGCCCTGATACCTATGGGATTGTCTGTCGGACTGTTTGGCCTGTTGCCTGTGGTGGTCTGGTGGCTGGCGATGGGCGTTGCCGGCATCACATGGATTGCCTTGTGGACGCGATTCGATCCACAACGCACATCACCGACACATGCGGGCAAGGTGCCGTATGTGCCGGTGATATTGGCGGGCGCGATTGTGGCGGTGGCTGTTGGGGTGTTGTCCTAGATTTCTTCCATCCGCTTCGCGGGAGCCCCGGGCTTAAGTTGAGCGTTACATTCCCTGCAGTGCTCCCCTCGGCGAGGGAGCCAATGAAGAGACTAACGTCCGATCAGCTTCCCCAAGCGAAGGAAGCTAACGGGATGACTACTGGTTTTCGGCTTGCCACTTGCGTAGTTCGGCCACGTTCTGGTCATGTTCATCGGCGGTTGCGGCGAACTTGGTTTCGCCGGTGTCCAGATTGACCGTGCAGAAGTACAGCCAATTGCCGCTTTCGGGGTGCAGTGCCGCTTGAATGGCGTTATCGCCGGGATTGCTGATCGGCGTAGGCGGCAGACCGGAGATCTTGTACGTGTTGTACGGGTTGGACTCGTCTTGGGTCATCTCGGTGGTCACCTGCGCGGGCTTGACGTTATTGCCATAGGCCACGGTGGAATCCATGCCCAACGACATGCCCTGCTCCAAACGGTTCTCGATGACTCGCGTCACTTTGCCGTAGTAATCGGCTTTGTTGACCTCGGCCTCGGCGATAGAGGCGATGATCATCACCCGTTCGCGGTCACCGCCGGCCGGCACGCCCAATTCATCCAACTTGGCGATACGCTTATCGACCATGGCCTTGAGGATTTCCGAAGCGCTCTTCATGCTCTTGACGTTGTAGGTTCCCGGCTCCAGCCATCCCTCAAAGCTACCGCCCGCTTCATTGGGCAGAATATCCTTACCCTTGTTCTTGATAATCGTGTCGAATTCGCTTTGGGCAATGCCGGAAAGCTTCGCGGCGTTGGCGAACACATCGGTGGCACGTTCACCGGGACGAACCTCGAGGAAGCCCGCCGCCTGGTTGGTGTCGGAGAGAACGTCGATCACTTTGGATGCGGCCATATGCTTCTTCAATGTGAACGTTCCCGGATAGAGTGTCGTGCTATTGGCGTTGACCACGCTGGTGAACGCGGCAGTAGACTTGATGACTTCGGCCTTGAGCAGATTATCGGCGATCTCCGCCGCGCCTTGGCCCTCGCTCACGGTGAATTCGACCTCGCCATAGCCCGGTCCCGGATAGTCCGCGATGGCCGTCGACTGGTTGCTCCGGCTGTCGCGCCATGCGATGAGCTTGGTTACGCCGAAATAGCCGCCGCCGATAAGCAGGGCGACGATGGCGATAGCGATGATAATGCCACTGATACGCTTGCGCCTGCGCTGTGCACGTCGCTTGCGCATCTCCCTGCGGGATTTCGGCGGTTCTGGCGGCTCGGCCCCGCGCATTGGTTCTGACCCCTGTTCGACCCAATGCGTGTTGTCATCAAAGAACTCGTTAAAATCATCGGTCATAACCGATACCTCACTGCTCCCGGGTACGGTCGAGTGCCGTCTGCAAAATCACCACTGCCGACTGCTGGTCAACCACCGGCCTGTGCTTGTTCGAAGCTTTATGGGCCTCGAACAGCTGACGATGCGCACTGACTGTTGTCAATCTCTCATCTATCAATGATACCTGCGGAATCTGATACTCCGTAGAATCACTGTCTTCACTCTCTGCTTGCAGCCTCTTCTCCAGATTGGCCGCCCACCTGCGCGCTTTTTTGGCGCTTTTACCTTCTGTACCGTCCATCTGCAGGGGCAGTCCGACGATTACATGGTCCACATGTTCGTCTTCGATGACGTTCAGGACCTCGTCAATAGCAAAGAAATAGTCGCCGGCAACATGAATGTTGCCAGCAGGATGTGCAAAGGTAAGCTCCGGGTCGGACAGTGCCAGTCCGACCCGGGCATTACCCAAATCAACGCCTAACCACACCACTGGCGGAATCAGGCTTTCTGCGCCTCGTGCTTGAGCGCTTCGAGGGCCTCGTCGATCTTGGAGGCATCGACACCGCCACCCTGGGCGAAGTCCGGCTTGCCGCCGCCACCGCCGCCGAGGACCTTGGCTGCGCCACGCACCAGATCACCGGCCTTGATGCCGGCCTTGCGGGCGGCCTCGTTGGTGGCCACGGCGACCATCGGCTTGTCATCCTCGTTCACGCCGGCAAGGGCCACCACCACGGGGGCGTCTTCACCGAGCTGGGCGCGCACGTCGAGTACGGTCTTGCGCAGGGCATCGACCGCGCCAAAGTGGCCCACGTTCTTGACGGCCACCTTGACCAGGGCCGCGGAGTTCTTGGTGTCAGCAACCAGCGCCGGAACCGAGGCGGCCAGCTGGGACTCGTACATGGAGGCCAAGCGACGATCGGATTCCTTGAGCTTGGCGAGCAGGGCGTTCACACGCTCGGCGAGCTCGTCCGGACGAGCGTTGAGCTTGTCGGACAGCTGGGAGACCAGCGCGTGCTCACGAGCGTTGAAGTCATAGGCACCCTGGCCCACGACGGCGTCGACACGACGCACGCCGGAGCCGATGGAGGCTTCGGACAGGATGTTGACCATGCCGATCTTGCCAACGTGGTCCACGTGGGTACCACCACACAGCTCGCGGCTCCAGCCGTCTTCGCCGATGGAGACCACGCGTACGATGTCGCCGTACTTCTCGCCGAACAGGTGCATGGCACCGAGGGCGATGGCGTCGTCGAACTTCATTTCCTTGGTGGTCACGGCGAGGTTGTCGCGCAGCTTGTCGTTGACGCGCTCCTCGACTGCGGAGATCACGGACTTGGCCGGGGCCTTGGACCACTGGAAGTCGAAGCGCAGACGGTTCGGGGCGTCTTCGGAGCCGCGCTGGGTGGCCTGCGGGCCCAGCTCCTCACGCAGCGCCTTGTGCACCATGTGCGTGGCGGTGTGCGAGCGGGCGATGGCGCCACGGCGGGCCAGGTCGATGTTGGCGTTGACTTCGGCGCCGACGACCAGCGTGCCTTCGGTCAGACGGCACTGGTGGACGATGAGGTCCTTGATGGGCTTCTGCACATCGTCGACTTCGAGCACGGCGCCGTCGTCGGACAGGATCTCGCCCTGGTCGGCGAGCTGGCCGCCGGCCTCCGCGTAGAACGGGGTGCGGTCGAGGATGACCTCGACGTTGGCCGGGCCGGTCACGGCGGGCACGGAACCCTTGCCTTCCTGCATGATGCCGATCACCTTGGCGCGGGCGGACATGTCGGTGTAGCCGAGGAAGTCGATCGGGCTGACGAGCGTCTTCTTGAAGTCGTCGTAAACGGAAAGATCCACGTTGTGACGCTTCTTGAGGGCGTCGGCGCGGGCGCGGGACTTCTGCTCGGCCATGAGTTCGCGGAACTTGGCCTCGTCCACCTTCACGCCCTGTTCGGCGGCCATCTCGAGGGTCAGCTCAATCGGGAAGCCGTAGGTGTCGTGCAGCTTGAAGGCGTCCTCGCCGGCCACGACGGGCTCGGCGGAATCGCTCTTGGCCTTGTTGACGGCCACGTCGAGAATCGTGGTGCCGGTCTCAAGGGTGCGGCGGAAGGCGTCTTCCTCGCCATACGCGGATTCGGACACCTCATGGAAGGTGTCGTTGAGCTCCGGGTAGCTGGCCTCCATGGCGGCCTTGGAGGTCGGGAAGAGGGTGGGCAGCACCGGATCGGTCACGCCGAGCATGCGCATGGAGCGCACGGTGCGGCGCAGCAGGCGGCGCAGCACGTAGCCACGGCCCACGTTGGACGGGCGCACGCCGTCGGACATGATCATCAGGGCGGAGCGCACGTGGTCAGCGACCACGCGGAAGCGCACGTCGGCGTCCTCGTTCTCGCCGTACTTCAGGCCGGAGAGCTGCTCGGCGGCCTCGATGACCGGGAAGACCTCATCGGTCTCGTAGATGTTGTTCTTGCCCTGCAGCAGGTAGGCCAGACGTTCCAAGCCGGCACCGGTATCGATGTTCTTGTTCTCAAGCTCGCCCACGATGTGCAGGTCGGTCTTGGACTTGACGTTGTCGACCTCGTAGTTCTCGAACACGAGGTCCCAGATCTCGATGTAGCGGTTCTCGTCGGCAATCGGGCCGCCTTCCTTGCCGAAGGCGGGGCCGCGGTCCACGTAGATTTCGGAGCAGGGGCCGCCGGGTCCGGGGCCACCGGTGGTCCAAAAGTTGTCTTCCATGCCCATCTTCTGGATGTGCTCGGGGTCCACGCCCTCGTTGATCCACATGGAACGGGCTTCGTCATCGTCGGTGAACGTGGTCATCCACAGCTTCTCGGGGTCGAAGCCGTAGCCGCCCTCATCCTGCGAGGTGGTGAGCAGCTCCCAGGCGTAGTGGATGGCCTCTTCCTTGAAGTAGTCGCCGAAGGAGAAGTTGCCGAGCATCTGGAAGAAGGTGCCGTGGCGGGTGGTCTTGCCGACCTCGTCGATGTCGAGCGTACGCACGCACTTCTGGTTGGAGGCCATGCGGCGCTTCGGCGGGGTCTGCTCACCCATCAGGTACGGGATGAACGGCACCATGCCGGCGATGGTGAAAAGCGTGGTGGGGTTCGGGGAAATCAGGGATGCCGAGGGCACGATGAGATGGTCGTGCTTGGCAAAATAATCGAGGTATCGCTTTGCGATGTCCGCAGTGCGCATGAGCGGATGAACTCCTTGTTTGGGTAATGGGCGCAGTTGCGCCTGGTATTGGTGGAAAAGACTGGATTATGAGGATTAGTTTGTTCTAGCTGATTCAGTGACTAGATGGCAAGGCGGCATGCGCGTGTCAGTTGGCGCGCTCGATGTACTGACGGTTGAGCTCAGCCTCGCGGGCTCGACGGGTGGCATTGAACTCGTTGACCAACCCTTCGAGTGTTTTCATCGGCACATTGTCCTGATCGGGGCCAAGCAGGAACTGGCGTGCCGCATCAGGCGTATTGGCCTTGACATAGGCCTGTGCCTTGGTGACGGCAACGATTCCGATGGCCACGCCGACGCCGACCCAGAAGATGCGTTTGAACATCACTCCCCCTTCTCGGCGGTGTCGTTGACGGTGGTTTTCGCGGCGTTCTTCGCAAGGAAGGACTGACCCGTGGTTTTCAGCGCGTAGAAGGTGGAAGCGATCTTGATGATGGGCTTACCGAGGAAGGAGCCATACAGATCGGTCAACGCACCAACGTTGTTGGCGGTGGTGGAAGCCGCGGCGGAAATCTTGTTCACGTCTTCGAGCGACTTGTTGACCTGCTTGACGGTGGTCACGCCTTCGTCCAGCGCGGGGATGGCGTGTTCACCGGACTCCCGGACCGTCTGCGATATCTGATCAAACATCTTGCCCAGCCTGATCAGCGGATAGATCATGAAACCGGCCAATACTGCGAACGCGATGGCCGCGATCAGGCCAGCGATCTCTCCGACTCCCATTGTTTCCTCCTTGCGGTCACACTTACTCGCCTAAGGGTAGCACTCCTTCCCTATTTCTTGGCATACCATTGCATGCGCAGGGCGAAAACCGTGCGCGTGGGCGTATGCGGCTATAGGCGAAAGGCTGTCCTGCTGACGCTTTCGTTTGCGGCGTGCCGCCGTGGACCGTACGTGCTATTCGATATGTATTGCTTGCTATTTGCTACTTGCCGTACGAAACGATGGTCACGGCTTCGCCGAACGGCTTGTCGGTGTCGAAGTCGATCACGGTTACCGAACCATTGGCCGGGCGTTCGTTCAGATCGAGGTCAGGGCCGCCGAACCGGTGACCGAGGCTAAGCAGTGTGTTGCCATGCGAAATCTGCAGCACATCGTCGCCGTCCTTGAGATTCGGGTTGTCGGCGATAAGACGGAACGCACCTTCGACGCGCGTCCAATATTCCTCATCGGATTCCGCGTCGTGGAAGGGATCGGCTTCCTTGAGAAAATCACGCGAGGCCCCCAACCCGAACTTCTCGACGATTTGGTTGTAGGTTTTGACGCCGTGGGGCGCTCCCGCGGCGTACCAGGCCATGGCCATGTCAAGTCCCTCGTAGTAGCCGTAGAACTGCTCGCGGAAGTGCATGTCCGTCACGAGTGCGGGGCGCGGGTTACCCGCGGCTTCGTTGATGTCGAGAATTTTCTCGGCCGTCTGCTGGGCACGCGTGGTGTCCGAACAGTAGGCGGCGGCGAACGTCAATCCTTTCAGTCGCTCACCGGCCTTGACGGCATCGGCGACGCCCGACTCGGTCAGCGGCGAATTCGACCATCCCTGCAGACGGTTGTATCGGTTGAAATAGGTCTGTCCGTGACGGACCAGATGCAGATGAAGAATCATGGTTCTGATTATGTCACCATTCCGGCGGTTTCGGTGCGGGTTGCCGGAAGTCATAAGTCATAACGGCATAGGTCACTACCTGAGATATGCGTAATCCGGGCAGTATACCTAACGATTCCTGAGAGTACACTTAGAATACTGTGAGCATAACCTTGAAACCTGCACCATCTCGATCGTCTGTGCCTGCCCATTTCAGGGGTATCGATGGACTGCGCGCTCTGGCGATTCTTGGAGTCATAGCATTCCACACCCGCCCGTCGCTATTGCAGGGCGGATTCATTGGCGTGACGATGTTTTTCGTATCACCGGTTTTCTTGCCACACGTTCGGTACTGAACATGGTGGACCGCACCGGGTCCTTTGGATATGGCCGATATCTGATCCGCCGCATTACTCGTTTATGGCCGGTGATGCTGGCGACCATTGCCGTGGTGCCTTGGCTCACTTGGATGTTCGCTCCCAGCCTGTTGCAGAAAGTGGTTTCCGATTCGCTGCCGAGCGCCTTGTTCGCCAGCAATTGGGTGTACATCTTCCGCAAGGTGCCGTATTTCGAGGCGGCCGGATTGCCTTCTCCTCTGACCCATCTGTGGTTCTTGGGCGTGACGATGCAGTTCTATCTGGTTTGGCCGTTGCTGATGGTGGTGCTCGGCAAAATCACCAAGTCCAAATGGGTGCGCTCCATGGCGATTCTTGTCATCATGGCTGCTTCCACCGCCGACATGGTGCTGCTGTTTGACCCGGCCAATACCTCCCGCGTGTATTACGGTACCGATACTCGCCTCGCCGAGCTGGCCGCCGGCGCGCTGTTGGCTATCTGGATTGCGCCTTCCTCGCGAGGTACGGAAGCTGCGGAAGCTGGAGCGGCTTCGCAAACAGTGCAGATCGAACGTCAGGCCGGCGACAAGACGGGCGCCCGTCTCACTATCGTCTGCAATGTTCTTGGCACCGCGGCTTTGGCGGCACTGCTGACCGGATTCTGGTTCGCCAACGGGTATCTGTCGTACATGTACCAAGGCGGGTACCTGATTACCGCGTTCATATCGTTGTGCGCCTTGGCCTGTGCCGTGAACAATGACTCAATCTGGTCGCACGTGCTGGGTTGTGCTCCCCTACGCTATATCGGGTCGCGATCGTTCTCGCTGTACGTCATGCATTATCCGCTGCTGCAGTTCATGAACCCGGCGACACGAACGCAGGCGTTGCCGTGGTGGGGTTGGGTTCTTGAGGCCGTCGTGGTGTTGGCGGCGTCGGAAGCCTTCTACCAGCTGGTCGAGGCGGCCCGTAAATCGGTGCAGATGCCTCGTAGCCAACACGCCAAGCCGCTGCCGAAAGCCGGCTACCGGCTGCGCCCGGGCGCGTGGGTCATGTCGGTTATCGGATTGGTGACCGTTGTGGCGCTGACGTGGGCACCGGTGGACTGGAATGGCATCGCTCAAGCGCGAGCCATTCAGCTGCGCCCCGAACTCGCGGCACCCGCCAAGCCGGTCAAGAAACCGGCGAAGCCCGAGCCCGAGTCTTCTGCCATAAATGCCGCGAACGGCGAAACCAATACCGCTGACGCGAATAAGAACGGTTCGGATTCTCAGCCGCCCATCATCAAACCGATTGCGGAAAAGGTGCCAAACAATCTTGACATTTCGAAGTACGCCTATGATCCGGCAACGGAAAGCTGCAACGCGGATATGATGATGGTCGGCGATTCAGTGACGTCGGGTACTTCGGACGCCATCCAGGCCGCATTCCCGAACGCTTTTATCGATGGCCTGCCGAACCGTCAGCTGCCGCAGGCGGTGGATGTGTATCAGCAGGACACCGCTGCCGGCCACAGTGGCAGTGTGGTGGTGTTTGGCCTCGGCACGAACGGCGTGATTTCGAATGAGCAGGAAGTGCAACAGCTCATTGACCTGACCGGCGGCAAGCCGACATACTTCATCACCATCCGTATGCCATACCCGTGGCAGGAGAACAACAACAATACGATGCTGCGTGAGGCCGCCAAGAAGAACAAGAACGTGGGCATCATCGATTGGCATGGGTATAGCGAAGGTCATAGCGAATACCTCAACGATGACGGCATTCATCCGAATATGACCGGTGCCTATGCGTACGCGACGATGATTCGCCAGGCGGTGTGCGGCCAGTAATCGCCCTACAACGCAGGAACCCCGCGGCTTCTCGAAAGAAGCGCGGGGTTCGAGCGGTATGTCCTGGATTTGTTGACCAGAGGGCCCGGATCAGCGGGCGTAGAATTCGACCACGTACTGGATGTTGACCTGCACCGGGATCTCTTCGACCTCCGGCTTACGGGTCACAGTGGCCTTCAGGGACGGCAGGTTCACGTCGAGGTAGCCGGGGACCGCAGGCAGCACGTCACGGTGCACGCCTTCGGCGGCGATCTGGAACGGAACCATGGTCTGGCTCTTGGCCTTCACCTGAATGGTCTGGCCGGGCTTGACGCGGTAGGACGGGCGGTCCACGATGTTGCCGTCAACGAGGATGTGACGGTGCACCACGAACTGACGGGCCTGGGCGGTGGTGCGGGCGAAACCGGCACGCAGCACCAGGTTGTCGAGACGGGTCTCGAGATCGGTCAGCATGGCGTTACCGGTCTGGCCGGCAGTACGGGTGGCCTTCTCGTAAGCGGCGCGAAGCTGCTTCTCGGAGATGCCGTACTGAGCGCGCAGACGCTGCTTTTCGCGCATACGCACCGCGTAATCGGACTCGGTGCGGCGGCGGTCACGGCCGTGCTCGCCAGGAGCGTACGGACGCTTTTCGAAGATGCGCTGAGCCTTGGGGGTCAGTGCGATGCCGAGGGCGCGAGACAGACGCACCTGACGGCGAGAACGCTGAACGTTCGTCATTGGATTAATCCTTCTGTCGTTATCTGAACGGAACGCTTGCCTTGCATATGCCTGGCAAGCGCTGAGTCGGGCCTCCCCAGCGCTTCGTCGTGAACGAACACGAACGGGTTGGTTCTCTTGCGATTACCTACCGCCGACCCGCTGATGGGCTATGACTCCAGACGGTATCTACCTGTTGGCAGACACCAGCAGACCATATTACACCGAGGCTATGGACAGCACTCCGGCGTCCATGCGATACACCCGGTCTGCGTATTCGAGTGCATCGGGATCATGGGTGACCATGAGAATCGCCGTGCCGTTGTTGGCTTGGTCTCTGAGCAGACGCATTACGATGTCGGTGCTCTCTTGGTCGAGGTCGCCGGTCGGCTCGTCGGCGATGAGCAGGCTCGGCTGGTTCATCAGCGCGCGGGCGATGGAGACGCGCCGCATTTCACCGCCGGACAGCTCGCGCGGGTAGCTGTCTGCCAGATCGGCGACACCAAGCTGGGTGAGCAGCGTGCGAGCTCGGGTGGCGAACAGGTCCGAACGGCTCGCAGCCGTGTTTGACGGCGTGTTTTCCCGGTCTGTGATTGGCGCAATGACATCCGGCATGAACGGGTCGGCGGCCGAATCGGCGGCCGATTCATCATTGGTGGCAGCGGCTTGTGCCACAGCATCGGTCGACGCAACAGCGTCCACCTGAGCAACGGCATCCGTTGCTTCTGCGTTTTGGGCGAACGGCAGCGGCTCCGGAAACATCGTTGCGGGCAGAATCACGTTGTCGAGCACGGTCAGGTTGCCGAGCAGGGTCTGGCTTTGAGTCACGAATCCGATGGTGCGATTCCTCAGCACGGACAGTGCTTTATCGCCCAAGTCGGACACATTGCGTCCAGCCACGCTCACGGTTCCCGAGGTCGGGCGAATCAGCCCAGCGACCATGTTGATCAACGTACTTTTACCGTTGCCCGACCGGCCGACGATGGCGATGAATTCGCCGGCATCGACGGTGAGGTTCACGTGGCTGACGGCGTCGAACGGCGTGCCGCGGCGGACGAACTGGCGGGTCAGGTCCGTCAAGGTCAGCAGATGGTCCGGGGAGGGCGTCTCGGTTACGTGCGGCGAATCCGGCGCAGTCGGCGCGTTCGGCTGAGCTGGCGTGGTCGGCTGGAGCTTGGTCGGCTCAACCGTGGTCGGCTGAAGCGGCGTAGTTGTCTCAGTCATATCACTCCCCCTCTCGCAGGGTCAGGTAGGCTTCGGGCCGGCCGAGACGCCACATGGTGGCCAGCGAACCGATGATGCCGATGACCGTAGAGCACACAATGGTCACGGCAATGAATCCGATCACCGCAACCGGGCTGGCTTGCAGATACGGCAATTGAAGCTGCTTGCCGATCAGCGAACTGAATGGGAAAATCACCAGGCTGGCCGCGCCGACGCCGATTACGCCACCGATCAGACCGATGATGGCGGATTCCTTCAGAATGATGGCATTCAACATGCCGCGCGTGGCGCCCATGATGCGCAGGGACGCGAATTCGCGTTTGCGTTCGTTCACCGACGAGGCGAATACGGCGAGCAGCACAATCACGCCCATTACCCAGATCACCGCCACGAAAATCTTGAGGTAGGTGACAAGCGCGGTCAGCGAAGTTCTGGTGTTGGCGGTGATGCCGCCGGGGTATACGTACCCCAAATCGGCGAATCGGGAATCAAGACGCTTGATGTTCTCAGCTACGGTCTGCGCTTCGTACCCCTGCTGCGTCTTAATCATCACGGTGGAGACGGCTTTGCCGGCATATTCGGCGGACATGACCTGCTTGGAGACCTTGGCCGAGGCGGCGACCATGTCGGGCACGGTGTTTTGGTTGATGAACACCGAGTTGTCGAGGCTGGTGCCGGTGTTGGCGAGCTGGGCGACGACCGGCCATGAACGGCCGTAGAGTTCGATGGTGCCGTCGGTGGACACGTTGACGTTTGCGCCTGCAATCATCTGACCGTCTTCAAGGGGTCCTTCGAACTGGGAGGCGACCCATGGTTCGATGACGAAGTCAGTGTCCGGGTCGTAACCGATGATCTGCAGCTTTTCGGCACAGCAGGCGGCGGCCAGCGATGATATATAGGTCTGTTCGGTGGCCTGTGCGATGCCGTCGGCCTGCATGACCTCGTCGGCGATGTCTTTGGTGAAATGAAAGTGCTGGGATTTGCCGTTGGTGAGCAGCGCTTCGGCCTTCTGCACGGTGTTTTGCGGCACGACCATGAGATCGGCGCCCAGGCGCTTTTCCATACTGGTCATGCCAGTGTTGAGGTTCATGGTCAGCATGGTGCCGCCGAAGAATGTCAGCGCGAGGATGGTGACGACGGCGAGCAGTGCGCCGGTGCGGAACGGCTTGCGTTTGAGGTTTTCAATCGGAAGGCCGCGCAATGCGATATGGGATGGCACGATGAGTCCTTATGTTGCTTATAGTGCGGTTGCAATAAGCGAGGCCGGAGTCCAGCGTTCGCAATGGCTGGGCTCCGGCCGTCTGCTCGATCAGTTGCGCTTGGCGGCGCGAGAGTCGAGCCAGATGGCGATGGCCGCGAACACGATGGTGAGCACGCCGAGCACGATGAGCGTGGGCAGCATAACCATGCGGCAGTGCATCATCGCGCCCTTGCAGATGCCGATCAGAAAGGTGGGTACGGCGAGTAGTAGCAGGGCGTCGGCTGCGGCGGCGATATTGAGGCCGATGCGAATCTGCGGGGCGACGAACAAAGCCACGACGCCGAACACGAGGATGACGACGCCGATGCCGGTGGCCGCCTGCTGCGAGTAGTGGCAGGCACCCGGCATGTCATGGCCGGTGCAGGCGTGCGCAAAGGTCTGGGGCGCGATGGTGATCAGCGCGCCGAACAGAATATTGGGCACGGATGCAAACAGCTTGTTCTTCATAACTACTTTTTCCTCTCCCCTGTTCCCAGGGCTCGTAGGCACAACCTCCGCATTATGCCCACACTGTGATGAAGAACACAAGTCTTGTTTTTTGCGAATTTATTTGGTATATAACTCAGCCCCTCGTCAGAGGGGCCAATTTATCTACAACTTCTCAATCGGCGCTACGCGGAGCATGAGGCGTTTGACGCCGGCGGAGCCGAAGTCCACGGTGATTACCGAATTGCGGCCCTTGTCTTGTGCGTCGGTGACCTTGCCGAGACCGTACTGGTCGTGGCTGATCATGTCGCCCACGGCGAAGTCGGCGATATTCAGGCCATTGTCCTTGGTGAGCTTCGAGCTAGGCACGGCAGAGCCGGTCGAATCGGATTTCGGTGCGGTACGGCGCGTGGTGACCTTGCCGCCACGGGTGCCACCATATGAACCGGACGAAGAACCGGAACGGGAACGCGACCCGTAGGACGACCTCGAACCGGAGCCTGAAGAACCATAGGACGAACCCGAACGGGAGCGGGAACCATAGGAGGACGAGCCGGAGCGGGAACCATACGACGATGAACGGGAACCATACGACGAAGAGCCGGAACCCGAGCCATACGACGACCCATACCGCGACCGCGACCCATAGGACGAACCCGAACCGGACGAACCACGCGAGCCGAACGTCGACGACCCGCCAAACGTGGCACCGCCGAAATCGTCATCATCCCAGCCGCCCAAATCGTCGGCGAATCCATCGGTCTCCCAGCTGGCGCGCATACGCTCCACGCCGGCTTCACGGCGTTTCCAATCAATCAGCGAATCCGGAATCTCGTCGAGGAACTGGCTGGGCATCATATCGGCGGCCTGGCCCCACTGGGAGCGGACGGCGGCGCGCGTGACATACAGTCGCTGCTTGGCGCGCGTGATGCCCACATAGGCGAGTCGGCGTTCCTCCTGCAGTTCAGTGGTGTCTTCCATCGAACGCGAATGCGGGAAGGTGCCCTGTTCCATGCCGGTCAGGAACACCACCGGGTATTCGAGGCCCTTGGCGGTGTGCAAGGTCATAAGCGTCACCTTGCCGGAGTCCTCCGCCTCACCGGGCAGCTGGTCGGAGTCGGCCACGAGCGCAGTGGTCTCCAGGAATGCGGACAACGTGGCGTCAGGCGTGTTCTGTTCGAATTCGGCGGCAGTGGACTGCAGCTGGGAGAGGTTCTCCAGACGGGAGGCGTCCTGCGGGTCCACGGATTTCTCAAGTTCGGCCCTTAAGCCCGACTTCTCCAATACTTCGGCCACGATCTCGCTGGGCTTGGAGTCGTGCGCGCGCGTGAACTGCGAGAGCGCGCCCATCAGATCGCGGAATGCTCGTAGCGAGGTGGCGGTGCGTGTCGGCACCTCGATCTCATCCAAGTGCATGAGTGCGTAGAAGAAGCTGGTGCCATGCTCGCGCGCGTAGGCGAGCAGCACGCCTTCGGCGCGGTCGCCAAGCCCACGCTTGGGCACGTTGAGAATACGACGTAGATTCACATCGTCGTCCGGATTGACGAGCGCCTGCAAATAGGCCAGCGCATCCTTGATTTCGCGACGTTCGTAGAACTTGGTGCCGCCGACGAGCTGATACGGCTGATTCGTGTTGATCAGCGCCTCTTCGAGCGAGCGGGATTGGGCGTTGGCGCGGTACATGATCGCCATGTCGGAGTAGGCGATGCCCGCTTCGGCGTGCAGGCGCGCGATTTCGGTGGCCACCCACTGGGCCTCCTGCTGGGCGTTGTCCGCCGCGTAGCCGACGATCGGCTCGCCCTTGCCGAGCGCGGTCCACAGTTTCTTGGGCTTGCGGCCCTCGTTGTTGCTGATCACCGCGTTGGCCGCATCCAGAATGGTCTGCGTCGAACGATAGTTCTGTTCGAGCATGATGGTCTTGGCGTTCGGGAAGTCCTGCTCGAAGTCCTGAATGTTGCGGATGTCGGCACCACGGAACGCGTAGATGGACTGGTCGGAATCGCCCACCACGGTGATCCAGGCGGGGCCGGACTTGCCGGCGTTAGGCGCGCCCGGGATGGCCTTCTCCCCCGTGTCCACGCCGGCCAGCTCGCGCACGAGCACGTACTGGGCGTGGTTGGTGTCCTGATACTCGTCGACCAGAATGTAACGGAAGCGGTGATGGTAGTACTCGGCGACGGCCGGGTCAGTGCGCAGCAACTCGACCGTGCGGCCGATCAGATCGTCGAAGTCGACGGCGTTGGCCAGGGCCAAGCGATGCTCGTATTCGGCGTAGATCACCGCGTAGATGGCTTCAAGGTCGCCCACCGTGCCGAACTGGTAGCCGCGCTGGCCGGGCGTGAAGTCGGGCGCGTGAACGGCGAGGTTTTCCTTCCAACCGGTCAGATTGTTCTTGAGGTCGGAGATATGGCCGAGAATCGAGCGTGGAGTGTAGCGCTTGATGTCGAGGTTGAATTCGGTGGCGATGATTTTGACGAGTCGCTCGGAGTCGGCGGAATCGTAGATGGAGAAGCCGGACTTGAGTCCGATGGACTTGCCGTCGCGCCTCAGAATGCGCACGCAGGCGGAGTGGAAGGTGGAGACCCACATGCGCTGGGCCACCGGGCCGATCAGCGAGCCGAGTCTTTCGCGCATTTCGGCGGCGGCCTTGTTGGTGAAGGTGATGGCTAGAATCTGGCTCGGCCATGCGCCGAACTGGCTCAAGATCCAGGCGATGCGGCGGGTCAGCACGCGGGTTTTGCCGGAGCCTGCACCGGCTCCGATCAGCAGCGCCTGACCGCGGTATTGCACGGCTTCCGCCTGCTGCGGGTTCAGGTCGCCCACGAGTTCCTGTGCGCTGCGTGCGATGACTTCCGGCTCGTCGTACACTGTTGCCTCCCTTTGAATCGCGACATTCATGTTTACCACATGCACGGGTCAGCGCAGGACAACGTACACTTACGAGTATCCATATCATTCACTGACATACAACAATGGGAGGTTCAATGCAGGAACTTGAGGAGCGAATCCAAAGCGAGGGAACGGTGAAGGCGGGTAATGTGCTCAAGGTGGACGCGTTTCTGAACCACCAGTGCGACGTACGCCTGTTCGACCGCATGGGTTCGGCATGGGCCGCTCATTTCGCCGGCAAGCACATCACCAAGATTCTGACCATCGAGGCGTCCGGCATCGGCATTGCGTGTGTGGCGGCCCAGCATTTCGGCAATGTGCCGGTGGTGTTCGCCAAGAAGGCGCAGTCCATCAACCTTGACGGCGACCAGTACACCACCACGGTCTATTCCTTCACCAAGCAGAAGGAGTTCCCGGTGATCGTGGCCAAGAAGTATCTGAACGCCGGCGACCATGTGCTGCTTATTGACGATTTTCTGGCCAACGGCAAGGCGTTGCGCGGTCTGATCGATCTGTGCGAAGCAGCCGGTGCCACGGTCGAAGGCATTGGCATCGCCGTGGAGAAGGGCTTCCAGGGCGGCGGTGACGCGCTGCGTGCCGAAGGCTACGATGTGGATTCGCTGGCCATCGTCGAGTCCATGAATCCCGAGACCGGCGAAATCACATTTAGGCACTGAGCACATTGACTGCTCCCGCCAGCGGGAGCAACAGAGAGAAGAAAAGAATCATGTCAGAGAAGAAAACCAAGAATTCCGTATCCTTTGAGGCGTTGTCTTCGCTGGACGCGCCAGTATCCTTCTGGAAGGGCATTCCGTTCGGCCTGCAGCATGTGATGGCCATGTTCGTGGCGAACCTCGCCCCGATCTTCATCGTCGCCTCGGCCGCGAAGATGACCCCGGCCCAATCGGCCACCATCATCCAGTCCGGCCTGCTGGTTGCGGGCCTGGGCACTTGCCTGCAACTGTACGGCGCGTGGCTCATCGGCTCGCGACTTCCGATGGTCACCGGCATCTCCTTCACCTACGTGGCGGCCGCCGTGGCGATCTGCGCGGACAAGGGCTATGGCGCGGTGGTCGGCGCGGTAATGGTCGGCGGTCTGCTGGAACTTGTGCTGGGTTTGACGGCCAAGTATTGGCGTCGGTTCGTGCCGCCCATCGTCTCCGCCATCGTGGTCACGTCGATCGGCTTCTCGCTGCTCAACGTGGGTGCCACGAGCTTCGGCGGCGGCAGCGGAGCCAAGGACTTCGGTTCCTGGCAGAACCTGACGCTCGGGCTTATATCTTTGGTTGCCTGCCTGGCGTTCCAGCTGTTGATGAAGGGCACGGCCAAGCAGCTGTCCGTGCTGTTCGGTCTGGTGGTCGGCTATGTGGCGGCTATCTGCATGGGCAAGGTCGATTTCTCCGGTTTCCAGAACCTCGCCATCGTGTCCGTGCCGCAGTTCATGCCGTTCAAGCCTGAGTTCGACTGGGGCTCGATCATCTCCATCGGCCTGCTCTACGTCGTCTCCTCGGTCGAGGTGCTGGGTGACACCGCCGCGCTGACCAAGGTGGGCCTGAACCGTACGCCCACCGAACGCGAGACCGCGGGCGCCATCGCCGGCGACGGCCTGATCTCCACCGTATCCGGCCTGTTCGGCTGTCTGCCGCTGACCTCGTTCGCACAGAACATCGGATTGGTGGCCATGACCAAGGTCGTCAACCGCAAGGTGATTCTCTCCGGCGGACTGATTCTGGTGCTGGCGAGCTTCGTGCCGGCCATCGCCGAGGTGTTCAACTCGCTGCCGCAGGCGGTGCTCGGCGGCTGCACGATCATGATGTTCGGCAACATCATTCTTTCGGGCTTCCAGATGATCGCCGAAGCGGGCTTCACGCAGCGCAACATCACGATTGCGGCGCTTTCGCTGACCATCGGCATCGGCTTCACCCAGGTGAGCGACATCTTCACGCAGTTCCCGGCACTGTTCCAACAAATCTTCGCCTCGAACTGCATCGCCGTGGCGTTCGTGGTGGCCGTGATCCTGAACGCCGTGCTGCCCAGCGAGGAGCACTTCCTCTCCGCGCCCAAGGAGGCACCGGCCGCGGACGCCGAGTGATAACAACGCGACATATCAGCTGCGCATAATCACATGATGATGCCCTATCGTCTTGCAGGATGATAGGGCATCATTGATTTTGGGAGAGACTACAAGTTGAACCATGAGTTCGAGCCGGTGGCGTGTCGATCAATCGTCATCTTCCCATTCGAGGATGTCTCCGGGTTGGCAGTCGAGTGCCTTGCAGATGGCGTCCAACGTGGTGAAGCGGACGGCTTTGGCACGTCCGTTCTTCAGAATGGACACGTTGGCGGGAGTGATGCCAATTTGTTCGGCGAGCTCGCCGACGCCAATCTTGCGTTTGGCCATCATGACGTCGAGATTGATGCGAATCGTCATCTCAAATCACCTGCTCGAGTTCGCGCCCGAGCCGGACAAGGAGAACAGTTTCCATACGGCCACGAACGCCGCTTCGACGCAGAGCAGGAACAGCACGCCCATAATGAGATATGGCCAGCGCATCGACGTCTGGCTCGGGCAGAGGCCGGCCAGCGCGCCGCTCAATCCCGGTACGGCGAATAGTTGGCCCCATAGGCAGGCCAGCCAGACCAGAATCACGATGGCTTTCAACGCGAGCAACACCCATCGGTTCATGTAGTTTTTCATAGCCCGGTCCTTTCAGGTGCCGACGTTTTTTTTGGCGACACCGCGAACATCGATATGACTATATCGAAAAACGATATACCTTGCAAGGCGTATTGCGTCAACCGGCATTGGTCGCTCGTATACATATAGGCTTCGGCAGACTGTCAGCAGACCGTCAGCTCAACGGAGCGAACGCCATATGAGCCACCCATTCGCGCACGAGCGTGATGACGGCTTCGGGTTGGTCGATGTGCGCGTTGTGACCGGCATTGTCCAGCGTCACGAAGGTGGCGTTGGGATAGTGCGGCAACAGGGCTTGCTGATCTTCGTATCCGACGATCTGGTCTTGCTTGCCGGTGACGACGAGCACCGGACCCGCATATGTGCCGAGCATTTCCTCGGGATTATCGGCCAGCCAATAGCGCTGATCCAGTCGTTCGCATGCCGCACGGTCGCACAACGCCACGCCGGGCAGGATGAACCGTTGGTAGCGTCGCCACGCGTCGAATGACTGGTTGACGCCCATGGTAATGAAATCGAACACCTGTTCCTGCGGCAAGGAGTGCGTCAGCTTGGGATTGGGCTGTGCAACCACATGTTCGGCCACATGCCGGCCGGCATGCTGCGGGTCCACGACCGGCGCGATCAATGCCATACCGGCCACTCGGCGAGGTTCGCGCGCCAATACTTCGCGGACAAGCGCACCGCCCATCGAGTTGCCGACCATGGCGAATGGAGCCGCTTTACCGACAAGACCGTCAATGGCCGTTTGCAGCCAATCCGCCATTTCCGGCAGCCCGCAGGCATGCTCGGGCAATGCCGGCGTACGGCCGAAACCGGGCAGATCCAGATATATACGGCGAATTGAATCATTGCCGTCAAACGCCTTGTCGAGCATCATCAGCGAACGATGGTCCACACCCATGCCATGCACGAACACGACGGGCAATCCATCATCATTGCCCTCAATCGCGCAGTACGGCTGCAATTGCGCCATGTGTTCCTCTCCTTCAACCCGGTACAAATCGCCTTTCACACAATAGCGGCAGCAGCTCCCTTGGTGTCGGAGCAATCCCGACCGCCATTCTCGGTTTCGAGGGGCTGATTTGCGCGGATGTCATGAAGCGTGAAGACTTGTCACAAAGTCGCGTGATGACGCAGCCGCCGTTCAGGTGGATATGCCACGCTGTCATGATGACGGCCGAGCCGGAACACGGCAAATCCCGCATGCTGCATAGGCCAGCCGGTCACGGTCAGCCATGACACCGAAATATTGGAGGCGCAATGGGACAACAGGTGCGGTACGGCAGACGCCGCTCCCATGGCGCGGGCGCGCTGATTGCAGCCGTCATACTTGTTGTTGCGGCGCTGATCGCGGCATGGACGCTGCTGCCACGGCTATTCACGCCTCGCGAGACCGCGCGCACGGCCGAGGAAGCATATTGCGCGGCGGTGTCGTCCGACGGAGCCCGCCGCACCTTGACGCCTGATCAGGCGCAGAACGCGGCGCTGATTGCGAACATCGCCGTCACGCGCGGACTGCCGGATCACGCGGCGACGGTGGCCATCGCCACGGCCATGCAGGAGTCGAGGCTGACGAATCTGGACTACGGCGACTTGGATTCGCTCGGCCTGTTCCAACAGCGGCCCAGCCAAGGCTGGGGCACGGCGGAGCAGGTGTCCGACATGACCTATGCGACAAACATCTTCTACGATCATCTGCTGCAGGTGCCGGATTGGGAGACGATTCCGGTGGAGGACGCCGCGCAGGAGGTGCAGCGCTCAGGCTACCCGGAACTATATGCCGCATGGGATGCGATGGCACGCGCTTGGGCCTCGGGGCTGACCGGTGAACGGTCGGCGGGCGTCACGTGCGCGTTGGAGCCAGCAACCTCCTCGGACGCGGACGGGTTGGTTGCCGCCATAGGAGGTACACTGCCGAATGTCAATGTCTCGGTTGTGCCCCCAAATGGCAAAACCGGCACGAACAACGGCGCTGCGACCAATACGGCCAGCACAACGTTGACGATCACGCTGCCGGACGGCCTGTCCGCCGACAACCGCACTCGACTTTGCTGGCAGACGGCAGGCTGGCTGGTCACGCATGCACGTCAATACGGCATTGACGCACTGCACGCGGACGGCATGGATTGGAACCGCAAAGCCGGCACATGGATCGGCACCGAAACCGCCGAGCAGACCATCACCTTCACGCTTGCGTGATGTGACCTATACCGCCGTTGCGACCACAAATCCGACTGGTTGGAGCCTACGCCGTCGATGCCGCCTGAGGCACGATACGGATATGTTTTTACTCGTTCGAATGAGCCCAATCCACGACGGCTTCGATGTTATTGCCATCCGGGTCCAGCACGAATGCGGAGTAATAGCCGGGATGGTACGGGCGCGGACCGGGAGCGCCGTTGTCTCGGCCGCCGGCGGCGAGCGCGGCTGCATGGAACGCCTGCACGGCTTGCTGACTGTCAGCCAAGAACGCGATGTGTGTGACCGGCGTGACCGGCGAAGCCTCCGCCTCCAGCCCTTCAATCGGTGACACGTAGAAATCGGAGTGCAGGGTTCCGTCATCCACGCCGAATCCGAGCGTAGGCTCATGATGCGCCTTGACGATATAGCCGAGCGGTGCGAGCGCCTGTTTGTAGAATGTGATGCTACGGTCGATGTCTTTCACGTGCAACGTCAGATGGTCCAGCATGGTCTTGGTCGCCCTCCCCTGGTTCTTGTATTCGATTGCTGCTTGCAGTGTAAGCCCGAACGTTTCCCACAGGGCCGCGCATGGCTATGATGAGAGCAATCGCACGTCGAGTTCGAGACAATATTCAAAACGAATCCAAGGCAATAAGGGGAATGACGATGACCAAGGCACTGATTGTGGTGGATGTGCAGCCGACGTTCTGTGAAAGCGGCGAACTGGGTGTCGCAGGCGGCAACGCGGTCGCCGAGCGGATTGCCGATTATGTGAACGCGCATCGCAGCGAGTACGCGTATATCGCAACCACGCAGGACTGGCATATCGAGCCGGGCGCGCACTGGTCGGCGGAGCCGGATTTCGTGGACACGTGGCCGAAGCATGGTGCGGCCGGCACGCTGAACGCCGAATTGCATCCGGCGATCAAGGCGCTGAACATCGAGCATCATTTCAAGAAGGGCCAGTATTCGGCGGCATATTCCGGTTTTGAGGGTATCGAGGACAATACCGACCGTATCCAGACCCGCGAGGAGGTCGAGGCCGAGCAATCCGCCGGCAAGACGCTGGCCAACGCGCTGAAGGCCGCCGGCGTGAGTCGCGTGGATGTGGTGGGCATCGCCGAATCGCATTGTGTCAAGGACACCGCGCTCGATGCCAAGAAGCTCGGCTTCGAGGTCACCGTGTTCGAGGATCTGACCGTGCCGGTCAGCGAGGAACTTGGTGTTGCGGCCCGCAAGCAGATGGCTGCGGGCGGCATCACATTGGCTGAGTCCCGCTGATCGGGCCGGATATACCCAGAGCGAAGCACACAGCCGTAGCATCAATCACGCGCAAGATTCCCACGCCACCCAACATAGCCCGCCCGCCTCGACCGGCCGATATCATCGGCGAACACGCGGAACCGAACCCTACATCGACGTTCGTTTCGTCTGGTTTGGCCCATGAATTCTGCATGAATTGGGGTGAACTGGCGGGGCTGGAGGCGAGCGGGCGGCGGATTATGGGGCACAATGGTTTCAAGGAGGCCGCCATGGTCGATGACTATACTGCCAAAATGACTGAGCTGATCGAACTCATGCGTCTGATCGGCAACGATACGCAACAGTGCGAGGTCAAGGAATGCAAGCGCAAGATCTCCTCGACCATCACCGATACGCTGTCCGCGTTCTCCAATGGCTCCGGCGGCTGGATTATCCTGGGCCTGTCCGAAAAGAACGGGTTCACGCCGGTCGAGGGATTCGACGCGCGCGCCATGCAGGAGGCGCTGAGCCAGGCGTGCGAGAAGATGACGCCGGTGGTGCGGCCCGTAATCGTCACCTGCCCGTTCGAAGGCGCGAATCTGGTGTTCGCGCGCATCGACGAGATGCTGCCGCGCGACAAGCCCTGCTTCACCACCGCGCTCGGACCGCACGGCGGCTCGTTCATCCGTACCGGCGACGGCGACCGGCGCATGACCTCCTATGAGGTCGACCGGCTCATCGAGGAGCATCTGCAGCCCACATACGATCTGGATATCGTGCCCGACGCCACGACCGATGACCTCGACCCGCAGCTTGTTGCCGGACTGTTGGCACGCGTGCGCGAACAGCATCCGCGCGTGTTCGCCGACCGAGACGGCATCGATGTGCTGCTGGATCTGCAGGTGTTGCGCCATGATGATTCCGACGAGTCGGAGGTCGGCGGAATCCTGCGCCCCACCTTGGCCGGACTGCTGGCGTTGGGCCGCTATCCGCAGAAGTTCTATCCGCGGCTCGGCATTTCGATTGCCGTGTTTCCGGGGACGAGCCGGGACGATGTGTTCCGGGGTGACGAACGATTGGTCGCCTCGAAGTCGGTGGTCGGTTCGATTCCGGTGATGATCGACGATGCGGTCGACTCGTTGATGCGTTGGATTGGCGCGAAGAAGCCCGACTATCCGCCGCTCGTGTTGCGCGAGGCGATTGCGAACGCGCTCACCCACCGTGATTATTCGCCCGATGCGCGCGGCACGCAGGTGCATATCAGCGTGTTCACCGATCGCATCGAGATCACCAATCCGGGTGGCCTGTACGGCATGGTGACACATGATGTGCTGGCGAGCCCTCATCCGGTGACGGGCGCGCCGTTCGTCTCCACCCGAAACCAGTTCCTGTTCACGCTGCTGGAGTCCACGCCGTATCCGGGCGGCGGGTTTGTGAACCCGGAAGGCGGCGACGGCTACCAGCGCATCGCCGCCGCGTTGCGCGAGGCCGGCATCGAGCCGGCGACCACGCGCAACGACATCAACACGTTCACGATGACCATCACCAAGCAGCGCACGATGGCGAACAGTTCACCGGGCGACGTGGTCAAGGCGATTATGACCGTACTGGAGCGGCATTCGGCCATGAGCGTCAAGGAGATCATGCGCGAACTGCAGTTGACGCCGCTGGCCGCCACATCCGGTATGCGCGAGCTGATGAAGGAAGGGCGGGTCGCCCGAGTCAAGTTCGCCGACGACCCGGCACAGCGGTATCGGTTGAAAGGCTGATTTCTCACTCGGCCAGCTGCGTGGTGGCGGGGCGCGGCCAGGGCGGGGCGGGATCGGCGGAAGCGGCCGGCGGCCAGGCCGATGCAGATGAACATCACACCGAACAGTGCGACCAATCCCAGCGAGCCGGACCAGCCGGCGACGCTTATGCCGGTTTCCGCCGCCGTGCCGAAGCCGAGCGCGTTGTCGATCGCGGTGCAATACCACCAGCCGGGCAGGAACTTGGCTATGGTCACCATCACGCCGGGCATCATGTCAATCGGCAATGCGACACCCGACGTGAACATGATGAGCAGGCCGAAGATGTTGGCGAACCCGTTGGCCGCCTCTTCCGAGAGCCCGAACTCGCTGAGCATGAATCCGCAGGCGACGGTCATCAGCGCGTACACGCAGGTCGCGCCGAACGTCATCAGCACTCCCCCGACGCTCAGGTGCAACGGATCGAGCCCCGCCGCCATCATCAGACCGATTGACAGCACCAAATAGCCGACGCATACGACGAGCGCGAATCCGCCCAACGTCAGCAACCGCTGGAGTCCCATCAGGACCATGCGTCGGGGCGAGGCGGTGAGACGCCGCCGCACCTCGCCGGTGGTGAACGCGCCCAGGATCATCGATCCGCAGATGGTCATCGCCAGGGACAGCGGGTACAGCGCGGTTTTCATGGTGCCGCCGAATCCGCTGACCGCCGTATCCGCAGCGCTTGCCGACTCCTCGGTCGGCGTATCGACCACGGCGATCTGATGGTTCACGTCTGTATCGCTGGCCGATTCGGCGGCCATTTTGGCGGCCTGGGACAGATCCTTGATATCCGGCTTGTCGACTTGCCCTTCCGGCAGCGAGTCCAGCATGTCTTGGTCCAGACTCGCGCCATCAAAACCGGCGGCCCCTCCTGTAGCGTTCATCATGCCGGCGAGCGCCGCCTGGTCGACCCTCGTCTGCGCGCCGATCAGTGCGGTGCGGGTGAGCGAGAGGAACCCGCCGACGTTCATCCGCGCCATCGACCCGGAGCCGGATGCGTAGCTGGTAACCGTGTCCACGTTCGGCGGATTGTCGCCGTCCGCCGCCGCGGCGACATAATCGTCAGCGAATCCGTCGGGAATGATGACGATCAGGTCCACCCAGTTCGAGGCGACGGCCTGTTGCAGCGTTTCGCTGGTGTCGTCGAGGTCCACCAGTTCGCTGGAATCGCGCAGGTAGGCGCGCATCGACGTGGCGATATCACCCCGGTCGGAGTCGCGGTCGATGATGGCGACGCGCGTCTTGGTCGATTCGAACACCGCGGACATGGAGCCGGATGCGGAGGTCAGCATCGCCCAGCTGATGGACATCATCAGGATGCCTATGAATACGAGGTAGATCATCAGGTAGACCCGGTGCGCGAACAGCACGCGCAGCGTGGCTTTACAGGTGTTCATAACGTTGCCTCCTCAGCATTGCGATGCCGGCCAAGAGGAATACCGCGCTCATCGCCAGCAGAATGATGCAGGTGGTGATGAACGGCCGGTAGCTGTCGTAGTACAGGATGTCGTAGAACAGGTTCGTCACCTGCTGTGCGGGGTTGATGGTGCCGAGTATGGGCGCGTTGCGGGCTATCCAGTCGCTGATCTGCATGGCAAACCCGCCGTACAGTCCGGTGAACAGCGACAGCGTGCAGGAGATGCCGGTCGACAGCCCGTATTTCGTGTTGTACGAGAGCTTCGGCACCGCACCGAGCAGGGTGCCTGCTGAGCTGGTCATGAACGAGGCGATGATGACCGCGAGGATCGCCGCCGGTTCGCGTCCGCCGAGCGAGACGTTGCAGGCGAGCCGGATATAGGCCAATGCGATGGACAGGGCGACCGACGAGCACAGCCAGCAGGAGAGGAAGCCCGCGACGAGCTGTTTGGCCCGGCTCAGCGGCGCTACGGTCCGCCGTATGCCCAGCGCGGACAGGTTCGCCTGTGCGGCGGCGACTGTGCTGATGGAGTATCCCATGGCCATCATGCAGGACATGGCCAGCAGCGCGTAATAGTATCGGGCGATCTCGTCAGGCTGGAAATGCGTGAGCGTCGTCTCATGGGTCATGTCGACGTTCTGCCCGACGCTGTTCCAGAAGTTCCGGCTGAGCGCGGCCTGTGGATTGTCGGCGATGGTCTGCCGGGTAACGGCGTCGGTGCGGTTGTACAGGTCGATGACGCTGCGCAGGGCCGCGAGGCTAATGTCCAGTCCGCTGTTTTGCGTGGAGTCCTTGGCTGTGACGGCGGTTTCCCGGCTCACGGTCATCGCCAATCGGCCGTTATTGTCGGCGGTCAGATAGCCGTTGGCAGTGCCGTCGGCGAGCCGTTGTTCGGCCTCCTTCACGGTGTCGACTGTGGTGATGGTCAGCAGCTTTTGGTCGATTTCGGCGTAGGTCGTGTCGTCTGAGGCCGATTCCGTTTCCCCGGCCAGCGCGTCTACGAAGGTGCGGGCACCGTCCGCCTGCTGCCAACGGGTGTCTTCGATGACGGCCATCGGCACCGGCTTGAGTTCGTATGCTTCGGCCAGCCCGCCGAACAGTCCGTTGAACATGGTCGCCAGCACAATCGGGAACACGGTCATCCAGAACAACGCCGACCGGTTACGCAAGTTCGCTTTCAATGCGACCAGAAATGTGGTCCACATGATGTCTCCTTACTCAGGAACTCCCCTCAGTCACCTTTGGTGACAGCTCCCCTCGGAGAGGGGAGCCAAGTTATTTGCTTGCCGACTGAGGGGAGCATGGTCAGTCCCTCAGTGCTTTGCCGGTGAGTTCGAGGAACACGTCGTTGAGGGTGGGCGGGCGACTGGTCAGGTGGCCGATGTTGGCGCCGGAGCGTTTCACCGCATCGAGCACGTCGGTCAGGTTGTGTTCGCCGCGACGGCATCGCACGTCGAGTTCCTTGCCGTCGTAGGTGGCTTCGATCACGCACGGCAGCGCACGGACCTCGGCCATCGCCGAATCCGCCAGATCGAGCGTTTCGATGGTGATGCGCTCGCCCGTGTCGATCATGTTCTTGAGCTCGTCGGCGGTTCCGAGCGCCAGGTGCCGGCCGTGGTCCATGATGAGGATGCGGTCGCAGATCTGTTCGACCTCCTCCATGTAGTGGCTGGTGTAGATCACCGTGGCGCCGGCCTGGTTGAGCCGCTGGATGCCTTCCAGAATCGAATTGCGGCTTTGCGGGTCGACGGCGACCGTGGGTTCGTCGAAGAAGATCAGGTCAGGCTTGTGCGCGATGCCGCAGGCGATGTTCAGGCGTCGCAGCAGACCGCCGGACAGTTTGCCGGGCCGGAACTTGCGGAAGTCCTGGAGTCCGACGAATTCGATGGACTCCTCGACCAGCGGCGCGCGGTCGGTTTTCTTCGGCACGTACAGCGAGCAGAAGTAGTCGATGTTTTCGGTGACGGTCAGTTCGTTGAACACGGCCACGTTCTGCGGCACGATGCCGATACGACGTTTCAGCGCGTAGGAGGTCGGCGTCATCGGCTGGCCGAACACGCGAATCGTGCCCGAATCGTAGGTGAGCAGCGCGAGGATGCAGTTGATCGCGGTGGTTTTGCCGGACCCGTTCGGTCCAAGCAGCCCGAAAATCTCGCCCTGGTTCACGTCAAGGTCAAAATAGTCGAGCGCCACCATGTCGCCGTAGCGTTTGACCAGTTGGCTGACGTGCACGGCCAGAGCCGGGTTGGTTGTCGAGTCGTGTTCGGAAGCTCTGTTGTCGGTTGTCATAGCCACTCCCTTCCTTGGCGATTCCATCATTCCAAGAAGGGGCCGGACGCCGCCACAGGCAAACGTCACGACTTGGCCGTACAGGCGTGACATTTGTCATTACAGTCCTTCGGCGTCGGTCTGCATGGCCTTGTACACCTTATCGACCGGCATCAGGCTGATCTCGTCCATCGAATAGTTGGACGCCCTGTGGCTTTGCGTAATCATCGGTATCATCCCTTTACGGTTGTGTCGACGACATCCGACGCTTGTGCCTCATCTATTCGGGAAGTGTAGGCCCGTTGTCTTGGACCGTCATGCGGGTAATTCCGCACGCCCGTCAAGTTCGTCGTGTTCCGCACACCGCTAGACTGGTGGTGGAAGAGCGTCGAGCCGGGGAGGTGCCATGCGCGTGTTGGCCGAGATGGGCTTGCTACTCGTGTTGGGCCTGGTTGTCGGGCTACGGTCCGATGGCGTGTTCATCGCCGGCCTGCTGTTGGCCGTTTCCGTCGCCGGATTGGTGGAATGGCTGCGTCCCGCGCAATGGTCTTGGGTCTTGTGTACGGCGTATCTCGTCATCGCCGTGGCGGTGCCTTCATGGTGCGCGTTCATGCCGCTCATCGCCTACGATACTGCACGGCTGCCGGCCCTCGCCTCGACCGGAGCCCGGGCTGGGGCACGGACTGCGGCAAGTGGCCGCTCCCCCAGTGTCTCGCGGACCGCGGCCTCTCGCCGTTCCCTTGCCGATGCAATGCGTTCGGCCCCGTGGCTTTCGGCCGCCGCGCGCTGGATATGGGTGTTGCCGCTGATCGCGCTCTGGTTCGCCCGTGGCACCGACCGTCTCCAGACGCTGGTGATGACGCTGGTCGCCCTGCTTGGATTCGTTCTGGGCCGGGCCCGCGCCTCCTCGGACGAGGCGCGGCGCGCGTTGCTGCACGCGCAGGACAGGGCGCGCGAATCCTCGCGGGCCACTCGTTCGCGCATCGCCGACATCGATGAGGAACGCGCCCAGTCGATTCGCATGGCGACCCTCGGCGAGCGCACGCGTATCGCCCGGGAGATCCACGACAATGTGGGCCATCTGCTGACCCGCGCGATCATGCAGGCGCAGGCCGGCAAAACGGTGGCCAAGGCGACGAACGATACGGTCGCTGCGCAAGGGTTCGCCACGTTGGGTGCGACGTTGGATGATGCGATGACGATGGTGCGCCGTTCGGTGCATGATCTTGAGGATGATGGCACTGATTTCGCCGCGCAGATCGATGATGCCGTCACGTCGTTCGACGGCATCTCCCCCGGTTTCGCCGTGACGCTGGCCAACGATATCGCCAAGGCGCCTGCGCCGGTCTCGCGCTGTTTCGCGACCGTGATTCGCGAGGCATTGTCGAACGTGGTGCATCACAGCGCGGCGCGCGAGGCGAGCGTGACGTTGCGTGACTTCCCCGCGTTCTGGCAGTTGGTCATTCAGGATCCGGGGCCGGCCGTGTCCGAGTCCGATGGGTCCCGGACGGCCGCTGCCCGCCCGCGTGCGATGCGCGCCACGCACGTCGGCTCGCGACTCGCCGCCGACGGCGTTGCCGATATGCGTGGTTCGGCCGATGAGCTGATGCGCGGCATGGGTTTGGCGGATATCGAATCGCGCGTGCGCGCCCTTGGCGGCACCGCGGTCTGCGGGCCGTATGAGGACGGCTGGCGTGTGTTCGTATCCGTGCCGAAGAAGCGTTGGACCATGGAATCGAGGGATTGATGAGAATCGCAATCGTGGATGATGATCCGATCGTCTGCCAGTCGTTGGAGACGATTCTGACGGCCACCGGCACGGCCGAGGTGCTATGGATGGCAAATGACGGAGACGCCGCCGTGCGCCGTTATTTCGAGACACCGGCGAGCCGACCGGACGTGCTGCTGATCGATATTCAGATGCCCGGCACCAGCGGTTTGGATGCCGCGCGCGAGATTCTGGCCACGGACCCGGCCGCGCGCATACTGTTCCTGACCACGTTTGCGGACCAGTCGTATATCGCGCAGGCGATGGGACTTGGCGCCAAGGGCTATCTCATCAAACAGGATGTGGCGGCGGTCGGGCCCGCGCTGCAGGCGGTGATGGCCGGTCAGGTGGTGCTCGGCGCGGAAGTGCTCGGCAAGCTCACCGAACGAACTCCGGATCCTGCCGATTCCGACGATTCCAGAGATACCGCCGATTCCATCGAGGGCCTGCTTGGCGAGCGCGAACGTGAGATCACCGCGCTGGTCGCCGAGGGCCTCGATAACCGCGACATCGCCGCCAGACTGTTCCTGAGCGAAGGCACGGTCCGCAATCGCATCAGCGCGATACTGGACAAGCTCGGCCTGACCAATCGCACCCAACTCGCCATCCTCTGGCTCAACGCCCATAGGTGAGGGGGCTTTTGGTCAAGTAGGCCTCTCCCTCCGACATCGCTTCGCGATGCCACCTCGAACGCGATTCAGGACAGCTTGCAGCTGACCTCTTATTCGCTCGTTGTCACTCACCCTCGCCTAAAAACGCCTCCGGCGTTTTCTTCACGGCTCGGCTCATCAGAGGGAGGTTGTGAAAAACCAACCTCAGCTGTTTTTCATGACGATACTGTCGATGGTGTTGGCCACGCGCTCGCAATCGTCGGAGCACTGTTCGAGGTGACGGTAGACGTCATGCCAGGCGAACACCTGCAGCGGATCGGTGCAGGTGGTGTGCAGCGTGCGCATCGACTCGATGAACAGGTGGTCGGCGTCCGTTTCGATCGTGTTGATGGCGAACACCAGTTCGCGCAACGTCTTGGAATGCCGGAATCGCGGCAGTTCGTTGACCAGCTCGCAGATGCTTTCCGTGGCGCGCACCACCATATCCGACATCTGGACCGCGTCGTCGCGCATGTCGGTCACGTTGTCGTAGTACATGCGGTTGAGCACGCCTTCGATGCTGTCGGTCACGTCGTCGAGCACGTGGCCGAGCTCGTCGATGTCCTCGCGGTCGAACGGCGTGATGAACGCGGTCACCAGTTCGTCCATCATGTCGTGGCGCACCTCGTCCGCTGACTTCTCAATCGCGTGCATGCTGTCCATGCGTTCGCGCAGCTGGCCCGGATTGAAGTCGTGCATGACCTCGGACAGCAGCTTCGCGGCCTGGCATGCGTAGTCCGCGCTGCGGCGGAATCCGTCGAAGTAGAACGTGTCTTTTTGTCTCGCCATGATGGGTGGATTCCTTTCTAGAACACGACCATGAACAGTTTGGCCATTACGAAGCTGATGAGACCGCAACCAGGGAAGGTGAACACCCAGGTGAGCATCATGTCGCGCACCACGCCGAAGTTGATGGCGGAGAGGCGGCGTACCGCGCCCACGCCCATGATGGCGCTGGTCTTGGTGTGCGTGGTGGAGACGGGGATGCCGAGCACGGTCATGACGAGCAGGCACAGCGCGCTTGACAGATCGGCCGAGAAGCCTTGGTATTTCTCGAGTTTCACCATGTCCTGGCCCACGGATTTGATGATGCGTTCACCGCCGACGGACGTGCCCACGCCCATGATGGTGCTGCACAGAATCATGAGCCAGATCGGAATCATCACACCGGTCACGCTGGGTTGGCCATTGCAGAACGCCATGCCGAGGAACAGCACGCCGATGAACTTCTGGCCGTCCTGCGCGCCGTGCATGAAGCTCATGGCCGCCGCGCCCACGATCTGCGCGTAGGTGAAGAACCCGTTGGTGCGGCGGCGGTCCATGCCAGCGCAAATCAGGGTCACGGCCTTGCATACCAACCAGCCGACGGCGAAGCCGAACAGGAGGCTTGCGACCAGACCGTAGAGCACCTTGACCCATTCTCCCATGTTGATGCCGCCGATGCCGCCTTGGATGGCGATGGCCGCTCCGGACAGGCCGGCGATCAGGCTGTGGCTTTCGGAGGTGGGTATGCCGAGCAGCGAGGCGCCCACGCTGTATACGACGATGGAGAACAGCGCCGCGCATAGGGCGATGAGCGCCGCGTTCGTGTCGCCGCCGAAATCGACCATGTTGCTGATGGTGGAGGCCACGGAGGCGTTGAGCTGCGTCATGATGAAGACGCCGAGGAAGTTGAAGATGGCCGCCATGATGACGGCGGAGCGTACGCGCATGCATCGTGTGGTCACGCAGGTGGCGATGGCGTTGGGTGCGTCGGTCCAGCCGTTGACGAAGATGACTCCCAGCGTCAGCAACGTTGTGACGGTCAGAGCCGGGTTGGAAAGCACTTGTTGGAGGAAATGCGCCAGTGAGACGTCCAAGGGGAATTAACACCTTCTTCTTCGGGGGCGGAAGCCGTCACACTGATTGTAACGGAAGAATGGCTACGTAGTTCCCATGGCGCGCGGGTTTTATGGTGTTGTTATGCTATTGCGGCCTGTCAGCAGCAACAACTGGTATTGGGGTGGAGACGGTCGTATTCCTCGCGGGCGCGAATGAATTCGACCTCGCTCATCGGTGTTTCGCCGGGATGCTCGGCCGCGAAATGCTCAAGATAATGGTCGTAGCGGGCCTCGCCGCTGATCTCACGCAGATACCAGACGATGCCGTGCCATACGGCAACGAGTTTGCCGAGCATTTTGTCTCCTTTCGCTGATTATTGGCTCCCCTTGAAAAAAGGGGAGCCAATGACGCACTACGCTGCAACCTGCCCGTTCCGCACAAGCTCATGCAGCTTGGCGCTGTATTCGCGCTGCACCTTCTTCTCAAGCGCGGTGGCGACCAGGCTGGAGGGCGCGAACCACTGGGATTCCACGAACGGCTCCTCGGACGTCGTTTCGGCACCGTACTTGCCAGCGGCGAACGTGCGCGCCACGACCACGATGCCGACTACCACGAAGACGCCCATCATGACCAGGAAGAACACGGAGAGCACGCCGTCCAGATACGCGTTGGACAGCGCGGCCTTGGCGTTGGTCAGCGCCTCGCCGGTCAGCTCGCCGGAGTCGATCTGCGCCTGATACTTGGAGGCGGTGGTGAAGTAGCTCAGCGGCCCGAAGATCTTCTGGAAGTCGGCGGTGAAGGTCACGGCGATGTCCCACACGAGCGGTACCACCGGTATCCACAGGTGCTTCCAGTAGCCCATCTTGGCCACACACACGGTGATCAGCACGAAGCAGGCGGCGGCGAGCAGCTGGTTGGAGATGCCGAAGATAGGCACCATCGCGTTGATGCCGCCGTTCGCGTCGGACACGCCCATCCACAGCAGTCCGCCCCACAGCGCGGTGGCGATCAGCGTGGTGATGATGTTGCCGGGCTTCCAGGTCGGGTCGGCGAACTTCTTGAGCTTGCGCACGTTGCCGAGCATTTCGCCGATCTGGTAGCGGGCCACGCGGGTGCCGTTGTCCACGGTGGTCAGGATGAACAGGGCTTCGAACATGATGGCGAAATGGTACCAGAAGGCCATCGAGTCGTGGCCGCCCAGGTAGGACTTGAGGAAGTTGGCCATGCCCATGGCGAACGTGGTGGCGCCACCGGTGCGGGAGACGATGGAGGTCTCGCCGATGTCGGCGGCGGCCTGCTCAAGCGCCGCGGCGCCTTCGTAGGTCTTGGCCGCGCCGTTCTCGTCCACGGAATCCCAGGTGACCTGCATCTGGTTGCCTTCGATGTCGGAGACCTTCATCGACTCCACGGCCTTGACGGCGGCATCGGCCTGTTCGCCCGGCGTGGAGGTGGCGGAGATGCTCACGCCGGATGCGGCGGTGATCTGTGCGGCGGACATGTTGGTGGAGAAGTACACGCCCTGCGAGATGGTGATCGCGGCGATCAGCGCGATGACGGCGGTGAACGATTCGACGAGCATCGAACCGTAGCCGATCATGCGAATCTGGTTCTCCTTCTCCACGGCCTTCGGGGTCAGGCCGGAGCTCACCGCGCCGTGGAAGCCAGAGAGGGCGCCGCAGGCGATGGTGATGAACAGGAACGGGAATAGGTTGCCGGAGAAGGTCGGGCCGGTGGAGGTGGAGGCCAGTTCGGTCAGACCCGGCACCTTGACGGACGGGTTGGCGATGATGATGCCGATGACGAGCAGCACGAGCGTGCCGATCTTCATCAGCGTGGACAGGTAGTCGCGCGGGGTGACGAGCAGCCAGTGCGGCAGCGCGGCGGCGGCGAACGAGTAGATCACCAGGGCGATGACGAGCTGCTTGGCGTCCAGTGTGAACACGGCGGCCACGGCCGGGATAGAGGCGATCCATCCGCCGGCGACGATGTCGAGCACGAGCAGCACGAAACCGAGCAGCGTGGTCTCAATGACACGGCCGGGGCGCAGGAAACGCTGGTAGCAGCCCATGATCAGGGCGATCGGGATGGTCATACCGATGGAGAACACGGCCCACGGCGAGGCGGCCATGGCCTTGATGGCCACGAGCGCCAGGAATGCCATGGCGATGGCCGTCATCACCACGAGGAAGATGGATAGGATCATACCGCCGAACTTACCCATTTCATCAGTGGCCATCTGGCCCAGAGAGCGACCGCGGCGCTTGGCGGAGATCCACAGCACCAGCATGTCCTGCACGGCGCCGGCGAAAATCACGCCGAGGATGATCCACAGAGTGGAGGGCAGGTAGCCCATCTGCGCGGCCAGGATCGGGCCGACGAGCGGTCCGGCGCCGGAGATGCCGGCAAAGTGCTGGCCGAAGAGCACGCGGCGGTCGGTGCGTTCGAAGTTCGCGCCGTCATGCACGCGCTCGGCCGGGGTGGCGTTCGCGTCGTCGGTGCGCATGATCTTGATCTGGATGTAATAGGCATAGAAGCGGTAGGCGATGGCGTAGGAGCTCAGCGCCACGACCAGGAACCAGATGGCGGAGATCTGCTCACCGCGCGAGACGGCCAGAATCGCCCATCCGCAGGCACATACGATGGCGATGGCGGCCCACAGCAGGGCCTTCTTCCATGTCCATACCATTTTGGGACGCACGCCTACGGGCAGTCCCTTCGAATTGCGAATCACACGTTCGGCTTCGTCCGGCGTGTAATCGTCCTTGAATTCCAACTTGCCAGGTGCCGGGGCCTGGGCTGCGGCGGTGGTCATAATAACCCTCTGTTCCTCTTCAATAACCTTTGCGGGAAAGGTTCTCTTCATTGCGACCCTTTTGGGGTATCTCTCGTCTGCTTATGGCACTGGTTGGAAGCGTAGCCACGGCATGTAGCGCCTCAGGAAAATGTCCCAATATGTGAGCTTGGCCACATGTTCACGGACTGCGTTTCATGCCGATTACCCGGGATTCGCACCGCGATGTGCGAAAATGGACACGGTGTCAATCAGGAGGTGCACAGTGGTTGTAAGCATGGATTCGAGCCGCACAATGCCCGATTGGGTGAAGTACGGGGTGTTCTGGCACGTGTATCCGCTGGGCTTCTGCGGTGCCGATATCAGGCCCGCCGGCCCGCGCCAGTTCCATGGCCGCGGCCTTGACGCGATAATTCCCTGGCTGGAGTACGTGCGCGATCTAGGCGCGTCCGGCCTGCTGCTGGGTCCGGTGTTCGAGTCGGCGACGCATGGATACGACACGCTCGACCATATGCATATCGATGTGCGATTGGGCGGGGATGCCGCGTTCGATCAGCTTGTCGCGGCCTGCCGGGACATGGGATTGCAGGTGATGCTGGATGGCGTGTTCAATCACGTGAGCCGCAATCATCCGGCCGTTCAGGCGGCGCTTGACGAGACCGCCGGACGCTTGAATCCGGCCGACAACCCGTGGCATGGTCTGGTCCGCGCGCATGTCGGTGATAATGGCGAACCCGCTTTGGATGTGTTCGAGGGGCACGGGGATCTGGTGGCGCTGGACCATTCGGCTGACGAGACCGTTGACTATGTGGCCCATGTGATGAGCCATTGGCTGGATCGCGGAGCCGCCGGCTGGCGCCTCGACGCCGCGTATGCCGTGCCGAGCCCGTTCTGGGCGCGCGTGTTGCCGCAAGTCAAAGCCGCACACCCGTATTCGTGGATTTTCGGCGAGGTGATCCATGGCGATTACCCGCGCATCATCGAGGAATCCACGATGGATTCGATCACGCAATACGAGCTATGGAAGTCGATCCAGCATGCGCTGGAGACGGAGAACTTCTTCGAGCTGGATTGGAACTTGAAGCGGCACAACGCGTTCCTGGATTCCTTCGTGCCGCAGACGTTCATCGGCAACCATGACGTGACGCGTATCGCATCGCAGATTGGCCCGGCCAAGGCGGCGTTGGCATTGGCGGTGCTCATGACGGTCGGCGGCGTACCAAGCATCTATTACGGCGACGAACAGGGCTATGTGGGCGTCAAGCAGGAGCGTTTCGGCGGCGATGACGACGTACGTCCGAAGTTCCCCGACTCCCCTGCCGAACTGTCCACGCTGGGAGAGCCGACATACCGGCTGCATCAGGCGCTGATCGCGCTGCGCCGTCGCAACCCATGGCTGCTGGATGCGCGTACCGAGGCCGTGAAGCTGGAAAACAAGCACTTCGTCTATCGTTCGACGAGCGCCGACGCCCAGCATTCCCTGACCGTGGACCTCAACATCGAGCAATCCCCCACTTTCACCATCCGCAACGCCGATGGCAGTACAGCGTATCAATACTGAGCTCCCTCATCAGAGGGAGCTAACTCATTCACCTCTGAATGCCTCGGATCAGCAGGTCGAGCAGGTAACCGTACGACCGGTCGACCCGCTCGCGGCCGCGTGTGCGGGGTTGTGCGGAACGCAGTTCGAATTGGATGAACCCGTGTATGGACACCCAGATGGAGGATGCGATTAGATGGGGGTCATCGCCGCGGAATACAGATGCTGCCTGGCCGTATCGAATGATCTGCGTGATGGCGTCCAGGCAGTGCTGGGCCGAGTCCGACGCCTGCCCCATCCAGACCAGCGCGTAAATGCCGGGGGCGTCCAGCGCGTGTTCACGGTAGATTATGCCCGCCCTGCGCAGGCGCAGCACGGGGTCGGATTCGTCAATGGCGCTGAGCTGTTCGCGCAGATCGGTGAAGTATGTGTCGATGAGCGCATCGCACACCGCCTGCTTGCCGCCGATGTGCTGGTAGATGCTGGTGGGCGACACATCGGCCTGTGCGGACAGCGCACGGATGGTCAGACCATCCACACCGTCCCGTTCCACGATCCGCCTTGCCGCGTCAAGGATTCTCCCGTGGATTTCAAGGGTGGGCGTGCGTTTGGATCGGGGCTGCGATTGCGTCATATCCGTTATTCTAGGGTGCGTACAGGCCATTACCGCCGTTTCGGCATGGCCACGATCACAACGACTGCGGCGATAAGTGCAATCGTCATGGCCGCTGGGCAGGCGAACAGGCATCCGCATCGCAAACACCGGCCTATAACACAATCAGGCCCGACGACCATCAAAGGTCGTCGGGCCTGATTCATACGCGCTGTCGGACTAACGGCGTCCAGACTTCATACGGAATGGCGCATTGTGGCGATTCTTCTTGGAATGACGGCGGTTCGGGCCTTCCGTGTTGCCGTATTTGGCGACCAGGCGGCGTTCGTGACGCTTGGCACCTTCTGAACGCTCGTCGCGTACGATGCGGTTCTCGTTCTTGCGATGGATGCGCTTGCCGCCTTCGCCCTGACGGGTGTTGCGCATGGACTGTCTGCGGCCGTCATGGGAGCGCTCGTCATAGGAGAAGCCGTAATCCTCGTGGCTGCGTTCATTGCGGCGAGGCTTGCGCGGACGCTCGAAATCGCGGGAATCGGACCGTTCGAAATCACGGCCCGCATTGTGCCTGCGGCTGCCGAAATCATCGTTGCGACCGTATCCGGCCCTGTCGCGCTTATCGAACTTGTCGCCCTTGCCGTACCGATCATTGCGACGGTTCTTGCCGTGCTGGTCGCGGCCATTGTCCTGACGCTCGTCGTACCGGTTCTTGCCGTATCCGTCGCGACGGTCGCCCTTGCGGCGCTCCTCGCGGCGGTCATCGCCATGCTCGAACAGATAGTCGCGGCGCTCGGCCTCGGGGTTGCTCATGCCGGCGCGGCGTTCCGCACGGTTGCGGTTCTTCTTCACGGCCTTCTTGCTGGCCTTGTCGCCGTGCTTGCGCTGCGGCTCGCCTTCGGCAACAAACTCGCCGCCTGCGTTCTCGTGCTGGAATCCGGTCTCGGCAACGTTCTGCTCGGCGCGGTCGCGATTGCGATTGTGCTTGCGCCTGCCGCTGCGGCCGGACTCATCGCCCGCCGCGTTCTTGGCGCCCCTGTTCTTGCCCTTGCGCGGGTTGCCCACGGGCTGCGACTTGTCGAGGCTCCAACCATCCACGCGCTCGGCGCGGTCGCCCACAAGCTCAAGCACTTCGGGCGAATCGTGGGTCACTTCGATCATCTTGGTTTTGATGCCGGCCTGGTTCAGCAAGCGGCGCGCCTCGCGGCGCTGCTCGGGCAGCACGAGGGTGACCACGTCGCCCGCCTTGCCGGCGCGGGCGGTACGGCCGGAGCGGTGCACAAAGGACTTCGGGTCAGCCGGCGGCTCGACCTGCACCACAAGCTCCACGCCGCCGACGTCTATGCCACGGGCGGCCACGTCAGTGGCCACCATGACGCGCACGTCGCCGGAATCGAATGCGGCGAGGTTGCGATCACGCTGGTTCTGGTTCAGGTTGCCGTGCAGCTCGGCGGCCGGAATGCCGTTCTGCGTCAGGTTCTTGGCGAGCTTCTTGGCCTGGAACTTGGTGCGGGTGAACAGGATGCGACGGCCTTCGCCCGAGGCGAGCACGCGCACGAGTTCGTGCTTGTCGCCGCGCGTGGTCTCGAACACGTGGTGGGTCATCAGGTCAGGTTCGGTGGTGGCCGAATCGACCTCGTGCACCTTGGGATCATGCAGGAAGGTGTTCACCACTTCATCCACGCCGTGATCGAGCGTGGCGGAGAACAGCATGTGCTGGGCGTCGGGCGAAATCTGCTCAAGCAGTCGCTTGACCGGCGGCAGGAAGCCCATATCGGCCATTTCATCGGCCTCATCGATGACCACGACTTCGACGGACGAGAGCGTGAGCGCCTGCTGGCGCAGCAGGTCCTCAAGGCGGCCCGGGCAGGCGACCACGATATCGGCGCCGGCCTTCAGATCGCGGATCTGGTGGATGTACTTGACGCCGCCGTACACCGTGGTGGTGTTCATGCCGAACGTGTGGGCCAGCGGCATCAGCACGTCGTTGATCTGGTTCGCGAGCTCGCGGGTGGGGGCCAGCACCAGGCCGCGCGGGTGCGGCAGGAAATCGTCAGCGCGGCGCTCTTCCAAGCTGGCCTTCTTGCGACGCTTGATTTCCTTGCGGAACTCCTCCATCGCGATTTCGCCAAGCGAATCATAGGAGCCAAGCCGGGTGACCAGCGGAATGGAGAAGGCGAGGGTTTTGCCGGAGCCGGTGCGCCCTCGGCCGAGAATGTCGCGGCCGGCCAGTGAATCGGGCAGGGTGTCGGCCTGAATGGGGAATGCGGTCTTCTTGTCATCTGCCGCAAGTACGCGCACCAGCGGTCCGGGTACGCCAAGTTCGCCAAAGGTAAGGGGGCGGGATTCCGCGCTGTCGTTCATCTGGAAATCAGCGGAATCGTCACGATCATCGAAATTATTACGGGGCACAGTGGCCTTTCATGTCAAAGGTTACGCAAATTACGCAAGCTTTCCGAGCTTAGCGTAAGCCCCCTACTTTGCTTGATGCTCGCCACGCTGTCATTCCACTCTTTACTTATGACCCCATGGGGCGGTAACTTGCCCATGGGGCGGTTTGAAGAAACTGTGAAACCGCAGAATAAAGCCATTTTCGTCTACCGCCCCATGAGGGTTTTACCACCCCATGGGATGTTTGCCGCCCCATGGGCCAATTACCGCCCCATGGGTTCTACCACCACGTAAGGCGATCACCGCCCCATGGAACACGCAAATGGCCCCTACCCGTGAAGGTAGGAGCCATTGTGCAAAAGGGCTGAGCCACAATACGGCCCAGTAGCCCTAAAACACACTACAAAATATCCGGATCGTCTTTGGCGATAGTGCCGGTTGCCTTGCCAATGGCCTTCAGGCCGTGGTAGGCCACAAGAATCACGATCGTGCCAATGGCAATGCCGTTGAAGGAAATGCCACCAACAGTGAACGCGAATTGGCCGATGGCAATAATCATGGTGATGGCTGCCACCATGATGTTCAGCGGCTTGTCGAAGTTGACCTTGTTCTCAACCCAGATGCGGATGCCGATCATGCCGATCATGCCGTACAGCAGCGTGGTCACGCCGCCGAGCACGCCGGCGGGGATCGTGTTGATCACGGCGCCGAACTTCGGGCACAGGCTCAGGATCAGGGCGAAGGCGGCTGCGCACCAGTAGGCGGCGGTGGAGTACACCTTGGTGGCGGCCATCACGCCGATGTTCTCGCCGTAGGTGGTGGTGCCGGAGCCGCCGCCGAAGCCGGCGAGCGTGGTGCCCAGGCCGTCGGCCATGAGGGCGGTGCCGATCTGGTTGTCGTAGTCGCGGCCGGTCATCTGGGCCACGGACTTGACATGGCCGACGTTCTCAGCCACAAGCACGAGCACAACAGGGACGAACATGGGAAGGATGGAAAAATCGGCCTGCGGCAGGTGGAACTTCGGGAAGCCGATCCATGCGGCGTCACCGATGGCGGAGAAGTCGACCTGGCCGCGGATGCAGGCATATACATAGCCGATGATCACGCCGACCAAAATATTGAGGCGACCCAGCAAGCCCTTGAACAGCACAGCCACGAGCAGCACGGCCAACAGGGTAACCAGTGCGGTGTCGGGCGCGGCTTGGAAGTTGGTCCACACGGAAGGTGCCAGATTGAAGCCGATGATGGCCACGATCGCGCCGTTGACCACGGGCGGCATGATGATGTCGATCCATTTGGAGCCGGCGTAATGCACGAGCACGCCAACCAGGGCCAGCAGAATACCGGTGACCATGATGCCGAAGCTGGCGACCGCAATGCCCTTGTTGGCGGTGGTGACCGCGGTGATCGGTGCAATGAAGCCGAAGGACGAGCCCAAATAGCTCGGCAGCACGTTCCTGTTGATCAGCAGAAACAGTGCGGTGGACATAGCCGTGAAGAACAGGGTGGTGGACGGGTCGAAGCCCGTCAGAATCGGCACCAGGAAGGTGGCACCGAACATGGCGATGACGTGCTGTGCGCCGATACCGGCGGTGCGCACCCAAGTCAGACGTTCATCGGGCTCGACTACCTCGCCGGGCGCCAGCGTCTTGCCGTCGCCATGCAATTGCCATTGGAAGATATTGGACATTACTACTCTCCTCGCTCTCGCTTGGGGCACGGCATTCACAACCAGCCGCACCACGCACCATTCTAGCTCACGAAGATTTTGTGAAGTCTCTCTTCCGGGAAAGGCTATTTGCCGTAATACTCCAGCAGGTGTGGATCGACGGCCTGCACCACATCCACCAAATCGCCATTGGAGAGATACGGGCGCTTGAATTCGCGCCACGGCTCCACCTTGACCTCCCAGCGGCCGGTCGTCTCGTCGAGCACGGGCCGGGCGGTCTGCTCCCAGCGCACACGCTTGGAGGTGCGGCCGGTTTCCGGGTCGCGGCGTGTATAGTGCAGGCAGGTGCAGTTGGTGATCTTCCAGTCGTCCGAGTCGGCGCGATGCAGGAATTCCTCGTCGGCCAGATCCTCGATGGTGAGCATCAGGGCGAGCATGAAGTCGCCGTGGGTGACCATGACCACGGATTCCGAATCGGATTTGCGGCTCAGCGAGGTCAGGATGTTGTGCACACGGTCCTCGGCCACATCGGCAATCGACTCGCCTGCCGGCGGACGCCAGTACAGCGGATCGGTGTTCTTGAAGTTCCAGTTGCGCGCGTAGTTGTTTTTGAATTCGTCCTTGGTGATGGTGTTGATCTCACCCCAAGAACGTTCACGCAGCACACGGTTCTCCTCCCATTTGGCCTTGGGCAGGGCCATGGTGGCTGCGGTTTCGCGGGTGCGCACGTATGGCGAGACCATGTAGCGGTCGAACAGCTGCTGCTGGCTGACCAGCCAGCGACCGATGCAGTCGGCCTGCTTGCGCCCGGTGGCGGTGAGTCTCCAGGAGCGATCGGGCACAGTGACGTTGTCCTGCGTGTACAGGGAATTGTCGCCCTGCTCGCCCGCCTGGACGATGACGTTCGCTTCGGATTCGCCATGCCGGATTACGTATAGATCGAGCGGCATGCTCATATATGTTCCCCTTTCGTTATTGGTTACGTTGTGTTGTTTTCTGTTGTTTCCTACTTGACTTGCGTGATGGTGTTCCCCTTGACCATGAACGCGTGCCGGGCCATGTCGATCATCGGCTGATCGAATTTGGAGTCGGTGTAGAACTCGTCGATGACGACGTCCGGACCGTACAGTTCGCGGAACCGTTTGGCCTTGTTGGTGCTGAAGTTGAGGTACGTGACCCTCATCGTCTCCACATCCACCTCGCTGGCCACGAGATTCCTCACGCCGAGTCTGCGGCAGGCCTTCCCCACCGTCAGACCGAAGGATGCGGTGAGGATCACATCGTCCGACTCAGGCTGGTACCAAGGCTTGATACGTGCGTAATATCGGTCCCAGAAATCGTCCACGAGCTGTTCGACGCTCGCCACCCGTTTGGATCGGCTCAGTTCCGTGAGATAGCCTTCGGTCATCTTGCCCACGCCGTATTCCATTTGTTCAAGCGTGGCCCGGCCAAGCTTGTATTTGACCGCGTACCGCAGCACGGGGGCGATATAGCGGAACACTTTCGGGTCGTGGCGGGCGGAATACAGGTACAAGTCGAACAGGCTTTCGCCATCATAGATGGTTCCGTCGAAATCGAATACGCGCATACCTTCTGCTTCTACTCTGTTATTCCTTGTCTAAGGCTAATCTCGGTAAGCCGGCGAAAGCGCAAATACGCAGTGAATTTCACATGAACACTGTTTTTTGGATTGATTTCGGTACAGGTAACGTACACTGGTGACAGCGTGGAAGGAGGTGCGTAATGGCGGCGTCTGAAATCGAACAATGGTGGATTGATAAGTTTCAGGAGAACCTGGGTCCGATTCGCAAGGTAGCCGGATGGACGACTCAGCAACTGGCCGACGAGCTGGGAGTCGCGCGACAGACGGTGTCTAACTTGGAGACCGGCAAAAGCCCGATGACCAAACTGCAGTATCTCGCTTTACGTACGGTGTTCAGCGCCGAGATCGCACGTCGTGAAGACCGCGATCTGGCACGCATCATCAAGACTTTGGTCGACGATCCCATTGAGCAACGCATTCGCGAACGGCGCGCCCAAGAGCAGGACGGCGAGGCCGTTGCCGACAATGCCCCAGTCAATACGGACGGTGGCAACGTTGCCGACAACGCCGCCACCGAGAAACGCAAGCCCAGTGCCGCCACATTGAAGGCTTCAAAGACTGCCGCAACGGGCAAGCCCACGCTCAGCACGGCGATGCAGGCTCTCGCCGTCATCACCGGCGCATTGGCCAGTGGAACCGCCGCCGGCATCATCACCTACTTGATGTTCCCGGACGGCGGCCCGAACAAGCGCTGAGTCGCCGAAATATCGAAACGGATTGAACAACCCAGTTCGAAGCCCTGAGCACCATTTTGTCCGTGTCGCACCAGCGTTTCCCTCATTATCAGCTGTTTCGAGTTGCATGAATGCGCCGTTTATAGGCCGAGAATTTCGTGCTTTTTTGCATCAAATTCTTCTTGGGAGAGAATGCCGATATCAACCAATTCCTTCAATTTCTTCATCGCCTCGACTTGTTCTTCCACAGACATGGATGCCGTGTGAGAGGCGGGAGCAGCGGCTTCCGGCGCCGGCGCAGGCGCCGGCGCTTGAACCGGGGCGGCCGTCATAGGATTAATGGCTTGTGCCATATTCATGCCCAGCAACATGCCACCATCGCCAAAGCCGTTGTCTTGGATGCCTTGCGCAATGCGCTGCTGGGCAGCCATATTGCCAGCTTGCTGGGAAACGCCCTCGTATGCGGCAACATTCATCTTATTCGAGGCGAACTGCTGCACGAGTTGACGTGATTGCTCGGTGAACTCGATACTTTCGATGCCCACACTGGACACTTCAAAGCCAAAACGATCATTCCACGTACCCGCATTGGCCCGATCGCCACGCACGCATGCTGCGATGTCATTCGCCTTGCCAGGCAATTGCGAAATACGATATTCATTGGACAGCAAATTGATGGCCACAATAAACGACTGTACGAATTCAGACAGAATCTGCCTACGTGGCCCTTCATCATCGAATGAATACGACACGGTAGTGGCAGGCACAAAGTTACGAACGAATCGAACTGGATCAGTGACCTTTAGCGACATGGATCCGCGTGCGCGAATTTCTAAATCGACGCCATAGAACCGGTCGTTATACACCAGCGGCGCAGAAGTGCCGAATTTGATGCCACGAATCTCACGCAGGTTGACGAAGGCCACATATTTGGTGCGGCCAGGCTGACCTCCGAAGGTGAATCGATCGGCAACCTGATTGAAGAACGATCCGATGCCGTCTCCGGCGAGCACGCTCTGCTCCCCGTTGCGATATTCATAACCGCCCGACTCGGTGATGACGTTTTCGATACCTGTTTCAGAGAAAATGAACGCCGCAGTATTCTCTGGCACATAGATACGCGAACCATTGGTGATTATTCCCTCGGAACCGTATTCATTCGAACCGCGATCGTTGTTGCTTCCGCGGGGAATGCCCGGCACAACGACGGTGTGTTCCGTGAACGGACCAGCGGTGATGATATCACGCCACAGGTCCGCGAATGTACCGCCGAGCGCGCCGGCGAACGCCTTAATAACTGCCATCTGTTTTTTCCTCGATATCTCATGCATATGGCCGATCTTGCGGCTATGCAATCGCAAGACCGGCCGTTATGCTGGCATGTTGGCTATAGCTGCGTTTCGCGATCGCAGTATTCGCATCGAACGACTTCTTTGCGATGACCGGAAAGCGGAGCGCCACAACCTTCACAATTCACCGAAACCACGGGTTCGGTAATCCCAAGCCCACTACGGAATGCGCTAAAAGTGTCCTTCAGCGCCCCGGCCAGAGCCTCCGTTCCGGGGATGGCCTTGTTGAAGGCCGGCTCATCCATTGGCGTATACTGTCTGCCGCGTATACCCATATACCGTCATCGTCCCTTTCTTGGAAAACCGTTACCTCGATACGCCAGTCTGATCACTGGCCCACCGATGCGAGCTTCTGCGTGCATCGAGTCATGACCTCGGTGTAGTAGGCCAAATCCTCACTGCTGAGGGAGTTTTCGTCAATGGCGTCTACCTTCTGGGAGAACTCAGAGTAACGCTTCATCATGCTGGCATAGTCGGTAGCCATGCTGACCACGTTATCGGATTTCTGATATTTGTTCATGAAGGCAACATACTCATCGATAAAGGCCTCGTAGCTGTCCATCGTGGACTTGAAGTCAGCACTGTCATTGGTGTTCTGCTGCGCCTTCTGATCCGAAGACTGGTCGCTCTGCTTGTTGGCATCGCTGGAATCAGCGCCCGTATCAGTGCTCTTATCATCCTGTTTCGCGGCGTCGCCGTCCGTAGACGTATCTTCCTTCTTTTCCGGAACCTGGATAGTGATGGACATGATGGTTTCGTCGTCAGTGTTACGAGAAACGCTCACACTGTATCCATCGGCGTTCTTGGCATTGAAACTGTCAGCGGACTTGTTATAGTCCACGGTGAAACCGTTGTCTTGCACGGACTTGACGTAGTCGGCATACTGCTTGGCGTCGGTACCGCACACCTCGATGGAGAAATAGTCCGAAGACTCGCTTTTAATTTCACCCTTTGTGGATTTCGGCTGCGGCAGCAGCGCCGCGATATCCGACTCCGGCCATGAATATGCTTCGCACTTGGTGGCGAGCGATGCTTCCAATTCCGCCCGATCAGCCTTGGCCTTCGCATCGTCACGAATTACGAACACGCCACCGATTACCAGACCCACAACGGTGATACCGACTGCCACCCAGGCCAGCACTCGGCCTTGCACCTTGCCACTCGGGCGGGTCACGTATACGGCGAAGCCTGAGAGCAGTGCCGGAATCACCGTGGCGAACAGCAGTCCGCCCCAGGATCGGCCAGAAACATCCACAAATTGGGCGAGTACGAACAACACTCCCCAAATAATGGCGAACACAGCCAGCTTGGAAGTCTTCTTCACCCCTTGTGCATTCGGAGCAAGCACGGCAGGCGCAGCGGCACCAGCAAAACCAGTGGCAGCACCGGCACCATGTGTGGCGGGTGCAGGAGCCACACCAATACGCTTGTCCAGAGCGGCGAGGAACTCATCAACGCGCTTGGCGCTTTCGTTTCCAGTCGCCTCCAGACGAATGGCGGCCCCTGCCGCACCCTGCGGGACTACGGTTAGCGTGCAGTTCACCCCATCATAGGAGTGGAAGGAAAACGCTCCGGTCTGGGTGTTTTCGTTATCCAAGGTAAACGTGGCGCCAGTAGTCAGCTGGTCGTGAATAACTTGGAACAGCTGTTGCGGACTGACCGCATATACACGATCAAATGGCGCGCCGGCGGGCCGCTGCGATGCCGTAGCCGGAGCCATCGGAGTGGTGGTAGCACCATCAGACGCTACGTTCGGTTGGCCAGCCGGTACAGTATTCGGCACGGTAGGCGCATTCGCGCGATCTTCCGGTGCGTCATTCGTGCCTTCGGACGGTGGAACCGGCTGAGGTTGTTGATCAAATGGCGTTGTCATGATGCCCTTCTTTCCTTAAGCAGCAGCATTACCAGCACAGAAGAGGCAAGCCCGGCAACCGTTACGGTCAATCCGACTGCCATGGCAAGCCGGTATCGTTCGCTCATCATTGCGTCCCTTCTTATTGCTCGCTTTGCTCTGCGATACATCGAAACCAGTGTATGGCGTTGTTATTATGTACGCAAATTAGCATTTTGTATGCATGTTAGCTTTATTGTCGATGCTTGATACCGCGCATGAACATCCTTTCCGCCACCGCACCTACACGGATGGCATCGACCATTGTCGGCGACACGCGCGGGCCATACATCAGCTGACAACTGAATTTTTCGGCGTGTTTCCGAAAAGTCGGCGTCCTGTACGCTGGGAATCGAGCAACCGCGTACGATGGCGCAGCACAGCACCCGCAACACAGCGACAAGGAGCATGGGCAATGGCAGACATCCCCGAAGAACATTTGACCGAGGAACTGTTGGATCGGCTGCTCGCCAGCGCCAGCATTGAGCAGTATCTCGATGAGGGACTCGTCAGCGCACGCACGCTGACCGACTATCTGTTCGACCGTATGGAAGCCCATGACCTGAGACGAGCCGACGTGGTGCGGGCATCCGGCCTCAACGGCCACAGTGGTTTATGACATTTTCTCCGGCAAAAGCCGCCCCGGCCGAGATCACGCCA